>Ga0335070_10004264_pt1 | contig 16692 bp, 17 predicted proteins | sample Lox_Sample_13_FD_206722 | JGI IMG/M metagenome (GOLD analysis project Ga0335070, IMG submission 206722) | Soil microbial communities from Loxahatchee National Wildlife Refuge, Florida, United States - Lox_Sample_1.3 | ecosystem: Environmental > Terrestrial > Soil > Wetlands | place: USA... | reverse complement strand
ACAGCCGGCCTTCGGATCGGGGATGAGAACCGTTTTCTCCGGGCAGAGGATCTTGGAGGTCTCGGCCATGAAGTGCACGCCGGCCTGGACGATGATCTTCGCATCGGTGCGCGCCGCCTCGCGCGCCAGCGCCAGGCTGTCGCCGGCGAAGTCCGAAACGCAGTGGAAGATTTCGGGCGTCATGTAGTTGTGCCCGAGAATCACGGCGTTCTTCTCGCGCTTCAGCTTGTTGATGGCGTGGATGGTGGGCGCGAAAACCGGCCACTCGATCTCGGGCACGACATGCGAGATTTTCTGGTAGAGCGCCCGCGTCTCGCGCGCGATCTCCGGCGTGTATCGCAGTTCCAACCCCATTCCTTATCTCCCGTCTTGCACCAGATTAATGCTCAACTTGAGTATATATCTAGGGCAAAAAGACCGGCCTTCAAGGGCCGGATGTCATTGGAGTGTTATGCTACGTCTGAGCATAAATCTGTCAAGGTCCGCCGGGGGGATGGATTGGCGCAGCCTGGGCGCGCGAAATGGCCCCAGGAGAGGGCAGGACCCGCGACAAGGCCCACCGGGAGATCCCATAGAGAGCGAAAACCAGGCCGAAGAGCGGGCCGGACGGCTGGCCGGGGACGGGTTCCAGCCAAAGCGGAAGCCGGCCGGCGATATCAATCCAGGCGGCGGCAACATGGCCGAAATAATAGGTGAACGCCGCCACGCCGACCAATTCGGCGATCTGGTAGAGCCGGACCAGTTCCCGGGTCGCGATCACCGAGGCCTCGGTCGCCGCCTTGGTCGCTTGCGAATAGGCCTCGAATCTCCTGGCCTGTTCGCGGGCCTGCAGACGTTGGATTCGGTGGCCGACGGCTTCGAAGCGATTGCCGATCTGCGAAATGTAATCGAACTCCATAAAGAGGTTTCGGCGCATGAAGGCGTCGTAGGGCTGCCAGCCCTCGATGCGCGCGATGCGCAAGTCCTGGAGCCGTTCGACATAGGAGCGTGCGTAGTGCCGCGAACGCTCGACGCGGTAGATCGCTCCGCCCCGGCAGGGTGTGTCGCCGGTTTCGCTTTTGGCTGTCGACTTGCCGCGATTGACCCGGGCGAGGGCGATGCTGAGATCCTCGACGGAGCGCGCCTGCGCCGCCGACTCCTCCGTCTTGTCGACCTCGTATGCAAGCGCCCGGATCGAACGGTTCGCCGCGAGAAGCCCCGGCATGTCCATCAGGGCGGCGATGCGCAATTCTCCCAGCACGTGAAGGCGGCGCACGAGTCTTCCAAGCTGGCTCTGCGAGTTGGCGTTGTAGACCACGAAATAGCGGAGCGGCGTATTGGCGTGCGCCGATTGCGTCCGCAATGAGCTGCCGTAGATCGCGGCGCCGTCGAGCACGCCGGAGATCGGCACATTGGCCGGCGAGTTCGTCTCGGTTTCGTCGTGCTTTTCGAGTCCGAGCGCTGTACCGAAGAACAGCGGCCGGCGTTTGACGAACTGAAAGACGTCGTAGTCGATCTTGCGTTGCAGGCGGTCGGCGAGGCGCGAAGAGCGCAGCTCGAGGTTGTTTTGCGGCCTCCGGCTCATGCGGACCGCGATGTCCGGCGCGCAGACGATGAAGCCGCGGTAATCCGCGAGCAACGTGCCCGGAAGATCGAGCAGGTTCTTCGCCGGCAGTACCGCTTCGATGGCGCGCCAGAATCCATCGTAGAGATATTCGACGCCGGCATCGGCATCGGCGCGCGACAGATCGCTTCCCGAGAGCGTTCGCAGCAGCGCGACGACCTGATTGCCGAGCGGTTGACCGGCATCGATCGAATCCGCGATGAACGTGATCGTCAGATATTCGTTGTGGATGTCGAGACGGACGCCGAGCCTGGCGCCCTCGGCGGGCGCCAGACGCAGGAACAGCGTGTCGGTATCGCGGATATGTATCTTCGGATCGACGACCTTGGCGTTGCGCATCACAAAACGCGGCCGGTAGGGCGCGCTCGACGGCTGAATGCGATCCAGATAGGCGTTCACCGCCGTGACCAGCTTTCTGCGGGCCGCGCCGTATTCCGTTTCAGATTGTGCGAGATAGGGCGTCAGATCGTCCGGGACGCGCACCATGACGTGGCGCACGAGCGCCGGGGCGTCGACGGGGAAGGTGGGTCTGCGATGCGGCGCCCAGATTGCCTCTTCGGTTTCGCGATCCAGTTCCATGCCCGCCGCCCGTGAGGCCCCAACGCGATTTCGCGGCGGGCGGCGGCAGGCGTCAATGCTTTGCGTTGTAAGCGTTACAAGTTCGTGCGAAGCGCCGCTCGGTCCCGCGAATTTTTCGGCGCGTCCGTCAGCTCGACTTGCGCGTCCCCAGGCGGACGCCCGGCGCCGGGCGCTCGCGCAGCACTTCGCGGCGGAAACGGAAGAGTTCGGCAGGACGCCCACGCGCCTGGGTCGCGAACTTCCCCGTGCGCTCCACGAGACCCTGGTCTTCCATCAGCCGGCGGAAGTTCTGCTTGTGCAGGCGAATGCCTGAAATCGCCTCCACCGTGCGCTGCAGTTCGAGCAGCGTGAAGGATGGCGGCATCAGCTCGAAGACCACGGGTCGGTACTTCATCTTGCCGCGCAAGCGCGCGATGGCCGTCGCCAGGATGCGGCGGTGATCGAAGGTCATGCTGACGCCGAGGGCGTTGCCGCCCGGCGCCTTGCGCCCGTCGCGCGCCGCTTCCTGCACCAGCCCGGCTTCGTAAAGCAGTTCGTAGCGCTCCAATACTTTCTCTTCGTCCCACGGCAGACCGTCGGTGCCGAGGCACAGACGCATCCGGTCGCGGCGAATTTCCGCGGTCTCGCTGTCCGGAGCGGCCTTCACGAATTGCTTCAAGGCCGGAACGATCACCTGGTCGATGATCGAGGGTTTGGCGTCACGCCAGTCCTCCCAGGGGAAGTAGCGGTACCAGTCGCTCCAGCGCGTGTCCGGCGCCTTGAGTTCCTGCGCCTGGCGCGTGAGCGCGAGATAGCCGACCGAAACAACGCGCGCGCCTTCTCCCGGCGTGGGCAGGTGGCGGCCGCGGTCGCCGAACGTATAGAGCTGCTCGGCGTAGCCGAGCTCCAGATAGGTCTGCTCGCCGACCCATTTGCGCAGGCCGCTGTCGAGGGTGCGATGGTTCAGCGGATCGAACGGTCCGAAGGGCAAAGCGTCCTCTGCGCCGGCATGATGCACGACGAGCACGCTCGGCCGTTCGTCCGCGACCGAGACGATTGCGGCGGACAGGCCGATGCTGACGACGTGCTCGGCCGCCATCGTCACAGGCCCTTCAGGGGAAATTCGACGATCGACCCTTCGGCGACGATGATGCCGGGCCCGATGTTCCTGATCGCCTCGATCATGCGTCCGCGACGGTTGAGCAACTCGTCGGCGTATTGCACCAGCAGCGAGTTGGGGTAGGCGTGCGGCGCGCGATCGCGGATCGCCTTGGCCGCATACGCTTCGCTGCCGGCGCCGAGCCGGTCGCACAAGATCGCGTAGGTGGCGGCCATCGAGCGGCTGACGCCGGCCCAACAGTGAACGAGGATCGGATCCTCAGCGTCCCAGCCGCGCGTGAACGCCAGCAGCTCCTCGATATGTTCCCGCGCCGGCGGAGACTCGCCCGCGTGAACGTCGACGACGTCGTTGACGCCCAGGCGCAGGTGCCGTTCCGCGGGGAAGCCTTCAGGTGTCTCGATCATGTGCTCGGGCGACAGCAGCGTCACAAGATGCGACGGGCGGTGGCTCCGGATGACGTCCGGAACGGCGGACAAGGGGGTGACGAGAATCCTGGGCATGGCCGTCCTTAGCTAGCCGAGGAAAGCGACAGGAGGAAGGCTATGTTGACAGCCGGCGGAAGCGGTCGAGGAACTGGGCCTGGGCGTCCGCCGTGGCGAGCGGCACCAGCCGGTGCGCTTTCACGGATTTTGGCGGAACCACGAAGAAGCGGCGCGCGACGTCCACTTCGAAGCCTGCCAGCTGCGTCGCTTCGAAATAGGCGGAGATCAGGTCCGCCTTCTTGAACAGGGCTGCAAGCGCGCCGGGCGTCTTCGGCGGCAGACCGAACCGGACATGGATTGCACTCTGAAGTTTCAGCTCTAACGCCTTGTAATCAATCCCGATTGCGACTTTGAACGGACTGATGAGGTCGCCGATCACATACTCCGGCGCATCGTGAAGAAGTGCCATCAGCCGGGCCTCGCGCGTCAGCCTTGGGTTGAGTTCGGTCGTGATGCGCTCGACCAGCACGCAGTGTTGCGCGACGGAAAAGGCGTGCTCACCCTTCGTCTGGCCGTTCCAGCGCGCCACCCGGGCCAGGCCATGCGCGATGTCGGCGATTTCGATGTCGAGGGGCGACGGATCCAGCAGATCCAGCCGGCGGCCGCTGAGCATGCGCTGCCAGGCTCGGGGAGGTTCTTTGGCCATACCGTGTTCCGGATCGAAGGGCGCCCGTTTACCCCAAAGACGCGGCCGGGGCGAGGCCGCGGGCTCACTTGACGCTCGGCGGCTGTTCCGGGGACGCTTCGCGCCGCATCACAGCGGAGACGCGCATGTCCTTCGTCAAAATCCTCGCGCCGCTGACGGGCGGACCCCGTGACGCCGTCGTTCTCGCCAGCGCCTTTGCCGCCGCCAAACCGTTCCACGCCCATGTCGCGGCGTTGTTCGTCCGGCCGGACGCGACGGAGGCAGTACCGTTCTTCGGCGACGGCGTTTCGGCGCAGGTTGTGCAGGAGATCGCCGAGGCCGCAAAAGTCGCCGCCGATGCCGCCGTGAAACTCGCGCGCGCATCTCTGGAGGCAGCGGCCAGGACGGCCGGCGCGGAGATCGTTGCGGCGCCGACGCGGGGCACGGCGACGTCTGCGTCGTTTCGCGAAGTGCTCGGCAATTTCGCCGACCAGGTCACGCTCGCGGCGCGCCTCTCGGACCTCGTCGTTTTCGGGCCGCTCAAGGAAGGCGACAGGCCGGGGCTCACCGAAGCGTTCGAGGCGACTTTGATCGAGACCGGACGACCGGTCCTGATCAGCGCCAATCCGGCGCAATCGAGCTTTTGTCAGAAGGTCGCCCTGGCCTGGAACGACAGCGTCGCATCGGCCCACGCCGTCACCGCCGCGCTGCCGTTCCTCAAATGCGCCGAGAGCGTCGAAATTCTCAGCGTCTCGCGCAGCAAGGACGAGCCGATCGACAGTACCGAGCTGAAGACCTATCTCGCTCTTCAGGGGGTCTCGGCGAGCGAGCGGATCGTCGATGCGGGCGCGCGGCCGGTCGGCGACGTCCTGCTCGAAGAAGCCATCAAGAGCGGTGCGGGCCTGCTCGTCGCGGGCGGCTACGGACACAGCAGGCTGCGCGAAATGTTCTTCTCGGGCGTGACGCGCCATGTCGTCAGCCACGCGGGCATGCCACTGCTACTGGTCCACTAGAACAGCAGTTTTGACGCGACGATCGTGAGGGTTCCGGCAAGCACGAAGCGGAGCGCGACGTCCGGCAGGCGCGGCGCGAAGAGGCTCGCGAGAGTGATGCCGGGCAGCGAGCCGGCGAGCAGGGACAACAGCATCGAGGCGTTGATCGTACCGCCCATCAGATGCCCCAGGCCGGCAAGGAGTGTCAGCGGCACGGCATGCGCGATGTCCGAACCGGCGATGCGCACGATCGGCAGCCTTGGATACAGGACGATCAGCGCCGTCACGCCCAGCGCGCCGGCGCCGACGGACGAGATCGTCACCAGCGTTCCCAGCACGACACCGGTGAGCACCGTGAAGCGCGTGGTCGCCGTCGTGCTGAGTTCTCCGACCCGGCGCACATAGGCGTTGAGCAGGACGGGCCGGAAAACCAGCGCGACCGCCGTGAACATCAAGGTGATCCCCAGGACTTTGGCGATCACCGCGTTCGCCGCCGCGCTGTCGAGACCCAAAAGGTGGAGGGCTACAAGCGTCGCAAGACACGCGGGCAGGCTGCCGGCGGCCAGGCGGAACACGATCCGCCAATCGATCGTCTCGTTGAACGCATGAATGATCGACCCGCCCGTCTTGGTGACGCTGGCATAGATCAGGTCGGTGGCAACCGCTTTTTCCGGAGAGATTCCGAACAGCAGGATCAGCAGCGGCGTCATCAGCGAACCGCCGCCGACGCCCGTCATCCCGACGAGGAAACCAACGAGAAATCCCGAGAAGACATAGATCGGTTTGATCGCGTGCAAAATCGCCATGCGAACGCTTCGTGGAAAAAGTACATCACAAAATTCGGATAATCAGACGCTGTACAGCTTCTTCAATATCACGCTGCCAGCGGAATAGCCCGCGCCGAATGAGCAAAGCAGTCCGATGTCGCCGGCTTTGAGATCGCTGCTGTATTTATGGAATGCGATGACCGATCCGGCGGAACTGGTGTTCGCATATTCGTCCAGGATGTTCGGCGCTTCGCCCGGGACAGGATCGCGTCCGAGCACGCGACGGGCAATCAGCTCGTTCATGTTCAAGTTGGCCTGGTGCAACCACATCCGCTTGAGTTGCACGGGCGCGACGCCGTTCTCGGCGAGATGGCTGGTAATCAGCTCGGCCACCATCGGCACGACTTCCTTGAACACCTTGCGCCCCTCCTGGACGAACAACTTGTCCGGTGCATTCACCGTCTGGGGCGCGGTACGGTTGAGGAAGCCGAAATTGTTTCGGATGTTGTTCGAGAATTTGGTCTTCAGGCGCGTTGCGACGATTTCCCAGCTGTTGCGCCCGGCGGCGGTCTCGGCCTTCTCGACGATGAATGCCGTGGCGACGTCGCCGAAAATGAAGTGACTGTCGCGGTCGCGGAAATTGAGATGGCCCGAGCAGATCTCCGGGTTGCAGACCAGGATCGCGCGCGCATGTCCGGCCGCAACCATGTCCGCCGCCGCCTGCAAAGCGAACGTGGCCGAGGAGCAGGCGACGTTCATGTCGAATCCGAATCCCTCGATGCCGAGCGCGTCCTGCACTTCGACCGCCATCGCGGGATAGGCACGCTGCATGTTCGACGCGCCGACCAGGACGCCGTCAATATCCGCAGGCGCCCGGTCTGCGGCCTTCAGGGCATCGCGCGCTGCGGCGACGGCCATTTCTGCGAGGATCGAGATCTGGTCGTTCGGCCGCTCCGGAATGCGCGGGCACATGATATCGGGATCGAGGATGCCCGCCTTGTCGACCACGTAGCGCGACTTGATGCCGGAGGCTTTGACGATGAAATCCGCGGAGGACTCGATCAGCGCCGTCGCCTTGCCCGCGGCGATCGCATCGGCGTTCGCGGCGTTCGTCTTACGGACGTACGCATTGAACGCCGTGACCAGTTCTTCGTTCGAGATCGACTGAGGCGGCGTGTAAAGGCCGGTTCCACTTACGGCGAGCGCTGTCACGCGTGCCATCCCCTTGAAATTGCTGCGGCGAGGCTGGCGCAGGCGCCGGGCAAAGGCAAGTAAGTCCTTGATGGATAAACGCCTCGTTGAGGTTTTGTCAGCTAAGAAGGCGACGGTTTGTGCGTTGCAACGCGGTGGGGATCGGTGGTGCAAAGGGAGCAGGGACACGTGGCCGCAGGCGCCCCGCCTGCGCGCACCATGCGGCCGGAATTGCCGGTTGCGATCCTGTCATTGCTGGTCGGCGCGGTGCTTGGGGCCGCCGCGGGACGCGTTCCGGCCGCTGAAGCGCTCGCCGGCATGATCGTTCTGTCGACCGGTGCCGCCGTGATCTCCTGGCTCAATCGTCTGGCAGACCGCGACAGCGGCAGGCTTCTCGAAGCCGAAACGACCTATCGCGCGTTTTTCGAACAGGCGATCGAAGGCGTCTTCCGTACCTCGTCCGATGGGCGCTATCTCGATGCCAATCCCGCGCTGGCCAAGATCTACGGCTATGGCAGTCCGGAGGCGCTGGTCGCCGGCCTGACCGACATCGCCGACCAGCTCTATGTCGATCCCCGCCGCCGCGCGGAGTTCCAGGCCATCATGCAGGCCAATGACCGCGTCTCGTCATTCGAGTCCGAAATCCGCCGGCGCGACGGCAAGCTTATCTGGATCTCGGAAAATGCACGCGCCGTGCGCGATTGGACCGGGAAGATCGTCTGCTACGAAGGCACCGTCGAGGACGTCACCGAACGCCACCGCGCCCAGCAGAAGCTGCGCGGGGCCCTGGCCGAAGCGGAAGAGGCCAGCCGCGCGAAAAGCGCCTTTCTCGCCGCGATGAGTCACGAATTGAAGACGCCGCTGAACGCCGTTCTCGGCTTCTCGGAGATCATCAAGGATGAGGTGCTGGGGCCTATCTCTCCGGAACGCTATCGCGGCTACGCCGAGGACATCCATGCGAGCGGCAAACGGCTGCTGACCATCGTCTGCGACGTGCTCGACGTCGCGCAGCTGAGCGGCGGCGCGATCACGCTGCAACCATCGACCTACACCCCCAAAGCCCTGATCGACGAAGCGATCACGCTCGCGCGGCGCGCCACCAAGGACGAGCGCGACGTGTCGGTGACCATTCCGGACATTTTTCCGACGGTCGACGTCGATTCCAAGCGGCTGCGCCAGGCGATCGCCAACCTGGTCGGCAATGCGCTGAAATTCACGCCGCCGGGCGGCACCGTCTCGGTGACGGTGCGCCTGGAGCGTTCGGGCGGCATGTCGTTCGTCGTGACCGATACGGGGATCGGCATGGAGCCTCAGACGATCTCCGCGGCGCTGGAGCCGTTCCGCCAGCTCGACCGCTCGCTCTCGCGCCGTTTCGAGGGCGCCGGGCTCGGGCTGTCTATAACGAAATCGATCGTCGAGCTGCATGGCGGCGTCCTCCTCATCGAGAGCGCCGTCGGCGAGGGGACGACCGCCTCGATCGTCCTGCCGGCCTCCCGGACGAAACCGCGGGCGGCGCTCGCCGGCTGAGGCTCGCATTGCAGCCCTTCCGGCGCTAAACACCGCCCATGAACGGAAAGACCGCACTCGTCCTGTTTTCGGGCGGGCAGGATTCGACTACCTGCCTGGCCTGGGCGCTGTCGCGCTTCGCGCGCGTCGAGACGGTCGGTTTCGATTACGGCCAGCGCCATGTCGTGGAACTGGAAGCGCGGCCGCGCCTGCTCGATCGACTGCGGGAGATGTCGGGCTGGGGAGCCAAGCTGGGCGCCGATCATGTCCTTCCCATCAACACGCTGAAGGCCATCGGCGGCACCGCGCTCACGGACGAGATGAAGATAGAGATGGGCGCGAACGGATTGCCGACGACGTTCGTGCCGGCGCGCAATCTGATGTTCCTCATGGCCGCCGGCGCACTCGGCTATCGCCGTGGGATTTCCGATCTCGTCGGCGGCATGTGCGAAACCGATTACTCCGGCTATCCCGATTGTCGCGACGAGACCATTCAGGCGACGGCGAAAGCGCTGAGTTTGGGCCTGGCGCGCGAGACGGTCGTTCACACGCCATTGATGTGGCTCGACAAGGCGGCGACGTGGCGGCTCGCCGAAGAGCTAGGTGGGAGCGGACTGGTCGATCTGATCGTGCGCGAGACGGTTACCTGCTATGCGGGCGACCCGACGGCGCACGCCTGGGGCAAGGGATGCGGCAGATGCCCGGCATGCGATCTGCGCGCCAAAGGCTATGAGAAGTACCGGGCCGGATGACCTATTCCGTCAAAGAAATCTACTACACGCTGCAAGGCGAAGGTGCCCAGGCCGGCCGCGCTGCGGTCTTTCTGCGCTTTGCCGGCTGCAATCTCTGGACGGGACTCGAGCGCGACCGTGCGCAGGCGGTGTGCACGTTCTGCGACACGGATTTCGTCGGCACCGACGGTCCGGGCGGCGGAAAATTCGCGACGGCGAACGATCTCGCGAGTGCCGTGGCGAAGAAATGGCCCGGAGGCGGGCGCCCCTACGTCGTATGCACGGGCGGCGAACCGCTGCTCCAGCTCGACGATCCGGCAATCGCGGCACTTCATGCCCATGGCTTCGAAGTCGGTGTTGAGACGAACGGCACGCAGGCGCCGCCGCGCGGCCTTGACTGGATCTGCGTCAGTCCGAAAGCGGGCGCCGAACTCGTGCTCACGCAGGGCAACGAGTTAAAGCTCGTCTTTCCGCAAGCCGGCGCCGAACCGGAGCGCTACGCCGGCCTCGCGTTTGACCATTTCTTTCTTCAACCGATGGACGGTCCTGAGCGTGCCGCCAACACAGTCGCCGCCGTCGCCTATTGCCGCGCGCATCCGCAATGGCGCCTGAGCCTGCAGACGCACAAGCTGATCGGAATACCCTAGACCGACGCTTCGACGGGAAGCCGGCGCGTGTCGCCTTTGGGCGTGCGGGCGCGCAAATCGTCTAGCAGATCGCGCTTCATGCCAGCCGCCGACGGCTCGTTCCACAGATTGCGCCACTGCCGTGGGTCTTCCGCCATGTTGTAGAGCTCGCCTTCGGTGCCTTCGTACAACGACGTCTTGTTGTAGGCCGTGATCGTCCAGCCGTCGCGATACAGAGTGCGCAGCGAGACGGAAATGTCCTCGAACTGCGAGTCCCACTCGGTGAAGACAGCCTCGCGCTTTGCCGCCGATTTCGCATCGTGCGGCAGGGCCGAACCTTCCATCCATTCGGCCGGTTCGATCCCTGCGATCGCGCAGAAGGTCGGCGCAAAGTCGACCTGGCCCACGGGCTCGCGGAATGTCGCGGGAGCGATCTTCGCATTCGGGGCCGGACGCCAGATGAGCGGCAAGCGCATCAGGCTGTCGACATGGTGCGGACCTTTGAAAAGGAGTCCGAAATCGCCCTGAAACTCGCCATGGTCGGTGGTGAAGAATATGTCCGTGTCTTCGTTCCACCCGCGCCCGGCGACCCGCGCCAGGACCTTGGCGACGGCCTCGTCGATCAGTTCGTTCTTGATGTGGATGAGAGCGTCGATCTCGCGCAGCTGGTCGGGTTTGAGCGAGGCCGGCACCCATTCGGGCGGCGCCTCGAAACAGGTCGCGCGCTGACCCGTCCACCAGTCGAGCCAGTGATGCGGCTTGTCCTTCAGGATTTTCTCGATCTTCTCGGCGCTGCCCGGATAGCCTGCCGGAACGGGGATGTCGCGCCAGTTGACCCGGCCAAGCTCGCTCTGCGGCGGATCCCAGGGATGATGCGGATCGGGAAAACTCATCCATACGAACCAGTCGGCGTCGGCGGGGAGCGAATCCAGATAGGCGATCGTCCGGTCGGCGACCCAGTCGGTGTGATAGAGATTTCGCGGCGTCGGGTTGTGTTTCACCTGCACCGCGCCGGTATCGCCGCCGCCGAACGAATTCTGCTGGAGCTTCGGCGAGAGCACCGGATAGAAATTCTGCGCCACCTCCGGATGCTCGCGCATCAGCCATTGCGGATAGTGCAGGAGTCCGCGCGCGCTATGCGTCGCCAGCTCCATGTGATCGAAGCCGCGATGCGGACCGAAGGTTCCCGCGCGTCCCATCCGGCTCTCTTCGAACTTTCCCGCCAGATCGAGCATCGGCTCGAAATGCGCCTTGCCGATGAGCGCAGTGCGGTAGTTCTTCTTTTCCTTGAGCAGCCGCGCCACGGACGGCGCATCGGCCGGCAAGGGCACGCCGTTCATCCACACGCCGTGCGTCGTGACGTACTGGCCGGTGACGATCGTGGAACGCGCCGGCATGCAGACGACGTTCTGGGCATGGCAGCGCTGGTAATTGATTCCTTCGCGCGCGAGCGCATCGATCGTCGGCGTGCGGGCGATCTTCTGGCCGTTGACGCCGATGGCATCGAAGCGCATCTGATCGGTGGTGATGAAGAGAATTTTGCGTCCCATCGTCGTCGGTCGGTCCCGTTCTCAGAACCTTGTCACGATTTTGGTGAGTTCGGGTCGCACGCGCTCCTCGAGCGGTTGCGCGGGCCGTCCGATATAGACGAAGCCGGCGACGCGTTCGCCGGCCTGCAGGCCCAGCCGGTCGCGGACTTGCTCGCTGTAGGCAGGCCACTCCGTGATCCAATTGGCAACTAATCCCATCGCGTGGGCGGCGAGCAGCATGTTCTGGCAGGCGGCTCCAGCCGACAGGATCTGCTCCCATGCCGGAATCGGAAGACCTTCGCGCACGCGGCTGATGACGCCGACCACGACGGGTGCGCGAAGGAAGCGGCCTTTCTCGATCTCGATCCGCTCGGGCGACGGGTTGGTTTCAACGTCCGGCAGACACTCCGCCAGGGCATCGCCCATCCGCCGGCGTGCGTCACCTTCGAAGACGATGAAGCGCCAGGGAAAGAGTTTGCCGTGGTCGGGCGTGCGGGCGGCGGCGGTCAGGATCTGCTCGAGCTCAACGGGCGACGGCCCTGGTCCGACCATGGTCTTTGCCGAGCCAGAGCGGCGCGACAGCAGCAAGTCCAGCGCCGCCGGGGCCGGGCGGTTGAGGGAGGGTGTTGCAGAATCCATGACGCGCCTATGCCCGATTGAGGGGGTTGCTGGTCCGAAATGCGATCTTATCTAAGCAATCAGGCGCGCCCGTGCGACCCTTTTTGGGGTCTGTTCACGCTTCTGACGCGTTGTTTTGTAATATTCGGTCGTCCGCTGCTATAAAGCGACACTTGGGAGTGACCATGGCCCTTACACGCGAAAAAGTCGCAACCTGCGATCCGATTTGGAGCGCTTTGCGCGAACAGGCCGAAGCGATGGCACAGCGCGAACCGGCGCTGGCCAGTTTCGTGCACACCACGTTGCTGAAGCATGAGCGGCTCGAGAGCGCGCTTTCCTACCATCTCGCCAAGAAGATCGGCGGCGAGGATCTCAGCCCGATGATGGTGCGCGAGATTTTCGACGAGGCCATGGAGGCCGATCCCGCCATCGGCGCGGCCGTGCGTGCCGATCTGTCAGCCGTGTTCGAGCGCGACCCGGCATGCAAGTCGCATCTCGATGCTTTTCTCTTCTACAAGGGCTTCCACGCGCTGGAGAGCCACCGCATCGCCCATTGGCTCTGGACCAACAACCGCCAGTCCATGGCGCGCTTTTTCCAAAGCCGTGTTTCGGAGCTGTTCGCCGTCGACATTCATCCGGCGTCGCGCATGGGCAAGGGCATCATGATCGATCACGGCACGGGCGTCGTGATCGGCGAAACCGCCGTGGTCGAAGACGATGTCTCGATCATGCAGGGCGTCACGCTCGGCGGCACGGGCAAGGAAACCGGCGACCGACATCCCAAGGTGCGCCGCGGCGTGCTGATTTCCCTCGGCGCGAAAATCCTCGGCAACATCGAGATCGGCGAATATTCGCGCGTCGGCGCGGGATCGGTCGTGCTCAAGCCCGTTCCGCCCGGCTGCACGGCCGTTGGCGTTCCGGCGCATCTCACCAATTGCGCAGGAGCGGACCGCCCGTCCCAGGAAATGAACCAGCTCATCGAAGACGATTCCGGCTACAAGATCTGAATCGTCTCAGAAGGCGTCCCGCAACTTCAGCGCCATCAGCGCCGCCGTGACCATTGGCTTGCGCAGCATCGCGCCGCCGGGAAATCTTTCCGCCGGGACGCGGGCGAACGCATCGAAGCCTTCCGCGCGGCCGAGAACCGCTTCCGCCAGCAGCTTTCCCCCGAGCGTTGCCAGCGCGACGCCGTGACCGGAATAGCCGTGCGCGAAGAACGTCCGCTCGCCGAGTTTGCCGAAATGCGGCATGCGCGTCCGCGTGATGCCCACCGTACCACTCCACGCGTATTCGATGCGGACGTCGCGCAGTGCCGGAAAGACCTTGAGCATGCGCGGGCGGACGAGTCTTGCGATGTCGCGCGGCGGCGACCAATAGGCCTCGCGCCCAGCGAAGATCAACCTGCAGTCCGGGCTCTTGCGGTAATAGTCGAGAACATGGCGTGTATCGGCGACCGCGCCGCCGAACGGCAGCACTCTTGAGGCGTACGGATCGGGCAGGGGCGCCGTCGCGACGATGAAACTCTCGACATGCGCGATGTAGGGCGCGAGTTGAGGCGCGAGTGCAGCGCTGAAGGCATCGCATGCCAGGACGACGCGGTGGGCGGCGATCTTTCCGTTGGCGCAGACGACCGTGCGGCCGTTCTCGATGCGTAACGCCGGCGTGCGTTCGAACAGGTGGGCGCCCGCCTCAAGCGCTTTTGCGGCCAGGCGCCGTGCAAATTTCAGCGGATGCAGGTGTCCTCCGCCCATGTCGAGGCGCGCCGCGACATATTTCGGCGTCCCCAGCGCGCGCGCGGTTTCGCCCCGATCGAGCATGCGCGCCTCGCTGTAGCCATAGTGCGCGGCGAGATGCGCGGTCTCGGCGGCGAGAGCGCGCGCCGCGCGCTCGTTGTGCGCGGCGATGATCAATCCCCGTTTCAGGTCGCAGCCTTCGCCCGCCAGCTCGAACACGAGTGCGCGCGCGTCTTCGCTGAGCGACCACAGATCGCGTGCATGGCGAGCCCCAAGCCACGCCTCGAGTTCCGCCTGGTCTTTGCGATGGCCGGGATGTATCTGCCCGCCGTTGCGGCCCGATGCGGCAAACCCGATCGTCTCGGCTTCGACCAGCGCGACGTTCATGCCGGCGCGCGCAAGGTGGAGCGCCGCCGACAGCCCGGTATAGCCCCCGCCCACGACGCACACGTCTGCATGCACATCGCCGGTGAGCGTTGCGGCGGACGTCGCCAGGCCGCCCGTCGCGGCATAGTATCCTTGTGGCGCGTCACTGCTCATGATGGGTGCCTGCCCGAACGCCGTCGGAGCGGTCAAGCCGGTCTTGACCGGGCGACGGCCCCGTGCCAGTTGAGCCGCCAACCTTCGATGAGCTCAGGCAAAGGAGCAAGTCTTGACCCGCAGCGAAATCTGGCGCCTCGAGAAATATCTTCGCAATCTGTTCCGTCTCGACACGATCACGATCGTGGAGCGTCCGAAGCAGCCTGACTCCGTCGAAGTCCAGGTCGCGGGTGAATTCATCGGTGTGATCTTCAAGGACGAAGAAGACGGAGAGGTCTCCTACGCCTTCAACATGGCCATCCTCGAGATGGATCTGCCCGAGGCTCCCGCCAGCAGGACGTAGGCTCCGATTGGAGATGCTGAAACGCTAGGGTTGGCTCTCAGCGAGCCCGGCGGTTTCCTGCTTCGGCTGCTTCTTGAACGTGAAGACGAGGTTGCCGACCGCCCGGCCGACTTCCTTCCATTGCGCCAGATGCGCGCGCTTGAAGCGATAGGAGAGCGCGACATCGTGCGCGATGGGCATGTCGCGCAAGCAGCTGGGACTGGGGACCTGCGGCGAGAAGCGCACGCAACGCAGAACGACCGGGCCGTTGGGCGTGTCGCCGACGAACAGATCCTCGTTCCGGTAGCCTGAATCGTCGCGGAAATTGTATTCGGTCAGGCCGAACGGCCCCGGCTTGCCCTTCGGATTGGCGACGTAGGCGAAGTAGATGCGCGAGAGCCGGTCCGCCTCCGTGAGATTGAGGCGTTCGTCGCGGATCAGCATGTAGACGACAAGAGAGTCGGGAGCGTTGCTGGCGAACGTCGCCGCTTCCCAGTTCGACCAGCCCGCCATGTCGGGCAGCAGGGCGAACATGGCGATGTCCTTGGTCGCGCCGCCCTGACGGCTGCTTTCGAACTCGAGATAGTTCGCCGGAATCCACAATTTCAGTCCGTGCACGCGCAGCGCGATGATGTCGGTGCGCGACGTCGGCGCGACCTGTTCGTCCACGAAATTCGGAGCGCTCGGCGCGAGATAGTAAAGGAGTATGATCGCGGACAGGACGAGCGTGATCAGAAAAACGCCCAGGGGGATCAGCCAGCCCGAGCGCTTGCGTATGGTGCCGTCGGTGTCCGAATAGGTCATCGCCATTTCCGCGGGCCCTGCGCCTCGCGCTCGCGACTCCTAACATGGCTACCCGGCGTTTCTGTGGCTGCCGGTGTCGGCCGCGCCTAATTCTTCCCCAGCGTGGCACGGAAACCCCTACGGGCCTGCCGTCGCCAAACGGTCACGCGCGCTCGAAACGGGACGCAGTTGCAGGAAAGCCGCTTCGAAATGGGACAAAACCGCTCGCCCGACCCGCCGGACCGAAGGCACACGGCCTGCATCGCGGGCTGCTGGCAAGCCTGGTTGGGGACCAAAAGTGTACAGGGATATTCTGGTGGTGCTGTTTGCGACCCTCGCCGGATTCACGGCGTCGGGCATCATCGCCAATCTTTACCGTCTTCTGGCCAACAAGCCGGAAACGACGAGCGGCCGGGTCGGCTACTTCGCCGTGATGATCGTGGCCGGTCCGAATGTCCTGTTCGAGAACGCCGCCACGTCCTTCCGCGCCAAAGCCTGTTCGAGCTTCGCGTTCTGGCTCGCGGCAGCGATCTCGGCCTATTGGAGTTTCGGGCTCGGCCTTTTCATCATCCAGATCGGCATGGCGCTCTAGGTCAGAGCACCGTCAACATTCCGGCGACGAGCGGGTGTCGGACGATATCCGCTTCACCCAGCCTGACGACGGCGATTTCGGGTACGCGCTCCAGCCGGTCCGCGATGTCGCCCAAGCCGGACATTCCCTTCAGCAGATCGGTCTGATCGGGATCGCCGGTCAACACCATGGTCGAACGCCAGCCCAGGCGCGTCAGCAACATCTTGAGCTGCGTGTAGGTGCAGTTCTGAGCCTCGTCGATCACCACATAACAGTCGCTGAGCGTGCGTCCGCGCATGTAGGCGACGGGCGCGATCTCGATGACGCCGTCGGCGACCAGCGCCTTGAGACGCTTGGTGCCGAGACGCTCGGTGAGGGCGTCATAAAGCGGACGC
>Ga0335070_10004262_pt1 | contig 16696 bp, 12 predicted proteins | sample Lox_Sample_13_FD_206722 | JGI IMG/M metagenome (GOLD analysis project Ga0335070, IMG submission 206722) | Soil microbial communities from Loxahatchee National Wildlife Refuge, Florida, United States - Lox_Sample_1.3 | ecosystem: Environmental > Terrestrial > Soil > Wetlands | place: USA... | reverse complement strand
CGGCGGCGTCCCACTCGGCGCGGGTGATGACGCCGTCCCCGTTGGCGTCGAAGCGGTGGAAGCTGGCCTCCGTGCGCGCGGGGTCGCGGCCGGCGGACTTGGCGTCGAACTCCGCGCGGGTCACCTGGCCGTCGTGATTCGCATCGAGCGACTGGAAGCGGTGGCTCCGGTGGTGGAGGAACGCCTCGAGCGTCACGCCTCCGGTGTGACCCGGGTCGAGCTTGTCGAACATGCGCGCGCCGGGAGCGGGCTTGCTGATCCACGCCGCCGCGGCGGCGGCCGAGAGCACCAACACCCAGAGCAGGACCATGCGGTTCCGGGCTCGCATCCCGCCGATGGGACGCGCGGGCGATGACGGCGCGATTGCGCTCGCGCCGCCGCCGGGAAACGACCCGAGCCGTCAGGGACCCGTGGTGTCGGGGAACACGTCGACCCACAGGCGCTGCCCGAAGGGTCCGATGATCCCGCGCGTCTGCGTGCTGGCGTGCGCCTCGGGCTGGCCGCGCAGGTTCATCCACTGCCACGGGCTGTGGCCGCCGACGGGGATGCGCGCACCGACGTGCGGCGCGAACGCGGTCACCCCGGGCGGCAGGATCCACACGGCGACCGCCTCGCCGCCGGGAATCGGCTGGAAGACGTTGCCGGGGCCCATGCAGGCCTGCCCGCCGTCGCCGAGCGGGCTGCGGTGCAGCCCGCCGTCGACGGCGACGTAGCGGCCGGTCAGGATCGGCTCGCTCGCGGGCGGGAGGATCGACACCAGCGCGCCCGCGACGATGTCGCCCGCCGCCTCGGCGGCCGCCTCGCCGTCGTCCGAGTGGCCGCAGCCGAAGCGATCGACGTCGTTGGTGTCGCCGAGCGTGGTCGGCACGCCGACTGCGTTCGTGCTCGGGAAGATGTAGCCGATCATGTCGTCGGTGAGCCCCGAGACGAAGCGGTACGGCTGGGTGAGCTTCGCCAGGATCCACGGCGGCGGCGGGTTGCCGTCGGGCACGGCCTGGTCGTCGGGCCCGCCGAAGCTGCGCGCGTAGGTATACGGGAAGACCTCGCCCGGCGCGTTCACGAACTCGCCGTCGCCGATGCGGTACCACACGACGTCGGTCTGGAACTCGTTGCCGAAGTTGGGCGCGGTCGCGCCGTTCGGCCCGCGCGGGATGGCGACGCCGTCCTGGAAGGCGGTCTTGCCGTTGATCACGCCGAGGTAGGACGCCACCCCGAACAGCGCGTTGTCGAGCGGGAAGAAGATCGTGCTGCGGCGGGCGTCGACGACGCCCGAGCGCGTCCAGCTCCCGTGATCGAGCGCGCGCTCGCCCCAGCTCGCGATGCGCTCGCCGCGCGCCTGGGTCGACAGGTTGTAGCCGTAGGGAACGAGCGTGTCGTCGGTTGCGTAGACGGTCCGGCACCCGCCGTTGCCCTGGGAGCTGTGCTCGTCGACCGGGGTCAGGTCGCGCGCGCTCGGATAGATCTGCGGCATCTCGACCGATCCCACCGCTCCGGCCAGCGTCATCGCCACGCCGCCGTAGCGCGCCTCGAGCGCCTGCCGCGCGAAGTGGTGCCAGTCCGACGAGAGGTGGAGGCGGTCCTGGTCGTCGTCCGAGAAGCCGAGCTCCTCGGCGTGGATGCCGTAGTTGAGCAGCGTCAGCAGCGGGCGGCCGCGCAGGTCGACGGCCTGCATCACGCCGATCTGCTCGTCGGCGACGAAGGGGTAGGACGACCAGCAGGGGACCATGTCGTCGGGGCGCACCTGCCCGAACCGGATCCGCGCCGGCTGCAGGGCCGCGTAGGCCTGCTCGACGCTCTGCGCGGCGCGCTCGATCAGGAACTGCACGTAGAACGGATCGGAGCCCGAGGTGAACTCGTCGGGGCCGGTGATGCCGATGGTGTCGGGCGCCGACTCGTCGTGCGTCGAGCTGAAGATCATCTCGTCGATCCCGGTGACGCCGTCGGCGCGCACCTTGTCGCGCACCTGGTCCCAGATTTCCTTGAACACGCCCTCGTTGTCGACGCTGGTGATCGAGATCGTGTGGCCGCCGCGCGAAACCACCACCGTGCGCGCCCAGATCGGGTCGAGCACGGCCGTCGGCTTTCGGTCGCAGCAGTCGCCGCCGCCGAGGTAGATGCCGTCCCAGCGTCCGTCCGGAGGCAACGTGCCGCCCGCCGCGGTCGGCGTGGGACAGTCGAGGAAGGGCTCGCCCTTGTCGTAGTGCCCGTTGCCGTTCTTGTCGGTGTAGGGCTCCTCGAGCGACAGCAGGTGCGGGCCGGTGAAGGCCTCGGCGCCCGCGCAGGCGGCGGGGTTGGGCGCCGATCCATTGGCCGGCGGCGTCACCTCGACGGCCGCGGCGCCGACGCGGAAGACGACGGGAAAGGGGAGGAAGCCCAGCAAGCCGCCCGGCTCGTCCAGCCCGTTGCACCGGGTTCCGAGCGCGACGGGCGTCGCGGCGACGAGCAGGGCGAGCGGCAGCAGGCGCGAGAACGGGCTTCGTGTGGGGCGCATGCCCCTACTCTACGCCCGGCGCGAGCCGCCGAGAAGCACGAACTTGCGTCAGCGCCGCCGTTGGAGCGGGGCGCCGCGCCGCCGCGCGAGCCCGGCGAGCAGGCCCAGGGCCGCGACGGCGCCAGCCGCCGCACCCGGCTCGGGGGCCGGGGTCACGTTGATCTTCACGCCGAACACCGACGCATCGTTGGTGGCGGGATCGCAGGGCGCGGGGGTGCAGGTGAGCGTGAAGGTGAACGATGCGACGACGGATTGCGCCGGCGCCCCGGACAGGTCGAAGTCGTAGGAGGGCGTGCTCTGGTCCAGCGTTCCGCTCGACTGCACCCCGAGCCCGTCCGGGTTCATGGTGGCGGTCCAGCTGATCGTCCCACTGCCGAGGACGGTCGGATCGAGGAGCGAGACCACGACATGGCCGATCTCGGGCTGTCCGTCGGTGGTCGAGACGCCGCCGTTGACCGGACCCGCGATGGCGATTCCCGAAGCCTGACTGCTCGCCATCTCGGGCGCGCAGGGGTCGGTGTGGGGCGGGTTGGCTCCGCACGTGTCGATGCCCGAGGAGACCTGGACGGCTGGGCCCAGGGTCTCGGGGGGATCGGTGAGGAAGTAGATCGAGTTGTGCTCGCCGTTGAAGGGCGGACCGCTCGCTCCGAAGCTGTCGACCTGCAGCGAGCCGTCGCCGAAGGTGCAGCCCGGCGGGGGAGGGCCGACCTGGCTGAGTCGGCCCGAGACACAGTCCGCGGCGCGGCTCGATTCGGGGACGAAGGCGAGCGCGGCCAGTCCGAGCAACAGCCAGAGCACGGACCTCGCCGCTCGGTGGAAGAGGAGACTTCTCATCGCATGGCTCCTTTCCGGGTTGATCCGGCGGAGGATCCTCTCACGATCCGAACCGCAGCCGTGTCACCTACTCTGGGGGCGCACCTGCACGTCGCCCCGCCGTGAGAAAACTCTTTCCACGAGGGGAACCAGACTTCCTACAGATAGACACCTCCGAGCTCAGAGCCCCAGCGTTTTCGGTGGGTTGGAGGTGGGCCGGAGATGGCACGGGGATTGCTGAAGCTCCGGGTGCGTGTCGGCGCATCAGCCGGAAGGGGTTGCCATGCGAGCGGTTGCGATGCGGGCCGGGCGTGTGCTCGTCGCGATGTGGATCGGGGGCCTCTTGCTCGCGGCCGCGGGTCCGGCCCGCGCCTTGGGCATCGCCGGCTACACCCTGTCCCTCTCGTCGGGCTCGGAGAGCTTCCAGCTCGGCGACCTGCCCGTCTCCTGGACGTCCGCGACGAACGGCGGCACGTACCAGCTCACGCACTCGGTCACCGACCCGCTCAACAACTTCACGGTGAACAGCTGGTCGTCGGGGGTCGACGTCGATCCGTTCGTCACGAACAACATCAACGTGACCAATATCTCGGCCCTGCCGCAGACCTTCGACATCACCGTGTCGCTTCCGATCCTGCCGCAGACGCCGGCGACGGAGATGCAGGGGTCGGTGGGCCTGACGCTGACGAACACCACCGGGACGGCGGACGTCACCGACGCCGGGACGGCGGTCTACACGGCGCTGATCGACGGATCGCCGGTGGAGCCGCTGCTCAATCCGTCGTACGACCTGCACGTCGTCAATCCGTTCGACACCAACACGGCCAGCGCGAATTTCGGCATCCCGACCCCGGTCGCGGGCCCCGCCGCGCTCTCGACGATCGCGATCCGGCTGCACTTCACGCTCTCGCCCGGCGACTCCGCTGGGTTCACGAGCTCCTTCAACATCACCGAGGTGCCCGAGCCGATGACGGTGGTGATGATGGGGCTCGGCCTCGTCGGCCTCGCCGTGGCGGGCAGGAGCCGCACCTAGCCTACGGGCAGCGCCAGGCGATCCCCGTGTAGGTGACGTTGTTGGGCGAGGAGGAGGCGCCGGCCCACGTGTCGCCGCTGGCGCCGTCGCGACTCACGACCTGCACCACGTTGGCGCCCGCGCGATAGGCGTGGTTCAGGAGGTCGCTGCGGGCCCCGTCGTCGAGGTCCGCCGGCGAGGTGAAGTCGCCAGTCAGCAGGTTGCCCTGGTGGCCCGTCACGTCGGCCACGCGCTCGCAGTTCCTGGGCGTGGTGCGCACGAGCCGCACGTTCTCCGCGCCCGTCTGGAGCTGCGTCGCCAAGCAGCCGGACGCCGCCAGCGCGGCGCCGAGCGCCGCGAGCCTCCGCATCGAGAACGACATGGAGCTCCCTCCGCCGATCTCGGGCGCGCGCCGCGGGCAGGCCCTCGGGCGCCCCGGTCCGAGGAGGCTGATCGGCGGGCCGGGCGGGGCGCTGAAGCGCGCTCAGCGGGGCGTGAGGCGCACCGGGAGCTTCGTCACGGCCCGGAAGACGGGGCTCGGGTGCAGCGGCAGCTCCTCGGCGCCCACGCGCTCCAGGCCGCGGGTGCGGGCGAGCAGCTCGCCGATCGCCACCTGCGCCTCGAGGCGCGCCAGGTTGGCGCCCAGGCAGTAGTGCGGGCCGAAGCCGAAGGCCAGGTGCGGGTTGCGCTCGCGGCCGATGTCGAAGACGTCGGGCCGCTCGAAGACGCGCTCGTCGCGGTTGGCCGAGCCCAGCCAGCAGAGCACGAAGTCGTCCGGCTCGATCACCACGCCGCCGAGCTCGACCCGGCGCCGCGCGCAGCGCGGATCGAACTGCACCGGGGAGGCGAAGCGCAGGACCTCGTCGATCGCAGCCGGGAGCTGGCGCGGGTCGTCGCGCAGGCGCTTCTCGGCGTCCGGGTGCGCCAGCAGCTCGAGCGTGGCGTTCCCGATCAGCGTCGTCGTGGTCTCGTTGCCCGCGACGAGCAGCAGCACCAGCATCGACAGCATCTCCTCGTAGGAGAGCTTCGAGCCCTCGTGCTCCGCCAGCACGAGGCCCGTCAGCAGGTCCTCGCGGGGCTCTCGCTTGCGCTCCTCGGCGAGCGGGACGAAGTACGCGCGCATCTCGTCGAAGAGACGGCGCTGGCGCGCGACGCGCTCGGGATCCATCCCTCCGAAGAAGACCAGCCCGAGGCTTGCGATCGCCTCGTCCGACCAGCGCTTGAAGCGCGCGCGATCCGCGGGCGGGATGCCGATGATCTCGGCGATCACCACGACCGGCAGCGGGTAGGTGAGCGCCTCGACGAGGTCGACCTCGCCGGCCTCGACGGCGGCCTCCACCAGCTCGGCCGCCACCTCGCGCATCCGCGGCTCGAGGCGCGAGACGATGCGCGGCGTGAAGGCCTTGCTTACCAGGCTGCGGAGCCGCGTGTGCTGGGGCGGGTCGGTGGCGATCATCGACGGCGGCGGGAGGTCCGCCTCGTCGCCCAGGAGCCGCGTCACCGGGAACGAGTTCGACCAGGTCTCGGGATCGCGCAGGATGGTCTGGCAGTCGTCGTAGCGGAACACCGACGTGACGCGCAGCGGCAGGCCTGCGTGGCGCAGCACCGGCGACTCGCGCCGCCCGCGCTCGTACACCGCGTACGGATCGCGCCGAAACGCCGGGTCGAGCGGATTCAGCAACAACGGCTCGGGCATCACTCGCCTCCGATCGGGCGCGTGCGCACCGTAGCAGAACTCTCCCGTCGCCTCCGAAGCAAGACGACCGCTTGGATCATCCCCCGCAAGCGGCGCCGAAGGCGCCGCACGCAGCGAGCCGAAGGCGAGCGAAGTTCATCAGGACGTGCTGCAGCTCAGCAACCCAATCGGCCGCAGGCCGATTCGCGCAGCGAGGCGAAGCCGAGCGAAGTCAACTTACGGCCTTCAACGCCGTGATCGTGCGCTCCAGATGCTCGCGCGGGAGCTCCGGGTAGATCGGGAGCGAGAGCACGCTGCGCGCGGCCTCCTCGGCCCGACGCGGCCGCTCGCGGTAGCGGACGCGCGCCGCGAGGCCCTCGACCTCGTGCAGCGCCTGCGGATAGTGGACCGCCGTATCGACGCCGTCGCGGGCGAGACGCTCGCGCAGCGCGTCGCGCGACGGCGAGCGCACGACGAACTGGTGATAGACGTGGTGCGCGCCGGCGCGCTCCGCCGGGAGCGCGAGGGACGTCCCGGCGAGCTGCTCGCGGTAGCGCGCCGCGTGCGCCCGGCGCCGCTCGTTCCAGCCGTCCAGATGCCCGAGCTTCACGCGCAGCACGGCCGCCTGCACCTCGTCGAGGCGCTCGTTCAGCCCGGGCTCGGCGAAGCGGAAGCCGCCGCGGTTGCCGTAGTTGCGGAGCGCGCGCAGCCGCTCCGCGAGCGCGTCGTCGCGGGTCGCGACGGCGCCCGCGTCGCCGAGCGCGCCGAGGTTCTTGGTCGGGTAGAAGCTGAAGCAGCCGAGCCGGCCGATGGTGCCGGCGCGGCGGCCGCCGTCCGCCGCCCCGTGCGCCTGCGCCGCGTCCTCGATGAGCGCGAGTCCGTGCTGCGCCGCCAGGCTGCCGATCGCGGCGAGGTCGGCGCACTGCCCGTACAGGTGAACGGGGACCACCGCCTTCGCCGCCGGCGTGATCTCGCGCTCGAGCGACGCCGGATCGAGCGTGAAGGTGGCGAGGTCGACGTCGGCGAGGCGCGGCGTCGCGCCGACGGCCACCACGGCCATCGCCGTCGGCACCGCCGTGAGCGCGGGCACGATCACCTCGTCGCCCGGCCCGATGCCCAGCGCGCGGAGGCCGAGCTCGAGCGCCGCCATGCCCGAGGCGACGCCGACCACGTGCGGGATCCCGAGCCAGGCCGCGAGCTCCTCCTCGAAGCGCTCGCCCTCGCTGCCGAGGATGTAGCGACCGCTCGCCAGCACCCGCTCGAGCGCGCCGTCGAGCTCGTCGCGGATCGAGCGGACCTGCGCCGCGAGGTCGTGGAAGGGCTGCATCAGGCGGCGCGCGCCGGGCCGAGCATCAGGTGGTACGGGCAGAGGCCGCTCTGGTAGGTCTCGCTGCGCTCGATCTCGATGCGCGAGGAGACGAGCTCCCGCCAGCGGGCGGCATCTCGGATGTGGTGGCCGTGGTCGAGGGCGTGCACGAGCCGCGTGCCGAGGCCGGGCCGCGGCAGCGCGACGTCCTCGATCACGAGCGCGCGTCCGCCGGGGGCGAGCTGCGCGAGCGCGCGATCGAGCAGCGCCAGCGCGTCGCCGTCGTCCAGGTGGTGCAGGACGCCGTTCACCATCACCAGGTCGAAGCGCTCGCCGCCGCCCTCCCAGCGCGTGAGGTCGGCCTGCAGATAGCGGTAGGCCGGGTTCCGGCGCTGGGCGAAGGTGACGTTTCCGGCGTTCAGGTCGACGCCGAGATAGCGCGCCGGATCGAAGAGCGACGAGTACTCGCCGGTGCCGCAGCCGGCGTCGAGCACGCGCGGAGCGCCGAGCGCGTCCCGAACCCTCCGGATGCGCGCCTTGGTCGCGCGGTAGTTCCACTCCGGCAGCTTGCGCAGCCAGTGGAACGAGATCGGCTGCTCGGCCAGGCGATCGGCGAGACGGCGCAGCGTGTCGGCCACAGGACTCCCGGCCGCTCAGTCGACGTAGTGGTGGAGGTGCTGCTCGTAGTAGCGCACGGTGCGCGTGAGCCCGTCGCGCAGCCCGACGCGCGGCTCCCAGCCGAGCTCGCGGCGGATCTTGCCGTAGTCGATGCGGACGCTGCCGATGTCGATGCTCTTCCGCTCGGGCGGGAAGGGGACGAAGCGGTAGGAGCCGCGCCCGGCGATCGCGACGAGCCGCTGGGCCAGCGACTCCAGCGACACCGGCTCCGGCGCGCCGAGGTTGTAGACCTGGCCCCAGGCGGCGGGCGCCGACGCGGCGACGAGCAGCGCGTCGGCCACGTCGTCGACGAAGTTCAGATCGCGGAGCTGCGAGCCGTCGCCCATGATCTCGATCTCGCCGCCCTCCACCACCTTGCGCACGAACCAGCCGATGAAGCCCTGGCGCGGGTGCTTCACGAGCTGTCCGGGTCCGTAGGTGTTGGTGAGGCGCAGCACCACGGACGGCAGGCCGTGCACCTCGTGGTAGAGGCGGTGGTACTGCTCGGCGGCCCACTTGTGCACGCCGTTCACGTCGACGGGGCGGATCGGGTGCGACTCGTCCATCGGCAGCCGCTGCGGACGCCCGTAGATCTGGCGGGTGCCGGCGAAGGCGACGCGCACGGTCGGGTTCTGCCGGCGGCAGGCCTCGAGCACCGAGAGCGAGGCGCGGCAGTTGTGGTCGAGGTCGCTGGCCGGGTCGCGCATGCTGTCGGTGTGGCTGACCTGGCCGGCCAGGTGGAACACGTAGTCCTGCCCGGCGACGGCGGCCTCGATCGCGGCGCGGTCGCACACGTCGGCCTGCGTCACGGCGAGGCGATCGCGCACGTCCTCCACGTTGAAGGGGTTGCCGCCGTGGCCGGGGACGAGCGCGTCGATCAGCGAGACTTCGGCGCCGAGCGCGAGGAGGCGGCGCGCGAGCTGGCTCCCGATGAAGCCGAGACCGCCCGTCACCAGCGCGCGGCGCCCGCCGTAGATCGCGGCCAGGTCCTGCGCGCCCCGCGCGGTCACTTCCGGATCCTGCCCTCGACGATCAGCTCCCGCCAGAGACGCCCGAGCCCGAGCGCGACCTGCGCGACGCGGCGGAAGTTGAAGAACTGCGAGCGGCCGTGCAGCCGGTGGTAGTGATGCACGGGCACGTAGTGCACCGGGAAGCCGTTCTTCTCGATCTTGGTCACCAGCTCGACGCAGATCAGGCCCGAGTCGCGCGTCAGCTCGATGGTGTCGAAGACCCGGCGGCGCAGCAGCCGGAAGTCGCAGTCGACGTCGCGCGCCTCGAGCCCGAAGGCGAGCTTGACCAGCCAGTGGTAGATCTTCCCGACCACGATGCGGTGCGGCGGATCCGAGCGGGAGATCTTGTAGCCGTTCACCATCTCCGCGCCCTCGCGCGCGGCCCAGAGCAGCGGCAGCTCGCAGACGTCGTACTGTGCGTCGCCGTCGGTGTAGAAGATCCACTCCTTGGTCGCGGCCGCGAACCCGGAGCGCAGGGCGCCGCCGTAGCCGCGGTTCCGGGGGTGGGTCACGAGGCGCAGGCGCGGGCAGATCTTGGTGAGCTCGTCGAGCACCTCGGGCGTGCGGTCGCGGCAGCCGTCGTCGACGACGATCACCTCCCAGTCGTCGGTGAGCTCGCGCAGGACGCGCGAAACGAGCACCACCTGGCTGGCGATCGTGCCCCAGTCGTTGTACGCGGGGAAGAAGGCGCTGATGCTCGAGGGAGCGGCCGATCCGGGCATGACCCGGCTTTGTACCTCGCGCCCCTCGGCCTCGTCAATCGACGGGCGAGCTGCGCGCGAGCTGCGCATCGCCGATGCCTAGGGCGGTGCCTCGGATCGCGGGCCCGCGCCGCCGTCGCGCGCAGGCCAGTGGACCCGGAAGACCTGGGCGTCGGGATAGCGCGCGCCCTCGGCGCCCATGCGACGCGGGGCGAACGGGTAGCCGACGCGCGGGAAGCGGTGCCACTGGAGCTCGGGCCGGTTCTCCCAGAGCGTCTCGCGCAGCGTCGCGACCGGCTCGAGCGTGGCGCCGCGCGCCGCGAGCTCGCTGCGGACCTGCTCGAGCGAGTCGCCGATCACCGCGCCTGCGCCACCGCGCCACACCACCCAGTCGGCCCCGTCCGGTCCGAACACGTAGCGCGGGAGCCCGAGCGCGAGCGCGGCCTCGCGCACGGGAGCCTTCGGCGAGATCCGCATGGCCTGCGGGAGGCGCGTGTAGAAGTAGAGGTTGTCCCAGCCGAAGTTGGTGAGCACGACCTGGCCGGGCTCGGCGTTCTCCTTCAGGAGCTCGACGATGGCGGGCAGCGTGCCCGGATCCCGGACGCCGAGCCCGCGCACGAAGGCCCACCACTGCGTGTTCAGGAGCTTGTCGGGCAGTCTGCGAGCGACGTTGACCGCGGCGACGTCCGCGACGCGCTGCGTCTCGCCGAGCGCCAGCCAGGGGAGCGCGTTGCCCGCCAGGTGCGTTGCCGCGAAGAGCGCGAGCAGCCCGGCGTAGAGCGCATTGCGTCCCGCCGCCGCGCGCGCGATCACGAGCCCCGTCACGGCGGCCGAGAGCGGCAGCAGGGCACACGCATAGCGCAGGCCGACCACCACGAGGAGCTTCGCCGAGAGCACGAGCGGCACGAGTGCAACGCAGAGCGCGAGCCAGGCGACGACGAGCTGCAGCAGCGTGCGATCGCCGGCTTCGAGCCGGCGCCACACCAGCGGGAGCCCGATCGCCCAGCCGAGATAGGGGATCATGAGCGTCGACTCGGCACCGAGCTGCGCCACCCGCCCGGCGAGCTCTCCGGCGTGCTCGATGGGCTTCCAGTTGGCGCCCGCGGCCGACCACGAGATGGCGACCCACGGGATCGTGAGGGCGATCACCAGGGGCGCGCGGGCGAGGAGGGGCCGGAGCCGCGGGCGCGAGCTCGCGGAGGAGAGCGCGACCAGCGCGCAGGCGCCGAGCGCCAGCGCGGCGGGCAGTGGCTGCACGTGGAAGAGAGCGATCGCCGCGACCGCGAGCCACGGATCGCGGCGCCGCTCGCCGAGGCGCAGGAAGCCCCAGAGCACGGCCAGCGTGAGCAGCATGTTGAGCGCGTAGCTCCGGCTCTCCCGCGCGTAGAGCTGGAACTGCGCCGAGGCGATCAGCAGCAGCGACGCCGCGAACGCGGCGCGCATGCAGCCGGTGGCTCGCAGCACGAAGGCGTAGAGCATCGCCACCGTCCCGATCGCCGCCAGCGCGAAGGGAAGCCGCGCCGCCCACTCCGACTCGCCGAACGCCGCGAAGCTCGCCGCGGTCACGTAGTACGGCAGCCAGGGCGTCCCGACCATCACGAGGTCCTGGCCGAGCGCGCGCGGTGCCACGCGGAGTCCGTCGTCGCTGTCGCTGAAGCTGTGCCCGTCCCAAGCGCGCGGCACGCCGAACTCGAGGATCGACCGGGCGTACACCGCGGTGTCGCCCTCGTCCTCCCACAGCGCCGGGCCGCCGAGGTCGACCAGCGCGAGGGCCGCGGCGAAGGGAAGCAGCGCGAAGAGCGGAGCAAATCTGCGCAGGCAAGATACAGGGCGCCGAGCGCTCATCTGGGTGCTCTGGGCGGGCAACGCTAGGCGAGGCGCTCGGGGGCTGCCAGGCGCGGCCGCACATGCCGTGACGAGCGACTCCGACCGTGTTGCGGAACTCTCTGCTTCGGGGGCAGGGCCAGCGCGGTTCGGGGAGCTCGAACGAGCATGGGTTGGTTCGCGGTCTTCTTCTTCTTCTCCGGCTTCTGCAGCCTGCTCTACGAAGTGATCTGGGTGCGGCTCGGAATGGCGAGCTTCGGCGTGACCACGCCCGTGGTCTCGATCTTTCTCTCTCTCTTCATGGCGGGGCTTGGCCTCGGGAGCTGGTTGTCCGGGCTCTGGATGCGGAGGATCGGCGAGCGGGGCGGAAGCGTACCGCTCCGCCTCTATGCGCTCGCGGAGCTCTCGATCGGGTTCTCCGCCCTGGCGGTTCCCCTCCAGCTCGGCTGGGCGAAGAGCTTCCTGGGGGGCCTTGGGAGCGACCTCTCGATCTCCTCTCTCCGTTACTACTGGATCGCAGGTCTCTGGATCAGCGCCATCCTATTGCCGTGGTGCGCCTGCATGGGTGCGACGTTTCCGCTCGCGATGGCCGCCATCCGCAGGTTCGATCCGTCGCCACAGCGGTCGTTCAGCTTCTTGTATACGGCCAACGCGCTGGGCGCGGTCCTGGGTGCGCTCCTCCCCGCCTTCGTGCTGATCGAGATCTTCGGCTTCCGCCGGACGATCCGTCTCGCCGCGGTCTTCAACGTGCTGATCGCGCTCGCAGCGCTGCTCTTGAGTCTCCGGCCCACCGGAGCTCCGGGCGAGTCCGAGCGGCCGCGCCGCGAGGGGGTTGCGCGCTCCGCAGGGATCCGGGTGCTCGGGCTCCTGTTCCTCACCGGTCTCGTCGGCCTGGCGATGGAGGTCGTCTGGATCCGGCAGTTCACGTTCTACGTGGGGACCGAGGTCTACGCATTCGCCTGGATCCTCGGCTGCTACGTGATGGGAACGTTCGCCGGATCGCGCATCTATCGGAGCTGGCTGCTCCGCGTCCCGCGCGGTGACTCGAGGCTCGCCTGGCTCCTGCTCGGAGTGACTGCGTTGCTGCCGCTCCTGAGCGCGGATCCGCGCTTCTCCCATCCTCCCTATCACCTGGAGGGATTCGTGCGCGTGGCGATCGGCATCGTGCCGATCGCGGGCCTGATGGGATTCGTCACTCCGATGCCGGTGGATGGATACTCGGAGGGAGATCCCGACCGGGCCGGCAGTGCCTACGCTGTGAATGTCGTCGGATGCATTCTCGGGCCGCTGCTGGCCAGCTTCGTCCTCCTGCCTGGCCTGGGCGAGCGCTGGTCGCTAGCCGCGCTGAGCGTGCCGCTGTTCCTGCTTCCCTACTTCCTCCTGCCCCGGACGCTGGCCGTTCCGGGGACCTCGACACCGCTCAGCGGCTCGCGAGTTCGGTTCCAAGCGGCCACCGCCGTCGTCGCGGTGGGGCTGGTCGCCTTTACACAGGATTACGTGACGATGGTTCCCAGCGGCGAGGTGCGCCGGGACTACGCTGCGACCGTGGTGGCGACCGGCAGCGGGATGAAGAAGCGCCTGTACGTGAACGGTATCGGAATGACGGTGCTCACGCCGATCACGAAGATGATGGCGCACATCCCGCTCGCGTTTCACGCCTCACCTCCGAGGGACGCCCTGGTCATCTGCTTCGGAATGGGGACGACGTTTCGATCGCTGCTGTCCTGGGGGATCCCATCGACGGTGGTGGAGCTCGTGCCGAGCGTGCCCGAGCTCTTCACCTACTTCCACCCGCTCGATGCGCAGCGCCTCCTGCTCTCGCCCAATGCTCGCGTGGTCATCGATGATGGCCGTCTGTTCTTGGACAAGACGCCGCGGCAATACGACGTGATCGCAGTCGACCCGCCGCCGCCCACCTCGGCCGCAGGGGTGAGCCTTCTCTTCTCCCGGGAGTTCTACGAAGCGGCCGAGCGGCGTCTGCGTGCAGGAGGCGTCCTGCAGCAATGGACCGTCGCGGATCCAGCGAGCGTCGATCTGGCGTCCATCGGCAAGGCGCTCCAAGAGGTCTTCCCCTACGTGCGCTGCTTCATCTCCGTCGAGGGGATGGGTTACCACTTCCTCGCCAGCATGAGCCCGCTACCGAAGCTGAGCGCCGCGGAGCTCGCGAGCCGCATGCCCTCGGCCGCCGTCGCGGATCTGGTCGAATGGGGACCGGGTACCACCGCCGAGGAGCAGTTCGCCCTCTTGCTCTCGAGAGAGGTGCCGATGGACGCGATCGTCGATCATGAGCCGCCCGTCCGCGCCCTCTCGGACGATCGACCCGTGAACGAATACCACCTCCTTCGCTCCGAGCTTCCGCAGGCGTGGGGGAGGGAGCTCTATGGCGTGATCGGAACGTGGCAGGACTGAAGGCCGCTCGAGGGTCACCCGCACCGCCAGGCAGGTCCGGCGTCACGCAGCGCCCCTGCCCGCTCGCGGGGGGCGCCTCGGGCGACTCCCGTACCACACGGCCGCGGTGGCGAGGAGCCCCGCGGCACCCAGCGCGAGCCACGCCGAGAGGTGGGGCGGCCAGTAGCGGAGCACGATGCGCTCGGTGCCCGCTTGTGTCGCGACCGCCAGGAAGCGCACCTGCGCCGGAACCACTTCGAGCGGCGCACCCCGATCGGACACCGCGCTCCAGCCCTCGTCGTAGCTGACGCGGAGCACGAGCCAGCCGTCGCGCGCGCGCGCGGCCTCCGGCACCTCCACCTCGATCTGCTGCGGCCCCTGCCAGCGCCACTCCGCGGGGACGCCGGGCGACGGCTCCGAGGTCGCCTCGCTCGGCGCCCGCGCGCGCTCGACGAAGATGCGCTCGGGCTGCTGATCGAGCGATCGGCGGAAGCGCGCGATCGAATCGGGAAGGTCGGAGGCTTCGGTGACTTCGCCGTCCGGGTACCACGCGGCGCACGGAGACGCACGCCTCAGGCGATAGAGGTAGATGGGCTTCCGGCTCCAGGCGAGCTCGAGCGCGTCGGCTCGGCCGGCGCCGTAGTCGATCGACGTCATGAGCCAACGCGCACACGTGCGCTCGATGCCGGTGATCACGGCGGGCCGCTCCAGGTCCTCGCGGAAGAAGGTCTCGGAGTTCTCGACCGCGAGCACATCCTCCATGTAGGCCGCGTAGCGCAGCGGTACGGGATAGCCGTACCCGCGCACGTCCTCGACACCGAAGACCGCGGGCAGGTTCGAGGCCGTGAAGCGCTCGAAGGCCGCGCGCGGCTCGCGATCCTCGCGGAGCGGTGGCGGCAGGTTCGCGACAGCCCGGGCTGGATCCGCCCACTCGCGCGGGGGCTGCGGGAAGTAGCCCCGATAGACGGGAGCCACGTCCAGGAGCAGCAGGATCGGCACGAGCGCGCCCGCGAGCCGGCGCTCCCCGGCCGAGGCCGCGACGGCTCCGGCGGCGAAGAGGGCCACGGCCGCGCCGAGCGCGACGAAGGCACGGAGCGGCCAGAGGCCCGCGATGCCGAGGGCCAGCGTGGCCATCGCGCCGACCCCTGTCGCGACGGCGAGGAGCGCGAAGGCGCGCGGGCGCGGCGGGCGGCGACCCGCGAGCCAGCCGCGCGCCGCCAGCGCCGCGAGCACCACGACGCCGGTCTGTGTCAGGAACAGCATGCGGGGGTTGCTGTTGGAGGAGAAGGGCGGCATGGAGGTCAGCCAGCGATGGACGGGCTGCCATCCGAAGGCGAGGGAGGCCGAGAGCAGTGCGAGCCCTGCGAGCGGGAGCGCGCGGCGAACGTCGTTCCCGTACCGCCAGGAGCGCACGCAGATCGACCCGAGCAGGAACACCCAGGGCAGCACGCCGATGTACTGCTGCTCCTCCTCGAAGTTGGTGCTCCCGACCCAGGGCCTCGCTGCGCCCGTGAGCGGAGAGCCGAGTGCGTAGGGGTTCCAGTAGAGGCGGAGCGCCTCGCTCGGCAGGATCCACTGGCCGGCGAGCTCGTGCCCCCGGAAGGTCGCTGATCCTCGGAGGAACTCGAGGAACGGCATGAGGCCGGGAGCCGACATCGCGAGGCCGAGCCCGAATGCGCCCAGGCCGACGACTCGTGCGAGGATCGCCTCGCGGACGGGACGGAAGGGGAGGCGCAACAGGAGATAGGTCACCGCCGCGAGGTTCACGATGAATGCCGCAGGCGGATAGCCGGCGATCGCGACGAGGAACTCGATCGGCGCGATCGCCAGCGCGGCGCGGATCGCGGCGCGGGGACTCCGCACCATCGCCGCGTCGATTCGCTCGACGCAGAAGAGGAGCCACGGTAGGCCGACGTACGCATTCGCGCGCGGCTGTTGCTCGAAGTGCACCAGAAACCCCGGCGCGAAGCAGAAGGCGATCGCGACGGTGCTCGCCCAGGGCACCCCGAGGCGCAGGCGGCGTGCGAAGAGGTAGGCGCCGAGCCACATGAGGCCGAAGCGAAGCCACGCCGCCCAGGCGAAGCCGAGCGGCCAGGGAAGCACGAGGATCGGCAGATTCAGGGGCTCCAGCGGCCCCGACTCTCCCGTGCCGAGGAGAGGCTCGCCGCCGCGCAGGAAGCGGTTCCAGAGCGGGAAGGTGCCCGCGCGAAGGGCCCCGTGAACCACGGCGAGCTGCGGCGCGTAGAGGAACGCGGGGTCCGTGAGCAGCGGGTTGCGCGGACGATGCCTCTGCGAATCCGCGGCCGAGAGCGAGAACGGGACGGAGTACATCCAGAGGTCGGCGGGCAGGAAGGTGCTTCGACCGGAGAGCGACGGGACGAGCACCACGGCCGCGAGCAGGAAGCCGCCGAGGGAGGCGGCGCGCGATCCGCGCGCGAGACGCTTCGCTGCCGACCACGACGACGGCCCGCGATGTCGTGCCGCGTCGAGCCCGACCTCCCGCATGCGAGCCAACGGTAGCGTGCGCTCTCCACCGACAGGAGACGTCGGACGGCACCATCGGGCGTCGGACTCGACGTGCGAGCCGCGCTAGCATGCGCCGCCGGCAAGGGGGAAGGACGCGTGGCCGCGCGGAAGCGCTTCGCATCGCTCGACCTCGGCCTCGCGCTGCCGCTCGCATTCGCCGTCGCGCTCAATCTGCCGTGGCTCGCGAGACGCGTCATCCCGATCCACGACACGTTCTACAACTTCGAAGACTTCCACGTCTTCTACAGCCATCTCTTCTACCACGCGCGGCTCGCCGCGTGGATCCCCTACGG
>Ga0335070_10004261_pt1 | contig 16696 bp, 19 predicted proteins | sample Lox_Sample_13_FD_206722 | JGI IMG/M metagenome (GOLD analysis project Ga0335070, IMG submission 206722) | Soil microbial communities from Loxahatchee National Wildlife Refuge, Florida, United States - Lox_Sample_1.3 | ecosystem: Environmental > Terrestrial > Soil > Wetlands | place: USA... | reverse complement strand
AGGGTTCCAGGGTTCCAGGATTCAAGGGTCCGAGAGTGGATAGCAGAGAGTAGAAAGTGGCTAATCCACACTCCACCTTCCACTTTCCACATTCAAATCCTTAACCCTTTAAATAATCAGCGCCAGAAGAGCTTTTTGAGCGTGGAGCCTGTTTTCCGCCTGGTCGAAGATAACACTATTGTTCGAATCGGCCACTTCATCCGTTACCTCTTCTCCACGATGGGCTGGCAAACAGTGCATGAAGAGATAATCGGCTTTAGCTCCTTTGACCAACTTTGAATTGACCTGGTAAGGCTTAAAAATCTTGACCCTTTTTGCATACTCCTTTTCCTTGCCCATGCTGGTCCACACATCGGTATAAACAATATCAGCTTCTCTGACTGCTTCCTCCGGATCATTGGTCACCTTCACCTTGCAACCGCTTCTTTTCCCCTCTTCCATCGCCCCTGAAACGACCCGTGGATTGGGCCCGTATCCCTTCGGACATCCGAGGGTGATATCAGTTCCGACCTTTGAGCAACCGTAGAGCAGGGAGTGGGCCACATTGTTGGCATCGCCGACATAAGCAAGCTTCAGTCCTGAAAGCCGGCCCTTCTTTTCGTAAATGGTGAAAAGGTCAGCCAACCCTTGACAGGGATGCGTGAAGTCTGAAAGACCGTTGATCACGGGCACTTTTGAATATTTCACCAGGTCGAGGATGGTCTGGTGAGCAAAGACCCTTGCCATGATTCCATTCACATAACGGGAGAGAACCAGAGCTGTATCAGCGATGGTCTCCCCGCGGCCTAATTGCAGATCGCTGGCATTCAGATAAAGCGCATAACCCCCGAGCTGCCACATTCCCACTTCAAAGGAAACCCTGGTTCGCGTGGATGGCTTCTCAAAGATCATCGCCAACGTCCTCCCTTTCAACAGGGGATGTTCCTCTCCGCGGAGAAGCTGAGATTTCAATAACTCCGATGTCTTTAAAATCTGCTCAATTTCCTCTTTCGTCAAATGCGAAAGGCTATCGAGCGATCTCCCTTTCAGATTTACAGCCATGCTATCCCACAAAACCTATTCTGTCATTATTGGTCACAAAATATAGTTCCAAATCCCCCTCCCCCCCTTTAGTAAAGGGGGTTGGGGGGATCTCCGATTCTCAAGGTTTGAGAAGGATACTCCCGTGATGAATGAATCCCTTCTCAGACCTAAGATAACGTTCCTATTCATATTACCGCAACACCTTTTCCCTGTCCATGATGAATGATTTTCCCCTCACCCCTGCCAAGGTGAGAGGGAGGTGTTGGGAACATCCCGATCGGTCATAAAAAAAGAGATCTTACATTGCTTAGAATTGGCCTGATTAAAATTGGCTTGACTTCTAATCATTGATTTGATAATTTTCACTCTCAATAGAACTTTTCGAAGGGGGTGATGACGGTGTCGAATATATTGGGGATCATTATTGGAGTTGTGGTGATCATCATTGGTCTCGCCTTATTGATCACCTGGTGGGGAATGTTCATCAAAGGGCTGATGGCAGTCGTCCCCATCCTGCTGCTTTTAATCGGTGCCGGCGTTCTCGTCTATTTCATCAGCGAGATCAAATCGAAATTGGAGGTGGGGAAGGAAGAAGCAACTTCTTCCGGTGAAAAAAAACCTGAATAGAATAGAATCACCCAGTGGAATCGCCCGTGGAAGACGGATTTGAGAAGCCTCTTCAAATCCGTCTTCCATTATGTTTTTGCGCCCAGGATAAGTTTTTTGCCACACTCACAGCAGTAGTTCGAGTAGATGCCATTCTCCGTTCGGCAGCGCTTGCAAATATGTACTTTATTCATCGAAATGGTGTTAAGCAAGTGGAAGACCATATAGGTAATTAATGCGGAGAAGGTCCACACGGCGACAAATATCCAAGTCAGCTCAGAGATGATGAATTTTTGAATCAAGAAAGACACCAAGTAAGAAAAGGTTGTTCCTGATAAGAAGAGGGTCAGGAATACTTTAGTAAATCGTCTTCCCTTGAACCACATGTAAGGTACGGTAAAGCTTGCCAGGGATATGAGAAAGGACGTGAGGCACCAGGTTTGAAATTGGTCCCTAAAATTGATTAGCAAAGCCCTCAACGTGGTCAACATGCCTTCATAGTTTACTCTTAGATCGACGAGAGATGCCGATTCATTCTCAAAGTAGCGGAACATCGGTGACAACCTCTCCAGGAAAAAGAACCATAAGTAAACAGTCCCTATGATTAAGGCTATTCCGAGGGTGATGTATAGGATGTTTTCAAGGTACTTGCTCAACAGGTAAATCTCAAGACTCCTGTTGTAAACCTCGAATTTTTTCGTCTCCCTTATGAAAACCAAGGATGAAATGACAGAAGCCAGGACCCCGAAGCCAAGAAAAATCAATCCTATGGATAGAAACATCCAAGGAAGATCATCCTTGACGAACAAATAGGCCGTGTCGCTGTGATAAAATATGTGCGGCCACAGAGTCTTCAAAATCACGCCAACACACGAAATAAGAGCAATATAGGCGAGCGGTTTTACAACTTTGTTTCCTTTTTCTTCCGCCGAGCGGCCTACCTGTTCATGGAATTCGTTCACAAGGGGAATTCTCTCGTAGACAAGACTCACAAAAATCCTGTTTATCCATTTTTCCCGAATGAGACGCCACGCGAAAAATCCCAGGATTAATATTAGAACGATAGGTAGGATAACCTCGGCCAGCAAGAGTAATGAAATAATGAGAGACATTACAAAATGGTATACCATCTGAGCTGCTCACAATGGGCAAGAGTGTTAGCCTATCTTAAACCAATTCAAGGAAAAGCAGCATTTTTTATGCCAGAGACAATCTACTGATTACTAATTGATTTTCTTAAGAAATCTCTTTATGAAGGTGGGGGGAAATGGTCGGACTTTGAACAATATGTCGTTCTCATTGACATTTTTGGGAAATTGAAAAGGTGGCAAGCTTTGACGGCCATGAGGGGGACAAAGATGAAAAAACTGCAAGCCGATGACGAGATAGTCAAGATTGACGAAGAATTAGGAATTGCCTGGATCCTGCTTCCACCTGACGCAAATTTGGGTGGATTTCGGGGCATCTCCCCAAGGATCCTGGATGAAGAAAAGTTTATGGCCGCGAAGAAGGGCCTGAACAAGGAAGAATGCTAACCTGACAAAATTCTATTTTTCTCTCTTTCCTATGACCTCTTCGCATCTCCACCCGCAGTCTCCTCCTCCAAACTCTGTCAATCGGGGATGGTGACAATCAATCTGCTGTAAAGTTCTCCTGAGGATTCGGCCCTTCTCTGAAACAATGTTCCATTCCACCATGACCAGCGTCTTATCCCCTTCTCCAGGGCATGAAATCAATTTCCATTCTCTTTCTCTCTTTTGTTCCATGGCTCCCTCCTTTTCCTGACAGGAGACTCTTTAAGACCTGCAATTAATGCTTTACCCTTTCTTCCTTCCTTTTCTCTCGGGCCCAACGGTCTAACACGCCCCCGTGAATGATAATCCCATTTGGGTCGGCACTAATCGCTTTGAGATAACACCGTTCCGCTTTCGCAGCTTCTCCTATTTGTTCGTAGCACTCTCCCATTAAATTGAGGGCATCTTTAAAGGTGGGCAGAAATTGGATGACCTCTTCCAGGATGTTGATGGCCGCATGATACCGTTGCAATTTCCAGAAACACATTGCCAACCAATAGTGTCCCTGATAATGCTTTGGGTTCGCACGGATTACCTTTTCATAATAGGGGATGGCCGTGTCAAACATGCCTCTTCGATAATAAAGCCCTCCAAGGTTTAAAAAAACGGCAATGCTCTTCGGGTCCCTTCTTAATATCTCTTTATAAACCCTGACCGCCCTCTTCAAAAAATTGGCCCGGTCATAGGCGTTGGCCTTTCCAAAAAGGTAATTGGTCCTAATCTCCCCGAAAGCGAGGCCTTCCCAAACCAGATCTTTGAGGAAAATCCAAAGGACCGGAATCTTGAAAAGAAAATATTTTAACACTTTGAGCATTTTCTTTTTCCCTACGGATAAGACTGTAACAGATAAATTTGCAATTACCAAATCCCTATTTTCAAAAAAATCTATACCTATCTCGTCAAGACAGGACAGCCACGGCGGCGCATCCGGCAGCATTCTCGTAAAAAGGGGTTGGGGGGGGTGGCCAGGATAGGCATAGGGGTCGGTTTTTTCGGGGATATTCATTTCTCAGACATTGAAGCGGAAATGGACGATATCCCCGTCTCGGATTAAATAATCCTTTCCCTCAGAACGAAGAAGCCCTTTTTCCCTCGCCGTATGCTCAGAACCACAGGTTATGAAGTCGCGAAAGGAAATAAGCTCTGCGCGAATAAATCCTCTTTCCATGTCGCTGTGGATCTTCCCCGCGGCCTTAGGGGCGGGCGTTCCGTTTGGAACGGTCCAAGCCCTGAGTTCGGAACTAACGGTTGTGTAAAAGGTGACGAGCGACAGGGTCTCATATCCAGCTTGAACTAATCGTTCCAAGCTCGACCCCTCCAGGCCCAACTCCCTTCTGAACTCCTCTCTCTCTTCCTCTTTTAATTCCGCAAGCTCTGACTCCAGATCGCCGCAGATGACGACCAGCTTGTTTCCCTTTTTTTGCACCCACTCCGTGAGGCTCTTTAAGCAAAGCCCCTCTCCTTTGAGCTCTTGTTGATCAACATTCGCAACATAAAAAACAGGTTTTGCCGTGAGGAGGTGGAGACCCGAAGAGATCGTTCCTTTTTCTCCAGCCAGGTGGAGGGTTCCCGCCATCCGTCCTTGGTTCAAAACGGCCTCAACTTCTCGATAGACCTCCAACTCCAGGGCCATTTCTTTCGCACCCACCCGGTACATCTTCTCCGTTTTCGTCTTCCTTTTCTCTAAGGTCTGAAGGTCCGCCAAAATGAGTTCCGTATTAACAACTTCAATATCCCTCACCGGATCAATCGATCCTAAATCATGGGCCACATTTTCATTGGTGAAGCAGCGAACCGTGTGGGCGATTGCATCCACGTTTCGTATGTGATCCAGAAACTGATTCCCAAGTCCTTCCCCTTTGCTCGCCCCTTCGACCAAGCCAGCAATATCGAAAAATTCGAGGGTGGTGGGAATCGTTTTCTTCGGGTGGATGAGCTTGGCAATGCTTTCGAGTCTTTTGTCCGGCACCGAGACAATGCCGATATTCGGGTCGATCGTACAGAATCGGTAACTCGCCACCTCTGCACCGGCTGCAGTCAGGGCGTTGAATATCGTGGACTTCCCCACATTCGGAAGGCCGACGATTCCGCATCGAAACCCCATCCGTCCCCCTGTTAAACCCTAAACTCCAAACAAGCTCAAATACCGAAGGCACAATCCCGCGAAGCGCGGGATCAAAACCGTATAATCTTATGAGTTTTGGATTACACTGAAAATAACTCGATTATCCCCTTCTCCGCCGACGCCTGCCTGCGCGAAGCCGCTTTGGCGAAGGCAGGGGAGAGGGCGAGGGGGCCATGCCGTGGTCACCCCCACCTCGATCCTCCCCCGTCAAGGGGGGAGGATAATTCAGAGTAATTTTCATCGTTCGTACATGATCAATTGTCCATGAAAAATCTATTTAGGATTTAGAGTTTAGTGTGTAGAGTTTAACCCGTTTCGGATTTCGTGCTTCGGCTTTCGACTTTAAGTTTCTCATGGATTTCTACGTTTATATTTGTATAATAAAATGGGGAGGAAATAAAGCCTTTCCTATTTTCAGCGTGCCTGCCCTGTACCATGCTAGGTTCAGGGCCTGCCGGCAGGGAGGTCAGAATGAGGCAGCAAAACCGTATCATGCTGGAGACAGCCTGTGCCATCGCAAAGAAAACCCGTTCAATGGGGATCTTGCTTTATGCAGATATGATCGAAGACTACACGGCCTTGGCTAAAATCGGCCAGGAAAAAGGGGTGGATCTGATCCTTGCCGTCAAGGATCAATCCCTTTTCCAGGAAACCGCCTCCGTTTTCAAGAAAGTACTTCAAATCCCTGATGTCCCTTTGGGCCGAATGAATCAAATCAAAATGGCGATCATTCAGGCCCTCTCGAAAGGACTGGTTAGAAAAGGGGACAGATGGGTCTGCCTTTCCGGAATCCTCAAGACCAAAGTCCTGGATAACCTCGTCATCCTCGAACTCGGAAAAGAGTTCGAGATCATTGCCTCCACCGATCTTCCTGTGATTTCGGAGATCATGAGGCCCGAAGTTTTCGAAACGATTCTAAGCCTTGCTTTAGAAATCTCGATTGAGGCGAAGGAAGGAAGAAAACCTGTTGGAACCATCTTCGTCCTCGGGAGGCATGAGGAGGTACTTAAATTCTCGCACCCCATGGTGATCAATCCCTTTCAGGGCTATCCCGAAGAGGAGCGAAATATTCTGGACCATCGGCTGAAAGAAACCGTCAAAGAATTTTCTTCCGTTGACGGTGCGTTCATTTTCCGCGAGGACGGGGTCATCTTGGCCGCAGGCCGCCATCTGGATGCTTCAGGGGAAAATATCGAAATTCCCATGGGCCTCGGAAGCAGACACCGAGCCGCCGCCGGGATTACCAGCCTGACCGATGCCCTGGCAATCGTTATTTCTGCAGAAACAGGAGGGGTGCGCATCTTTCACCATGGGAAGCTCTTCATGGAGATTGAAAAGGGTGAATGATCGTATCCTCTCTCCTTTTAAGACTGTGTCATGATGGCAGTATTGACGGAAGAGACAGTCGGGTTCCAAAGTTTTAGAACGGACTCTTCTAGGAATCGCTATTTGGTGCTTGTGGAAAATGGAATCATCTCAAGAACATGGAGCGTCTGAATTTCACATGTTAAAGGTTGCTGCTCTAAAACTTTCCCGCCCGGCCATCTCTCCCGTCTTTTTTGGAAGGGGTTTTATTATTGCGACACAGTCTCTTTTAGGAAGGGGGGAAGAACTCTAAGACATTTTTAATACTTAAAGTATTTTATAAGATTTACATTCTCAAGTGACTGTATTTGTAAACCCATAAAGATATTCTTGTCGGTTCAGTTTACCGAATTTTTCATAACTTCAGGGACGGAGGACGGGATTTCTTCTGAAATTGATTCATCGCCTTCTCGAGTCCTTCCACGAGCATTACCCTCAGAGATTCCGCTGCCTGCGAAAGGGTTTGATCTAAATGGGCCTGTTCAATCTTATCGAAAACCGTCAAGACATACTCGGCCGGATCCATTCCTTGGGGAGGCCTGCCAATGCCAACCTTGAGCCTTAAAAAGTTATTTTCACCCGTCAACTCAATAATGGACCGAAGCCCCTGGTGCCCCCCATCGCCTCCTCTTCGTTTAAAACGAAGTGTGCCAAAGGGTAGATCCATATCGTCATGAACCACAACCAGATCTTCCGCACCGAGTTGGAAAAAATCGGCTGCCTTCTTGACCGCTTCTCCACTCCGGTTCATATAGGTGATTGGCTTGGCGAGGATGACTTGCTGCGAACCGATGCGTCCTGTTCCGTATAGGGATTTAAAGCGCTTGGTGTGGATAGAAAGGTGGCTTATTTGGGCGAGACGATCTACTACCTTAAATCCGATGTTATGCCTGCTCATTCGATACCGGATCCCAGGATTCCCCAGTCCTACGATGATCTTCACATTCGGTTATTCTTTTTCCTCCTCCTTCTCCTTTTCCTCCTTTTCCTCTACCTCAGCCCCTTCAACAGCCTCCGGAGCCACTGCTTCCGCCACCTTCTCCTCCACCACAGGCGGTACCACCGTGGCGATGGTAAAGTTGGTCTCCGAAATAATTTTTACTTTCTCTGCGGTGATTTCTTGAACATGAATCGAATCACCAATCTTCAATGCGCTCACGTCGACATCGATGCTCTTAGGAATATCGCCGGGGAGGCACTGGACTTCGATCACCCTTCGGACCTGTTCAAGAATGCCTCCCACCTTGGTCCCTTCAGGTTTTCCGACCAGATGAACAGGAACCTCCACGGTGACCATTTCATCCATTGTCACCTCATAAAAATCGGTATGGAGGGTTACCCTTTGGAGGGGATCAATCTGAATGTCTTTCAGCATCACCACTTTACGGTCCGCCTTGCTACCCTTTCGGATGTCAAGATCAATCAAGACATTCTCTCCCGCCTCTGTTTGAAGAGCTTTCGTCAGTTCCTTGGAATCAATCACCAGAGGGACCGTTTCGGCTCTTGGCCCATAAAAAATGGCAGGGATCAACCCCTTCGACCGGAGTTTCTTGGCCTTTTCCTTTCCAACCCCTTCTCGAATCTCAGCTGTCAATACAGGTCTTTCCATGGATCGCTCCTTTGAGTGGTTTGTGATAGTGGCTGGTGAATAGTGAAATATTGATTACGATTCACGAACACGATTCACCAACACGAGATTTTTTATGCGTCAGACAAACAGGCAACTTACCGATTCATCCTCATAGATTCTACGAATCGCATCAGCCAAGAGATCGGATATCGAGATGACCTTGATCTTTCGGCATGCCCTGGCTTCTTCTCGGAGGGGGATGGTATCCGTGACGATCAACTCGACGATGGGTGATTCTGAGATAATCCTCACAGCCTTCCCTGAGAGGACGGGATGGGTACAACAGGCATAGACCGCTTTCGCCCCATTTTCGATCAAAGCATAAGCCGCCCGGACCAATGTCCCCCCTGTATCGACCATATCGTCAACCAAGAAGGCGGTCATACCACTCACATCTCCGATAATATTCATCACCTGTGAAACATTGGGAGAATCTCTTCGTTTATCAATAATAGCCAAGGAAGCGTCTAATCTCTTGGCAAAGGCTCTCGCCCTTTCCACGCCTCCCGCATCGGGGGATACCATGACGATATCGTTTCTGACGTGCCTCATATGTTCCAACAGCACCGGTGCAGCAAATAAGTGGTCCACTGGAATATTGAAAAAGCCCTGAATTTGACCGGCATGAAGGTCGACCGTTAGAATTCGAGAAGCTCCTGCGGTCGTGATTAAATCCGCAACCAGCTTGGCAGAAATCGGGGCTCGAGGAAGGACTTTGCGGTCCTGCCTCGCATAACCGTAGTAAGGCATCACGGCGGTAATTCTCTCCGCAGAGGCTCTCTTCAATGCATCGATCAAGATAAGAAGTTCCATGAGATTGTCATTCACGGGAGACGAAATGGATTGGACGACGAAAACATCCATCCCTCGGACGCTTTCATCAATTTCAACATGAGTCTCTCCATCACTGAAGGTGCTCACGACAGACTTGCCAAGGGAAACCCCCAGCTGGTCGCAAATCTTCCTTACTAGCTCGCTATTTGAATTCCCCGTGAAAATCTTCAGCCAGCTTAAATCCTGCCCTGTGGTGGCCGCGGCTTTATTCTTGCTCATAAGAACCTCATCCCTTACTAAAACCCCGCTTAGCACAGAACGCAATGCGTTTAAAGGAACAAAGTATGGTTTTATCGCTATGCTCTATGCGCTGTCCTCTATGCTTCAAAGTGTGGCTGGGGTGGGAGGATTCGAACCTCCGAGTCCAGGTTCCAAAGACCTGTGTCTTACCGCTTGACGACACCCCAATCTTTAATTAACGGAATCCGAAGCCGTTCAAACTCTAAACACTAAATTCTAAATTCTAAACAAACCAAAAATATAAAACTCAAAAGGTAATTTTGATTTGTCAACCATTGAATCGAATATTTTCTAACTAATACGGCTTTAAGTTTGGTGCATTGGACATTTGACCGGCATGTGCCCCGTAAGCCCCGCTTTGCAGACGGGGCTAAGGGGCACAATATAAATGAAAATTTCCTCTCCGGGAAATCCCGCTCTGCGGGCGGGAGCTTCACTTTGTTTAGGATTTAGCCTGCCTGCGCGAAGCCGCTCCGGCGAAGGCAGGGGTTTCGAGTTTAGGATTTAACATCTTTCTTCTTTCTTCCGAATTGATCACCGGGTTTGGCTGTTAGGAGAGCCGGCAGTCATCATTCGGTGAGGCTATGTGCGTTAAAAACGGCCCATCCTTTCTTTTCTGCCATTCTTTTTATCTTTTTGTAAGCCGCCGTTGAAGTACTTTCCTTATTGAAAAGGCCAAAAACCGTGGGGCCACTCCCCGTCATTAGAGCGCCCAGGGCTCCCGCAGAGACAAGAGTCTCCTTCATGAGGCTAATCTCAGGATATTTTTTAGAAACCACCGCTTCCAGATGATTCAAGAGAATGCGAGAAACTCCTCCGGGAGTTTCCAGAAGCCCTCGAAGGTTAAGATGAAATTGCTGATTTGTCAATATGAAATTTTGGTAGGCCCAGCGGGTTGAAACCTCGAAATTTGGATAGATGAGAATGTACCACAGATGAGGAAGTTCAACCTTTTTCAGCCGTTCGCCGATCCCCGAACCGATCGCACCCCCCTTAAAAAGGAAGAAGGGAATATCTGCCCCAATCTCCAGTCCCATCCCCATCAACTTCTTCTTTGGGAAACCTATTTTCAAGAGACGGTTCAACGCCCTCAAAGTGGTCGCGGCATTACTGCTTCCTCCCCCAAGCCCCGCCCCGAGAGGAATTCTTTTCTCGATCTCTATATCAACACCCCCGTTATAAGTGGATCCTTTCAACATGGATTGAGCAGCCCTATAGACCAGATTGTTCTTTCCGACGGTGAGTTTGGGATGATCAGCCGCGATGGAAACCCCTCTTTTCTTTCTCAGGGAGAAATGGAGGGTATCGTGCAGACTGATCTTTTGAAAGACAGTTCTTAGCTCATGATATCCATCTTCCCGTTTCTTCAGGATTTCGAGTCTCAGGTTTACCTTTGCGGGAGATTCCAAGCTGATCGAGTCATTCATATCGATTAAATTCCATCCTGCCTTGAGACCTTCTCTGCCCTATGCCATGCCGAGTTCTTTTTTTTCAGGTCAGAGCTGATTTTCAATCCCATCATAGGAAAGTCCATCTCTTTTTTCAAGTAGTTCTTGAGGATTAAACTTGGGGACAAAATGCAGGATCCGATTTTTGGGCGCCCCTGCTCGGGGATAACCCTTGGAAAGGCATGGCGCTACTGAAGGGATCAATCCTCAGAGAGCTGGATCGATTCCATCGGACATTGGTTCACGCAGGCCCAGCACTCAATACAATCCTGAGGTCGGGTAGGATTGGATCTCTCCTCTTCTATTTCATAGACCTCGCTGGGACAGATCTCGACACAGTTTCCACAGCCATTGCATTTCTCTTGGTCGACGACAGGATACATGGTTACTTCAAATTCCAAATGACAAATGCCGAATAAATTTTACATGACGGATTCGTCACCCGCGAACCATGAAAATCTATCTGATTATCCTCCCCTTTGACGGGGGAGGACTAAGGTGGGGGTGGACAGGATGTGGTCCCCCTCACCCCCGCCCTCTCCCGCCTGGGGAGAGGGAGATGACAGGCTATTTTCCACGTAATTCCAAGCCCAATTGTCCAACAACCAAAACTGAAGAATTTTAAGTCTAGAAGGTTTTAACGCTCTGCGCTCTGCTATTCTTTAACAGACCTGCTTTGTTCCACAGGCTAATACCTGTCCCGCCTTGCTCCCGCTTCGATAGATGGTGATGCCCTTACATTTCTCGCGGTAAGCCAGGAGATAGGCTTCCTTCACCTGATCCTTTGTCGCATCTCTTGGAAAGTTGATCGTCTTCGATACTGCATTGTCCGTATACTCTTGAAAGGCCGCTTGAATCTTGACGTGCCAGAGAGGGGGGACCTCAAAGGCGGTGACAAAAAGCTCCTTGATTGACTGTGGAAGATCGGGCAGTTCTTGGAGCCCTGCCCCTTCCGAGAGGGCCTTCATCAAATCTTGGCTTAGAAACCCCTGTTTTTCTCCCCACTCAAGAAAGAGAGGATCAGTCATCTCAAACTCCATGCCCTCTAAGGCCCTCCGGAAATAGTGAATGGCAAAAAGAGGCTCGATGCCGCTGGAACAATTAGCGATCAGGCTGAGCGTCCCCGTGGGAGCAATCGTCGTCAGCGTAGCATTCCTCAGCCTCATCCCGTTTCTGCTATAAACGGACCCCAGGAAATTGGGAAAGACTCCCCTCACCTCAGCCAGTTCCACGGATCGCTCTCTCGCCTGATGTTGAATAAAACTCATTAGACCTCTTGCCACTTCCAAAGCTTTCGGTGAATTGTAAGGGATGCCTAATCGGATAAAGAAATGAGCTAATCCCATGACCCCGAGACCAATCTTTCGGTTCCCTTTTGCCATCTGGGCGATCTGGGGCAAGGGGTATTGGTTCATGTCTATTACATTATCCAAAAAAAGGACCGCATCCCTCACGGTCTTCTTAATCTTTTCAAAATCTGCCTCCTGCTTACCGTTCCTTTCTGTCGTCATATGAGAAAGATTGATCGAGCCCAACACGCACGGTTCATAAGGAAGGAGAGGGACTTCACCACACGGATTGGTGCTTTCTATATCCCCCAATTGCGGAGTGGGGTTCGCCTCATTAATCCGATCTAAAAATAAGACCCCTGGGTCCCCTGTCTCCCAGGCTGCATTCACGATGGCATCAAATACTTCTCTCGCTCTCTTGTGACCTACTTCTTTTTTCGTCCTCGGATTAATCAGACTATAGACGCCGTCTTTTTCATATGCTTCCATGAACTCTTTAGTCAGTCCCACGGATAGATTGAAGTTTGTCATCTCATTCGGATTTTCCTTGGTGGCGATAAATTCCATGATGTCCGGATGGTCGACCCGCAATACCCCCATATTGGCCCCTCTCCTCGTCCCTCCCTGTTTGATGACCTCTGTTGCCGTATTAAACACTTTCATAAACGAAGCAGGGCCGCTGGCACCTCCGCCCGTAGTTTGAACGGTATCATCTTTCGGTCTCAGGCGGCTGAACGAAAAACCCGTTCCCCCTCCACTTTGATGGATGAGGGCTGTTTGTTTTACGGTCTCGAAGATAGAGTCGAGGGAATCCTCTATAGGCAGGACGAAGCAGGCAGCCAACTGTTGGAGGTCTCTCCCAGCGTTCATTAAACAAGGCGAGTTAGGAAGAAAATCCAAGGAAGCCATCATCCGAAAGAAGGTTTCGGAAAGCTCTTCGGTGGACGTCCGGTGGTCGTAAGCACGTTCTGCTTCACCGATATTTCGGGCAACACGCTGAAACATCTCTTCGGGAGACTCGATCACTCGCCCTTCCGCATCTTTTCTCAAGTACCTTTTTTCTAAGACGGCAATGGCGGGGGCAGAAAGGTGAAACAACTTCATATTAAACTCCTTAAAGGAAGCCCGTCCCTGGTGGGCTTCCTTTAAGCCTTCTCAAACGGTCTCGACACTTTTCACCTCTGGAACCTGTTGCTTGATCACTTTTTCAACCCCCATCTTCAAAGTCATCTGCGACATCGGGCAACCACCACAGGCACCGGTTAATCTGACCTTAACCACGCCATCCACCACATCGATCAATTCGACGTCACCGCCATCCGCTTGAAGAGCGGGCCGAATCTTTTGTAGCGCCTTTTCCACAATCTCTCTCATTCCGTTTTCACCTCCTCCATCCCATTTATTGTTTTCAAATGAGAAACTTCCCTATTTATATGATAACATATAGCGCTTCCCGCTAACAAAAAAATTATTGATTTTATTAACGTTTGTACTTTTCTAAGGGATGTTGAAGAATTTGTAAGGCGGTGTTTTTATTCGTTAGGGTTGGGCGACTGTTCCTTTCTTAATTGGAACGTTAGCGTCTATGCTTTCAACTCCAAATATTTCTCGGCAGCACAGGCAGCGTTCGCCCCGTCTCCCACTGCCGTAGCAATTTGACGCACCAACTTCTTCCTGCAATCGCCGGCGGCAAAGATACCTTTCACGGATGTTTCGCCATTCTCGCCGGTAATAATATATCCATCTTCATCCATTTCGACCAGCCCTCTTAAGAACTGGGTTCTGGGTAAAAGTCCTACGAAAAGGAAAACACCTTGTATATCATGCTCGGTGACCTCTCCGGTTTTTAAATTCCTTACGCGCACCGACTGGACCGTCGAGTCCCCCTTTATCTCTTCTATCACCGAATTCCAGAGCAACTTGATCTTTGGATGCGCAAAAACTCTCTCCTGATAGATCTTTGTTCCCCGAAGAGCCTCTCTCCGATGGATGATAGTCACCTCCTTGACAAACTTCGTGAGATAAATGGCCTCGGTAAGTGCGGAATCCCCTCCCCCTACGACAACGATTTGGTTGCCCTGAAAAAAAGCCCCATCACATGTGGCACAATAGGAGACCCCTTTGCCGGCGAACTCTTTTTCTCCGGGAACCCCCAATTTTCGGTATTCCGTCCCGGTACAAATAATGAGGACATCACAAAGGTAGGTCCCCTCTTCGGTTCTGACAACCTTCTTATCGCCTTCCAGCTTCACCTCCACAACATATTGGGAGACCACTTCCAGCCCAAACCGCCTTGCCTGCTCCTCCATCAAACGACTCAGCTCATCTCCCGTGATCCCCTGCGGAAAGCCAGGATAGTTCTCGACGAGCTCTGTGGTAGTCATCTGACCTCCCAGAAGACCGTTCTCGATGAGGACGCTACGGAGCCTTGACCTGGAGGTATAGAGACCTGCCGTGAGGCCTGCAGGCCCTCCCCCAACGATAATGACATCGAATGCCTTTCTTACTCCCCCGTTCATCCGCTCCTCCTTATTCACAAGATAAGTGCAGAATAGGACATCTGTATCTGCTTTGTCAATGCATAAGAAGGAAGGAGAAGTCCCTTGACAATAAGGAATTGTGGAAGATAGATTAAACACTTATAATTCAAACCTAAGGGAGGAAGATATGGAAAGGACACTAGCTATTGTAAAGCCGGATGGCACCCAAAGGCATCTCACCGGGGAGGTCATTAAGCGTTTTGAGAATAATGGGTTGAAGGTGATTGGTTTGAAGATGATCTTCATGAATAAGAAAGAGGCGGAGAGATTTTACGCTGTCCACCGAGGAAAGCCTTTTTTCGAAAGCCTGACGACCTTCATGTCTTCCGGACCTTGCGTGGTTATGGTTCTTCAAGGGGAGGGGGCGATTTCAAAGACGCGGGAGTTGATGGGCGCTACGGATCCTAAACAAGCAAAGAAAGGGACTTTGCGGAACGAGTTCGCCGCGAATATTGAGAAAAACGTGGTCCACGGTTCCGACGCGCCCGAAACAGCCGCCTTTGAAATCAAATACTTCTTTAATTCTCTGGAGATATTTGATTATTGAATGGAAAGAGTCGATTTAAAGAATTTAAGCCCCTCTGAACTAACTGAGTTCCTCAAGTCATTCGGGAAAGAGCGCTATCGGAGTACCCAGATCTTGAGGTGGCTCTATCAGAAAGGCGCGCGGTCCTTCGATGAGATGACCAATCTTTCCAAAGGATTCCGCCAGGAGTTAGGCCAGGCGAGCTTTATTTCAACCCTCCGGCCGCTGCGAGTAGAACAGGCCAGTGACGGGACAAAAAAGTTTTTATTTCAGCTCGAAGACGGAAACCGAATTGAAAGCGTGCTGATTCCCGATAAGGCACGTCTGACCCTTTGTCTTTCCACTCAGGTAGGATGCGCCTTCGGGTGTCGATTCTGTCTGACTGGAAAAATGGGATGGAGACGAGATTTAAGCACCTCAGAGATCCTTAACCAGATCCTGGCGGTCAGAAAAATGCTCTCCGAAGAAAGATCCATAACCAATATCGTCTTGATGGGAATGGGCGAACCCCTGGCCAATTACGATCATTCATTGAAGGCGATCGCGTTGATGACCCACCCTGATGCCTTTAAGTTTTCCTCAAGAAGGATCACTCTCTCAACCGTCGGCCTTCTTCCCCAGCTGGAACGGCTGGCAAGAGAAAAGATCTCATTTCGTCTCGCCATCTCCCTCAACGGGACAGAGGATAAGGCTCGAAGTGATTTAATGCCCATCAATCGTGTTTACCCGTTGCATAAGGTCTTAGCCCTATGCAAGCGTTTTCCTCTCAAGCCAAGAACCCGAATTACTTTTGAATATGTCATGGTGGAAGGGATGAATGATTCTCCTCAGGACGCCAAAAGATTGCTGAAAATACTGAACGGAATCCCTTCCAAAGTCAATCTGATTCCGCTGAACGAGGCCCCCGAGATCCCTTTTCGAAAACCTTCGGAAGAGAAGGTGAAAGGGTTTCAAAAGATATTAATGGAGGGCGGGCTCACAGCAATCGTACGCGCGAGCAAGGGAAGAGAGATTTCGGCTGCCTGCGGTCAACTTCAGGCAAAGGGGTGACGATTGATTTTTCACTAGGCCGGGGTTAACATCCACCTGATTATGGGGCTGCGTCGGAATTCGACAGGGGAGGAGCGTCATGTCAGAGAAGATCGTAGGGGTCATCGGCGGGTCGGGTCTCTATGAAATGGAGGGCCTTGAAGAGATGCAAAGCATCTCTTTGAAGACACCTTTCGGAGACCCCTCGGATTCGTTCGTTGTGGGAAGTCTCGAAGGGGTGAAGGTCGCCTTTTTGCCCCGACATGGAAAAGGCCATCGTATCCAGCCCTCTTCGCTAAACTTCAGGGCGAATATTTACGGGATGAAAAAGTTGGGTGCCCAGTGGATTATCGGGGTCAGTGCCGTGGGTTCGATGAAAGAATCGATTCATCCCGGGGATATGGTGATCCCGAACCAATTTATCGATCAGACAAAGGGCCGTCCAAATACCTTTTTCAGTGATGGGA
>Ga0335070_10004258_pt1 | contig 16704 bp, 20 predicted proteins | sample Lox_Sample_13_FD_206722 | JGI IMG/M metagenome (GOLD analysis project Ga0335070, IMG submission 206722) | Soil microbial communities from Loxahatchee National Wildlife Refuge, Florida, United States - Lox_Sample_1.3 | ecosystem: Environmental > Terrestrial > Soil > Wetlands | place: USA... | reverse complement strand
CAGCCTCGTAGTCGCTCTACTGCGAACTCACGAAACTCCTTTGTATACCGTCTCTTTGCCACTCGCAGTTTTCCTTTCCTGCAAAGTGTGCCATTGTTTACTGTCTCATTTTTGGGGTTCACTCCACTAGTCTGCAGCAGTTGAGACCACTTGGTTCGAGTGGAGTGTTTACCCCGGTGCTCGCGAAAGACTCGAAATCGTTCTCGCTAATTGACTGCATTTCGGTTGGTGTCGATCGAATGCAGCGTAACTTTGAGCCCATACGCAAGCAAGTCGAGCTTTGGCAGAAACGCGAACTCACGGACGTGACCGCCAAGGCGGTCATTTACGAGGCGTTCGTGGAGGGCAAGCTCGAAGCCACGAGGCACCTAGCCCGCACGGTGCATGAGTTGTAGTTTGAGCCGAAGTATGAGGAATTCCAGCCGCGAACGGATCTGGAGTCTATCGAATGCATTCACCTCAGCCTTCAAGCAACTCGACCCGATTCCTCAATTCACGGCTACAGCCAAGCTGCGCGAATTCCGGGAGGCCCGGTTCTCACAGTCGTTCTAGCTTTACGGGGCGGTCTCGGCCGAACGCCCCCTGCCCCACCGATGGTTAAAGGGCCTAGCGCCGATCGAGTTTCAACGTGATCGTCGGGCCTCCACTCTTCTTTTCACCTTCCACCGATCCGGGCCGTAGTCGGGGAAGCAACCGCAGCGACTGCGGCCGTTTTCAGTTCGAGTTCCGGTGCTTATACGGAATGGGCGGCCAGTGACCAGACGATGGATGCGGCTGCAACCAAGGTGAACCCGTTTCCTCAATTCACGGGATTCATCGACTCAGCCATGGCAAAGCGACAGTGGTTCGATCGCCACGCGGCCGCATGCGTGAGCCTCAGCAGCCGCCAAGTAAAGGAGTTAACCACCCCGGCCCATGTTGAGCAGATTCGCATTTATTGGCAGGAGAAAATACAGGGCAGACAGAACGCCTACCCTGTTACGTAACGAAACAACACCCAATCGTACTCTCAGTGGTAATCCGCGCCCAAATCTTCTTTAACACCGCCGAATCCACTGGCGACCGTCTCCGAGCGCCTCATGACTAGGCCACCAGTCGGGAATTTCAATTGCCCATAATGGAAGTTGTGCATTGCAACCACTGTGCCTCGAAAAGCTCGAAGTGTTGATTATAAGAGTAGCTTCGCGAATTCAGGCTACTGGGTAGCCAGAAATTCGCTGATCAGATAAGCGACCTCGTCCGACTCGCGCTGAGGGAAATGACCGATGCCGCGCAACACCACGCGCGCGTAACGAGCATTAAAATAGGCGTTGCGGCCCTCTGAGGTGGAGGGATCGTTGCACAAGTCAGCGCCACCATGAATGACCAGGGTGGGGACGTTCAACCTCGGCGCCGGATTTAGGAGTTTCTCCAGCTCTTGGTAATGAGGATCGCCGGCAACGAGTCCCCACCGATGGCGATAGGAATGAAGCACAACGTCAGCCCAATCTGGGTTCTCAAATGACTTGGCTGTTGCCTCGAACTCCGCGTCGCTAAAGTGCCAGTCGGGAGACCATGTCTTCCACAGGAATCGAGTCAGAGTTTGACGGTCATTTCGAACTGCGGCTTCGCCAAAGTCCAGAGCCATGTACCAGTGATACCAATAATTTCTTGCCTGGGTGAGGGTCAACTTCTGGTGTGGGTCATTGGTTCCGTAGCCCACAGAGAGTGCAACGCAGTGAGTCACCTGTTGCGGTAAAGCAGCGGCTGCGATATATGCTGCCCGCGCTCCCCAATCGTGGCCGATCACAGCGAAACTCTCAAGCTTCATGGCCTTGGCCAGATCGACTACATCCTGTCCAAGAGCGGACAATTGGCCGCTACGCCTGGTTGAGTCGTGGAGAAACCGGGTTCCGCCAAAGCCTCGCAAATAAGGAACGATGGTTTGCCATCCCGCGGAATGCAGTTGGGGCAGAACTCGATCCCAGGTCCTTGGATCATCCGGCCAGCCGTGAAGGAGAATCACTGAGCGTCCATTTCCGGGGCCAGACACCTCACACAGAATTTTCAATACGTCGGTTCTAACGGCAGTCTGACGCGAAGATTGCATTGGTCCTCCTCGGAGAATCTCAGGTTGCCTGCTGGAGGGTGGAGTTGAGCAAACCTTTTTCCATTTCCACCCGTGTCATGGCGCATTACGTCTTGGGCACTGTTCCAGATTTGAACATCGTCGAGCGTGTTGGTGTTCAATAGCGAGACATCGGGTGGTGGCTAGCGTTGAGTAGACAAGTCTTTGCCATTTGGTGCAAGACGTGCCCCCCACTTCCGGTTATCCTAATCAACGGAATGAGCTCATACGCGAACGGAAAACAGAGGTCTGAGACCTACTATTGGTGGTCGTTATTGCTGGGTTTTCTACTTGCGCTTGCGTACCAGACCGTTGCCCAGAACATTTCTCCAGTCCATTCGGCGACATCGTCACATAGTGGGGCAAAGGCGCTCGCCGCCCAGGTACACCGGGGTGAAAATCAGTATGCCAGCAACTGCGCCATGTGCCACGCCCAGGATCTAAGTGGGCTTGACCCAGCGCCCGCGCTTACCGGCGATAAGTTCATGCGGAAGTGGCAAGGAAAAGCGATATGGGATCTGTACGACAAGATTCGTAAAACCATGCCGCAAAATGACCGCGGTGGTCTCAAGTCGCGCGTTTACGTCGACATCGTCGCCTACCTTGCCAAATTTAACGACATCAATATAGGCAAGAGGGAACTCCGAGACGACCAAAACCTTCTCAAGTCTATCCCGATCGCGAAATCAAATAGTCAATAGAGTCTAGCGGAGAAGCCGTAAGTGAATCAATGTGGCAGCTTGCGGACGCGACGATACACCGTATTGCGAGACATGGAAAGGTAACGGGCTGTCTGAGACACGTTGCAGCCAAACTTGCGATATGCCTCCATGATGACGTTATCGCGAACCGCATCCAGGCTCATCGGAGCAGCCGTATCGGGCATGATTACCGCCATATTTCGCCAGCGAGCTTCAGACACCTGGCTGAGCACCGAGTCAATGGCGTCGACCGATATTGCCTGATCCGGCGAAGAAACCAGGGCACGGGTAAGCACATTCTTGAGTTCCCTGATGTTGCCGGGCCAATGATACGCCTTCAGACTGGCAAGCGCCTGCAGGTTGATGTCGGCTTGCGGAGCAATGGATTTCAGAGTAACACGGACGACCTCGTCGAAATCGGACCGTTCGCGCAAGGGCGGGATACGCACTTCGACGCCGCTGATGCGATGCCAAAGGTCTTCACGGAAGCGGCGTTCGGAAACAGCTTGTTCCAGATCACAGTGCGTCGCAGCGATGATCTGAACGTCCACCGCTTTCTCCGCGCTGCCGCCAACTGGGCGAATGGTCCGCTGGTCGTAAAAGCGCAGCAAAGCCGGTTGCAGGCTGAGCGGCATATCGCCGATTTCGTCCAGAAATAAGGTGCCGTGCTGCGCCTGAATGACCAACCCAGGCGAACCCCCTCCGCGCGCACCCGTAAACGCCCCCTCCCGATAGCCAAACAATTCAGCTTCGATGAGATCTTCGGGTATGGCGGCGCAATTGACGGCAATAAATTTACCCGCTCTGCCGGAGAGAGTATGAGCATGCCGAGCCAGTAATTCCTTTCCGCTGCCGGTCTCGCCTCGAATTACAATCGGGACAGAGAGTTCAACCGCTCGCTTCACGGTGGATATAGTCGCCACCAGCTTCGCGTCCTGACAGACAAACCCCGGCTTGGTTACTGCCCATTCCCGCGCGATGCCAACTTGAACAAGCGTTCGGCCACGGAAAAAGCGTTGCAGGTTGTGCACCTTCACGCTGTAACAACTGCCTTTCAGATCCGTGACCTGCGTAAAGGCATTGCCCTCACCGCATTTCGACATGAACTCGGAGAAGGAGGAGTGAAAAACCTCGTCAAAATTGCGGCTGCTACTCAGGGGCAGATCCTCCAGGAAGAATCGTGCTCGGCTGTTGCTGTAAAGTATCTTCCCGTGATCGGTAACGGCGAGTAATCCCGCCTGCAGGGTGTCGACAAATTCTCCGCGATTGTGAAATTGCAAAATGATGTGGTTCTGACACTCGTCGCGAAAGAGTTCCGCCTCAATTTGCAGTGCTGACATGCAGACTAGCGTCTGCGTGTGGTGTCGCCGCGAGCGGGCATCCGAGGATGCATCCAGAATACCGGCTACTTTTCCATCTGGGGCTAACACTGGAGCGGCAGTACAGGTAAGATGGCCATAATCGGCAAAGAAATGCTCCCAGCCATGGACAGTAACTGGTCGTTTTTCAATCGCAGTCAGTGCGATCGCGTTAGTGCCAAAGGTCTGTTCGCTCCAACGAACGCCTGGTCCGACTTCCGAAGCAGGATCGGTGGAGGCAGAGTCATGGAACACAGCGTTCAGAATTACAGCGTCGGTATTAGCAAAGGCGATGACGTAATTGCAGCCAGGAATCTGCGTTTGGAGTTTTCCTAGCTCGCGTTGCGCAAACTGCATTAGGCGGCTATTTTGTTCACGCAAGGCATGGAGATCGCTGCCCGAGACCCGCGTATAATCCCGTCTGCGGCTCGGATCCAGACCCACATCGATACAGCGCTGCCAAGATCGGCGGATTTCCGAGCGGACGGACCCGGGAGACACGTGTGCCGAGGCTGCTCTTTCAGCCAGTGCTTGGCACGGAAAATAGTCTATAGGAGGATCGTTCTCTGGCGACGAGCGCATTTAGCCCCACCCAAATCGGGGTGCGATTATAGAAATACCAACCGGATATTTCAAATGAAAAACAAATGCGGATGATTAGTTGTTCCTTTAGATTCCACCAAGATGCGTTGCGACTAGGTTTTTTTGGGGGACTGTGCCTGCAACTAGAAGGGGAACACGGGTAGCCGAGCGAAGCTCGGAACGGCGGAAGCGGATGCTCGGCAGATCGTTGAAAACAAGGAGAAAACAGCCCGAGAGACTTTCAAGAATAAGGCAGTTGCGCGAGCGCATCCACCTGACCTCTTCTTCGAGAACTGCCCTCCCATCCTACAAAACGACGGGGGACGCCCGTGGTGAGCGTCCCGGAATCTATTCTTCAGCTCAGAACGTAACCATAACGCCACCCCTGGGGCGGAACATCCATGGATCCATGCCCGGGGACAGATTTTCTGTTGGATATCGGGCCAGGGAGCTGAAGCCAATGAGCCTGGGGTCATAGTTCTGGCCGACCATCAAAGTAAAGAACGGAGCGACGTTCGTCGAAAGACGGTACTGGTATGTAAAATCGTGCCCGCGAACGTTGGTGTGCCACTGATCGTTATTGACGTAGCTGAGCATGGCTTCACTGCCAATCAGCACGAACTTGTAGCTGAAGAAATGCTGATGAACGACATTTTCGGATCCAATGTCGAAACCAGCAACCAAGCCGTCGCGTTGCTGCTGAGCCTTGTGCTTCTCCCCCGCCAGTGTGGAGAGATCATTGCCGTGAGCTGGACCCGGAATATAGTCACCGGCTCCCAGATTTGCGGACCATTGCGCAAACAGGCGGATCGGATACTTCTTGTCATTACGCAGAGTGACACTACCGAACGTGTCCAGGATATGGAATGCCGATGCGCCTCCGGTTGTCACCAAGGCTGTCGCCAGTGCCTTGCCCGTTATATCAACGAAGCCGTTGGCAGTGAGGGGCAGGACTCGTGGCATGTTGGTGGACGTGCCCTGAGGCATATTGGGTACGCGCAAACCATCAATGCCTCCAATCCCATCGGCCGGCACTAGCAGGCCCGTAGCCCCTAAGAACAGGGGAACATCGTTGGAGTTGGAGATATTCACCAGCCCAAAAGCTCCGTGAAGATGAGTGGAGGAGGACAGGTCGTGGTCGCCGCGGAGTTGAGCTACGTAGGCATTGGCACGGGGAGGGCCGTATTGATTGATATCGTTGATAGCGCCGCCTAAGCCATTGACCACTGGCTGCAGTTGGCGGCCACCATTGGCACCGCTATTAGTGACAAAGCCTACCGACGTGAGCAGCGAGAGATTCGTCTTATCGCTCAGCTTATAGCTGGAGAGGTTGGCGAAGAGATGCAGTCCGAAATCCTTGTCCACCAAGAGTTCCGTAGTGCCCGTGGCGGCGGGGACGTTGGCCAGCTTTCCGCCAAACATGAAGCTGTTGAACGATTCTCCTTTGTAGGCATGCCAAGTGAGGTAGTATTCGTCCAAGCCGATAAAGCGGCGGTCGCCGGGGTCTGCAAACGCAATCCAGGGGTCCCCAGCTTCGGTGCTGATGCCGGTCGAAGCCCGGATCACGTACGACAATCTTGACGTGATTTGTCCCTTCAGCCCGAAGCGAGCCATACCTTCCGGGTGGTTGTAGAAGTTATCGCCCGCGTGCCCGTGAAGAGTATTCTTGTAAAACAAGCCCTGATAGCGAATACCGACCTCGCCGAAGGGGGTGAAATTCTTCATCAGGTTCTCGGCCCAGGGTGGAGGAGTGCTGCTTTCCTTGGCCGCAGCGGCTTGCGGCGATGTCGGGGTTGCAGGTGCGGACGCGGCTGGCGGTGCTGCGCCTTGGGTCTGTTCCAGGCGATTCAAGCGGTCCTTGAGCTGCTGATTCTCCTCACGCAGGGCCCGGAGCTCGCTGGCGAGTTCATTCACTTGTGCCTGCACGCCCGCTGAATTGAACTGCCCGGAATCGGTGTTTTGAGCGTTCACCACGGCTGAAACTGCCAACAGCATCGCGCAACAGCCGCCTGCTATTTTCATGTTGGATCCTCTAAGACAATTGTGTTTTTCAAGAGCAAAGCGCCGACGCAGAGGAATGTCTGGAATCTAAAACTGTGTGGCTACAAGCAACACGCATGCCATTCGATCGCCGCCGCATTCCTGAAGGAGTACAAAGATCGGCAAATTCGAACGGTAAGCAGAAAAGATGCACGTCAATATCTGTAGCAGAGGAGGTGCACAGCTCCGCAGACGACTGCCTTCAGAGGCACAGGTTGCAGTGGTAGTGATCAAAACGATGGCGAGAGTTAACTTGAATAAATGTTCAATAAGGGAACAATCGTCCTTCCCAAATCTGAACAGTTGCTTCTCGCCGCTCCGTGGAAAACCGATGTTGGATTGAGAGCGGAGCGTAGAGTGCAAGATGTCCCGATGAAAAGTCCGATGACCGGCTAACCCGCAGATTTCGTAGCATCAGTTTATTTCTCAGCGGTTGGCCCATGTGTCCTTGCCACAGCAGGCTCGTGGCGCATAGTTAGGCTCGAGCAGTGGTTGCACAGTTCTTCGGCTGCAATAGGACGGAGATATGCGCAGACTTGCGCAGGAGTTTGGCAGCCGAAGTGCATTCTTGCATAGCAGCTTTCGAGTGGCTCGGATCCCTTGACAAACACTTGAGCGGATTGACTTGTTCTTGACAGGCGGTCAGGTAAGAGCGAGAGTTCGCGTATTCTCGTTTTTGCGTGTACCTGGAAGACACAGGTGACGGCTGTGTCGGGGTTGCAAGTCGTCCAAGGAGAAGAATACATGTCTCAAGCGGCACAAGTACCGGTAAGTTACGGCAGCGTGAGGCGGCCGGGGGGCGAAGCGGAGCTTAATCCAATCGCGTGGACCACAGGCTGGAAGCCTCTCTTCTGGAGTTGCGGACTGATTCTAGCGGCCAACATCTTTCTGTGGTTCTGGGATTACCAATACGCCTTCACCGCAGGAATCGATTCGGCTTCGCGTGAATTTACTCTCTACTATCGCACCCTGTTCTGGGGTGAGCTGATCTCCATCGGTCTGATTACGGGCATTTGGTATGGATGGCTCATGAGAAATGGCCGGGAAGTGATCAAGAAGCCCTACTCCAACGCGGAGGAGGTCCGCCGCATTGCGGTGCTCTGGAGCATGATCGGCGCCACCAGCCTGTCTGTCTACATCGAAGCCAGCTTCTGGCCGAACTGGGATGGCTCCTGGCATCAGACGCTTGTGCGCGACACGGCGCTGACCCCGATCCACATCCCGATGTTCTACTTCTTCTTTCCCCTGTCCGTAGTACTCGCGCTCGGCACCTACATCTACGGACGCTTCTGGATTCCGGAGGTGTACGGCAAGGAAAAGGGCTTCCCCTGGTCCTTCTTCCTGCTGATCAGCGCGGCTGTGTTGGAGTGCGTGCAAGTCGCCTTCAATGAGTGGGGACATAGCCTCTGGATCTCGGAAGAATTTTTCTCGGCTCCCTTCCATTGGCCCTTCGTCACCTATGGCTGGTTGGCGGGCGGCATGTTTGCGGTTTGGGGCGAGACCATCATTCGTTTATTCGAGATTCATGCGAAAGAAGAGGAACTCAAGCCGGTGCGGGCTGCCGCTTCCTGAGAGGGTGGTCTTTGCGCGCTTGATGTGGGTCGCAGTCTCGCATGTATAGCTCGGAAGTTGAGCGCGAATCTTTGGAAAGGAATGGCGAACTATGGCTACAGCGACGCTCACAGCTGACCGCTTACGGCTCAAAGAGCTGCTGAACAAAGATTATAAGTGGATCGATTACAAGTGGGACCTGGTCTTCTGGGTAACCGCGATCTTTGTAGTGGCAGGTGCTGCAGATATCACCAAGCTGCTGTTTGCGGGTGACTGGGATTTCTGGACCGATTGGAAGGACGCGCAGTGGTGGCCGGTGCTCACGGCGTTCGCCACCATCATTATTCCATCCGCCCTGCAATGGATCCAGTGGGTGGCATGGCGCTTCCCAACTGGCGCGACCTACACAGCGACGAGCCTGTTCCTCGTTAGCTGGTTGGGCCGCTACCTCCAGTGGGGAGTTGCCGAGCATTACCCGATGAATTTCGTCTACCCAATGTCCTGCGTGGGCTCAGCGATCCTCCTGGATTGGTTTTTGGCCAAGTCCAAGAGCTTTGTCTTGACCTCGCTGATCGGAGGTGCGATCTGGACGGTCAGTGTGTGGGCCTTCAACTACATTCCGCTCGCGGTTTTGCTGCAGCCCGTGCATTACATGGGGCACATCCTTACCTTGGCGGATGTCCAGGGAATCACCTGGGCTCGTTCTCAGACACCGGAATACCTACGGCATATCGAGCGAGGCACGTTGCGCAGCTTCCTGGGTGAGACGCAATATGTCGCCTTGGCTTTCGGATGCAGCCTGGCAACCTTGGGCTACTGGATTGGGCAGTTCATTGGACGTTATCTGTCCGTATGGCCGATCCGCAAATACATCAAGACTTACTAGGTCTTTCCAGTTGGAAGGAATCGGTTTGTGATGAGGAAGTATAGGGCTTTGGCCAGATTCCTGAGTGCGCTTGTAAGGTTGGGTATCGCGATTTTGCCGATCTTACTGGTGGCGAAACCTGCTTATGCGCACGGGGAGGTAGGCCCTGCCGAGCTCGGACCTCCGTTATTCGTTTCCGTCGCGCTGGCAGTCATTTCTTACTGGATCGTAATGTTGTGGCCGCGGCGACCGGAGGACGAAAGCCAAGGGGACGAGCCCGACGAAGATGATGGATCGGGCGGCGGTGGTTATCCCGCCGCTCCCAGGAATTTCACGCGGGAAGCGGATAAGGTACGGCTCTTAGTTAGGCTGAGCACTCGAGACCGCGTTCCTGTGTTGGCAGGACACGATGAATCAGAGGGAGTGGACCATGGAGAAGAACGCGTTGCGACCCATTCTAGCGGTTCTTATCTGTATGTGTACGATTGCACCCGCAGCCTTTGGGCACGGCGAAGCAGGCGATAAACCCTTTCTCAAAACGATGACGTGTGCCTATTTCGACGTTACCGTTACGCCTACCGTAATCGCTGTCGGGGAGCCGGTAACCATTACCGGTAAAGTGAGGGTGCTGGAGACGTGGCCGGCACACTTGGATTTCACTGGCAAGGCTTTCTTCGCGCCCACTTATCCGGGGCCGGTTTTTGCCCTGAAGGATCGCTGGGTGAACGGAGAAGAGGCTCCCGGTTCGGTATTTGTGGAGAAGGGCGGAGTCTACGAGTTCAAGTTCGTCATCTTGGGCAAGGAGCCCGGACACTACCATGTGCATCCCGCCGTTGCTTTCGAGAATGTCGGCAGCTTGCTCGGTCCTGGCGAGTGGGTCACGGTGAAACCAAGCGGAACACCATTTACCTTTCCCGTGACGCTGATGAGCGGGATGACCGTTGATCTCCCAACCTATCACACACAATTCATCTGGTGGTTCAACTTCGCACTGTTCGTGGTGGGTGTTGTCTGGATGCTCTGGTGGACGCTGGCCCACCGGACGGTAACTAACCTCGCCGTTACTGCCCAGCTGCCCGTGAATGACGATGCTCCCGATATCGGGTTGATCACGCCGCGAGATCATCGAGTAATAAATATTCTCGCTGGTATCGCTCTGTTGTTTTTGGTTGTGGGCTGGATCTATGCCACGCATCAGGCTCCCGTCCGCCTGCCCCAACAGACCGTGTGGTTCACACCGAAGCCTTTGTCGTCGGGGGACCAGTTGGCGGAAGCGAAGTCGCTGAGTGCGACGTATGATGATGCAACGCGCTCGCTGGAAATGAAGGTCACTGTTAAGAACATCTCGCAAGCGCCGATTACACTTCGTTCCTACATCACGGGAATGGCGGTCTTCGTCAACGGCGGCGAGGCAGATATCGCGAAAGCTGGACCTAGAGATTTTGCCGGTCATTTATCGGTCGAGCCGAATGCCCCGATCGCGCCCAGCGAAACGAAAGAACTGACGCTAAAGATTTCCAGCGACATTTTCAACACGGAGCGCATCATTCCGGTGCGCGATCCGGAGCAGTTCACTGCCGGTCTGCTGCGGTTTGATCAAGCTGGAGCCGGCGGCCAGCAGATGGTTCTGCTGAGTTCAAACGTGGTGCCTACCGGCTATACGGCGAAATACATGCCTTGAAGCTTATCCTGAGAATTGTCTCCGGCGGCCGGATTCGGTCCCGTCGCCTGAGACTTCATCAGGAGTGTGTATTGGATGTTTCTAAAGTGAAGGAGAGATGTTTTCTTTGCAGCGGGCCGACGTGAGTCTGAAATTACGAGTGCGGGAAGACTCGGTGTTGGACCGAGGCCGATGGGCGCTAATAGGCTTGCTCGTGTGCGCGGCTGTGGCCGTCGTGGTCGTCGGGTTTCGTTATTACTTTATGCCGCAGGACCCGCAATTTGTAGCTTTGGGTTTACCCCATCAGAACCATCGTCCGCAGCACGGCGGGCAGTTCTTCATGGCGGAGGACAACATCCATCACCTTGAAGGTGTGCTAATCACTGGCGGTACGTTGCGGATTTACCTCTATGATGCCTATACGGTCGCGTTGCCACCCGAGGGAGTACGCGAAGCGACGGGTACGGTGCAAGTGGGCGACGCAGCTAAGGAAATTCCTCTGCAAGTCAGCGCAGATCAAAAGACCTTGCAGGCGGACATCGCTTCCGCGGTGCGATTCCCGATTGAGCTGAATGTGCACCTACGTCTGCCCGGCAAAGCACCTGACCAGAAACCTGAGGTTTTTACCTTCGAGTTCAACAAGTTCAGTGAGGTTACGCAATAACCAGGGAGTAAGTGTATGAAGGCCGCAGTGCTACATCAGTATGACGAAAGCGTGTCGATACCCGTGTTGGTTAAATATGAAGACGTGCCGAATCCCAAGATCGAAAGAGGCACCGACGTCATTGTCCGTATCGGGGGCGCGGGGGTGTGCCGCACGGATCTTCACATCGTGGAAGGCTTGTGGCGGTCTCGGGTCAATGTAAGCCTGCCTTACATCATGGGGCACGAAAACGCCGGGTGGGTGGAGGATGTCGGCAAAGGCGTAGAGGGATTCAAGAAAGGTGATCCCGTCATTTGCCATCCCCTCATCACCTCCGATCACGACTTGGCCGCACGCCGCGGCGAGGACATGCATTCAGAGAACAGCGTTTTCCCCGGCATCAACGCCAATGGCGGCTATGCGGAACTGCTGAAAACAACTCAACGTTCATTGGTGAAGTTGCCGCAAACGCTGGCGCCCAAGGACGTCGCTCCTTACGCCGACGCCGGACTGACCGCGTACCGTGCCGCGAAGAAAGCTGCCCAGCACCTGCTCCCCGGGCAATACGTGGTGGTCATTGGAGCTGGCGGGCTTGGTCATATTGGCATCCAGGTCCTGGCGGCCATGTGCGCCGCGCGCATCATTGTCGTGGACCGATCCGAAATGGCGCTCAGGCTCGCTCAGGAACTCGGCGCTGAGCATACGGTGAAAGGCGACGAAAATGCGGTCGAGCGAGTCAAGGAAATCACAAAAGGGTACGGTGCTGAGGCCGTGATCGATTTTGTCGGAGAGGGGAACTCTATCGAGCAGGGACTCGGGATGACGCGCAATTGCGGCTATTACTACGTCGTCGGTTACGGCGGGGAGATTCGCATTTCGGCGATGGACATGATCACCTCGGAGCGTACCATTGTCGGCAATCTGGTCGGAAACTATGCCGAGTTGGTGGAGTTAATGGCGCTGGCCGATCGGGGCAAGGTACATCTGGCAACTAAGACTTACAAGCTGGCTGATGCCAACCGGGCTCTCCAGGATTTGCACGCCGGCAAAGTTAGGGGCAGGGCTGTCCTGGTTCCCTAAATGCGATATTGACGTCTTAATGCGGGAGCAGCGAGATGAAGCGTCGAGAATTTCTTCAAAGAAGCATGCTCGTGGCCGTAGGTGCTGCGGTGGGAAAGGTCGTGCAACCAACATTAGCCCAAGGCGAAACCGCGGGTGGTAGCTGGACCGCGAACCTGAAGACCTTGAACGCACACCAGGGTGAGACCCTGCTGAAGATGACCCGCCACATTTTTCCGCACGACCGGCTGGCGGATTCTTACTACGCTAACGTGGTCGCCGATCTCGATACCGACGCCGGCAAGCGCGCGGACACCCTGAAACTCCTGCAGGCAGGAGTGGCTAGGTTGGACGAAGGAGAGAAGAAGTTCATCGAAATTGCACCCGATCAGCAACTCGCGGCGCTGAAGAACATCGAGAGTTCGCCCTTCTTCCAAAAAGTCCGGGGCACGGAGATTGTCTCGCTGTACAACAATCCCGGCGTATGGAAGGAGTTCGGTTATGGCGGTCCGGCGTACGAGTTCGGCGGCTATCTGAAGCACGGATTCAACGATCTGAAATGGTTGCCTGATCCACCTGAGGCTGCAAGTCCCAAGCCGGCGTAGATAAGAACTTCGAGAGGAGAATGAATTGTGCCTCAGCTTGACCTAAATGACGACTCGGTGGTCGTAGTTATCGGCTCCGGTGCGGGCGGTGGCACGCTCTCCAACGAACTCTGTCAGCAAGGAATGAAAGTCGTGCTGTTGGAAGCGGGTGCGCGTCAGTCGTTCGCCACCCTGCAGAACGATGAGTGGCAAAGCTTTCAGCAGTTGTCGTGGTTGGACAAGCGGACGACCTCCGGATCCTGGCGAGTCGCCAAAGATTTTCCCAACCTGCCGGCGTGGATCTGCAAAACCGTGGGTGGCACAACCGTGCATTGGGCCGGAGCCTCTCTGCGGTTCCAGGAGCATGAATTCAAGACTTCTACGGTGTACTCCGGGGTAAGTAAAGCGAATCTGCTGGATTGGCCCATCACTCTCGCCGATTTGGAAACCTACTACGCAAAGGCAGAAAGCAAAATGGGTGTGACGCGCACGAATGATATCCCCGGGTTACCTGGCAATAACAATTTTAAGGTGATGTACAACGGGGCCACCCGCATCGGCTACAACAAGGTGCACACCGGACGGATGGCGATTAACAGTCGGCCACGTGATAAACGGCAGTCCTGCTGGCAGATGGGTTTTTGTTTTCAAGGATGCAAGTCGGGAGCAAAGTGGTCCACTTTGTACACCGAAATACCAAAGGCGGAAGCAACCGGCCGTCTCGATTTGCGACCACAATCACAGGCGCTGCAGATCCAGGCGAATGGCGACAAAGTTACCGGCGTGCTCTATGCGGATAAGGACGGCAAGCAGCTAGTGCAGAAGGCACGCGTGGTGTGCGTGGCGGGCAATTCGATTGAGACGCCGCGCCTTTTGTTGAACTCAGCCTCATCGACCCATCCTAATGGTTTGGCAAACTCTTCGGGACAGGTTGGAAAGAACTATATGCGGCATACCACCGGCTCGGTGTACGCCGTCTTCAAAACTCCGGTGCACATGGACCGGGGCACTGTCATGGCCGGCATCATTCAGGACGAAGCAGAATTGAACACCAAACGCGGTTTCGCCGGCGGCTTTGAGATGGAAACCATCTCGCTGCATTTGCCCTTCCTGGCTGCGTTTTTGAATCCTGGAGCATGGGGCCGGGATTATGCCTGGGCCATGGAGCAGTACCCCAATATGGCCGGCATGTGGATAGTTGGCGAAGACATGCCGCAAGACACAAATCGAGTGACCTTGCATCCTACGGAGAAAGATTCATTCGGACTACCCATCCCGAACGTGCATTACGACGATCACCAGAACGACGTGGCGATGCGCGAGTACGCCTACAAGAAAGGAGCAGCCGTATACGAAGCCGTGGGAGCTACCCGAACCTTGGCGGTTCCTCCGTACCCATCCACGCACAACCTCGGCACTTGCCGTATGAGCGAGAGGGCGAGCGAAGGTGTATGCAACAAATGGGGGCAAACACACGATGTCAAGAACCTGTTCATTTCTGACGGGAGTCAGTTCACGACCAGTGCGGCCGAAAACCCCACGCTTACGATCGTGACTCTGGCTATCAGGCAGGCGGAGCACATCGCGGATGAATGCAAGAAGCAGAATCTGTAGACCTAGCAGTGGTAGATAAATTGATGTCGCAGTAAATGCAATCCATAGCAATCGGAGGAGTCGAACCAATGCCTAACGTGATCAAGAAACACAGCATCTCTTCGGAGCTAGCACAGAAGATGGTCAATGAAGCGGTGGCAAAGGCTAAGAAAATCGGCGTTGCCCAGAACGTAGCCATTCTCGATGATGGCGGCAACCTCAAGGCTTTCGCGCGCATGGATGGGGCCCCGATCCTCTCCATTGAGATTGCCCAGAATAAGGCGTATACGGCCCTGTTTGGGTTCCCCACACAAGACTTTTTCAATTTCATTCAGGGCGACCCGTCGTTGCTGGCCGGCATTCCCACGCTGGCGCGCGTTGCAGCCTATGGCGGCGGCCTTCCCATAAAGGTCGATGGCGAAATTGTGGGCGCAATTGGAGTCAGTGGCGGCACCGTGCAAAATGATGTTGACTGCGCCCAAGCTGCGTTGGACGCCCTGGCAAGTGCGGTAGCCGCTGACTGAGTATCCAGAGTTGTTACACTAAGTCACAGCACAGCAGGCAGGCAGTAGCGGTGATTGGTCGACGAACGGGAATCATGGGGGAACGGGGTCGAAACGAATTTTGCCTGGAGCAACTAACGCTGCTCCTTGCGAGCTACTTTCCCGGTTCCGCTACCCGAGCGCGAGCTATGCACGGGTTGAGTTCACTGGTCAAGGAGTTGGAGGCAGGCGGCATAGCCGCTCAATTGTGCGTAAAGGGCAGTTTTCTCAGCGCCGAGCTCAACCCTGATTACCTTGAGATCGAGATCATCGTACCTGCTAACATCTATTTGTCGTGTTCCCGGGATCAGCTCGATATCCTTGACCGCATACGAGAAGATAAGAGGATAGGAGAAGTTTGTCTGTGCAATTGTCGGCTGCGGATCGGTGAAGTGGAAGCAGCCGCCAGCGCTGACGAGTTTTGGATTTACGTAGAACCGGATGCACTCGACTTAACCTACAATACCGATGCTTACGCCGACTGAGCGAAATGGTCGGTCGATCGCCTATATTCTTAGCCGAGTTCTTGTTTGGAGTGCGTACGATACAGTTTTCCGCCGAGGCTTCGCAACTCGAGCACATCAGAGATGCAGTCGCGAGGTGTTCGACAAGACTTGTTTGGCCTCGTACCAGCTTGCGAAACACAGGACTGCGAATATCTCGTCAGCACGGCCCGCCGCATTTAGCCAAAATGCGCCTTACTATCTTAATCATCTATGTGTTGGGCGCTGCGGTCTTGGGAACTGCGCTGTTAGCCACAGAGTGCGGCGCGAGGACCAAGCGATACACCCTTCATGGGCAAGTCGTAAAGAAGAATCTAACCGCCAACCAGATCACTGTTCGAGGTGATGAAGTGCCCGGTTTCATGGCCGCCATGACGATGCCGTACAAGGTTCACGACGCGGCCGAATTGCGAAAAGTGCAGGTCGGCGATGTCATATCCGCCGATTTGGTGACTAGCAGTAATGGGGACGACTATTGGCTGGAAAAGATACACATCGTGGACTCGAGTCGGAGGAAGCGGTGATTACGGGAACAATGCAGTGACTCGTTGTGGTCTTGCAATTCGCGACGAGATTGACACAAGCTGATGGGTGACCGTCTGACCCAAACAATATGCCTATCTCACATAAAGCGGCAGTACAAGGTCTGAGGGATGTATGGCTTCAGTTCGGTCAAGCCATGTTTTCCGTGGCTGGCCTCATGCTGATATTTGCATTGGGGGCATTTGCGTTCAAGACGTGGGTTCTGGTTTCGTGGCCGCGTGCGAATGGGACTGTCATCGACAGCATTATGACGATGAAAAAAGCGGCAGACGGGACGGCAGAATGTGCCGCCGTGGAGTCGGTGCAATATTTTGCCGATGGACAAAGCTTCATCGTGAAAGATGGCGGCCGTAAGCTAGCCAGAGATTGTGCG
>Ga0335070_10004257_pt1 | contig 16704 bp, 16 predicted proteins | sample Lox_Sample_13_FD_206722 | JGI IMG/M metagenome (GOLD analysis project Ga0335070, IMG submission 206722) | Soil microbial communities from Loxahatchee National Wildlife Refuge, Florida, United States - Lox_Sample_1.3 | ecosystem: Environmental > Terrestrial > Soil > Wetlands | place: USA... | reverse complement strand
AAAAGTGTCTTTAACGGCATAGGATAAGGTGACTTAATACTAACATTCCTTCTGGGTTTTGCCCCAATTGGCTGGTACCCGGCAAGTACACGACGGCTCGGTACACACCCAGGGTAAGATCAATGACATCAATGTAATGGATTCATTAGCGCAGGGAAATCCATTTGCATTCAACGGTAGCCCCGCGCACTGAAAGGGGAAAAGAGAGCTCCACCAGGAACGCCCTTTTTCACCGCAAGATCATTTCCCGATTCCAAGCCAGTTTTCCAGTTCTCCCGTAGAGCGAAGCAAGGCAATTCGCGCCCTTTCCAATTGAAAATTCGCATCCTGCAAAACACTGTATCGTTCATTGGTCTGCGTACGGGCGTCGGCGAGATCGTGCAGATTCCCGTTGGAGGTGTTCATGCGGACCAGCACGGTGTCCAGATTCGATTGCGCGATCTGGTATTCCAGGTCGGCCACCTGCTGAGCGGCAGCAAACTGCTCTACGGAGCGCTGCAACTTCAGGGTTTCCTCTGAGACCCGGTTCTTTGCAGCATCCGCATCTTTGCGGGCACGCACTGCGGCGGCGTCCGCGCTCTGCGCACGAGCATGCTGCGAGGGGTTGAAGAAGGGAAACCGAATGGCGACGCCCACGGTGGCGTTGTGACGTTGGAAGGATTTGTAGAAGTCGCTGTAATTGTTGTAGGTCGAGAGCAGCGCGTATTGAGCAGCAAAGTCAAACGACGGCCAGAGCGCCCGGTGTTCGCCGCGAGCCCGCAACGTCTGCGCAATAGCCAGGGTATCCGCAGCCTGCACGACTGGGCTGGTTTCGGCGGCCCTCTTTGCGAGGTCATCGGACTGCTTGACTTCCGGCAACGCGGGAATGGAGTCCGCTGCGGTTTCGATCGACGCCGCCGGCAGCCCCGTCAATTGCGACAAATGGTCACGCAGGACATCGATGGCGCCCCGGGCCTGCGCCGCACGTAAGCGAGCTCTGGCCGTCACTAGCCGCGCTTTATTTTGATCCAACTGGCTGTCGACCCCCGCGGAAACCCGCTGACCGATCAATTGCTCAGTCTGGCTGGCATCGGCTTCGTCCTGTCGGAGGTGGTCCAGGATTCCTTCCCACTGATTGAGTTCCACGTAAGTGAAAACGGTGTCCTGCATGACCTGTTCCCTTCGGTCCTTGGCCTGCAGAGTGCTGGCCTGCCACTCCGTTCGAGTTGCGCGCACAAAGTCACGCAGAGCGGGGTTCAGAAGGGCCGATTGCGCATTAACGTTAAGCAAGGAGGGCGCCGAACCTTCCAGGCTCAGCGGAAAACCCCACGACGCGCCCAGTCCGGAGCCCACCATGAATTGCGGCACGTACTGATTGCGGGCTTCGAGGTAGGAAGCGAACGCACGCTGTTGGTCGGCAGCGGCTGCTCCCGCTGTCGTGCTGTGACTGAGAGCCAGCTCAACCGCGTGTTTCAGTGTGACCGGCTCTGCAACAAGACGGCCAGCGGAACCAAGCACAGTGAAAAGCAGCAACAACGGGACGGAACCGAGCGACAAACGGCGCAAGGCAGTTTTCATCTCTTCACCTTCGGATCGTCGTAAGAGAAGTGGACAGGCGATTGTAAATTGAGTGCAGGGGGAGAGCGTCGCAATACTAGCGGCCCAACCGGTTGAGCGCTTCCTTGGCTCGAGAGTAGTCTTTGGCCAACGCGAGAGCTGCCCGATACTCCTGGACGGCTCCCTCGGTATCGCCTTGTTTTTCGAGGACGCTTCCCAGCAAGTAATGAGCCTTGAAAGCGGGCCCCTCTTCCACGGTGGCAGAGGACAGGTAACGGCGAAGCCACTGCACGCAGCCGGGGAAGTTTCGTCCCGCACGAATGAGGGTCTCGGCTGACTCCATCAAGATTTCAGGGCGGTCCAAGGGCGCAGTCACAGCGCGATTGATCGCCTCCTCCATTTGATCGAAGCGCTGTTGATGGCGGTAGAACAATGCAAGGTTGAACCATGCCAAGGCTCCGCCGTGGCTCGCTTCAATTGCCGCCCGGTATTCTTTCTCGGCGGCATCCAAGTTCTTCTTCTTTTCGGCAATCCGACCCCTGACCCAGTGGGCCTTGGCGGCATCCATGCTAAGGAGCGCCTGCGCCTGAGCCTCGGCCTTGTCGCGACCGCCGCCCATGATTCCGGGAGCTTCCAGGTAGAATTCCGCCAGATCCGTGCGGGCATCGACGCTATCGGGACTGAGCCGGACGGCAGCCTCAAATTCGTTGCGCACCTTTCCAGCCAGACTCGCGGCGGAAAGAAAATTCACCACATCTGCCTTCTCTCCGTAGATCCGTCCGAGCCAGAGATGGTAACGGCTGTTGCCTGGAGCCAACGACACCGCCCTCTCACACGCTGAGATGCCGCGATCCCACTGTCCGAGTTGGAGGTAAGCCCGGCAGAGCAGATTGAGGGATTCAGCGTCACTGGGCGCGCCGGTGATTTTGCTTTGCAACAGCCAGATGGCATCGTCGGTGCGTCCCTCGGCCAGCAAACTGGCAGCGGGAGGATCACTGGCCGCAGCACATGTCAGGACTGCCAGGAGAAGGAAGAACAGAACTTTCCGCGTAACTGCCATGGCTTACTGCACGACCTTCACAGACGCCCCGTCGCGCAAGGGTTTGGAGTTGGTGGAAGCCAGGGCGACCCGGGCCCTTTCTTCAATGCCATTCGTTACCTCAACGCGAGTTAGGTTGGCGAGCGCGATCTGCACGTTACGGCGCTGCAATTGATCGTTGACGATCTGGAATACGTAGGGCTGGTCGTCCTCCTGGCGAATAGCCTCCCTGGGGACGGTGAGTGCGTTCTGATGCTCCCCGGTAACGATTGTCACTCCCACATTTACGTTGGGGAGGAGCTTGTAGTCGTGATTGTCAAGAATACAGGTGGTCTCGCCGACGTTCCGCGTGCCCCGCAGTTTCAGGGTTGATGGAATGGTGTTGACAGCTCCTTCCCAAGATCGCCCCGGCATGGCGTCCCAAGAGACCTCAATTTTCTGCCCTGGAACTAAACGGGCCACATCGGGTTCGTCGATGAAGGCTCTCACTCGGACCGATGAGAGGTCAGCTTCTTGCAGAATCAGGTCGCCGGGGTTCAGGTAATTGCCCTCGCGAACTGGCAGAGAGTAAACCACTCCATCGAACGGCGCGTGCACGTTCAGTTTGCTGAGCGTGTCTTGCGCGGCCGAATAAGCGCTCTCCGCCTGATATTCCTGGGCTAACACGCGAGCCGCTTCAGGTTGGGAGAAACGTTCCTTCTGTTTCTGTTCCAGAAGTTTGACATCGGCTTCGGCGCGGGCCAGTTGACCCTCGGCCTCGGCAACCTCACCTGGCGAAGCCGCTCCGTTCGTCTGCAGTCCTCGCAAAGCATCCAAATTGCGCTTGGCCGCGTCGCGCTCGGTACGCGCCTTCACTAACTGCGCCCGAATGGTCAGGACTTCCTCTTGCGTGCCACCAGAATGGAGAGCGTCGAGATCCGCTTGGGACGCGCGTACCTGCGCGAGAGCCTTCGAAGCCTGGCTGCGCGCCTCGGCGTCATCCAGAGCCACGAGAAGCTGCCCTTTGCGCACGTGGTCGCCTTCTTTGACCAGGACGCGCTTTACGGGAGTTCCAATGGGAGCGTGAGCTTCGAAATTCTGCACCGGCTCTATCTTTCCGTTGCTGGAAATGACGCTGCGCACAGTGCCACGTTGGACGAGCGCGGTGCGCACGGGTACGGTGTCATCGCGCGACATGAACGAGGCGAGCACAATCACTGCCAAAATGGCCCCGCCTGTCCACACCGTCCACCGGTGGCGTGCCACAAACCCGCCATTGTTTCCCGCTAAAGCCATGTTGGCTGCTGAACAAAATACTCTATCACTTGCCGCGCCCGGCCGGGGCACGCGAACCCTTAACCTGTTAGATGCAGGATGTCCCAGTAAAATTCTTGCGAATAGGCTTCTTACGAGTGCCGCAGGGCTGCGGGCTGGTTACAATAAACGCATGCCGAAAGAGCCACGATACACCGCGGAACATGCCCGAGCCGGCGTGCATGCCAAGTTTCCTGAGATCGAGACTTGGCCCAACCAGTTTCCCAGCTATGAAATTGTGGTGGATGATCCGGAGTTTACCTCCGTCTGCCCGAAAACGGGATTGCCCGACTTCGGCGTGATTACTATCCGTTATATGCCCGACCGGCGTTGTTTGGAGCTCAAGTCCCTGAAAGAATACTTGCAGGCCTACCGCAATCTGGGAATCTTTCAGGAAAACATTGTCAACCGCGTGCTGGAGGATGTGGTGCGTTGGGCACGGCCGATATGGGCTGAGGTGAAGGGAGAATTCCGCCCACGCGGAGGACTGTCCACCGTGGTGGTCGCCAAGTGGCCGCGGCCGGGGAGACGCAGACGAAGTGGATAACCGTCCTTAAGCACACCGCAGAATTTACGAGACCCCAACTGCCGTTGTTGCGCGCATCTCAGGTACTCCGCGTTGCTTCAGTAGCGCAATTGCTGATGTTGCGTATAGCACGGTGGCCAGCACTCCCAGTAGGGGGGTTCCGCCGATCATAACTAAGTTCTCCAATGCCCCGCCCACAACCGCACCCAGCAGGTTCATGCCCAAAGCCTGCGCCGGGTCAGAACATCGCTGAAAACTTCGCGAGAAGACCAGACCTGAAAAGAAGACTGGCAGAGCGGTCAAGGCACCGGCCGCCAGCACCTTTGGAATCGAGGAGAGAGCGTCCAGTGCGGCGTAGGGGAAGAATCCCGCCACCAACAGACATACAAACAGCAGAACATAAGAAAGCTGGTAAGAGACCCGGCGAAACATGATTGTTGTGTTGGCGGCCATTGCCATGACCAGAAACGCCGCGATGACAACGGTGTTCGTGATCCAGGTGGCGCCGAACAGCAAGGCCAGTTCCGTCACCCCCTTAGTTTCCAACAGAAGAAACCCCGCGCCCAGAAAGAACATGTGCAAGCCTTCCGGCCTGACGAGACTTTGAACCCCCAGCAGCTTCCGGCACACGAATCCCGCAAGGGCAATGAACGACAACAGCACCAGCAAAACTGAAATCGGAATACTTCGTTTCTTAAGAAAAAGAAATGGCCAGTGATCAGTAGCCATAACCGCCGGGTCCCCTCTTACTGGGAGGGTGCTGCTAATCTCAGGGAACCCACTCACGGCCGAGGTAGACGTTTTGCCCTCGATGAAAACGACGCCGACTAAGTCGTAACCACTCCAGTAGGCACGTGGAGGTACGCCGAAAACCGCAGTCAGCATCTGGTAGAGCCGCTCGGTAACGAAAGACGTACCTGAGGCGAACGCCAGCACCATGGTTCCATTCGGCTGTAGGAGCCCCTTCGCTTCCTGCAGACTCTGGAGTGTGTACACGTTGTTCTCCAGCCGTACGGAAGAATAGCTGCTGAGCATGGTGTGTGAATCCAGGTACCCGAAGACGATAAGGTCGTAACGGCTCTTTGTTTTTTTGAAGAAGGCGCGGGCGTCATCGTTGAACTTGGTGACTTTCGGCGAGGCGTATGGATGCTCGGGGTGGAGGCGAAAGCCAAGTTGCAGAATCAGCGGGTCTATCTCAACCGCATCCACATGAGCGGCGCCATGTCGCAGAGCAGCCGCGACATCATTGCCGGTGCCTGCGCCAACGACGAGAACGTTTTCGGGATGCGGAACCAGATGATAAGGCAACTCATAGTGAGGGAATGCCATGCGGTTCGGTTCCACGCCCGGGTGCTGCCGCATGAACTCGGGCGACAGATCGAGCATTCTTTGGAAGTAGTCGTAGTTCACACTCAGCTTGTAAGCGCTAGGGCTCGACCAACCAGGTGGGGACGGATACTGTTCCAGAGAGATCCGGTAATAGGGTGACCACATGGCTTGGGGACGTGCCAGAGCAACCGCCACCACAATGAGAACGAAAATCGCTAGTGTGCGATGGTTGCCAGTGAAGAATGGAATCAGCAACAAGAAACCAACCAACAGCCAAACCCACGGCGGGAGGGAAAGGAACGCCAAGAGCGTGAACAATAGTATCCCAACTAAACTTCCCAGCAGGTTGACGCCGTAAGCCTTTAACGCAGGAAGGTCTTGCAGGTACTGCCCGACGAATCCTCCGAGCACGACAAACAATCCTACAACCAGTGCCAGAAAGTAGAGCACGCCAGCGACATAGATCAGACTGACAAGAGAAAGTGGAATCGTCCCAAAACTGAATTGCCAGAAGTCTGACGTCGGCATAGGAAGGTGCGTAAGGTAAAGCACCGACGAATTGGCGATCAGGAGAAACAAGATGGCTGCCAGTGCGGGAAACGCCCGGCGCAGACGAGGACTTGGCGCACCCCGGATCATGCCCAGTCCAATACCAAAGAAGCTGGCAATCAGGGGCATGTTCTTGAGGTAGGCAAAGACGCGCACCTCGGAAGACAAATAGCGGATGATGACAAGCTCGAAGTAGAGCGCCGCTGCACTGGCGAGGAAGAGGAGAATCCCCGAGTGTCGCGGCAAAGAACCAACGCTGTGTTCAGATCGATTTCCAGCGGACATCAGGCCAGCACTCTCATGGCAAATTGCTCCCAGCTGCGTCTTATGGTCAGACGGATGCGAAATTATACATTCCTCCGCCAACAACGGATCGTTCCAATTCCCACATGACGCCGTGATATATTCACTCGCTCAGTGGCCCAGAAGAAACTCTATCCCTGGACTGCGCTGCTCGTATTGACGGCGCTGAATCTCCTGAATTATGTAGACCGCTCGGTCTTGTTCGCAGTGCAGCCGCTGGTGCAGTCGGAGTTTCATCTCACGAACGCGCAGGTTGGCTACCTCACCAGTGCTTTCCTCGTGTTTTACATGTGCGCAGCTCCGTTTACCGGGCCCCTGGCGGACCGTTATTCCCGCAAACTGATCATTGCGCTAGGAGCGATTTTCTGGAGCGGAGTGACACTGCTTACCGCCGTTACCCACACTTATGGCGAACTGCTTGTGCGCCACACCATCGTGGGCGTAGGCGAGGCAACATTTGTGACGATAGCGCCAACCTTTGTGGCTGACCTGTTCCCGGAGGAGAAGCGCGGCCGTATCCTGGGAATTTTCTATCTGGCGATTCCGGTCGGCACCGCACTCGGCTACCTGCTGGGCGGCAAACTCGGCGCCGAACACGGATGGCGATTTCCCTTTTACGTAGCGGCCGCTCCGGGTTTTGTTCTGGCGTTCCTGATGTTCTTTCTGCCAGAGCCAGAGCGCGGCCAATTCGATTCCCTCAAAGAAACTCCGGAGCGCGAGACCGTGTGGGGCCTTGTGCGTAATCCCGCTTTCTGGACGGCAACGCTGGGAATGGCAGCGATGACTTTTGCCCTCGGCGGCGTCCAGGTGTGGATGCCCACGTTTCTTGTCAAGGCGAGAGGGTATTCTCTGGAATCTGCGAACTGGGTCTTCGGCGGCATTGTAGTGTTTGACGGCATTGTGGCGTCGCTTGCAGGAGGCTGGCTGGGGGATCGTCTCCTGCGCCATACTAAGACGTCCTACTACCTGGTGTCCGCCGCCAGCATGGCGCTTGGGGTACCGGTGATGATTGTCGCTTTGTTTGCGCGCGGGCCCGTCATGCTTCCGGCAATCGGATTGGCTGCATTCTTTCTCCTGCTGAACACGTCTCCTCTGAACGCGGCTCTGATCAACTCGGTTGGGGCGCACATCCGCGCCACGGCCATCGCCACGAACATCTTCATCATTCACATCCTGGGTGACGTCCCGTCCCCGACCATGATGGGATTCGTAGCTGACCATCATTCGCTGCAGGGCGCGTTCATTCTGCCCGTCATTGCCATGGTGCTGTCGTCTGCCATACTGTTCTTCGGCATGCGATTTGCCCCCGCTGTAGCGTTGACAGAGCAGTCCGGCGCCGCCGAGGCGAAATGACCTACTTTCATTGGATCGCCGGCTGCATCCTGGGACTGGCCTGGCTTTCACGAATCGTGGGCGCAGCCTTTGGTGTTCCTAAAATTCCGGACATCTCACGCACGAAGTGGGATCGCACACCCGTAACACCTGCCGGCAATCCTAGTGTCAGCATCATCGTGCCCGCCTGCAATGAAGAAGAGACCGTCGAGCAAGGCCTGACGCGATTGCTGGCGCTGGACTACGACAATTACGAAATCATCGCAGTCGACGATCGCTCGACCGACCGCACCGGAGAGATCATCGATCGAATCGCGGCAAGCGCAGAAGCACACGGTCGTCTGAAGATAATCCATATTACGGACCTGCCAGCCGGTTGGCTTGGCAAGACCCACGCCATGTGGACGGCTGGGCGCGCGGCAACGGGAGACTGGCTGCTGTTTACCGACGCCGACGTACTATTCAACCCCGATGCCGTGCGCCGGGCACTCGTCTATGCGGAATCAGAGCCAGCTGATCATGTTGTGCTATTTCCCCGGATGATCATGAAAGAGCCGGGGGAGAAGATGATGATTGCGTTTTTTCAGACGCTCTTTGTCTTCGGACACCGGCCGTGGAAAGTTGCCGATCCCGAGACCAAAGACCACATGGGGGTTGGCGCGTTCAACATGATTCGCAGGCGGGTGTATGAGGAGATCGGCACCTACCAGATGCTGCGGATGGAGGTTCTGGACGACATGAAACTGGGCAAAGTGGTCAAAACTTCCGGATACGCTCAGCGCAACGTATTCGGCGCTGACCTGATTTCCATCCGCTGGGCCAAGGGAGCCATGGGAGTAGTGCGCAACCTGACCAAGAACTTCTTTGCGGTTATGTCGTTCCAATGGCTGCGGGCGGTTCTGTCTTGCGCGGCGCTCGGGTTCTTGAACCTGTGGCCGTTCCTGGGCGTATGGTTGGCACACGGATGGGCACGCCTGCCTTACGCCGTGGCTTTAGTCTCCATGTTCTCTATTTACGTTGGGATGTCGATGCACTCGGCGGTTCCCCCGTACTACTTCGTACTACATCCCATCAGCACAGTTCTATTCGTCTACATCATGCTTCGCTCGATGATGTTGACCTTGGGGCGCGGTGGGGTCACGTGGCGCGGGACGTTCTATCCGCTGGAGGAGTTGAGAAAGGGATTGGTTTAGAAGGCAAGTACCCTCAGTCGCAGCGAACACAAGGTGCTAAGAACCCTAACGCATTCACTCCTCCGCGCTCAGGTCGCGTGGGACATCTGTGGGATACTTGGCCTTCTGTTTTGTCTGCGGAGTCTTGCCGGTGGACTTTGAGCGAGTGATCGTGCCCGCGCTGTAATTGCCTCTCCTCTCCACGTCGTAGGTCTTCGGCAGCGGTGGAATGTTTGCCGCTTCGCCGCTTAGTTGCCGGGCTTCGCGCAGGATGATCTCCGGGCGGCCGTTGTATTCCCTGATGTGGCCGTGAACTTCGATCGATTGGCCGGCGAGATGTCGCACATCTCCCACATGCCGAAGGTCGCTGGCAAAGACCACGACGGTGAATGGGCATAGGCGGTAGTCCTGACAGAAATCCAGATAGTGGACCCCGCGATTGCCTTGCTCTACGCGAACCACCTGGCCCTTGATGCAGCGTGTCTCGCCCACATGTTTGGCGGCTTCTGTGAAGGGCACGCACTCTGCAACACAAGAACCGATTGTGAGGAGCGCGTAGAACAACGCCAGGGGGAGAGCTCGGCAAAGGTTCCTCATGAGGTCATTTTAGTGATGACAGGCACACCCGAAACCTGAGGTGGACAAAGATTCGGCGAGTGTTTCCCGTAATGGAAGGGCGAAGAGAGGGCAGGAGGGAACCTGCCCTCGTCGCGGAACTCAGTGAAACGATTTCACGGCGGCGGCTTCATCGTCCTTGACGTCGAAGACGGTGTATAGCTTAGTGATCTGCAGCAGATCGTGAACCTTCTTGGTCAGGTTGAGCAGTTTGAGCTCGCCACCCTGATTGCGAACCGTGGTGAAGGCGCTGACCAGTTCGCCGATGCCAGAACTATCGATGTAATTGACGTCGCCGAGGTTCAACAGAATCTTCTTCTGCCCCTTGGAGAGCAATTCGCGCACCGTGTCCCGCAGCGTTACGCTGCCTTCGCCCAACGTGATGCGCCCGCTGCAGTCCAGAATCATTACACCATCCACTTGACGAGAACTGACCTTCATGCTCACTTGGAAGCCTCCTTGCCGCCCGCGGAAGGTCCGTGGACGTGTTTAACGAGTTTGATTTCCGTGCCCGCCTGGGAGGGGAGAATCTCCACCTCGTCCATGAACGAACGCATGAGAAAAATGCCCCGGCCGGACGTTCTTAACAGATTCTCCGGCGCCAGAGGGTCGGGAATTTTGGCCAAATCCAAACCTTTGCCCTGATCGCGAACCGTGATGACCAAATCCCGGCCGGTCCTTTCAAAACGCAGGTTCACCTTCTTGGATGGGTCATAGGCATTGCCATGGAGCACGGCGTTGATGGCCGCTTCCCGCACTGCCATCGAAATCTGCGCCACCTCATCCTCGCCAAAACCAGCATCGGCCGCTATGCGGCTGGCCGCCTGCTCGGCATTGTCGACGGTCTCCAGCGTCGAATCCAGGGTGTAGGAGACACGTTGCTCGGTCATGGCAAAAATTCAGTGAACGGAACCGGGTGCCCCATAAACATCGCAAGTTCGCGCCTGGGCCACGGGTAGTCCGTCGGCAATGGTATGGACCTGCGTGGCCTGCAGGAATCCGGTAGTTTCGCCTTTCCGGTGTGGAAATGTCAACGCGAGGGTCGAGGGCTTGCCTTGTCCCATTGCGGAATCGGAGAAACGGCGGAACCTCCTGGTTTCGCCGCCGAACAACTCACTGCGCGCAGCCTCGGCTCAGAGTAGCAATCATCGGTTCCCCGCGTGCGCCAGAGGTCAACCCAAAAGGCAGAAGATCACGGCTCCGCTATGGATTCCTATCTCGCAGTTGAGTATTCTCAGCACGATGGCCACGCTGGCACTTACCGAACTGTTGGGCACGCCGGTCTATGACGCGACCGGGAAGCCCTCGGGCCGGGTGCGAGAACTGGCCCTGGCCCCGCAGGAAGACCATAACCGGATTTATGCGCTGATCGTCCGAACCAGCGCGGGAAACCGCCTGTTGCCCGCAGGAGCAATTGGCTCGATGAATGGCGGCGTTAAGGCAATCACCCCCGCGTCGGAGTGGTCCCCAAGCGAAGGGACCGAAGGGTTGCTGCTCCTGGGGCGGGACCTTCTGGACCAGCAGGTAATCGACGTCCACGGCCGGAAAGTCGTTCGCGTCAACGACGTGGATCTGCACCAGGAATCGGCAGCCGACCGGCCCATCCTGAAAGTCGCCTCGGTTGATGTGGGGGTTCGAGGTGCAGTACGCCGTCTGCTCAAGGGGCTGGTGCCGGTGCTGGCCTTGCGCGCGCTCCTGCGCCAGATTCCGCCGCGTACCATCCCCTGGGAGTTTGTTGATCTGATCGAAACCGACCCCGCGCGCCGGGTAAAGTTGAAGATTTCCCACGAGCGGCTGGCCAAATTACACCCCGCAGATATCGCCGACATCGTCGAGGATCTGGCGCCCAAAGAACGCGAGGCAGTCTTCGAAACCCTTGACGAAGAAGTTGCCGCGGAGGCGCTGGAAGAAGTACAGCCCAAAGTGCAGAAGTCGATTGTCGAGTCGCTGGATTCGGACCGCGCGGCCGAAATTGTGGAAGAGATGCAGCCGGACGCAGCGGCCGACCTGCTCACCTCTTTGCCGGAGGAACGGACCTCGGAAATTCTGAGCGAGATGGCGCCGGAAGACCGCCAGGAGATGGCGGAACTCCTCGAATACAAGGAAAACACCGCCGCCGGCCGCATGAACACAGAGTTCCTGGCGCTCCACGTGAACGCTACGGTTCACGATGCCATCGATGCCTTGCGCCAGTTCGAGGGTGGCGTCGAAACGGTGAACACCCTCTACCTTGTCGACTCGCGAGGCACGCTGGCGGCGGCGGTCCCGCTGATTAAGCTGGTCTTGGCCGAGGGAGACGATCCCTTGTTATCTCTCACACAGGAGCCGCTGGTCTCATGCACTGAAGATGCCCGCGAGAAGGAATTCACCGAACTGTTTGACAAGTACAATCTGCTCACTCTGCCGGTTGTCGACGAAAACAAGAAACTAACCGGCGTCATCACCTCCGACGATGTAATCAGCCTGCTGCGGGCGCAGCTGTAACCCACCTTTGCCTATCCAGAACCGCCGAATGCGTTTATTCTGTTGCGGCAGTTGAACCTGGTATGGCCGCAAAACGTACCGATGAGATTTCTGAGACGCTGGAAGATCCGGATCCTGTTCTTCTTTGCCATTGTAGGTCCGGGATTCATTACCGCGAATGTCGACAACGACGCCGGCGGCATTTGGACCTATTCGCAAGCCGGGGCACAGTTCGGCCACATGTTGCTGTGGACCATGATTCCCATCACCCTGGCCCTGATCGTCGTCCAAGAAATGTCAGCCCGCATGGGTGCCGCGACTGGCAAGGGTTTGAGCGACCTGATTCGCGAGGAATATGGTCTCCGCGTCACCTTCCTCATGATGCTCGGCATTCTAGTTGTCAACTTCGGCAACATCGTGGCGGAGTTTGCCGGAATTGCCAGTAGCCTGGAACTATTTGGCCTGCGCAGAATCTACACCGTCCCGATCTGCGCCCTCATCGTTTGGCTCATCGTGGTGAAAGGGCAATACAAGAGCGTTGAGAAGGTCTTTCTCGCCGCCTCGTTCTTCTACATCACTTATATCGTCGCTGGTTTTCTGGCTCGGCCCGCCTGGATTGATGCCATGGTAGCTACAGTAAAGCCACCGGCGCTGCATGCTTTTCGCGACCAGTCGTATCTCTACATGGTGATCGGCTTAGTGGGCACGACCATTGCGCCGTGGATGCAGTTCTACCTGCAGGCTTCCATTGTCGAGAAAGGTGTCACCAGCCGGCAATACAAAACTTCCCGTCTGGATGTGGTTACCGGCTGCGTGTTCACCGACATTGTGGCCTGGTTCATTATTGTCGCCTGCGCAGCCACTCTTTATGTGCACGGTCATCGCGACATTCGCGATGCGGCGGATGCCGCTCAGGCCTTACGCCCCCTGGCTTCGGACTACGCCTACATTCTCTTTGCTGTGGGCCTTTTCAATGCTTCGCTGTTTGCGGCCTCGATCCTTCCCCTGTCCACTGCTTATACCTTTTGCGAAGGCCTGGGCTTCGAATCCGGCGTGGGTAAGCAATTCGGAGAAGCACCCGTTTTTTATTGGTTGTACACGATTTTAATCGTGGCCGGAGCAGGGGTGATTCTCACACCTGGCCTGCCACTAGTAAAGATCTCCATTCTGTCCCAGGTGGTCAACGGTGTCGTGTTGCCCTTTGTGCTGGTCTTCATGATCCTGTTGATCAACAAAAAGGACCTGATGGGCGAGCACGTCAATTCGCGGTTTTACAACATCGTTGCTTGGATCACGACGGGTGTCATGATCGCGCTGACCGTGACTTGGTTCTGGACGATGAGATCGAACTTCCAGTAGCGGCTCCGGGTTCCTTCACACGACTTTTCCTTCCGCCAATTCCTTTACCAAAGTCAAATCGGCTTCCAGGAAATCAATCGATGGCAGTTCTGACCGTTTGGCCCAGCGAATGTCACGAAAGATCCGGTTTTCGATCTCTCCGGCATATTCGAATACCACAAAAAAGCGCAGCTCTACGGCACCGCCGTTCGGGTACTCGTGGTGGATGCGTCTGACTTCTTCGCCAATTGTGGCGCTAATGCCGAGTTCTTCCTCGAGTTCGCGGCGCAATGCATCGCGCGGCTGCTCGCCTTCCTCGATTTTGCCGCCAGGAAATTCCCACTTCAGTGGCATGGTCTGGTGGCGAGTGCGCTGGCAGACCAGAACCTTGCCGTCCTTCAAGATCAGTGCGGCGACGACTCGCTTCATAGGGGCCCACTGTTCCTATCAAATGAAGACAGTCAGTACGTAGGAATCTAAAGGTTTTCCGGCTGGTGTGACGCCATCACTTGCACGGCTGCAATACATCTTAGACCGGGTGTTTGTGGAAATCGTTGCGGATGTAAAGCTGCCGCGAAAGCCCACAATCCCTTAAGCAACGTGGGTGCGGGAGTATTCAAAAACTCATCGCGGACACAATAGACGCGTCCGTTGCGGACGGCGCGTAAATCCATCCAGCCACGGTCGCGGACGATCTTTTCCAGCGGCACGCGATCCCCGGCTCCGCACCAGGAAGCAATGATTACGTCCGGATCAAGCACGGCTACTTCCCCCGGGGAGATCCGTTTTCCCGGTATGCCAACAAACTCTCCTCCCGCAGCTTGCACCAACTCGGCTACCCAACCCTGAGAAGTGATCAGCGGCTTGCCCCATTCCTCGCAGAAGACAGTCGGACGAGAGACATCGGCGATTTGAGCTCGTATTGCCGCAATTTCCCGCTGCATGTCGGCGATGACCTGTTGCCCGGATTGTGGAACACCCACAATTCCGGCGATGCTGGCAATGTCGGTGTAAATGTCGGCCAACGTCCTGGGCGCCAGGCCAAGAAACCGCGCTCCCGACTTAAGGATTTCGGCCAGTGCCTTCTCTTGGTAGGGAACGGCGGCGATTACCAGATCTGGGTACGTGGCGATGATCTCCGCGCTCTCCGCCTGCCAAGAATCGGCTACGATCGTTCTGCCATTTGCCGTGACCTCGGGACACACATCCACACAATATCGGGTGCAGGCGACAACCCGGTCCAATTCACTGATGGCAGCCAGAATCGCCGTAGCGCTTGGCTGCAAGCAAACGATCCGCCGAGCCGTGTGATCAGATGACATTACCGTTCATCTTATCCCGTGGCATTACTGTTTTGCCTCCGGCAGGACGTTACAATTGCCGCAATGTACTCGTCCCAGCTTCTTGACCACTTTCAGCATCCGCGCAACGCCGGAGAGGTGCCGGACGCTGACATCTCGGTGCAGAGGGAGAACCCCGTCTGCGGTGATGTCCTCAAGCTCACGATGAAGATTGTCGACGGGCGCATCCAGCAGATTTGCTTTCAGGCCAAGGGCTGTGTGCCCACAATGGCATGTGGCTCGGTCCTGACGGAGTTGGTGTGCGGCAAAACGCTGGAAGAAACGCGTTCTTTGCGCCGGGAAGACGTGGTTGCAGCTATCGGCGGGCTGCCGGAAGCTTCGGGCCACGCTGCGTACCTGGCCATCGAAACACTGGCTGCGGCCCTGCAAGCCCAGAAGACAGGATCAACCCGGAAATAACTAGCGGGGCTCCACGGAATCCGGCCAATAGATGGGCCAACGACGTTCGAGAGCTGTTGTCTTCAGCTCCGCCGTCGGATTCACGGCGAAAGGATATTTCGCAAGCTCCAGCATCTCCTGATCCCAGCGAGAATTCCCGAACGCTGCGTCGGGGATGCGCTGGATTACCTCATGAATCGCACGCGGCTTGCCTTCGCCCGAAGGGACGCGAACCAGTCGGTCAGTGACGATTCCGTTTTCGATCTCAACCGCAGCAGCAAGGATGTGGTCCTCCGGAACGCCGAAGTGTTTGGTCGCCGCGCGAATAACCCAGTCGTTGGTGGAAGAAACTAGCCAGACATCCGAGCCTAACTCCCGCAATTGCCGCACCAGATGCTGCAGCTCGGGAAAAATAAGAGAAGGGAAGTTCTCCTCAAAATATCGCTCCGCGGCCTGCTGCACGTCCGAATTCCGCAAACCTCGGTGCAGGGTTACCATCTCAGCGCACATGTCGTCTTCGCTGACCTTACCCTCCCGATAGTCGGCATAGCGGGCTCGTGCCCAGCGAACGATTTCGTCGGAAACTAGGCCACGCCGCAGTTCCCAATCGAAAAAGCCTTCGCCTGCATCCCCTGACCAGAGGGTGCCGTCGCAGTCGAAGACAGCAAGGCTGGGACGCAACCTGACTACGGATTCCAGGAACTCAGACTTGGAGAGACTTCGGATTTCGGGATTCATGCAGGATCAGATTAACTCTATGCGGTCACATGCGAAGAGGACAAGTTGGCATAGTCCTGCGGCGTGTCGACGTTCAGGACGACGAGCGGATCATCAACGGTTACGTAGTCGATAAATTCCTCGTGCTGGTGCTCTATATCGCGCGCGTTGGAAGTGGCGGGAGCCTTGAGAAACATCTCAATCAGTTCGCGGCCGACCACGACGGGATGTCCGTGCTTGCCACCGTGCTGCGGAACAACCGCCCACTTTCCGCGGGAGACCGCATCCTCAAAACTGGCGAGCAGTCTTCCCAGGGTCGCCGTGCCTACGGGGGGACGATCCACCAGCGTAACCATGGCGGCATCGCGGCCACGGCCGAGCACCTCGTTGAGCCCGACTTGCAGGGAACTGAACTGTCCCAGCTCCGGCGAAGGGTTGCGAACCAGAAATGCCCCGTTGGCATAGACGACGGGAGCTAGATCGGCCTCGTTTGTGCCCGCCACGACAATGACCATGTCGTTGAACAGGCTCAACCGCTGAATAGCGGCCGACAGAAAAGTTCCGGCAGCGGGAGCACCGCCCGGCGGCCAGGGCAGAAGTGCCTTATCCCTGCCCATTCGGGTGGATTCACCCGCCGCAAGGATCACAGCACACAGGCTGGGTGCGCGACTCATGCCCGCACAATAGCAGAAGAAGCCGCGGAAGTCAGTGAGGAGTAAATAAGCTTTTGGGTAGGGCACAGTTCTAGCTTGC
>Ga0335070_10004256_pt1 | contig 16705 bp, 8 predicted proteins | sample Lox_Sample_13_FD_206722 | JGI IMG/M metagenome (GOLD analysis project Ga0335070, IMG submission 206722) | Soil microbial communities from Loxahatchee National Wildlife Refuge, Florida, United States - Lox_Sample_1.3 | ecosystem: Environmental > Terrestrial > Soil > Wetlands | place: USA: Florida... | reverse complement strand
GCTACCGTCGGTGAGGCGGAAGGCGTAGGTCGTCCAGGCGCTCTCGCGGCTCCCCGTCGCGGCGCCGGTCAGTATCTGTGCTGACCAATAGTCGAAACCGAACTGAGAATCAACCCGCCGCATGGCCACGCCGGGCCCGGTCCCCGGTCGGATCACATCCACTGCCTGCACGTCGTTGGCCAGCGTGCGCAAGGTCAGGACAACGAGATTTTTCGCGATGGGCGTGAGGTATTTGCCGTTGGCCGGGTCGTGCTTGAGCGCATCGGAATTGAGATGATCTGGCTTGGCGGGGCCGAGCTTGGTCCCGTCCAGCCCGACCAGCACGCCGCTGTTGAACCCGCCGCGATTGTCCGGCTCGCGGAACTGCGGGTCAGCGTTGGGGTCCTCCAGCCAGATGCAGCCGTTGACGAGGATCTTGTAGTGATAGACGCCGTCGGGGATCTCCAGGATCCGGTGCCAGACTTCGCCTTCCTCCGTGCTGAACATCGGCGTCCTGCCGGTCTGCCAGTCGTTGAAGTCGCCGACCAGCTCGACACGCTCGACGATGGGCCCCCTCGGTGGCCCCTTGCTTTCCTTCTTCTTCCAGACGAACTCCCGCCAGCCTTCATCCAGCAAACTGAGCGACTTCCTCTTGCCGTCATACTTCGCAAGATAGTCGCGGCCTTTCACCGTTGCCGATCGAGCCGTTGCGACGGGCTTGCCGTCCCCGACGTCCATTGGCAGTACTTCGAGAGTCGCCATCCCGTCCGGTCCGCCTTTGACGGTCCGGCCCCAGACATCCGGACCTATGGGAAACATGACGGCCCCAGCGTCGCGTTGCCCGTTTTCACTCAGCAGCCAACCATCTGTCAGATTGAGAACTACCTTGGCCGGGGATTTCTTGGCGCCGTCGTCAATGACCAGGCCAACTTGGCCCTGCTTTGCTTTCAACAGAGCCCGTGGCACGCGGACGACCCGATTGCAACTGTCATACTGCAAGGAGGACTCTTCGGATGTTCTCGCCGCTGTATCAGTCTGCGGCGTTGATTCCTCGCCGATGGACCAGCGATATTCTGGGATCCCTAGGCTGGACTGCTCCAACGAAACGCGGGCATCCAGGACCACCGTCGGGCAGATCTCGTCATAGACAGTGATCACCGCGTGCGGCCGTGAGACCTCGCCGAGCTCGCATGTGCCCCATTCCTTCTTCTCGATATCGAGCCATACGGTGTATCCCCCGGACTGCGGGATCGCCAGCTTGATGTTCTCGCCCGGTTGGCCCAGTTTGCCGCCGCCGGCATCGCCCAGATGCTTGTCCCACGTACCGTCGAAAACGAACTTGAACTGGTACTCGCCGCAGGGCCAGAAGCGGGTCAGCTCCCATCGCTCGGGTACCTTTACCCCGCGGAACACAGGACAGGAGGAGCTGCCCATTGCTACACCGACCTCATGCGCCGGTACTAGCTTCAGGCAATACGCGTCGTCGTTGGTTGTCCAGTTATTAAACGTCCCGGCGATACGAACGTCCTTGAATTCCGGTCCGGCAGCCGACGCTGGCACGATGCTCACCATCAGGAGCAGCGCCCAGGCGGATCGGCCAACAAACCGCCTCCGCGTCTCCGGGTCTCCGTGGTGCTTGATGTCTGTCGTTTCGCGCTGTCGCGGCACGCGACATGGGTGGGTTCTGGTGGTCATCACGTTGCTCATTTGGGAGGTGCTGTGGATTTGCGGACGATGAGCGAGACCGGCTGCGTTTCCTCAACGGTCTCTACCTTGCCTTCGACCAGTGCCAGCAACCGTTCACAGGCCCGCTGGCCGACCTCGTAGAGGGGCGTGTGGATCGTCGTCAGGGGCGGATCACAGAACTCCGCGCCGCGCAGGTCATCGCAGCCGAGCACGCTGATGTCCTCCGGCACGCGTCGCCCGAGCGCCTTGATCGCACTCATTGCACCGATCGCCATCTTGTCATTACCCGCCAGAATGGCCGTCAGATCGCGCTCGCGTTGGATCAGCTCCGCGGCCGCGGTCGCGCCGCCCTCTTCCGTGTACAAACCATCCGCGGTGCGGTGCTTCGGCAGTGAAATGCCCGCCGCGGTGAGCCCTTCTTCGAAACCGCTACGCAGATCGGACGTGGTTTGTACCTCCGGCGCCCCATGGATCAGTCCGATATTGCGATGTCCAAGGCGAGACAAGTACTCCGCCGCGATCCAGCCGGCCTGGTGGTAGTCGCACTTGACGTGGTTCAGTTTCTTCCCTGACAGGTAGTTGTTGACGATGAGAACGGCCCGGCTTCCGTCCTCGAAATCGGCCAGATACTCGTCGAAGGTGGTAACGCCCAGGGCCAGGAGGCCGTCCACAAAGTGGCGATCGAAAAGCTCGAGGTGCTGGCGCCGCTGAATGAAATCGGGATGAGCCACCTCGAGCAGGATTTTGTACCCGGCCCCACTGGCAAAATCATGGATCGCGCTAATGAGCTCGCCGAAGTAAACGTCCGCAAAAGCGTGTCGCAACTGCCGCACCAGGATGGCCAGACAACCCGATCGCTGGGCCTGGAGCCCCTGGGCCAGCCGGCTGGGGCGGTATCCCAGGCGGTCCACCGTTTTGAGCACGCGTTCCCGGGTGGCGGGGCTGATCCGGCCGTCGCGGTTGTTGAGAACCAAAGAGACCGTCGTCAGCGAGGCCTGACTTTCTCTCGCAACGTCTTTAATTGAAATGCCTTTACGCCTGGGCATATCCGAGTTCCCCACCTATAAAAGCCGATGATCCCGTCACCCATTATGCGGTTTTTTCTCCGACCCCGCTCCCTTCACTTGGCCTTACGGGCTAACATGACTTGGTGACAAAATCATCCGGGCATCCCTTGCAATGAGTACAGACTCCGCTATACTCGTATTAGTAAAAGGTTTTACTAAGCATACACCCTTGTTCCACGGAAATCAAATGATCTCGGCGGCAGGTCGTAATTCGAGGCCTGAAGGCAGGGGAGAATCGGCTTACCCCGTGGCAGTCGTGCGGCTTGAGACTGTATCACCCCGGCGCCCCTGGCAGACAGGGCGGGCGTTCACGCTGATCGAGCTCCTGGTGGTGATCGCGATCATATCCCTGCTGATTTCCGTCATTGCCCCGGCGATGAGTCGGGCTCGCGAGGCCGGCCGGCGGACGATGTGCGGAAACGACCTTCGCCAGGTCGGTGCATGCTTCTGGAACTACTCCAACGACTCTGAGAATTGGTTCCCCTCGAAGCCGTGGTGCGGCCACCCCGACGCAGGGGCCAAGGACCTGGCATTGCATCAGCACGAAGCCTGTGGCCGCGACCCAACGGGGCCGGACGGCTGGGGTACCCGATTCGCAGGCATCATTCGCGACGTTCTGGAGCGCGACTACACCCGCGGCACCGCTGAACGTCCGAAGTATCTGCACGATCCCAAGATTCTGGTCTGTCCCAGCGATGACTTCGGCAACGCCTATGGCTCTGATGAGCAGGTTCCAATCAAAGCAGTCGACGATGTGATGAAAATCCAGGCCTTCATCCCCACGGGGGGCCAGAAAGAGAAGAATTACAGCTACGCGTACGTCTCTCTCCTTCGCAACGACGACCGAGCCGACATCTTCCTGATGGGTGACGAAACCAACAAGGTAGATGTCGCGACCGATTACCTGACCCAACTGACAGCACAGGACAACCACGGGATGCGAGGCATTAATGCCTTGTTCGTCGACCTGCACGTCGATTGGGAAGGCGTCAAGGGAGGCGATTTTCAGTCTTTGCAGCAGTTGGCCTGGAAGCTGTATGCGCCCCTCTGCGTGTCTCCGGCTCGCTTCCCGATCACCAACGGCACCCGAAACGTGGAAATAATGACCGTCGACTAGCGCGGGTGCATTGGAGATTTGGTGAGGGGCTGACAAAGGACGCAGCGGCTGACCGCCGCATCAGTCAGAGCACGACAGGGTGGCGAGTGGATTGATGGGCCGAGAGAAATGAGGGCGGGGGGGGCCGGCAACACCTCCGCGTGCAGGCGAGCGCGATCACAGCAATGGAGGTGGATTCGGAAGAAGCGAGTCCTTCAGAACACGATTGCGTCATCTGACGAGCTTCTTGCCGGGAATGCGGCCGCCGGATGATCGCGTCATCGGACAACCGAACTGACGAACAGGCCCGGCGTCGCGGCTCGATCGAGCGCGGACCTGGGCGGAGTGGGAACTACTAAGGCTTAGGAGGCAGAATCATGAAAGCAGTGCAGTCCATGAGAAAGGTATTTGCGATCGGGGCAATCATCGGCTTGTGCGCGCTCGCGGCCAGCGCGGCCGACATCGTGGGCCGTAACATCCCCACCAATTACGCCGGCTTCCTGACGGCCACGCAGAACAATGCCACCGGCTACGGCAACGGCTCCACGCATACCGACCCCAACACGCCCACGGTGGGAAGCGAGATCGACGCTCTCTACGTGTGCGCTGATGCGACCGACCTCTGGATCGGCGTCACCGGCAACCTGCCCAACAAGCTGGCCTCCGCCCAGTCGATCGTCGTCTTGATCGACGCGGATGGCGGCTCGCCGGGCGTCCCCAACGTGCTGGATACGAGCCTGATCACCCCTTACGGCGGCGGTGGCAACGTCATACGCTACCTGAACGGCACGATCCTCGACGCGCCGGACCCGAACGACCCCAACGACACGGGATTCACACCCGAGACCGCCGTTGTGGTGAATCGAATCACCTCCAGCATTCCGAACTGCACGACATACGTCAATTCCTGGTACTTGCCGACAGGGTTCGAGGATCCCTGGGATGCGAACCTGGTCAGCGTGGACCCCAACAATCCTTACAACGGGCTGTACCTATCGGCCTATATGGACACGACCAACGTTGCCGGCGTCGATGACGACCCCGCCAAGGACGGCGCCCAGGAGCAGACCCTGGCGGCGAACGCGCTCAAGGGCCTGCGCCTGAGGCTGGATCGCGCTTACTACGGCATCGGCGACCAGATCAAGATCATGGTCCTCCTGGCATCGCCGGGTGACGACGCCGGCACACCCGTGACCTATGTAAGCAATCAGATCCTGCCGCCGCTGGCGGTGGAAGCGCCGAACGGCTGCCTCACGCCGCCCTTCCCGGCGAACTTCGATGCGACCTTCGGAACACCGTCAACCGGCGCCGCGGGCAGGCAATATGCCATCATTCAATTGTCCCCCGGCACGCCCACCGGCTTTAATGGCTTGAACATCCCGACGCAGTGGCCCGGCGGCAGCCTCATCGCCACGCAGCGGATCCATACCTGCTACGGCAATGCCGTGATGGGCAGCATCACCTACACGGCTCCCGGCTCGGAGCTGGACCAGTTGTTCGTTCGGGAGGATGACACCTACCTGCAGATCGCCGTAAGCGGCAACCTGGAAGCCAATGGCAACAAGGTTTCCTTCTTCATTGATGCTGATCCCAATGCCGGCGAAAACACACTGGATTACAACAGCCCCAATCCTCCACCGGACCCGAACAACCCCGAGCCCATTTACAACTGGTCGGGGCGAACATTCGACCCAGGCCTTGCCCCCGAGCACTGCTACATGGTGAACAACTGGCAGGGTACGTTCTACGTGGACCACTACGAGTTGCTGACCGATACCAAGACCTACCTCGGGTCCAATCCGGTGGGCGGTCCCAACGGCATTCTGCAAGGTGGCACCAACGTCAACGGTGATCAATTCGTGTTGGACAACTCGAACCAGGCTGGCGTCGTCGGTAGAGGTGAACCAGGCGAGCCGGGAGACCCCTCGACGGCCACCACCGGCTTCGAGGTCCGCATCAGTTTGGCCGAAATTGGCTTGACGCCTGGTGCGTGCAACAATGTGAAGGTCTTCGTGGCCCTCACCAGCCAAAACGCTGCATGGATGTCGAACCAGTACCTGCCGCCGATCGAGACGCCGTCCGACAACATCGGCACCGACCGACCTCCGGCCACCGCGTTCAACTTCGGCAGCACGGCTTTTCCGTTCAACGGGAACCAGTATGCCACCGTCGCGCTGCTTCGCCTGGGCGACGTGTTCCAGGATGCGAATTGCTGCATCAACACGGATGATCTGGACGCGTTTGTCCAGGTTCTGCTTGGCTTGAACACTGACGGGAAAGCGATCTTCCTGTCTGACATCAACAAGGATGGCGTCGCGAACGGTGCTGATATCCAGCCGTTCATCGATTTGCTCTTGAGCCAGAGCCCTTGTCCGTAAGTCCTCTCCGACGGAGAGGGTCGTCCTCGGGGTCGAGGCGGATAATCGACGATTGCTCGACGGTCTCGCCCGATCCCGTCGGTGAATGAGATCCGATGGCCCGGCCGGCCCGCCAGGGGCGTGCGGGCCGGGCCGTCGACCGATCGGGCCTGATCCGCACGGGGGTGCGATGTGAAAGCGATCGAGCGTATCTTCCTGCCATCGGTGCGAGAGTCTCTGGCGCGATCCGCCTCCGGCGGACCTCTCGCGTCCATTCTCTTGTATATCATCCTGTTGTTCGCAGCCTCGTCGGCCTTGGCTGGGCCACCCGATCGGCCGATCCTGCAGTATTTCGAAACCACCTGGAACAACATGAGCTATCGCATGCCGGACGTGTTCATGGCCGGCTACGGCGCAGTCTGGCTCCCGCCGCCGTGCAAGGGCCAGAACGGCACCGCCAGCATCGGCTACGATCTGTTCGACCGCTTCGACCTCGGTTCCAGTTCCGCCCCCACGCGCTACGGCACGGAGGACGATTTCCGGCAACTCGTTGCGGCCCATCATCGCGCCAACGTCGAAGTGTACGTCGATTGGATCATGAATCACAACGGAACCAAGGATAAGACTACGCCCGGCTTCCTGGCCCAGGGCGGGTATCCGGGCTTCGTGCTGGAGATATCCGGCGGTGATCCGGACGGCGACTTCCACGCCTACTCGGGAGGTTGCCCGCAATCGACCAATCCCTCTGATCCATGCTACGACTTGTACCAGGGACGGCTGGTCGGACTCATCGACATTGCCCAGGAGAAAAACAACAACTACATTCGCCACCCCGTCGTCGTCGGCGACCCGAACAACATCCCTGCCGGGACCGTCTATAACAAGCCTGATGCCAACAACGCCCGCTTGTATCCCGACACCGCGTTGACCCCGACGACGGTCACCAATCCCGGTACGAGCCGTAACCCCGGGACGACATATGCCACGCTTTACCCCTTCAACAACAATGATCCAATGCAAGGCGATGCCGTCATCGAGAACGCCACCGCCCTGCTGTGCCGGGCGAGCCGCTGGATGGTCGAGGACATCGGCGTAGACGGCTTCCGCCTCGATGCCGCCAAGCACACGCCCACCTGGTTCTGGGACACTTACTGGGACACCGCGGTCTATCTGCGCCACAAGACGTTCAGCGGGGCGTACAACATTCCGTATTCATTCTCGGAGGTCGTCGAGGGCGGCGGGGCCAGCATGCAGAACTGGGTCCGCAGACCCGGCGGGGAATACGGCAATCCCGGCCAGGGCTGGCCGGCCCAGGGCTGGGAGTTCGGCAACCGCGACGCGCTGGACCTCAATGAAGCCGGCGCGCTTCGCGACCTCATCGCGGCGGGCGGCTACGGCTCCTGGAACAACGTCATGGGCGCGTCCATCGACACGCGAGATGACGGCTACCAGAACGGCACTATGGGCGTGCATCACGTTGACAGTCACGACAATGCTGTCGGCGACGGCGTGAACGATGTCGCCGAGTATGCCTACGTGCTGATGCGAACCGGCTCCGTCAACGTTTACTACAACGCCTTTCAGTGGGGTCCGCAGCCCAATAATTTTCCCAGGGCCAATGGCCGCAGCGATGCCATCGGAACGGGCGACGACTACCTCACCAGGCTCGTCGGCATCCGCAACTGCTACGGCCGGGGCTGGTTCATGCCCATCAACGGCACCGATCCGGTCAATCCCTCCCCGGACGATGTTCTGGTGTTCACTCGCCGCACGCCGAATGGTCCGGACAACCTGCTCGTTGCCCTCAACGATAAGCAGAACACAGGCGGGGTCGAGACCAGGAACGTGGCCACGGCTTTTCCTGCCGGCACGCGACTCCGCGAGCTCACCGGCAACGCCGCCGATCCTGTCGTCGATCCCAGTGGCCAGATCCCGGACGTCCTCGGCGTCGACTCCAGCGGCCGCCTCTACGACGCGAGCAATCCGACCAACCTGTACTTGAAAGTTCCCAGCAACCGGAACGCCAGCGGTGTTCTCCACGGCCGCGGCTACGTGATCTACGGCCCCGCCGTCCCGAGCGGCTCGCTGACGGTCACGAATGTCGCCCAGACCATCCCGCCGGACAGCTCATCCGTGCCGGCTTATGCCCGGCGATTGACGGCCGTCGATGTGATCACCTCGGACAGCTTTGAGATCCGCCTGCAAACCACGCAGACTGATTCGCTGGACCCCAATACCGACGATAGGGCCGTCTTTCGCATCGACTCCGGTTTTGTTGACTACAACGGCAACGGGGTGGTGGATAACCCCGGCGGATTCGAGGCCGGTTTCGAGAACTTCCTGACGCAGAGCTCACCGCTCTATGGCGGGGGCAGCGGCACGTACCGGCAGACCATCGATGCAACGCAGCTCGCCGAAGGCTATCACTACATCACTGTCTGGGCGTACCGCCATCGCGCTTCCGGGGATCCGCTGTTCAAGGAATTCCGCAAGGTGATCTACCTGAACCGCGTCCCGCCGCAGGTGACTCTGATCCAGCCGACCCAAACCGGCGATGGGGACATCACCGCGAGCACATTCCAGGTCGTCGCTCGGGCCATGGATCCGACCGTGACCGCAGTGCATGTGTTCTTTGATCAACATGCCAACAGCCCGTTCCTCACCTGGGCGCAGCAAGGCCAGGGCGCCACGACGCGAGACGGTATGGTCTTCAACGCCACTGTTCGGGGAGCGATCAACGGCAACCATCGTCTGGACGTGGTGGCCTTTGACGAGATGGGCGGCTCCGCCGTGACTCACTATGTGGGGATCAATGCTGAGGGCCTCAGTCTATGGGGCGGTCTTGGCGACGTGAATAACGACATGGCCATCAATGGCAAGGACATATCGTCGTTCGTCCAATATGTCGTGGGCCAGTCCGCCTTCCACCCGGCGGCTGACTTTAACGCTGACGGACTCAATGACTTAGGTGACCTCGCCCCGTTCGTGGCGAGGTTGATTGGCGAATAAACGACATCTGGAATGTGGGTTTGGAGGGTGTCATTCGGGGGGGCTGGAGACGTGCTCCGGGGAGGGGGAGGAGGCGGGCTGAGAGGAGGATTTGCGGGGCTTGACCCGCATTTGAGATTCTGGTAAAATGTTTTGGCATAGGGAAGAGGGGCGTGCAAGACGGAGGACATCCGTCTTGCACATGGAGGAATGCGCTCAGTAAGAAAAGAGGCAAATATCCACTACATTCAATGAAGAGGAGCAAGGAAATGAACAAGATCGCTGCAATTCTGATTGTTGGTCTTCTGGCCGCGCCGGCAATGGCAGACCCTTGGCCGCCGCCCAGCCCATACACACCGTATCTCGCCGGGGATTTCAATGGCTGGACCTCCAACGGCACCACCATGACCGAGACAAGCCCGGGCTCGAACATCTGGACCGCTTCTATTTCGAGTCTTGGCGCGAATGGTCGGCATGAGTTCAAGGTGACCGACGGTACCTGGAATTACAATTTCCCGGGCCCCAATAGCTGGCTGTATGCCGACGCCAGCGGAAACATTTCTGTCACTTACGACGGCAACACCTACGCCGATGGTTGGTCGCCGACGATGTTCCGCATTGGGGAGAACGCTGATCCGGCCGCCGGTTTCACCGCCGTCGGTGATTGGCAGCACTTCCTGGGAGACGGCGATTGGAACAATGCCAATCCGTTCACCGCCATGGCGCCCCAGGGCAATGGCGTTTATATGCTGCAGGCCGTAATTCCGGCGGGCAACTGGAATTGGAAGGCCGTCGCCACGGGAACTTGGGACTCGATCAGTTGGGACAACCGCAGCGTCAACACCGCGAACTGGGGATTCACCACCGATGCCGTGAACAACATGGTTACGTTCTGGGTGAACAACCTGGCCGGCACGGTTAAGATCGATATTACCCCCGAGCCCGCCACGCTGGCCCTGATGCTCATCGGCGGTCTAGCCCTGCTGCGCAGGCGATAATATTCCATGAATTGATCGCGGCGACGTGAATCCTGGGCCGTTGCCCGCGATGAACGACTAAAGCGAAGAAAGCCCTCGGCGCACCACAGCCAGGGGCTTTCTTTCTTTGCACTTTTATTGCGTTCTTGTGCGGAGCACGGGCAGGTAGTATCGCCTCAGGTACTCCTTCACCATCCGATGGCTATTGAATGCGGGCGGAATCGTGACCAGCGAGCGTTTCATCATCTTGATCCAGCCCGTCGGCCGGTTTCCGCGGTCGCGGCGATAGAAGAGCGGCACAACGTCTCGCTCCAACCGCTGGTACAACGCCGTAGCGTCCCGCCGGTCCGCCGCCTTTGAGCCGTCGTGGTCCCGCCCATCGCCGATGGCCCAGCCGTTCTTCCCGTCCGCGCATGCCTCGGGCCACCAGCCGTCCAGGATGCTTAGGTTCAGCCCGCCGTGCAGGGTGGGTTTCATCCCGCTCGTGCCGCTGGCCTCCTTGGGCCGTTGCGGCGTGTTCAGCCAGACATCGACGCCGGCCACCATCCGCCGGGCGATCTGGGAGTCGTAATCCTCCAGGAAGGCGATCCGCCCGTTGAAGCGCGGCGATCGCGCGTGTTTCACGACCTCCGCCACCAGGGCCTTGCCGCCCATGTCCGCCGGATGGGCCTTCCCGGCGAAGATGATCTGCACCGGCCGCGCGCGGTTGTTGACCAGCCGTGCGAGCCGTTTCAAATCGTTGAAGATCAACGTCGCTCGCTTATATGTCGAAAACCGCCGAGCGAACCCGATGGTCAGCGCATCCGGATCGAGATTTATTCCCGCCAGGCGGGCCTTCGCGTGTGGCACGCCGTCGTGATGCAATCGTGCCTGCATCCGCGCTCGAACGAAATCCAGCAACTCCGTTTTCAACGCAACATGGAGGTTCCACAGCAAGGCGTCCGGAATCCGCGCGGCCGCCGCCCAGACGGCGGCCTGGTCCTGTCGCTCCTCCCAACTTGCCGGCAGGTACTCGTCGAGCAGATCCCCCATCAGCGGATGCAACCACGTCCGCGCGTGTGTCCCGTTGGTGATCGAGCCGATGTGCGCGGGTAAAGCGGCCTTTGCCTGCTGCCGCGATTGGCGCCTGGACCAGATCCCCTGCCACATCTTGCGAGATACTTCCCCGTGAAGCCGGCTCACGCCGTTTCGATAGCTCGACAACCGCAAGGCGAGCGGCGTCATACCGAAGGGCTCCTTCTCGTCCCGCGGGTTGATCCGAGCCATGGCAATGAGCTGATCCAGGCGAACGCCGCAACGTCTGACATAAGGGCCCAGGTATTCCCGCACCAGCTCAGGCGCGAACACTTCGTTACCTTCGGGAATCGGCGTGTGTGTAGTGAACACGGTGGTCGCTGCCACGAGGCGGCGCGCCTCAGCAACGCTGCAGCTCAATGCTCGCACTGTCTCCAATGCTCGCTCCAGACAGCAGAACGCCGCGTGGCCTTCGTTCAGGTGGCAACCTATGATGGGCCATTCCAGGGCGCCGAGCAGCCGCCATCCGCCAATCCCCAGCACGATCTCCTGCCGGATTCGCGTGTCGCGATCGCCGCTGTACAGTCGATCAGTCAGGCGGCGGTCACGCGGCGAGTTTTCCGGGAGATTGGTGTCCAACAGCATGATCCTCGTCCGTCCAACGCCGAGCTGCCACGCGCGGGCCACTATCGTTTCGGTCCCGACCGGAATCCTGATTCGAACCGGCCGGCCGCCGCGGTTGCACGCCTCGCTCAGCGGCAAGTCTTCCGGTCGCAGGTGATCGAACCGGTCAGCCTGCCGCCCCTTCTTGTCAATCCATTGCCGCGTATAGCCCTGCCGCCAGAAGATCCCCACGCCGACCAGAGGCAGGCCCAGGTCGCTGGCACTCTTGAAATGATCCCCGGCGAGGATGCCCAGCCCGCCCGCGAACTGCGGCAGTGACTCATGCAGCCCGTATTCCATGCTGAAGTAGGCGATCGATCCCCGCGCTCGCCGGTCGTAATGTTGCTGGAACCACGGCCTCTGACGGAGATAGGCCCGCATCCGCCGGCATGTCCGTCGCAACTCGCTGACGAACGCCTGCTTGCATGCAAGTTGGTGCTGTCGTCGTCTCCCTAATCGCCTCAGCAGCAGGACAGGGTTGTGACCCGTGGCGGCCCAAAGCTCCGGGTCCACGGTTTCGAATAACCGCGGCGCCGTTGGATCCCAAGTCCACCAGAGGTTCCCCGCCAGCTCGTTCAGCATCGCCATGGGCTCGGACCCAGATGGCGTTCTGGGGTCCATTTTCGCAGCCTGGTAATTGGCCATGGTCTTGATTCTCCCTGTGCAGCCCGATGGGGCATCCTATCCTCCGCCACAGGATTTGACCACGGTCTTTGGTTCTGGTAAAATGTTTTACCGTTAAGGAAACGGCGTCTCGGCATCGGCTGTTTCCGGCCTGTGCTTCCCGGGGAGGAAACGCATTCCATGTTCTTCAAACGCGGCACTCCGCTGTTCATGTTGGTGGCTGCGGCCGTCGTCGCGCTGCCGGTCGCGCCTGTCAACGCTCAGCCGCATTACCCCATCCGCTTCGGCTTCATGTGGCACATGCACCAGCCGATCTACTATCCCTACGAGACGCCCATTCAGACTGACGCCGCCGGCCGCTTCTCATATAGCGTGGTCGACATCCACAACCAGCGATTCGGTCCTTACACAGCGTGGCCTCGTGACGCGATCCAGGCCGGATCCTCGCTCAGGCACCTCGGCGCCCAGGTCAGCTTCACCGGGTCGCTGATCGAGAACTTGAACTCCCTCGAGGCCGCCGGCGTCGGCGGCGGGATGTGGACCAACTGGAAGGCCGCCTACAGACAGGCAGTCGCCTGGGACACCTCCCTCGGCAACCCGCGCCTCGACATGGTGGCCTTCGGCTATTTCCACCCGCTGATGCCGCTGCTCGACGAGCAGGACATCCGCATGCAAATCAGGCTGCACAAGCACATTTACGGCCAGACCTGGACCGGCGGACCGGCCTACTCGAAGGGCATCTTCCCCGCGGAGACGGCCTTCTCCGAACGCATCATTCCCGCCCTGGTCGCGGAGGGCATTCAGTGGGTCATCGTGGACAACATCCACTTCGATCGAGCCTGCGCCGGCTACCCGCACACCACTGCTTCCAACCTGTTTGTTCCGAACAGGGCCGATCAGATCAACCCCGATCCGGTTGACAGCGGCGGCGCCTGGGTCCAGCTCAACAACCTCTGGGCTCCCAGCCGGGTCAGCGCCCCGTTCGGATACCGGCCGCACCAGGTGCAGTACGTCAATCCCGACACCGGCCAGATCACCAAGATGATCGCCGTGCCGGCGGCCCGCTACGAAGGCAACGAAGACGGCCGCGGCGGCTACGGGGCATTTCTCTATGACGTGGTGATGGATCAGTACATCAACTATAACACTGACCCCAATCACCCCATGCTGGTCATCCTGCACCATGACGGGGACAACTATGGCGGCGGGACTGACGCTTACTACCACAACAACTTCCAGAACATGATCAACTGGGTCAGCACCGACCCTGATTACGAAGTCACGACGGTGCAGGATTACCTCGACCGCTTCCCGGCTCCGCTGAGTGATGTGATTCATGTCGAGAACGGCTCCTGGGCCGGCGCCGACAACGGCGACCCCGAGTTCAAGAAATGGCTCGGCGATCCCAACCCCAGCGGCTGGAGCCCCGATCGCAACAGTTGGGCGGTCCTCACCGCCGCCAAGAACCGCGTCTTCATGGCCGAGGCCATCGCGCCTGCCGCCAGCATGCAGAATGTCATGACGGGCGGCGGCACCAACACCGAGAAGGCCTGGCACTGGCTGTTGTGCGGAGAGTCCAGCGACTACTGGTACTGGGACGGCACCGAGATCTGGGACAGCAACGTCACCCGGGCCTGCAACCAGGCTGTCACCTTCGCGGATTCAGTGATCGCCGGCCAGACCGACACGGTCCCGCCGACCGTCTTCCTGCCGCAACGGGATCCGTACAACCCGGGCGGATATGAATGGGGTCCTTCGCCGGAGCCTTCCGATTTCACCGTCTGGACCTACGCCTACGACGTCAGCGGCCTGACCAGCGTCACCCTCAAGTGGCGCACGGACCTCGACGGTGTCAACCCGCTGTCATCCGTCCAGAACGAGACCTACGCCGGGGGATCCCAAGTCACCACATGGCAGAGCGTGGCCATGACCTCCGCCGACGTCCCGCCCCCGTCCGGCATTCTTGTGCCTACCTATCGCGCGTTGCGGTATAGCGGCATGATCACGGGTCAGAACAACGTGTTGATCGACTACTACGTCGAGGCCGTGGATACACACGGCAACGTCGCCAGGTCGGACATCCAGCACGTCTGGGTCGGCCAGTCGGGCGGCTCGGGCGGCGGCGACGTGGTCACGATCAACCCCAATCCCGCCGTGGCCGGTCAGAACGTCACCATCAAGTACAACCCGTCCGGGCGTCCTCTCCAGGGCGCGGGGCAGGTCTATCTGCATTACGGCTTCAATCATTGGAACCCGGTGATCTCACCCGATCCGGCGATGACCTGGAACGCGACGGAGTCCGTCTGGCAGATCACGGTCATGGTCCAGTCCAGCGCCACGCAGCTCGATATGGTCTTCAACAACGGCTCCGGCACCTGGGACAACAACGACGGCGCGGATTGGCACTTCACCGTCAGCGGTGGCACGCCGCCGCCTTCCACCTGGACCATGGACGGCCAGCTTGACGCCGACGCAACGCTGGTCGCCGCCAACGGCGGCCTGCACCTCTACGCCGGCGTGAAGGGCAACGTTCTCTACGTGGCCAGCGAAGACGCCGGCGAGGGCAACGACCACTTCATATTCATGGCCCGCACGCCGGGCGCCTTGCGCGCCGCTCCGTGGGCCAAGGCCGGGCAGGTCGCCACCTGGGACGCCTACCTCGCCAATGAGAATGACAACCTGTGGAGAGGTTGGTTCGACGCCAGCGGCACGGTCCAGACCGGGTGCGGCACGGGCAGCAGCTATCTCGAAGGTACGATCAACCTGGTCGAAGAGCTGGGCTCGATGCCCGAGCACGTTTATCTCGCCATGGCCCCCTATCCCACGGCCGATGGCTCCAGCCTGTTGTATGCGCATCAGGTTCCCGCCTCGATTGACGGCAACGGCAACATCGACGCCGGCGAGTACGCGACGTTCGACACGATCCGCAAGGGCGACATCACCGGCGATTGGCGAGTGGACGCCGCCGACCTCTCCGGCTTCGTTGCCGTGCTCCTCGGTACTGACACCAACGCCCGCCACGTGGCTGCCGCCGACATGAACAGTGACGGCGCCGTCGACGGCCGCGACGTGCAGCAGTTCGTGAGCGTGCTGGTCAGCGGTTGAGGCGGCACGGGTTGAATGAGGCACCAGGGCATCTCTTGATCCGGTTATCGACGGAATGCTGATATGGGGATGTTGGGAGACGTGCTCATATCATACTTTGTAATTGACCTCTGGGCCCTTCGCGTCGAGACTGAATGGGTTCGTTGCGGGGGCGTTCGCGGCCGCCATCATTCACGTGGAGCCGCGGCAGCGGTGGACGTCCTCGGGCCTGATAGGGGTTGTCATTACGGACCGCACGCGATGGTGGCATAAGGACCCCGCGCCGCCCCGTCCGCTTGAATCAGTGATCCGCTCGACCGACCGCACGCATGCGTCGCGCGATGCGTATTCGCATTGTGCAGCGGCGTCGTGTGCATCCCACTCGACAAAGATCCGACCGTCACACCGATGGCGCCCAGAGTAAATCAGGAGAACAGGCCATGACACCAGCAAATGACACATCGACGATCAAGCCGACAGAGGAGCACGCGAAGACGCCCCTTGATCCAGCACCTACGCCTGGTTGCTATGTCTGCCGGGACACCGGCAACCTGTACAGAATCCCAGCGGACGCCATCGTGTTTGGCCGAAGTCCGTTGCTCGAAACCGCATCCAGAGGGGGATCCCAGATAACCAAGATCGCCGACGACCCCTACATTCCGATCAATAGAGCGCGGCAACTGTGCGCTGACGCCGACGTGCACCCGAGCTTCTGAAGCGGTCTGAGGCGCCATCGTCGAAGGCCAGAGCGATCGGTCTTCTGCGCGATCGGGAATGTCCGCCATCCCGTGCCGCAGCGAAATGGGACCCTGCAGTTCCTCGCTCACCGCGCAGCACTGTCCACGCTCGCGAGAATTGCGTTGCAGGTCGATACAGCATCTCTCGCTCCTTTTGTCCACGATCACTGCGCCTGAAGTTTTCGTTGGTTCTTTCAGAACGTTCCGGACTTGCAGATGTTCCGCGCCTCGCTTCCGCGCGCGGCCCGAACGATGCGTGAGGTTGGCTGAAAGACAGATTTTTTCCTTGATCCAATATGGTGTGCGTACTATACCCCACCGCAGTGTTCAGGGAGGCGTTTGTCGCTTTTGTGATCCATGCGACCACAGAACAGAGGCGAATGTCGCAAGACCGGGCCAGGGACGAAGTAGCCTAGCACATAATACGAAAGCA
>Ga0335070_10004255_pt1 | contig 16705 bp, 15 predicted proteins | sample Lox_Sample_13_FD_206722 | JGI IMG/M metagenome (GOLD analysis project Ga0335070, IMG submission 206722) | Soil microbial communities from Loxahatchee National Wildlife Refuge, Florida, United States - Lox_Sample_1.3 | ecosystem: Environmental > Terrestrial > Soil > Wetlands | place: USA... | reverse complement strand
GGCAGCATGCGGGAACGAACCACACTCTCCGGAGGGGCCTTTACCATTGAGTCCACCAAAGGAAAAGGAACCACCGTCCGGGCAAGCTGGCCCCTTTCATGATTGCAAATTTCAAATTGCAGATTTGAGACTGAAAGAAAAAGCGCTCCAATTTTGGATTTGAAACCGAGAAAAGACACTGCTACATTCCAAACCGCGGATTCCAATCGAAGAGACCATTCGGGACCTTAGATTGCAAACCTAATAAAAGCATTTCAAATTGAAGACCAGTCACAATGTCTTTGATTCCTTTCGACCTGCGATCTATAACCTAAACTCTGCATTGTCCATCGGGGTGCAAAAATGAACCAGGAACAGATAAAGGTCAGAACGAAAGATTTCGCAAAAAAAGTAATCTCTTTGTGTAGGCAGCTTCCTGCAACCCGGGAAGGCAGCTTGTTGGAAGCCAATTCTTCCGCTCAGGGACCTCCGTAGGAACAAACTACCGTGCTGCCTGCCGGGCACGATCAAAGGCCGATTTCATCTCAAAACTTAGTATCGTACTGTAAGAAACGGATGAGTCGCTCTATTGGATGGAGATCCTTGACGAGAACCGAATCGCGAATTCGAAACTTCTCACAGACCTAATAAAGGAAGCAAAGGAGCTTATTGCTATTTTTGTCTCAAGTCTTAATACAGCGAAAAATAAATAAAAGAATCTTTCAGGTTGCAGATCGCAAATTGAGGGGGGACACTTCAAATCTAAATTTGCGGAGGAATAAAACTTAGCTAGGACAAAGCCATTATATCTATTTTTCAATTTGAAATCTGAAATTTGCAATTTGAAATTATACTTACTCTCGTTCGACGATTCCTTTTTCGAGGGCGAAGGTGGTCAGGGCTTGGATGTTGTGAAGGTCCAATTTCTCCATGAGGTTGGCCCGATGTTTCTCCACCGTCTTCACGCTGATACACAGGTCCTCTGCAATCTCTTTGTTCTTGTACCCCTCGGCGATCAACTTCAGGATTTCCCTCTCCCGTTGCGTCAGGTTTTCCCAGGACGTCCGGGATTTTAACGTCTTCTTCCCTTCCAAATATCCCTCAATCACCTTTTCGGAGATTTCAGGGCTGATAAAGTGTTTCCCGCTTAAGACCTTCTTGACGGCCATCACCAACTCGGCATGGGTGGAATCCTTTAAGATATACCCGTCCGCTCCGGCTCGGAAGGTGGCCAGGATGTATTCCTCGGCCCGGTGAACCGTCAGGACCAGAATCTTCGTCTCGGGGGATTCCCTCTTGATCTCTTTGATCGCCTCCATGCCATTCAACTTTGGCATGGAGAGATCCGTCAGGATGAGATCGGGTTTGAATTTTGCAACGCATTTGATCGCTTCCCGGCCGTCTTCTGCCTCCGCGACAACCTCGAAATTTGGGTTGGAGCACAGGAGTGACCGCAACCCCTCTCTGAGGATGGTATGGTCTTCAGCGACAACGATTCGAACCTTTTGGCTCATGATGTTCAACCCACCTCCGTCTCCGATGCCTTTTCTTCCCCGGCAGACCTTGTTTCCTGAAACAAACGACGTCGTCCTTTATCCTGTGCCCTCCGTCCCTCTTCCCCATCGGAGGAGAGGGCAGGGTGAAAATAGGGTACGAAAACTCGCAAACTACAGTGTATACCCTATTTACCATGTTTGCAAATATTAGTAAAGTGGAGGCGTGATCGAGAGGGAAGAAAAGTCAATCCGGTCCCGCATGAAACGCATACTCCTCGTCGAGGATAATGCCTACTTCATGCAATTTCTCAAAGAAACCCTCCATGCCAGATTGCCTTCGATCGACATTTTCGAGGCAAAGAACGGAGAGGAAGCGCTGCAGCGAATCGAGGCCCTCATGCCCGATACGATCTTTACCGACCTCCGATTGCCCGGGGCAAACGGCCTGGAACTGACACAAAAAATAAAGGCCAAGTACCCTAACACCATTGTGGTCATTATTACAAATTATGATCTGCCCGAATATCGGGAGGCGGCGTACCAATTCGGAGCAGATCATTTTCTTTCGAAGGATTCTTTTCTGAAGATGATCAATGCCATCAATCAGAAACAGAAACTGGAGCAAGATGATTCCAATCCAAGCGGTTTACCCTAGAGGAGGTCAAATCTACGTGCCCAGAGTGTTAGTGGTGGAAGACAGCACGATCTTCCGAACCTTGCTTAAAGAAACCCTGCAATCGCGATTCCCGTCCATGGAAATTTTAGAAGCGGCAGACGGGGAGGGGGCGATGCAACAAATCGCCGCCCATCTCCCCGACCTGATCTTCATGGACGTCAAACTACCCGGGGAGAACGGTCTGGATCTGACCGCCAGAATAAAAGCCGAACATCCCCAGGTAATTGTTGTTGTTCTGACGAGTTACGATACCCCGGAATACCGGGAGGCAGCGGTAAAGGCGAAGGCCGACCATTTTCTTGCAAAAGGTTCTTCAAGCCGCGAAGGGATTTTGACACTCGTGGAGTCTGTTTTGAGAGGCGGCTGAACGGCCTCTCTTCCGTGGGTGGGCCGAGGGGACGAGGAGGCAACCCGATGATGCATCATGTCATTCCTTTAGTCGCAGGGGATTCCCAAAACCCTCAGCCGTCGGGTCCATTCCAGGACGGCGCTCCCGAAGGACTAAAACCCGGTTCAGAGGAATCCCTTCTCCATCTCCTCAAGGTGATGTCGCGCGACATCCGAGGCTCGCTCCTTTCCATGTTGGCGACGCTGAAGCTCTTGAACCGGGGATATTACGGAAATATGGATGAGGAAGTGGCAAATCAAACGAAGGACCTTATCTCCAGCGCCACCCGGCTGATTGGAAGGGTGGATGCGTGTTTAGGCAGAGCCTTCGTCGTGAAGGAGGAAGTGGAGATCGCCGCACCCAAAAAAGCCGGCATCGAATAGCGCGGGCGAAGCCCGGACGGAGAGGATGTAACATGGTGACGAAGATCAGAATTCAAATCTTGAAATGGCAAATCAGACTTCTTCAATACAAGGACCAACATAGAAAGCCGAAGGGAACCCTATGATCTTACAACCTGTCGACGGCCGGCTGACCCCGAATAACTGCGCTGTCATCCTGATGGATTACCAATCCCGGTATGCCACAACCATCGATTCCGCGAATAGAGAAATCCTTATTCATAACGCGATCAACCTCGCAAAAATTTCCAGAATCTTTAACATCCCCACGCTGCTGACGACGATCGGAGGATCGAACCTCGGGGGCCCGGTCTTTTCCGAACTCCAGGAAATCTTCCCCGACCAGATACCAATTGATCGCACCACTTTAAGCCTCTTTGAAGACACCCGGCTCGTCACCACGATGGAAAAAATAGGCCGCAATAATCTGGTGATCGCCGGTTTATGGACGGATTTCGGCGTCGCCCCCACTGTCGAGCAGGCACGAGAGCTGGGATTTGAAATTTTTCTGGTCGTGGACGCATGCGGGGATGTTAGCTTGACGGCCCATCAGACGGCCATCCGGCGCCTTCTCCAGCGAGGTGCATCGCCGATCACCTGGCTTCAAATGCTCCTGGCGTTCCATCATGACTGGGCTCCTCCGGAGGCTTACGAGGCATTGAGGAGTATTGCCAGGGATCACGCAACCGCTCATGGCTTGGAGATGCGCTATGCACGACCTGGCTTGGATGAAGATGACAGGAATGGGAATCAGGAGAAAGCTAAAGAAAGGTGGTGGGAAAGATGGTCCATGGTTATGAGTCGTCCTTTAAGAAAATCTCAAAAAAGACCTTCATAAAACACCCCCCGGAAGACCGTTTCGGGGACCTCATGAAGGGAGAATTTTTTAACGGAGCCTTTAAGAAGAATCTTCTGATTCTTCATGAGCACCCTACCCGGAAAGATGCGTTCCCTGTCATCACGGGATGAGCAGAAACCCGTCTGAGGGCGGTTCCATCGATCGCCCGGGCTTTTGACCCCCTCCCGGGGAGCCCGGCTTTGTGAACCCCTCCCGCGGGCCTCGCCTTTCAAGAATTCTTCGTCCTCTCCTTCACGATAGCTTCAGGATCTTTTTCGCGTTCTCTCCGAGAATCTTCTCCTTCTCTTCCTGAGAAATGTTCAATTCCAGGATGGAGGAGACAGAGCGAGTGATGTCGCCAATCACATGGGGATAATCGCTTCCCATGACCATGTGATCGGCCCCTACGGCAAGGTACGTGCACATCAAGGCGGGAGTATAAAAAGAAACCGTATCATAATAGAACTTCTTAAAATAGGAACTGGGAGGCTTCGGAATATTCGGTTGGCACTCCACGTAAGATTTGTATCCGGCATCGATCCTCTCAAACAGAAAAGGGAGGGTTCCTCCTAAATGGGGGAGGATCAGGGTGAGATTGCGGTATTTCTCAAAAAGACCGGAAAAGACCATCTTCGCCACGGTCACCGTGGTATCCATACAAAATCCCACCAATGGGACGAGGACAAACTCTGCGAAGGATTCCGGATGAGCCGGCACCATGGGATGGATGAAAATGGGCAGGTTCATGCGATCCACTTCCTTGTAGAAAGGCCCGAATTCTTTCGAGTGGAGGTGCTTTCCGTCAACGTTTGAACCCAGGACGACCCCCTTCATCCCCAAGTCTTTCACGGCTCGTTGAAGTTCCTGAATGGCGTCGTCCGGATGGGCCAGAGGAACACTTGCAAAAGCAGTAAATCGACGGGGATGTTTTTGGCAGAGGTCCGCAAAAAAGTCGTTCGACATTTTGGCAAGATAAAGGTTTCTCTTCCTCGTTGAGAAGTAGACGCTGGGCGACGTCAGGGTGAGAACCTCCATGTCGATTCCAAGGCGATCCATATCCGCAAGCCGCTGCTCAACGCTCACGTGCTGGGGGGTAATCCCCAGAAAACGGGCTCCTTTCTCCTTCACGATTTTTAATCCGCTTTTGTCCTGCACAAATTCATAACGGCGGCGCCCCCATTGCTCAAACTTCTCCAGGTATCCCGGTGGATAGAAATGGTTGTGAAAATCGATCTTCATCCTGTCTCCCCTTTCATTCCTCGGATAGACCTACTTATAGGCCACTCTAACCTAAAAATCAACCCTTGGACTTTCCGCCCCCCGTATTCCTGCCTCGGCGCCTCGGAGCGAATTGACCCGAATGGCGGATAAGGAAAAAATTCGAGTGGACAACGGACCCTAATCCTTAATCGTCATCCTGAATTTGTTTCAGGATTTATGGGTTAGAAAAAATGAAAGACACAGAGAAATTTTAGCATGACGAGGATATCGTTGAACTTTCGATTTTCGATTCCGGATGATGGCCAAAGGGGAAATTAGCTCGCCTACCCCCAGTTTTTTCTTGGCCGCCAGCGGGGTCAATCCCCTCCGAGGCTTCCTAAGGCCCACGTTGACGTAGCCTGGATCAGGGTCTGTCAAGATATGGTACCCCCTCTGCCTCCCTCATACTCAAGCAGCCATACTCTGAAGCGGTGGGACCGATGAAGCCTCTCCGGGGACCTACCCTGATCGCGGGCGAAAAATGGACCAATCTCCGGAACAAAGACTCTCGCATCGATCAGGACACGGAGGGGCGGGTTGGAGAAGCTTTGGGCGGCTACCTTTTAAGCGATCTCGGGAAAAAGTCCCTGACCCTTATCCAGTTCTGTTTCTTGACACCGAGGCCGTTTCATCCAACCTCCAATCATAGCCGCGTCCTAAAGGTTTGGAAACCCGCCTCTCTGTGCCAATAGCTATTGTGTACATTTAAGAAAAACTGGGGGTGGGCGAGGGTAATTTTTTAGTGCTTGACATAGTAAAAGATATTATGATATGACATTACCCTAATGTTCGTGAATCCCTCGAATTCTAAAGCGGAATAAAGCTCTGTGATACTCGACCAAGGTATCGTTCCCCCGGCTTGTCAGTTAAGAAACGTAACGCCCCCCATGAGCCTTCGACCCAACCTCGCAGAGGTAAGGATCTGGAAAAACCAGCATTAAAAAGGAGATCGCTATGAAGCAGCTTAAATTTTACAACCTGTCACAACCCCTTGAGATGGGGATCCCGATTTGGCCCTGGGTGGGCCAGATGCAGGACCTTGTGATCGAGCGGATGCTCTATCACGAACGGGACGGAAAGCAGTCTGCCGTCTTTCATTGCAAAATGCACACCTCCACGCACATGGATGCGCCGTTTCACGTGATCGGCACGGGCAAGGGGATTGATAAGGTCCCCCTGTCCAGTTGCTTCGGAACAGGGGTGGTGGTTGACATGCGGTATCTGAAGAAATGGGATATTATTGGTCCCGAGGATTTTGAGAAAGCCAAGCCGAAGATCGAGAAAGGGGACTGGGTGATTGTAAACACGGGATGGCATCACAAATGGAACGACCACTACACCTATATCAATCATTTTCCCGGTCTGTATAAAGAGGGAGGAGATTGGCTGGTGAAAAAGGGCGTCAAGGGATTTGGGATCACCGGAGGGGCGCTCGATAGCCCCCTCGCTCATGCGCCGCTCTCGAAAATCATGCCCTGGCTCGACGCGGAATACAAAAGAGAAACGAGCGAGGATCCGGAGAAGAAGTGGCCCATCTACGAACCCGCTCATCATGCGCTGCTCAGTCACATGATTCCCGGAATCGAGAACGTGGGGGGAGACGTGGATAAGATCACAGGAAAGCGCGTGGCGATCGCTGCCTTCCCTCTGAACTGGATCCACGGGGATGGTTCGATGATTCGGGTCGTTGCGATCGAAGGGCTCGATCTGTAGGGTTTGGGTCTTCTGGGAAATTCATAACGGTAGTTCCATTGTTTGTTTTGCGAGGTAAAGCTCGCGAGGAAGGAGGAGAAAAATGAAAAAGAGGGGATTGCTCTTGTTGGTCTGTAGCTTGTGCCTTGTTTTCATTTGGACAGCGCCGTCCCTGGCGCAAGTCATCAAGCTGACCTTGGCTGACCAAAATCCGGAGATGGGTTGGGGGCCCGTGCACGCGTTGCAGCCATGGGCGAAAAAGGTCGAGGAGGCTACGAAGGGGAAGGTTAAGATCGATATTTTCTATGCCCAAACCTTAGCCAAGGGGCCGGACATCTGGAATGCCGTGAAGACCGGCGTGGCGGACATGGGTTGGTGCTTTCACGGCTACTGGCCGGATATGACCCCTCTGTCCGATGTCATCACCTTGCCCGGTTTACCTTTTGCAACAGCAGAAAAAGGGAGCGAAGTGCTCTGGAAGCTCTACGAAAAGTTTCCTGCCATTCAGAAAGAATACAAAGATGTCCATGTCTTTCAAATCTGGAGCAGTGCCCCTTATTTCTTAATCACTACCAAGAAGCAGGTTAAAACCGTCGAAGATATGAAAGGCCTCAAGATCAGGGTGGTTGGCGGACCTCCGACGGAACAGATGAAGGCCCTCGGAGCGATTCCAACCCTCATCCCGATGCCCGATACCTATCTCTCTCTAGATAAAGGCGTCATTGACGGGATGGGCGCACCCTGGGAAGCAACCTATGCTTTTAGACTTTATGAAATTGTAAAGTATTATACCATGGTCCCCCTTTCCGCCGTTTACTTCTCCATGTCGATGAACAAGCAAAAATGGGAAAGTCTTCCAAAGGACGTCCAGGACGCGATGACGAGTGTCAGCGGCTTAGAGGCTGCAAAGTTCTGGGGCCACAATTTCTTCGATACCGCTGAGGAAGGAGTCATTGACCGCGTAAAAAAGGGAAACCATCAAATGGTCAAATATATACCCCCTCCACAAGAACTGGAGAAATGGACCAAGGCGAGTGAGCCTTTGTGGAATGAATGGGTGAAGAAAATGGAAAGTAGGGGACGTCCCGAGGCTCAACAAGTTTTGAACGCAGCAATCGAGCTGCTCAAAAAATAATCCCACTCCGTTCAAGTTTGAAACAACAATCTTTTCCTTTGGCCCTTTGCCCTTCAGGTAAAGGGCCAAAGTTTAAGGATGATATGACGAGGAGGAGGGAGGAAAACGCATGCAGAAGCTGTTAAATGGTTGCGAAAAGATCATGCTGTACGTGTCCGCGATGTCAACCTTTGTCCTGATGCTGTTGACGACGGCAGACGCAGGGGGACGTTATCTTTTCAACCGGCCGATTACCGGCGCCTATGAGATCACAACGAACTACCTGATGATCGCCGCGGTTTTCATGGCGATGAGCTTTGGCTACCGTGAAGGCGCCTACATCCGTGTCACCTTTTTGGTGGATCGTTTGCCCGACAAGGTGAAGCTCGTTGTGAATCACATCGTTCAGGTGATCTCCATGCTCTATGGCGTGCTGCTCATCATCGGGACGTCCCAGCAGGCCCTCCGCGTGATCGGTGACCGCACAACCCTGAGCAGCCTTGATTTTGTCCCGCTGGGGCCGGCCTATCTGATTGTCCCTGTGGGGTTATTTTTCATGTCTGTAGCGATGTTGCTCGACATTCGCAAAGTGAAGAAGGGAGAATCTCCTCTATTCGCAGAGGAATCTCCCACAGCGTGACGCAGACGAAAGAACTTCATTCACGGAGGTCAAAAATAAATGGTCGCTCTACCTTTTCTTGCCATGATCGTGGCTCTTCTTCTCGGCGTCCCGATCGCCTTTTCGCTCGCCGGTTCTGGTATCCTGGGCATCTATATCATCACAGGGAGCTGGGCCAAGGTGATGGGTATTCTGGGAATGGCGCCCTTCACGACAGTTGCTGATTATGCCCTGACGACCATACCGATGTTCATCCTCATGGCTTACTTTTCAGCATCCAGCGGCCTCGCTAAAGACCTCTTTAAGGCGGGGGCGAACTGGTTATCCCACATCCGGGGTGGCCTCGGGGTGGCAACGGTCTTCGCCTGTGGGATCTTTGGCGCCATGTCTGGAGCAAGCGTTGCCGCGGCCTCTGTCATGGCGACGATCGCTTACCCGGAAATGCGGCGTCACGGTTATTCGGAGCCACTGGCAGCCGGCACCGTGGGGATCGGGGCGACCCTCGATATTCTCATCCCACCAAGCATTGCCATGGTGATTTACGGCATTGCGACACAAACCTCCATCGCCAAATTGCTTATTGCTGGCACCATTCCAGGGATCATTGTGGGTATCTTCCTGGCTTTAGCCATTTTTGCCTGGGTCCACGTCAGACCCCAGGATGCTCCAGAGACGTATCGGGTGTCCATGGCTGAGCGGTGGGCGAGTACCCTCCGCATCTGGCCCAGCCTTCTGTTGATTCTCATCGTCCTCATTCTACTCTACACAGGCATTGTTACACCGACGGAAGTGGGTGCGCTCGGTGCCTTCATGGCAGCTGCGATTGGAGCCGCATTTGGTCGCCTTACCTGGGCGGGAACGATGGACGCTCTAAAAATGACCATTCGCACCTCCGCCATGATCTTCATGATTATTATTGGTGCAACCATCTTTGGTTACTACATGGCATTGAGCCGGGTGCCTCAGCACGTTGTTGCCATCGTCACCGATATGGACCTCAACCGCTGGGTCGTCATCATTGGCATTGTCGTGGCCTATTTTGTCATCAGCATGTTTATGGATGAGATTCCGCTTCTCCTCCTCACCTTGCAGTTGACATTCCCGCTCATCACACGCCTTGGATTCGACCCCATCTGGTTTGGTGTCCTTTCGATGATGATGGTGGCCATGGGACTCGTTTTCCCACCCGTGGGCGTGATCGCCTTTGTTGTCAGCGCGACAGCGAAGGTTGATTTGGTCAAGGTTTACACGGGAACGAGCGTATTGATGATTGCCATTGTCATCACGACCATTCTGATGATGATCTTTCCGCAAATCGTGCTCTGGCTGCCTGCAACGATGCGTTAAAGTGCCCGTTCAATAAAACGTTTCAAAAGGCGGCTGAGCGTGTTGGAATAGAGGACAGTTGACAATATCGTCCCCACGCGGAGGGGGTAGGCACATAAAAAATAGAACAAAAGAAGGAGGGAAAATATGAAGAAGTCATTGTTTGTCACGTTAGGAATTTTATGGGCAACGGGCTTTGTTCTTATCGGATTCGGTTCACCCTCTCTGAGCCTTGCGGCCGCCGACAAGCCCGGTCAGGTGATTAAAATCACCTGGGCGGAACAGAATTACGAGCAGGGTTATGGCCCCAAGTACTCTGAATATCCTTACCTCAAAAGGCTCGAAGAGGCCACTCAGGGCAGAATAAAATTTGAGGTTTACTGGGGGCAGACGCTGGTCAAGGGTCCGGATATCTGGAATGCTATCAAAACGGGTGTGGTGGATGCGGGTTGGTGTTTTCACAACTACTGGCCCGGGATGACCGAGCTGGCCAACGCCATCAGCTTGCCCGGGCTTCGTTTCAAAGACACCGAGCATGCGAGCGCCGTAATGTACCAGATCTACCAGGAGTTTCCCTCTATCCAGGCGGAGTTCAAAGATGTGCATGTCCTCACGACGTGGTGTGATGGCCATCAGGTCGCTCTCACTCGATCCAGGCAGATAAAGACACTGGAGGATTTGAAGGGCCTAAAGATGAGGGCTACCGGTCAGAACCTCATCAACATGATGATGGCTCTGGGGGTGACCCCGGTGACGTTCCCCATGCCGGATGCCTACCTGTCTATGGACAAAGGTGTCATCGATGGGATGACAGCTCCCTTCGAGGCCGCGTTGTCCTTCAAACTTCTTGAGGTGTCAAAACATATGGCCGTTGGCCCTTGGAGCTTTTTCCATTTCACCTACTCTATGAACAAAGCCAAGTGGGATAGCCTGCCCAAGGATATCCAGGAGGCGATCACAAAGGCCAATACCCTGGAGAATGCCAGAATGCTCGGTCGCCTTTGGGAAGAGAAGGCAACCCAGGACTTCTTCCAGCTTGCCAAGGGCAAAGTGGAACCCTATGCCCTTCCCGAACCTGAGCTGAAGAAGTTAAATGATCTAAGCAAGCCTTTGCGCGAGGAGTGGGTCAAGAAGATGACCGCCACCGGCAGGCCCGACGCCGCCAAGATCCTGCACAGAATCGAAGAGCTGATCCCGCAAATGGCCAAATAAGTCCAGCGATTCCGCTTCTCGTATTCACCTTCACCCTTCTGCAGGGGAATCGCTCGTGCCCAAGAATGACCGGATTGCTTATGACGGGTCCCGTCTTCAGAAGACGGGACCCGTCATTTCAAGGGGCCGGTTTCCACCGTTGGTTTGGTGGCTCGGCACGATTCTGAGATAAGCCCATCCTCACGGGTGAAGCTTGAAGTCGGGCGAAAAATAGGCTAAAAATAGATTTATAAACTGTTCATAAGGAGAGAAGAATGAGCAACGATCGACAAGGTGAAAAAGTCGTACGGACAACGGTCTGGTCTCCTGGAGCGGGCTGTCATGGCGGATGCGGCGTCAAGCTCCACGTGAAGAACGGAATACTGGTCAAAGTCGAGGGTGATGAGAATCACCCCTGGAACCAGGGAAGACTTTGCCCCCGTGTTTTAGCTTTAACTCAATATGTCTATCATCCGGATCGACTCCTCTATCCGATGAAACGTGCAGGAGAGAGGGGAGAAGGGAAATGGACCCGGATTTCGTGGGATGAAGCGTTTGACACGATTGAACACAAACTCAAAGAGATTCGAGATCAATACGGCGCCGAATCGGTCCTCTTCTGTCAGGGAACAGGAAGAGACATCGGCGGCCCGATCTCCTTTTTGGCCTATGCCTACGGAAGTCCGAACTGGGTTCAGCTCGGACTGGCAGGACAATCGTGCTATACACCACGGCTGGGCGCTATGTTTTCGACGATGGGTGATTACGCCATTTTAGACGCGGGGCAATTCTACGAGAAACGTTATGAGGCTCCGGAATGGACTCCGCCGAAATGCATCATTGTTTGGGCAAACAACCCTGTCCCTACCTGCCCGGACGCTTTCCATGGCCACTGGATCATCGAATGCATGAAACGGGGTTCCAAGGTGATCACCGTCGATACCCGGACCACCTGGATCGCCTCAAGGTCGCAAATCCATCTCCAGATCCGGCCCGGAACGGATGGCGCTTTAGCGTTGGCCATGGCCCATGTCATTATCAACGAAAAACTGTATGACAAGCAGTTCGTAGAGAACTGGACCTATGGTTTTGAAGAATTGAAGCAGCGGGTTCAGGAATATACTCCGGAGAGGGTCGCCAGTATTACCTGGGCCCCCAAAGAAGCGATCATCAAGGCAGCTCGACTCTATGCCACAAGCAAACCCGCCGCGATTCACTGGGGCCTTCCGATCGATCAAGCCCCTGAGGGAACCACCGTGTCTCAGGCCATCGCCCATCTCTGGTGTCTGACCGGAAATCTGGATATCCCGGGCGGAGAAGTCATCGCTCGACCTGCCTTTGGCGTCACCACCTATCCTTTTTCCACTCACGAACTCACAGGCCTTTATGGTGCGGAATTCGTAAAGAAACTGACGGGCAAAAGGATCGGGGCCGGCGTCTATCCGATGGTGGCCAACTTCAGGGGGTGGGCACAACCCGACATGGCCGTGGATCAGATTTTGACGGAGGATCCTTACCCCATCAAGGCAGCATGGATCCAGACGACAAACATACTGGGCGGGCAGGCAGCCGACACGCGTAAACACTATCAAGCTCTAAAAAAACTTGAATTCAACGTCGTGGTAGATACCTTCCACAACCCCACGAGCATGGCGGTGGCGGACATCGTCCTCCCGGCGGCCACCTTTCCCGAGAAAGAGAGCTTCCGGTCTTGGTGGGCTCCCCTGAGTGTAGTCGTTCCAGCGATCAAGGTAGGAGAATGTAAATCCGATTGGGAAATCAACCTGGAACTGGCCCGGCGCTTCAACCCCGGAGCGATCAAATATCAGAGCGTGAAGGAATTGATTAACGATCGGCTCAAGCCTGCCGGGGTGACTTTTGATGAACTGGCTGCCGAAGGGAGCTGGCTGATGCCCCCCGAAGGCCATCCTTCAAAACCTTACCGACGGCATGAGAAGGGATTGCTCCGTGCGGACGGAAAACCCGGATTCAATACGCCCACAGGAAAAGTGGAATTCTGGTCGAAGAAATATGAAGAGTGGAATCTGGACCCCCTCCCCTACTATGAGGAACCTCCGGAGAGTGAAGTGAGAACGCCTGAACTCTTCAAGGAGTATCCGCTCGTAATGGCCACCGGCAGAAGGTCGTCGGTTTACTTCCATGCCGAGCATCGGATGATTCCATGGATGAGAGAGATTGATCCCTACCCGGTCATCGAGATCAACACGAAGACGGCAGCCGATCTTGGGATTGAAAACGGGGAGTGGGTTTATGTCGAAAACCGGCGAGGAAAAATTAAGAGGAAAGCCGTCGTGACGCCGACAATCCATCCCAAGGTTGTCATGGTTCCCCATGGATGGTGGCTTCCTGAAACCGATGGACGGGAGCCGAATCTCTTCGGCATTTGGGATATCAATGTCAATCAGCTGATCCCTACCGGAACTCAAGGTCGCTCCGGATTCGGCGGAGGAGCTTATAAGACGACCCTCTGTCGGATTCGCAAGATGGAAAAATAACCCCGTAACGGACGTCGTAGGGAACGGTTTGAAACCGTTCCCTACCGGGGTACGCAGCAATATTAAGAGTCCATAATAGTGACGGCTTCGATTTATAAAATCCCTCCTACCCTCCCCTTTCCTAAGGGAGGAATTACCCCTTTTGGCAAAGAGGGGCGACCTGCCTGCGCGAAGCCGCTTCGGCGAAGGCGGGAGGGAGATTTCGAAAGCTTTTGTCGATTCTATTTTGAGATCATTAATAACCCTGTCCCGTGTTTGGCACGGGGCCGAAAAGAGAGGTAGGAGACATGGCCAAGAACGGATTGCTTATCGACTACGAATACTGTACGGGATGCCACACCTGCGAGGTGGCCTGTAAACAGGAGCACAACTATCCTGTTGGGAAGTGGGGTATCAAGGTGAACGAGATCGTTCTCGAAACCTTCGAGAAGATTGCGATTGACTATATTCCATTCCCGACGGACCTCTGTAATTTATGCGTGGAAAGGACGAAAGAAGGGATACCGCCGGCCTGTGTGAAGCATTGTCAGGCAGGCTGCATGATGTACGGACCTGTGAAGGAATTAGCTAAGGTGATGGATAAGAAATCCAAGACCGTCCTCTTTGCACCGAAATAACCATACCGAACTGTCTCGTTGACTACGATGAAGACGCTCTGAATCCCTTTTTCTACTCCAAAAGGAGAGGGGCTATCGAGGCAACAACCTTGGCCACGGATAAGTCCATCGAGTTGTTTCTCGAAATTTTTCCACCCGAATTGAAAATCTTGAGACTCAGTCAAGGTCTTTCCCCTCTTCCCGCCCGGCGAAACAATTTTATTCGTCTCCAAAGGTTGTTCGGCTTTTCCCGTGTCCCCAACAGATCGGAAGAGGGCATTGATTGCACCGTCGAGTTATGCCTAACGTAGAAAGGAGGCTGGATATGGAAAAAAAGAGAGGAGTATTGATTCTCGCGGCAATGGCTTGCCTGGTCTCCCTTTTTGTGACTTCAGCGATGGCTCAGGTGATCAAGCTCTCTTTGGCTGACCAAAACCCTCAAACCGGATGGGGTGGAGTGGAAGCCCTTCAACCCTGGGTCAAGAAAGTTGAGGAAGCTACCAAAGGCAAAGTCAAAATAGACGTCTATTGGTCTCAGACGCTGGTCAAAGCGCCGGATATCTGGAATGCCGTAAAGACGGGCGTCGCCGATATGGGTTGGTGTTTCCACGGATATTGGCCCGATATGACACCTTTGGCGGATGTGATCACCCTCCCCTCCCTGCCGATCAAAAGCGCAGAGAAGGGTAGCGAGGTCATCTGGAAACTTTATGAAAAGTACCCGGCTATTCAGAATCATTTCAAAGATGTTCATGTCCTTGTGCTCTGGACCAGTCATCCCTATATCTTAATTACCACGAAGAAACAGGTGAAAACGCTGGAGGACATAAAAGGCCTCAAGATTAGAGTGACGGGTGGACCTCCAACGGAGCAGATGAAAGCGCTAGGAGCAGTTCCCATCCTCATGCCCATGCCTGACACCTACCAATCGTTGGACAAAGGAGTCATCGATGGCATGGGAGCACCCTGGGAACCTATCCTTGCTCATAGGCTTTACGAGGTCGTAAAATATTACACGATTGTGCCCCTTTCGGCAGTCTATTTCTCGATGCCCATCAATAAGCTGAAATGGGAAAGTCTCCCCAAGGACGTTCAGGATGGAATCACGAGCGTTAGCGGATTGGAAGGTGCCAAGTTTTGGGGTCGCAATTTCTTTGACCGGGTCGAGGGAGCCGTTGATGAGACCGTGAAAAAGGGCGGGTATACCATGGTCAAATATACCGTTCCTCCTGAAGAGGTTGAAAGGTGGACCAAAGTGGCAGGGATGCCGATTTGGAACGAATGGGTAAAGAAAATGGAAAGTAAGGGGTATCCCGAGGCGCAACAAATCCTCAACACCACCCTCGAGATGCTTAAGAAATAATAAACTCGAACCCTCATATCTGGGAGACAAAGAGAGGTAAATCACAAATGCATGACAGGAAAGAAGACAAGACCGTACAAGTCATAAAGATGGGCGCCTGGTCGGGAGGACCGGGCTGTCATGGAGGATGTGGAGTCGAGGTTTATATCAAGGATGGCCGAGTCATTAAAGTTGAAGGGGACCCTGACCATCCTTTCTTGCAGGGAAGAGCCTGCCCCCGGGTCCTGGCCACCACCCAGGTGATGTATCACCCGGATCGCCTCAAGTACCCTCAGAAGAGAATAGGACAAAGGGGCGAAGGGAAATGGGCACGCATCTCCTGGAAAGAAGCTTACGACACCATTTTCGCCCGGATGACGGAGATCAAGGAGAAATACGGTCCAGAGGCCATGGTTTTCGGGCAGGGGACCGGAAGGGACGCGGGCGGACCTATCTTGCTGCTGGCCTATGCTTACGGAAGTCCGAACTGGACCCTTTTGGGGCTCTCCGGTATCTCGTGTTTTACCCCCAGATTAGCCGGCATGTATGTCGTCGAGGGTGATTTTACCTTTATGGACGCGGCTCAATTTTCACCCCTTCGGTATCAGGATCCGGAGTGGACCCCTCCAAAATGTCTGATCGTCTGGGGAAGAGAACCCGTGGGAGGATGCTCCGACCACTATGCCACGGGTCACTGGATGGTCGATTGCATGAAGCGAGGGACAGAAGTCATCGTCGTCGATCCGAGATGCACCTGGATCGCTTCCAGGGCAAAGCACTGGCTGCAGATCCGTCCCGGAACGGACGGGGCTCTGGCGCTGGGGATGCTGAATATCATCATCAGCGAAGGGCTTTACGATAAGCCCTTTGTTGAAAAATGGATCCATGGCTTTGAGGAATTGAAGCGGAGGGTTCAGGAGTATCCGCCGGACCGCGTCTCCCACATCACCTGGATTCCCAAAGAAAAAATCGTAGAAGCGGCCAGGCTCTACGCCCGGAGCAAGCCCGCTGCCATCCAGTGGGGTGTCGCCGTCGATATGAACGCGGAGGCTACCTCGGTGATCCAGGCCATTACGTCGCTCTGGTGCGTAACGGGAAATCTTGATATTCCCGGCGGAAACGTGATCTGCAGGGGTCCCTTCGGAGTCTCGATTTATCCTTACTCTTCTGAAGAACTCACCGCGATTTATGGAAAAGCCTTTGTCCAAAAGCTCTCGGAGAAACGGATTGGAGCGGATCGGTATCCCCTGGTGAAAAATTTCAGAGGATGG
>Ga0335070_10004253_pt1 | contig 16710 bp, 13 predicted proteins | sample Lox_Sample_13_FD_206722 | JGI IMG/M metagenome (GOLD analysis project Ga0335070, IMG submission 206722) | Soil microbial communities from Loxahatchee National Wildlife Refuge, Florida, United States - Lox_Sample_1.3 | ecosystem: Environmental > Terrestrial > Soil > Wetlands | place: USA... | reverse complement strand
CGTCATGATCGCGGCGGCCCTCGGCGCCGCGATCGCCCTGCCGCTGTCCGCGCAAATGCCGGAGACGCCTCCCGGTAAGTGGTGGAAGCGGCCGCGCGTGGTCCAGCTCCTGAAGATCACGCCGGATCAGCAGGACAAGCTCGAAGAGATCTTCTCGCGGAACCGGAAGAGTTTCGTTGACCTCAAGGCCGAGGTCGAGAAGAGCCAGATCGACGTCGAGGAGCTCGTGTCGAAGAAGGACTCCGACCCGAAGAAGGTCTCGGCGGCCGTCGACGTGCTCGAGCAGTCGCGGATGAAGCTCCGCAAGTCGATGACGATGATGTTCCTCGAGCAGCGGGCGGTCCTCACCCCTCAGCAGTGGGCGCAGTTCCTCGAGCGGCGCGACGAGTGGAAGCGGGAGAGAGCCGAGGACCGGCGCCGGGGCGAGATGGAGCGGCGCGGCGAGATGGCGGCGCCGGATTCGACGCCTCTTCCGGCGCGTCCCGCGCCGACCCTCAAACCGCAGTAGCGGGCGGGATCAGGGCGCGGGAGTCCCGAGCGCCCGCGGCGCACCGCCGCGCCCGCGCGCGATCGCGAGCGCGAAGAGCGCGAGGATCCCCGGCAGGGCGAGAAAGACCGCGTAGGGGATGCGCGTCGCCCCGCCCGCCTGGAGCCGATACGCGAGGGCCGTCGCCCCGCCGATCAGAAGCGCGCCCGGCACGAGGCGGAGCGGCTTCCACCGGGCGAAGACGACGAGCGCGAGAGCAAGGAACCCGCGTCCGGCCGTCACGCCCTCGACGAACGCAGGGGAAACCGTGAGGACGAGGACCGCGCCGCCCGCGCCGGCGAGCGCGCCCGCCGCGAGCGAGGCCGCAGACCGCACGGCGACGACCGAGCCGCCGAGAGCGTCGAGCGCGAGCGGGTTCTCTCCCGCGGCCGTCACGGCGAGGCCCGGCCGGGTCCGCGCGAGGAAGAGCTCGAGAACGACCGGCGCGAGAAACGCGAGGAAGACTGCGACCGGCAAGCCGAGAAAGACGGGCGGGAGAGATGCGATCTCGAGGACCGAGCCGGTCGCGCCCGCGATCAGGCGGTAGCCGAAGGCGGTCGCGCCGTATCCGACGAGGTTCCAGGCGGTGCCCACGAGCACCGGGTCCGCGCGGCCCGCCACGGCGAAGAGCGCGAACGCGGCGCCCGCGAGGAGGCCCGTCAGGATCGCGGCGCCGAGAGCCGCGTGCGGGCCCGCTCCCTTTTGCGACGCGGCGAACGCCGCGAACGCGCCGAGCAGCATCGTGCCCTCGACGCCGATCTGGATCGAGCCGGCGCGCTCGAGGAGGAGCTCGCCGACCGCCGCGAGGAGGAGCGGCGCCGCGAGGAGGATCGTGACCGCGAGAAAGCCGCTCACGGGGCGCTCCGCCCGGCGCGCGCGCGCGCCGCGAGGACCGCGAGGACGAGGATTCCGGGGACGAGGGACGCGACGGCCGCCGGGACGCCCGTGTCGCGCTGCATGGCGGACGAGCCCGCGCCGAGCGCCGCGAAAAAGAGCCCCGCGAGGGCGGACGGCACGGGCTGCGCCTGCCCGAGGAGCGCGGCCGCGAGGCCCGCATAGCCGGTGCCGGCCGAGAAGGGGTCGTAGAGACGTCCCGTCACCGCGAGCACCTCGAGACCGCCCGCGAGCCCCGCGAGCGCTCCCGAACCCGCGAAGGCCAGCAGCTTCAGCCGCGCCTCCGGCAGGCCGATCGCGCGCGAGGCGGCGGGGGCGAGGCCGACGGCGCGGAGCTTCAGGCCCAGCGGCGTCGCGGAGAGCAGGACGGCGAGGAGGGCCGCGGCGAGAAACGCGAGAAGGACGGCCGCGGTCGCACGGCCTCCGCCGAAGAGCGGCGCGAGACGGACGGCGTCGGGAAGGGCCCGGCTCTGGGGATAGTCGCCGACGGGATCCCGCAAGGCGCCGCGCACGAGGCCGCTCACGGCCGTCGCGGCGATCAGGTTCAGGAGGATCGTCGAGAGGACCTCGGGGACGTTGCGTTTCGCGGCGAGGACGGCGGCAGGGAGGACCCAGAGCGCCCCGGCGGCGGCAGCCGCGAGGAGCATCGCCGCGCGCGCGAGGAGCGGAATTCCGGCGAGGGCGGGCCCGACGGCCGCGGCCGCGGCGGCGCCGGCGAGGAACTGGCCTTCGAGGCCGATGTTCAGGACTCCCGTCCGGAGCGCGAGGCACGCGCCGGCCGCGGTGAGCACGAGGCCCGTGGAGCGCAGGAGCGTCTCGCCAAGCGCGGCCCGCGAGCCCGCGCTGCCGGAGGCGAGGGCGCGCAGCGCATCGAGAGGGGACGCGCCCGCGAGGAGCGCGAGCGCGGCGAGCGACGCGATCGCGGCTCCGGCGGCGGCGGCGGGCACGAGGACGCGCCGGGGCGCGCTCACGCGGCGAGCCCCGCCATGAGACGCCCGAGCGTCGAGGGCGGCGTGCCTTCGGGCAACAGGTCCGAGAGCGCGCCACGCGTGACGACGCGGACGCCTCCCCCGTAGAGGAAGGCCTCGTCGGGATCGGCCGTCACGACGAGGGCCGACGCGCCCGCCCCGCAGGCCCCGGCGAGCCGGGCGCGGACGGCGGCGGACGCAGCGAGGTCGAGCCCCCGGGTCGGGTGGATCGCGACGACGAGGCGCGGGACGCCCGCGAGCTCGCGCGCGAGGACGAGCTTCTGCTGGTTTCCGCCCGAGAGCCCGGCAGCGCGGATCGCGGGGGAGGACGCGCGCACGGCGAAGGCGGCCATCCCTTCGGCGGCGCGCGCGCGCATCGCGGTGCGGTCGAGGAACAGGCGGCCGGGCGGCGCCGGCAGGGCGAGGTTCTCCGCGATGTCGAGGTCGAGGACGAGGCCCTCCTCACGGCGGTCCGCGGGAACGAAGGCGCCGCCGGCGGCGCGGAACGCGAGCGGGTCGCCGGAACGGGGCAGCGCCGCGCCCGCGACACGGACCGACCCGGCGAACGGCTGCAGCCCGGCGACGGCCGCCGCGATCGTGTCCGCGCCGTTGCCGTCGATCGCGAGGAGAACGAGCAGCTCGCCGGGAGAAAGAGAGAGAGAGATTTGCTTTGCTCGTGATCCAGCGGGCCTGAATCCGACGACTTCGAGGTTCGTGCCACGGCGCGTTACTTCGAAGGTGAATGGGGAGACCGCGGACACCGCGGAACCGGCGGCGCTTCGCGCCGTGGATTTCTTGGAAGGGTGATTGAGGTCGGGGCTGGCGGGTGCACCGAGCGGCAACTCGGGCGGCTCTTCGCCCTCTTCACCTTCTAAGAAGATCTTCGGTGTCTCTTCGGAGAGCGCCGTTTGCTCCGCGCTTGCGATGAGAAGCCCGCCGATCTCGGCCGCAGTCGTCTCGTCGATCCGGCAGGCCTTCACCGTCTTCCCCCGCGCGAGGAGCGTGAGGCGGTCGGCGCCGGCGAAGACCTCCGCGAGGCGGTGTGTGATGAGGACGACGGCAGCGCCGGACTCGGCGCGCTTTCTCAGGGCCGCGAAAAGGGCCGCCGTCTCGTCGGGGGAGAGGACGGCCGTGGGCTCGTCGAGGATGAGGACGCCGGGCTCGCCCGCGAGGGCGCCGGCGATCTCGATGCGCTGGCGGGTCCCGACCGGCAGGGCGTCGACGCGGTCGTCGGGCCGGCCGAGCTCGAGACCGAACGCGTCCGTGAGCCGCGTAACGCGCGCGCGCCGCGCCCGGGCGCTCTCGAAGAGCGGTGCGTTCCGGTCGAGGAGGGCCAGGTTGTCCGCGACGCTCGCGGCGCCGACGAGGAGATCGTGTTGAGGGACGAGCGCGAGCCCCGCATCCCGCGCGTCGCGGGCCGACCGGAACCGCGCGCGGCGTCCGTCCACGAGGATCTCGCCGGAGTTGGCGGCGAGGCGCCCGGCCGCGATCGAGACGAGCGTCGACTTGCCCGCCCCGTTCTCGCCGAGGAGCGCGTGGATCTCGCCGGGGAGGACGACGAGGTTTGCTTCGGAGAGAGCCTGCGTCTCGCCGAATCGCTTCGAGATCGCCCGAAGCTCGAGGGCCGGCGCCGTCAGAAGTTCCCTCGCGGCACGACGAGGGCGCCGGAGCGAATCTTCTCCTCCGTCGCTTTCAGCTCGTCGCGCACCGCCTGGGGGAGCGTCGCCGCCGGCGAGATCACGAAGGAGACGACGCCGCTCGAGAGGCCGTAGCGGAGAGGCTTGCCGTCGAACGTCCCGTTCTTGACGCGCCGGGCGGTCTCGACGAACGCCCGGGGCATGTCGATGACCGCCGACGCGAGGATCGCGGGAGACAGGGCGTTCTGGTCCTTGTTCGAGCCGAACGCCGTGATCTTCCGCTCCTCGGCCGCCTTGAAGACGCCGAGGGCCGCGGCGTCCGCGTTCTGGAAGAGGACGTCGGCGCCTTTGTCGGCGAGCGCGAGCGCGGCGGCCTTGGCGCCCGCGACGTCCTCGAACGAGCCCGTGAAGACGGCCGTCGCCTTGCCCGCGGGCCTTGCGGCCAGGAACCCGCCCTCGAAGGCGAGGAACGTCGACTTGATGGACGGGAGCTCGACGCCGCCCACCATGCCGGCCCTGCCGGTCTTCGTGACGCGCCCGGCGGCGACACCGCAGAGGTATGCCGCCTGCTCGAGCTCGAAGACGATCGGCGCGAGGTTCGGCGCGGTCCGCGACCCGGACGTCGTCACGAAGACGGTCTTCGGGTATTCCTTCGCGACGCGCTCGGCCGCGTCCTGGAACTCGAAGCCGTGGCCGAAGACGAGGTTCGTGCCTTTCGCCGCGTAGGCGCGGAACTGCTCCTCGAACTCCGACGGCGACTTCACCTGCACGTGCGAGATGCCGGCGCCGAGCTCCTTCCCGATCTCCTCGAGCCCCTCGTACGCGCCTGCGTTCCAGCCGGCGTCCGAGATCGGGCCGGGCGTCAGGAGGGCGACCGTGAACGACGGGGCGGCGGCTCTCGGGCCTTCCTTCGGCCCGCCGCAGGCGGCGAGCACGAGGGCGGAGGCGGCTGCGCAGGCGGCGAAGGGTCGCGGGGAGAGGCGTCTCAAGGGTCCTCCTCGTCGGCTCCTTATGATGATGCCATGCCGTTCACGCTCGACGCGGCCGCCAAGGCGCGGATCCTCGACTTCGTCCGGCCGCTCTCCGTCGGCCTCGACGGGATGACGAACTTCGGCTTCGTCGAGAGGAGAATTCGGATTTCGGATTTCTTAGAAGGTGAAGAGGGGAGAGGCGCGGCTGGCCGCGTCGCCTGCGTCGATCCGGCTCGCTTGTTTCTCCTGGCGGCCTTCGCCGGCCTCCCGTCGGCCCGCCGCATCACGCCCGACGGCCGCGAGTCGCTACTCCTGCGATCTCTCCATATTCCATTCGAAGAAATCTCTCATCTCTCTTCCTCTCTGGCCCGCCTCGAATCCTCCCCCGGGACGCAGGAGGAGAAGATCGTCCACGATGCGATGCTCCTCGAGAGCGTCGGCGCGTACGGCGTCACGCAGGTTCTCGTGTCCGGCGCGCGCGAACGCATGACGCTCGCGGAGATGGCGGACGAGATCGAGTCGCGGATGGACGCCGCGCGCTTCGCTACGGAGGCCGGCCGCCGGTTCGCCTCCGGACGGCTCGCCTACGCGAAGGATTTCGCCGCGAAGCTGAGGGACGAGGCGGCGGAATTCGGAGGGGCCGGATCGGGCTGACCCGCCGGGCGTTGTTCACTCTCCCGACAGGGTGCGGCCTGCGTCGACGGTGACGATCTGACCCGTCATCGAGCGGTTTTCGAGGACCGCGACGGCCATCGCCATGAGGTCCGCGACGGCGACCTGCCGGCCCAGCGCCGTTTTCGCGACGAGCGCGGCGACGGTCCCGGGAGTCATGCCGGCAGGCGGCAGCACGACGCCCGGCGCAATCGCATTGACGCGCACGCTCGGGCCGAGCGCTACGGCGAGGTTCCTGACGAGCGCATTGATCGCCGCTTTCGCGGCCGCGTGCGGGACGTGCGAGGGCCACGCCTGCGTCGCCGCGACGTCGGACACGAAGAGGATCGACCCGGACGAGCGCGCAAGCTCGGGCGCCGCCGCCTGCGCGAGGAAGAACGCGGCGCGCGGCCCGGCGCGGAACACGGCCTCCCAGTCGTCGAGGGTCACGGACGAAAAGGGCTTCGGGATCCACGGCGAGGCGGCGTGCACGAGCGCGTCGAGGCGGGGGGGCGACGAGGGAGGCGAAAAGAGGGGAGAAGAGAAGACTTCCTCGAAGAGTCTGAGGGGCGCATCGTCGGCGGCGAGATCCGAACGGAACGCCTCGACGCGTCCCCCGTCTTCCTTTCGCAGAAGATCCACGGCTCGGCCCGCCGCTTCGCGATCGCTCCTGTAGGAGAGGGCGAGGGAATAGCCGCTCCTGAACAGCGCCCGGGCGAATTCGAACCCCAGCCGTTTCGTGCCGCCTGTGACGAGGGCGACCTTCATGCCTCTTCGCCCCCGGCCGCGGGCGGGACGAGCGTCGCGGCCTCGTCCATGAGCTTGTTCGTCTCGGCCATCGCGACGACCTCACGGCCGAAGGCGACGACGTGGAGGAGGATGGCGAGAACGGCCGTTCCGAGGTGGAGCCACGGCGGCGTCGTCTTCGTGTGCGCGCCCGCGCCGAGGAGTCCGGTCCCGAGCGCGGAGAGCGGCGCGAAGGTCGCGAGCGCCGACGTCCTCGCCTTGAACGCCCGCACGCGCCGCAGGATGTAATCGCGTCCCTCCGCGTCCGGCCTCTTCGCGGCGGCCTCCTTGAGGAGCTTGCCCGTCCCGATGAAGAAGAAAAGGACCATCGACTGGGTGAAAAGGGAGAAGAGGACGGCCGGGACGGCGACGGCGATGTGCCGCGCCGCGGAAAAGCCGCCCGCTCCGTGAGAGAGAGCCCACCCGGACCAGGCCGAGAGCCCGAGGCCGGCGAGCGTGAGGATCGAGAGCAGTGTCAGGGCGAGCGCCACGGCGGATCACTATAATCCGGGTTCCCGGCACAACTTTTCGGAGGACGCGCGTCATGACGCCACGCACGCTGGTCGACATTTTCCGGAACCTCGAAAAGACCCAGAAGCCGGATCTCCTTCTCGCGAAGAAGTCCGGTGCGTGGACTCCGATCTCCACCGCGCAGTTCATGGACATCGTCAAGGCTGTTTCGTGCGCGCTCGAAACCCTCGGGGTCAAGCAGGGCGGCCGCGTCGCGCTCCTCTCGGAGAACAGACCCGAGTGGGCGATGGTCGACTTCGCCTGCCAGTGCTACGGCGCGGTCCTCGTCCCGGTCTTTCCGACGATGATGGCGGACCAGGTCGCCTACCTCCTGAGGGACTCCGGCGCCACGGTCGCGTTCGCGTCCGGCGAGGAGCAGGCGCGAAAAGTCCTCGCGGCCCGCGGCAACTCTCCGGAGATCCAGGCGGCGCTCGAGCACGTCGTCGCCTTCGACGCGACGGCCCTGCCGGGCGTCGCATCGTTCACGGACCTCCTCGAGAAGGGGAAGGCGGCTTACGCGGCCGACCCGGCGGCGTTCGAGAAACGCGCGGACGCGCGGACGCCGGGCGACCTCGCGACGTTCATCTACACGTCCGGGACCACGGGCGAGCCGAAGGGCGCGATGCTCACGCAGCAGAACTTCGTTTCGAACGTCGTCGCGGGCTGCTCGATCCTGCCGTTCGACTCCACGGCCGTCGCGCTCTCGTTCCTTCCTCTCGCGCACGTGTTCGAGAGGATGCTCGAATACTGCTACTACAACCACGCGGCGACGATCGCGTACGCGGAGTCCATCGACAAGCTGCGCGACAACATGGGCGAGGTGAACCCCCACCTCTTCGGGGCTGTCCCGCGCGTCTACGAGAAGATTTACGCGCGCGTTCAGGAGAACCTCGCGAAGTCCTCGGCCGGCAAGCAGAAGCTCTTCAGCCGGGCCGTCGACGTGGGCAAGAAGGTCGTCGCCCTCAAGGCGAAGAAGCAGACCCCCGATTTCGCGCTCGCGCTCCAGCACTTCGTGTTCGAGCGCCTCGTCTACCGCAAGGTGCGCGCGGCCCTCGGAACCCGCTTCCGCTACGCGGTCGCGGGCGGGGCGCCGCTCGCGAGGGAGCTCGCGGAGTTCTTCTGGGCGATCGGCGTCGAGATCTACGAAGGCTACGGGCTCACGGAGACGAGCCCCGTCATCGCGGTGAACTGTCCGTCCGCCTGGCGCCTCGGCGCGGTCGGGAAGATCCTGCCCGGCGTGGAATGCCGGATCGCCCCCGACGGCGAGATCCTCACGCGCGGTCCGCACGTCATGAAGGGCTACCACAAGAAGCCGAAGGAGACGGCGGACGCGATCGACGCCGACGGCTGGTTCCACACGGGCGACATCGGCGTCATCGACGCCGAGGGCTTCCTCGCGATCACGGACCGCAAGAAGGAGATCCTCGTCAACTCGAACGGGAAGAACATCGCCCCGGCGCCGATCGAGAGCTTCCTCAAGAGCCAGGACTTCGTCTCGCTGCCCATCATCATCGGCGACAAGCGGAAGTTCCTCTCCTGCCTGATCGTCCCGAACTTCGAGAAGCTCCAGGCGTGGGCCGACGCGAACGGACTCGCGGGCCGGACCATGGACCAGCTCGTGCGCGAGCCGCGCATCCTCGCGCTCTTCCAGTCGGCGATCGACCGCTGGAACGAGGGCAAGGCCCACGAACAGCTCGTCCACCGCTTCGCGGTCGTCCCGAAGGACCTCACGATCGACAGCGGCGAGCTGACGCCGACTCTCAAGGTCAAGCGCCGCGTCGTCGACCAGCACTACAAGGACCTGATCGACGAGATGTACGAAGGCTCAGGCGCGTAAACTCGCGCGGAATGCGCGTCGTCGTCGCCCTCGGAGGGAACGCCCTGCTTCGCCGCGGGGAGCCCATGACCGCGGAGAACCAGCGCGCGAACGTGCGCCGGGCCGCGGAGGCGCTCGCGCCGGTCGCGCGCGAGCACGAGCTCGTGATCTCGCACGGCAATGGCCCGCAGGTGGGCCTTCTCGCGCTGCAGGCCGAATCCGGGATCGATGCCGCGCACTTTCCGCTCGACGTCCTGGGCGCGCAGACCGAGGGAATGATCGGCTACATGATCGAGCAGGAGCTCGGGAACCTCCTTCCGTTCGAGAAGCCGTTCGCGACGCTCCTCACGATGGTCGAAGTCGATCCGGCCGATCCCGCGTTCCGGAATCCGAGCAAGCCGATCGGCCCCGTCTACTCCGAGGAGGACGCGAGACGCCTTGCAAAGGAGCGCGGATGGGCGATCGCTCCGGACGGGGCGAAATGGCGCCGTGTCGTCGCGTCCCCTCAGCCGAAGCGCCTCTTCGAGGTCCGGCCGGTGAAATGGCTTCTCGAGAAGGGGACGATCGTGATCTGCGGCGGGGGCGGCGGAATCCCGACCGTCTACGGCGAGGACGGCAAGCTCCACGGCGTCGAATGCGTCATCGACAAGGACCGCGTCGCGTCGCTCCTCGCGCAGCAGCTCGACGCCGACTTCTTCGTGATGGCGACGGACGTGCCGGCCGTCTCGGTCGGCTGGGGGACCCCTTCCGCGAAGGCGGTCCGCCGGGCGTCGCCGGCGGCGATCGGCCGCTTCGACTTCGCGTCCGGCTCGATGGGGCCGAAGGTCGGCGCGGCGCGCGACTTCGCCGAGCGCACGGGCAAGACCGCCGCGATCGGCGCCCTCGAGGACGTCCCGGCGATCCTCGCGGGCGAGGCGGGAACGCTCGTCTCGAACGGGGTCGCGACGATCGAGTGGGCTCCCGAGAGCCTCGCTCTCTTCACCGAGTAGGGCGGCTTCCGGCCCGCTCACCCGGCGGGCCCCCGCGCGTCGCGAGACGCCCCCTTGACTTGGCCGCGCCGCGCGGCATAGCCTACTGAATGATGGCTCATTCATCCGGTCGAGACGGAATCGGAGTCGAGGTCGCTCCGCCCGCCGCGGCTCCTGAGAAGGCGTCGGGCGCCGATCCCGAAAAACGGCGCCGCATCCTGGATGCGGCGATCCGGACGTTCGGGCGCCGGGGGTTCCACGAGGCCCGGATCGCGGACATCGCGGCCGACGCGAAGGTCGCCGAGGGCACCGTCTACCTCTACTTCCGGAACAAGGAAGACCTTCTCGGGGTCGTCTTCGACGAGTCGATGGACGACGTCCTCGAGAAGGGCCGCGCGGTCGCGCGCTCGAAGGCGCCGGCGGCCGAGCGCCTGACGGCCCTCGTCGACCTCCACTTCCAGTTCATCGGCTCGGACCGCGACCTCGCGTCCGTCTTCCAGATCGAGCTCCGCCGCAGCGCGCGACTCGTCGAGCGCTTCTCGCGTAGCAAGCTCGTCGAGCACTTCCGCCTCCTCGGCCACGTCCTCAAGGACGGGATCGCGTCCGGCGAGTTCCGCAAGGACCTCGACCCGCGGCTCGCGGTGAGGATCCTGTTCGGCGCGGCCGACGAGATCCTCTCGGAGTGGCTGCTCGCGGGAGACCGGAGGCCGTCGGCCGACGCGAAGCAGCTCGTGGGCACGCTGCTGCACGGCTTCGCGGCGAAAGACACCAGAGAAAAGGCTTCGAGGAACAGGAGAGCCCCCAAGTGAGCAGAACGGCATTCATTCTCAACGGCGCCCGGACGCCGTTCGCCCGCATGGGCACGGACTTCGCGGGTGTCTCGGCCGTCGACCTCGGCCGCGCGGCGGCCGTCGAGGCGATGGCCCGCGCCGGGATCGAGCCGTCCGCGGTGGACCAGTCGATCTTCGGGAACATCGCGACGCCCGTCGACGCCGCGAACATCGGCCGCGTCATCGCGCTCCGGGCGGGCGTGCCGAAGGAGAGGCCGGCGCACTCCGTCTCGCGCAACTGCGCGTCGGGCATCGAGTCCGTCGTGGAGGCCGCCCGCCTGATCGCGACCGGCGAGGCCGACGTCGTCCTCGCGGGCGGCGTCGAGAACATGACGCGCATCCCCTTCCTTTACCGCGACAGCGCCAAGAGCGTTTTCGCGAAGGCGGGGATGGCGAAGACGGCGGGCCAGCGGCTCGGCGCGCTCGCCGGGATGCCCTGGAAGGACCTTCTGAACCCGGTCATCGGCCTCCGGGAAGGGCTGAGCGACCCCGTCTGCGGCCTCGGGATGGGCGACACCGCCGAGATCCTCGCAAGGGAAGGGAGGATCTCGCGAGAGGAGCAGGATCATTTCGCGCTCCGGTCGCACCAACGCGCCACCGAGGCGCGCTCCAAGCTCGCGGCCGAGATCGTGCCCGTCCCGGTCCCGCCGGACTACGACCGCGTCCTGACGGCCGACAACGGCGTGCGCGAGAACCAGACGATCGAGGCGCTCGCGAAGCTCAAACCCGTGTTCGACCGGCGGTACGGCACGGTCACGGCGGGAAACTCTTCCCAGATCACGGACGGCGGCGCGGCCGTCGTCGTCGCGTCGGAGGAGTTCGTCACGAAACACGGGCTGAAGCCCATCGGCCGTGTCGAGAGCTGGGGCTTCGCGGGCCTCGAGCCGGAACGCATGGGCCTCGGCCCGTCGCGCTCGACGCCGGTCGCGCTCAAGAAGGCGGGTCTCTCGATGAAGGACATCGGCCTCGTCGAGATCAACGAGGCGTTCGCGGCGCAGGTCCTCGCGAACGTCAAGGCGTTCGCGGCGTCCCCGGACCTCGGCGAGATCCCCGAGGACGCCCTGAACGTGAACGGCGGAGCCATCGCCCTCGGACACCCGGTGGGCTGTTCGGGCACCCGCCTCATCCTGACGATCCTCTACGAGATGCGGCGGCGCAGCGTCCGCCACGGCCTTGCGACGCTCTGCGTCGGCGGCGGGCAGGGCGCATCGATCATCCTGGAGGCGGTCTGATGTCCACGCTCCTCGAAGAAACCGTCCCCGTGAAGAACGCCGTGGCCGCCGCGTCCGCGTTCCGCCTCACGGTCGAGGCCGACGGTCTCGCCGTTCTCGAGTTCGACACGCCGGGCGAGAAGGTCAACAAGTACTCCCGTCCCGTCATGCTGGAGTTCGAGCGCGTGCTCGATTTGCTCGCGACCCGCGCGGACGTGAAGGCCCTCGTCCTGATCTCGCGCAAGCCCGGGATCTTCATCGCGGGCGCCGACGTGAACGAGATCGCGAAGGCCGACAAGGGCGCGGACCCCGAGATGATCCGCGGCCCGCACCGCACGTTCTCGAAGCTCGCGAACCTGCCGTTCCCGACGGTCGCCGCGATCGACGGCGCCTGCGTGGGCGGCGGCTGCGAGACCGTCCTCTCGATGGACTGGCGCCTCGCCTCCGACTCGCCGAAGACGCAGATCGGCCTGCCGGAAATCAAGCTCGGGATCCTCCCCGCGTGGGGCGGCACGACGCGTCTCCCGCGGATGATCGGCCTCGCGGGAGCGCTCGACATCATCCTCGCGGGGAAAGTCCTCGACGCGAAACGCGCGAAAAAGGCCGGCCTCGTGGACGAGGTCGTCCCGGCCGCCCTCCTCGAGGAGGTCGCGAAGGGCTACGCGCTCCGGAAGATCGGCTCGAAGAAGCGCTCGAACGCGGGGCCCGGCGGCGGGCCCGCGCGCGTGCGCGAGGCGGCGCTGCTCGAGAAGGTCCTCGAGGGGCCCGCGAAGAGCGTCGTCTTCAACAAGGCCCGCGCGTCCGTGATGAAGGAGACGAAGGGCCACTACCCGGCGCCGCTCGCGGCGCTCGCCGTCGTCGAGAAGGGGTTCGGGGCGCCGTTCGACAAGGCCCTCGAGGCCGAAGTCGAGGGCGTCGGGACGCTCGTCGGGACCCCGACGATGCGCAACCTCGTCGGCCTCTTCTTCCGGATGGAGGAGGTCAAGAAGGAGACCGGGGTCGAGGCGCTCGGCGCGGGCGCGATCAAGCCCCGGAAGGTCGTGCGCGTCGGCGTCCTCGGCGCGGGCGCCATGGGCGGCGGCATCGCGCAGCTCGCGGCCGACAAGGGCCTGCCCGTGCGGATGAAGGACATCAAACCCGAGGCGCTCGCGCTCGGCTACGCACAGGCCGCGCGGATCTGGAAAGAGAAGCTCAAGAAGCGGCGAATGACGAAGTTCGAGTTTGCCGGGAAGATGGCTCTCCTCGGCGGCTCGCTCGACTACGCGGGCTTCGAGATGTGCGACATCACGATCGAGGCGGTCCTCGAGAAGATGGCCGTCAAGCACGCGGTGCTCGCGGAGTGGGAGAGGGTGGTTCCGCCGGGCGCGATCTTCGCTTCGAACACCTCGACGCTCCCGATCACGGACATCGCCGCGAACGCCACGCACCCCGAGCGCGTCGTCGGGATGCACTTCTTCAACCCGGTCTACAAGATGCCCCTCGTCGAGGTCATCTACGGGAAGAAGACGGACCCCGAGGTCACGGCGACGATCTTCGACCTCGCGAAGAAGATGGGGAAGACGCCGGTCGTCGTGAAGGACTCGCCGGGCTTCCTCGTGAACCGAATCCTCGGGCCGTACATCGCCGAGGCGGCGCGACTCGTCCTCGAGGGCGTCGACTTCACGGCGGTCGACAAGGCGATGCGCGCGTTCGGGATGCCCGTCGGCCCGATCGAGCTTCTCGACGACGTCGGGATCGACGTCGCCGCGAAGGCCTCCGAGACGCTCTCGAAGGCCTGGCCCGACCGCATGCCGCAGGATCCGGCGCTCGACATGCTCGTCACCGCCGGGAGGATTGGGAGAAAGGCGAAGAAGGGATTCTATTTCTACGAAGGCGACAGACGAGGCGGTCCTGACGCGGCCGCGTACGCCGATCTCGGCCTCTCTTCCCCTTCTCAGAAATCTCCTCTTTCTCCCTCCGAAATCCAGAACCGCCTCGTCCTCCCGATGATCAACGAGGCGTCCTTCTGCCTCTCCGAGGGCGTCGTCGCGAGCCCGGCGAAGCTGGACCTCGCGATGATCTTCGGCACGGGCTTCCCGCCCTTCCGCGGCGGCCTCTGCGCGCACGCGGACGCGCTCTCTGCCGCAGCGGTCGTCGAGGGCCTCCGGAAGCTCGAGAAGGAGCATGGCGGCCGGTTCGCGCCCGCTCCGCTGCTCGTCGAGATGGCCAGAGCGGGAAAGAAGTTCTTCGAGTGAGAAAGAACGGAAGAAGAACCGGGGGATTTCTTCGAATGGTCCCGAGCGTGGGCGCGGGCGAAACACGAACCGACGGCCGGAGCGGCATGCGCCGGCCCGCATTCACCTTCTAAGAGAAATACAGCCTTTCAGGAGCCGAAATGTCCACAGTCAAGGAAGAGACGAAGCACGAGCCCACCACCGAGGTCGAGTCGTTCCTCAAGTCTCTCTACCAGGGGCACATCGCCGAGGACCTCGTCTTCCCGTACCCGGAGATCCCGGCGGACGTGAAGGAGACGGTCGGCGCGTTCGCGGACGCCTGGACCGACTTCGACGCGGCGCACCTCGACTCCGAGAAGATGGATCTCGAGCATCACTTCCCGCGCGAGGCGGTCAAGGCCATGGGCGAGCTCGGCGTCCTCGGGATGACGGTGCCCGAGGAATACGGCGGCAGCGGCTTCGGCGCGGCCGCGTACTGCCGCATGACGGAGACGGTCGCGCCGCTCGACGCGTCGGCCTCCATCGTGATCGGCGCCCACCTCTCGATCGGGACGAAGCCTCTCGTCCTCTTCGGGAGTGAGGAGCAGAAGAAAAAGTGGCTCCCCGACATCGCGTCCGGCAGGCTCGTCGGCGCGTTCTGTCTCACGGAGCCCGAGGCCGGCTCGGACGCGGGATCCCTCAAGACGACCGCCGTCTACGACGCCACCACGAACGAATATGTCCTGGACGGGACGAAGCAGTGGATCTCGAACGGCGGCTTCGCGACGTTCTTCTCGGTCTTCGCGCGCACGCCGTCGGGCGAGAAGGACGGCCACAAGGAGGTCTCCTGCTTCGCGGTCGTCACGAACCCGGACGGCACGCTTCCCGGCCTCACACGCGGCCCCGAGGAGAAGAAGCTCGGCCTCTGCGCCTCGTCGACGTGCCAGATCATCTTCGAAAACTGCCGCATTCCCGCGTTCAACCTCATCGGCGAGAAGGGGCACGGCTTCAAGTACGCGCTCGAGACGCTCAACACGGGCCGCACGTCGCTCGGCGCGGGCTCGGTCGGCGGCTCGAAGTGGATGATCAAGCTCTCGGTCGCCCACGCGACGCAGCGCAGGCAGTTCAAGCAGCGGATCGCGGACTTCGAGATGATCCGCCACAAGATCACGAAGATGACCGCGACGACGTACGCGCTCGAATCGATGGTCTACCTGACCGCGAGCCTCGTCGACCGGCACGTCGACTATTCGCTCGAAGGCGCCTGCTGCAAGGTGTTCGGGACCGAGGTCCTCTGGCAGAACATCAACGACGGCCTCCAGATCGCCGGCGGCAACGGCTTCATGAACGAGTACCCATACGGGCGGGCCCTTCGCGACAGCCGGATCAACATGATCTTCGAGGGCACGAACGAGATCCTGAGGCTCCTGATCGCGCTCTCGGGCATGAAGGAGCTCGGCGACTCGCTCAAGGAGGTCCAGAGCGCGCTCAAGAGCCCGCTCGCCCAGCGCGGCATCCTCACGGAGTACGCCCACAAGCGCATGAAGGGCGTCATCACGCACGACAAGCTCACGAAGGTCCACCCGTCGCTCGCCCCCGAGGCCGACCAGGTCGGGCGCTACGCGGGGATCTTCGCGAACGCGTGCGAGACGATCCTGCGCCGGCACGGCAAGAAAGTCGTCGACAAGGAATACCAGCAGGAGCGCATCGCGGACGTACTCATCGACCTCTACGCCCAGATCGCGACGCTCTCGCGCGTGACCTCGGCGATCGCGAAGAAAGGCGAGGAGAAGGCCGCCGGCGAGATCGAGATTGCGCGGTGGTTCTGCAACGAGGCCAAACACCGCATGGTCGCGAACCTCAAGGCGCTCGACAAGAACCGCGACGCCGACTGCACGAAGATCAGCGACCGGGTTTACGAGAACGGCGGATATCCCTACGACCTCTGGGCCTGATCGCGGCTTCATCCGGACGCTGACCGTCCCGACCCCGTTTCCCGTCGGGCCGGTCAACGTCCACCTGGTCCTGCGCGATCCGATCACGATCGTCGACTCCGGGCCCCTCACGGACGCTGCGTGGGACGTCCTCACGGCGGGCCTCGCCGTGCACGGCCTCGCCCCCGCCGACGTGAAGCGGATCCTCCTGACGCACGGGCATCACGACCACTACGGCCTCGCCGCGAAGGTGGCGGAGGCCTCCGGCGCGCAGATCTGGGGCGGCGCGCTGGACCGCAACAACTTCCGGCAGGAGCGCCGTCCGCGTCTCCTCCTCGACGACATGGCGCGCGCCGGCTTCGGGACCGCGACGCGGTTCGCGGTCGTCGCGGCGATCGCGGCCGTCGACCACTTCGCCCGGCCCCTCGAGGCCTGGGACGAGCTTCGCGGCGGCGAGACGCTCGCCGGCGACGGCTGGAGCGTCGTCGTCCGCTCGACGCCGGGCCACACGCCGGGCAGCCTCACGTTCGAGGTGCCCGAAGCGGGCGTCCTCTTCACGGGGGACACCGTCCTCAAGGACATCACGCCAAACGCCGTCATCGACGAGGATCCCGCCGACCCGGGCAAGCCGTTTCGGAGCGTCTCGACGTACTTCCGGACGCTCGAGGAGATCGGCCGCGAGAACTCGGGGGAGACCCTCCTCACGGGCCACGGCGGGCCGATCCCGGACTGGCACGTGCACAAGGACGGTCTCGACCGGCGATACGGCCTGCGCGTCGATCAGATCGTCCGGCACCTCGCGAAGGGGCCCGCGAC
>Ga0335070_10004252_pt1 | contig 16711 bp, 16 predicted proteins | sample Lox_Sample_13_FD_206722 | JGI IMG/M metagenome (GOLD analysis project Ga0335070, IMG submission 206722) | Soil microbial communities from Loxahatchee National Wildlife Refuge, Florida, United States - Lox_Sample_1.3 | ecosystem: Environmental > Terrestrial > Soil > Wetlands | place: USA... | reverse complement strand
GCGCTGATCGTCGTGACCCGCGAGAGCGAGCGCGGTCTCGCCCACCTCGTCGGCAGCGTCCCCCTCGAGAGCGCCGAGGCGGTATTCCGGAGGGTCCTCGGCGCTCTCGGGCCGGAGCTGAGCCGCGTCCCCGACGGCGAGACGGGAGAGCGCCGGCGCTGGATCTACTGGCAGCGCACCATGCTCGAGAATCATCCGGCGATGGAGGTGGATACGGACGCCGGCCTGCTGGAGCTCAAACAGTGGGACGGCTCGCTGCTGCGACGCGCCGAGCTGCTCCGCTTCAAGACCGGGGTCGACCCTGACGCCGTGGACTTCCCGACCGGCTACGCTGAAGCCGCCGCCGGATCGTGGGTGCTCTTCGAGCGGTTGCGCCGCCTCGGTGTCGTCCCGCCCGGAATCCGCTTCCAGGTCTGCCTCCCCACGCCGATGTCGAGCGCGTTCATGTACGTGAGCCCGCGGTCCCACGACGGCTACCTGCGAGCGTACGAGCGCGCGCTCATGCGCGCGCTGGATCGGATCGTGGCGGAGGTGCCCCACGCGGACCTGTCCATTCAGTGGGACATCTGTCAGGAGGTGCTCGTCTTCGAGAACTATTTCCCGACACGTCCCGCGGACTACAAGGAGCGTATCTTCGGGCTCCTCGGCCGCCTCGGCGACGCCGTCCCTGCGGGCGTCGAGCTCGGCTATCACCTCTGCTACGGCAGCCCGGCGGACCAGCACCTGGTGATGCCCAAGGACACCGCGATCCTTGGCGAGATCGCCGGCGCCATCTTCGCCCGCGTGCGGCGGCCCGTCGACTTCCTGCACCTGCCCGTGCCGCGCGAGCGTGACGACGCCGGATACTTCGCGCCGCTCCGCGGACTCGCCCTCCCCGGCCCGACGAGGCTCTATCTCGGCCTCATCCACCACCGCGATACCCAGGGTGACCGGCGTCGCATCGACGCGGCGCGGGCCGTCGTCCCGTCGTTCGGCGTGGCGACCGAATGCGGCTGGGGCCGAGGTGATCCCTCCCGGCTGGACGGCCTGCTCGAGAGCCACCGGCGCGCCGTCGCGTACCTGACAAACGACCTTTCGAGGCGGGGCGTTTCCTGATAATCTCTCGGAATCGGGCGGTCACGCAGGGCACCCACAGCGGAGGTCACAGCACCATGAGTGAGTTCAAGATCTGGATGAACGGCAAGCTCGTCCCCCAGGCGGAGGCGGTGCTGCCCGTCAACAGCGCGGCGGTCTTCTACGCCAGCAATGTCTTCGAGGGCATCCGGGCCTACTGGAACGAAAAGGACGGTGAGCTCTACGCCTTCCGGCTGGCCGAGCACTTCGCGCGCTTCCGTGAATCCATGAAGATGATGCGCTTCACCATCCCGTACCAGGACCTGGACCTGTACGACGCGGTGAGGCAGGTGCTGACCGGCAATGAGGCCCGCGAGGACATCCACATGCATCTGGTGGGCTATGTCGCGGGTGCCGGGCTCGAGGCGACCTCACCCACCGGCCTCTACATCAACCCGCGGCGCCGGCCGCGCATCGGCGACGGCAATGGGCTCAAGGCCTGCGTCACCTCGTGGCAGCGCACCAATGACAATGCCATCCCGATCCGCCTCAAGTGCGGCGCCAACTATCAGAACGGCCGTCTCGCCGGGCTTCAGGCAAAGGCCGACGGCTACGACTCGCCCATCTTCCTCAACCGCCACGGCACGGTGGCGGAAGGCACGGGCGCCACGTTCTTCATGGTTCGCAAGGGCAAGCTCGTGACGCCGCCGGTGACCAGCGACATCCTGGAGTCCATCACGCGCGCGACGCTGATAGAGTCGCTCTGCCCTGCTCTCGGTATGGACGTGGTCGAGCGCGACATCGCACGCACCGAGCTCTACGTGGCGGACGAGGCGTTCTTCTGCGGCAGCGGCTACGAGATCACGCCGATCCTCTCGATCGACCGCTTCCCGCTGGGCGACGGCAAGATCGGCCCCGTGACCCAGCGCCTGTACAACGCCTACATGAGCGTGGTGCGAGGCGTGGACCAGCGCTTCCCGGAGTGGCGTACGCCGGTCTACCGGCCCGTTACCGTGTAGCGCGCCGGCGGGCGGACGCGATCTCCCGCTGAACGGCCTCCACACCGGGGAAATCGCGGCCCGCCCGCCGGTACCAGTAGCGCGCGTTATCGAGATCGCCCTCCAGCGTGTGCACGATGCCGTGGAGCCAAGCCGCAAGGTTCGACTTGTCCCCCTGCACGATCTCGTGCGCCAGCTGCCACTCCCCCTTCTCGAGAAACTCCACCGCCTTCAGCAGCAGAACACCGGACTCGCGGGCGGGCTCCTGGGTTTCCATGCGCCGATGATACCCTGATGGCCGCCCGCTGCGCGCGGGAGCGAAACACGAGCACAGGACTCCGGAGTAGAATGCCGAAACGCACGTGGGAGCAGCCCCGATCGCCCGGGAGGTCGAGATGAGCAGGCTCTGGGAAATGTTGAAGCACGAGTCTCACGAAGTCCTGCTTCCGACCATCTTCCTCCCGATCGCCTCCCTCCCCAGGGAAAGCTGATCGCCATGGCGACCACGAGACGCTCTCCGCTCCACACGCCGCTCTGCGATCTGCTCGGCATCCGCTATCCCATCTGCCAGGCCGGCATGGGCTGGGTCGCCCGCTCATCCCTCGCGGCGGCCGTTTCCGCGGCGGGCGGGCTCGGCGTCATCGCCGCCGCCCACGGCACGCCCGAGCATCTCCGCGACGAGATCCGTCGCGTGCGGGACCTCACCGACAAGCCCTTCGGCGTGGATGTGCTATTCGCCACCATCCGCGCGGCCGGCGACGAGGTGGAGCAATTCACCGACCAGGTCAAAGGCTGGATAGACGTGACGCTCGAGGAGCGTACCCCTGTGCTCATCGCCGGCCTCGGCAATCCGGGTCCGGTGACCACCCAGGCGCATAAGCTCGGCATGAAGGTCATGGCCCTCTGCGGCAACGTCAAGCAGGCGCGCGATCATGCGCAGAACGGCGTGGACGTGGTCATCGCCCAGGGCCACGAGGCGGGCGGGCACACGGGCCGTATCGGCGGGCTGGTGCTGGTCCCGGCGGTGGTGGACGCGGTGGCGCCGACGCCGGTGCTCGCGGCGGGAGGCATCGCCGACGGGCGCGGGCTGGCCGCCGCGCTGGCGCTGGGCGCCGTCGGCATCTGGATGGGCACCCGCTTCATCGCTACCCACGAAGCCTACGGGCACGACAACTACAAGAAGAAGATCGTGGCCATCGACGAGGAAGGTACGGTGGTGCACCGGGGCGCTACCGGCAAGCCCTGCCGCGCCATCCGCAACGACTTCACGCGTGAGTGGGAGAAGCGCACCGCCGAGATACTGCCCTTTCCGCTCCAGGCCCAGCGCGTGGGCTTTCCCGCGGCCATCCGGGCCCGCGAGGCCGGCGACGTCGAAGGCGGCCACGCCGCCTGCGGCCAGAGCGCCGGGCTCATCCAGGACATCGTTCCGGCTGCCGAGGTGATCGAGCGCCTCGTAACCGAGGCGGAATCGACCCTCGCCCGACTGGGGGTCAGGTCTTGAAATACGGCATGCTGGGGCTAACCATTGCTGCCTTTCGGAGCAGAATGTCATATCGCAAGACCTGACCCCGCAAGGAGACGACGTGACTGACGATCAGAGCATCGAAACCGAAGCGACGGAGCTGCTGCGAACCCTCATTAGAAACGCCTGCGTGAATGACGGCACGCCGGGCTCGGGGCACGAGGACCGCAACGCCGATGCCCTCGAAGCCTATCTTTCGGGCGCCGGCCTCTCATTCGAACGGTATACGGCCGCCCCCGGCCGCGTCAGTCTCCTCACGCGCATTCAGGGCAGCGATCCCAAGGCGCCAACCCTCATGCTCATGGGCCACACCGACGTGGTGCCCGTCAATCCGTCCGGATGGGACCGCGATCCGTTCGCCGCCGATCTGGTGGACGGCATCGTCTGGGGCCGCGGGGCTACCGACATGCTCCACATCACGGCGACCATGGCCGTGGCGACACGGCGCCTGGCGAAGAGCGGCTTCCGGCCGCGCGGCACGCTGATCTACCTGGGTGTCGCGGACGAGGAAGCGGGCAGCGTCTACGGCGCGAGCTACCTGACGCGGGAGAAGTTCGACGCCGTCAAGGCCGACTACGTGATCACGGAGAGCGGCGGGGTACCCATCCCCGCGCGCTCGGGCATCAAACTCCCGGTGACCGTGGGCGAAAAAGGCGTCAACTGGCGACGGCTCGTGATCAAGGGCACGCCCGGACACGGCTCCATGCCCTTTCGCACCGACAATGCGCTCGTCACCGCGGCGGAGGTCGTGCGTCGCGTCGCGACCTATCAGCCCAAGGCCCGCATCCTCGACGAGTGGCGCCGGTATGTCGCCGAGCTCGAGCTGGCTCCGGAGCTGGAGGCGGCGCTGACCGATCCCGACCGGGTGCTCGAAGCGGTGGGCCATCTCGAGCCGTTGGGGCTGGCCCGTCTCGCCCATGCCTGCACCCACACGACGTTTTCACCGAACGTCGTGCACGGCGGCTCGAAGATCAACGTCATCCCCGACCGCATCGCGATCGACATCGACGTTCGCGCGCTGCCCGGCGTCAGCCCGCTCGACGTGGATGCCATGCTGAAGGAGGCGGTGGGCGACCTCGCCTCGCGGGTCGAGATCGAAGCCCCGCGCGGGCAGGAGGGTTCGCGAACCTCCATGGACACTCCGCTCGTCGAGGCGCTGGTCCGCGTGACGCAAGCCCTCGTGCCGGGAAGCAAGATCATCCCGCGCCTCACGGGGGGCGCCACCGACGCGCGCTATTTCCGCTGGAAAGGCGTGCCCTCCTACGGCTTCGCGCTGCACTCCCGCCGCATCCCGTATACCGAGTACCCGCTCATGTTCCACGGCAACAATGAGCGGGTCGACACCGAGAGCCTGCGCCTGTCTGCCGCCATGTGGGAAGCGCTCTGCCGAGACTTCCTCGCCTGATGCCCCTGCGCTCGACGAAGCCCCTCGAGGGCCGTGTCGCCGTCATCACGGGCGGCGCGCGCGGCATCGGACGCGGCATCGCGCTGCGGCTGGCGCGCGACGGTGCCCACTGCGTCATCACCTACCGGCGCAACACCGACATCTCCGCCGCGGTCGTCGCGGAGATCGAGCGCGAGGGGGTGAAAGCTCTGGCCCTCCCCCTCGAGCTTGCCGAACCGCCGCAGGTACCGGCGGTCTTCGAGCGCATCGGCGAGACGTTTGGCCGCGTGGACATCCTGGTCGCCAATGCCGCGGCGACTTCCTTCCGCCCGCTTGCAGAGCAGAAAGAGCACAATGTCCGGCGCACCTTCGCGATCTCGGTGGACTCCTTCATCGCCGCCGTGCAGAGCGCGCTGCCGCTCATGCGCGGCCGTCCAGGCCGTATCGTCGCCATTTCCGGCATCGACTCTTTCCAGGTCATGCCCGGGCACGGTCTGCTCGGCGGGGCCAAGGCCGCCGTGGAGAGTCTGGTGCGCGCCTTCGCCGGTGAGCTCGGTCCCGAAGGCATCACCGTGAACGGAGTCAATCCAGGCATGATCGCCACCGACTCGTCCCGGCTCTATATCGAAGCCGGGCTCCGCCGTGATCACGAGGCGGCCATGGCCGAGGTGGCGGCGGCCACTCCGGTGCGGCGCATCGGCACCGTCGAAGATGTCGCCGACTGCGTCGCCTGGATCGTCTCCGACGGCGCGGGCTTTCTGACCGGCCAGACCATATTGCTCGACGGCGGCCTGACCATCGTCTCCCCCCTGGCCAGGCTGGGCGGCGCGCCAAAGCCACGCTGAGCACCAGCACTCGCAGCATGGAGGATGGGCGGGAGCCCGATCTGCCCCCGTCCAGCCGATTTGACGGAGGCGCGGCGGGCGGCTCATAATCACCCCATCGTGGCTACACCCCCCAGCGCACCAAGCATGGTCCAGCGGTTGGGGCAAATCCTGCTCAAGGCTCGCGTCCTCTCGCAGGATGTGCTCCGGGACGCGCTGCTCCGAGCCAAGGAAAGACGCGAGAAGCTGGGCGAGACGCTGGTGGCCATGGGCGCGGCCTCCCCGGAAGAGGTGCTGCGGGCGTTGGCCGAGCAGAACGCGCTGCCCTTCGTGGCAGCCGAAGAGCTGCCGAGCGCACCGCCGGTCATCAAGAACCTCTCCCCGAAGTATCTGCGCCAGTACGTGGCCTGCCCCGTCGCCGTCGACGGCACGACGGTCACGGTCGCGACCGCCGACCCCTCCAATCCCCTGCTGCTCGACGACCTCCGGCATATGCTCGGCGGGCGCGTCGCCCTGTGCGTCGCTCCCGCGCCCGCCATTCTCGACGCCATCGAACGCGCCTATGGCGCCTCGACGGCGCTGCAGAAGATCGTGGAGGGCATGGGCCCCAGCGGAGCGGGAGAGGGCGAGACCGAGGAGGACGTCAACCAGCTTCGCGACATGGCGTTCGAGGCGCCCGTGGTTCGGCTCGTCAATCTCCTCATCGACGAGGCGGTGACGTCGGAGGCCTCGGACATCCACGTCGAGCCCTTCGAGGACCGTCTCCGCGTCCGCTATCGCGTGGACGGCATCCTCTACGACAGGGAGTCACCCCCGCGCAAGCTCCAGGCCGCCCTCACCTCGCGGATCAAGCTCATGGCGGAGATGAACATCGCCGAGCGGCGGCTGCCCCAGGACGGGCGCATCCGCGTGACGGCAGGCGGCCGGCGCGTGGACATCCGCGTCTCGACGGTGCCCACCATTCACGGCGAGTCGCTGGTCATGCGGCTCCTGGATCGCTCGTCCGTCTTTCTTCCTTTCGACCGGCTCGGCTTCTCACCTGCCGTGGCCGAGAGCTACGAGGCGCTGATCCGCCGGCCTCACGGCATCCTGCTCGTGACCGGTCCGACCGGATCGGGCAAGACAACCACGCTCTACGCCGCCCTCGACAAGATCAATTCGCCCGACAAGAAGATCATCACCATCGAAGATCCGGTCGAGTACCAGCTGGCCGGGGTCAACCAGATTCCGGTGCGGGCCAAGATCGGGCTCTCCTTCGCCGCCGGGCTTCGTCATATCGTGCGCCAGGACCCCGACGTCATCATGGTCGGCGAGATCCGCGACCTGGAGACGGCGGAGATCGCCATTCAGGCCGCGCTCACCGGCCACCTGGTTCTCTCCACGCTGCACACGAACGACGCGCCCAGCGCCATCGCCCGGCTCCAGGACATGGGCGCCGAATCGTATCTGGTGGCCTCGGTGCTGAACTGCGTCCTGGCCCAGCGCCTCGTTCGCCGCGTCTGCGCCACGTGCCGCGCGCCCCACGAGCCGGAGGCGCGCGATCTTCTCGCCATCGGCGTCGCCGACGCCACCGGCGTGGAGCTCTTCCGTGGCAAAGGCTGTGAGGATTGCCGCGGCACGGGCTACCGCGGGCGCATCGGCATCTACGAGTTGTTCGTCCTCAGCGAGGAGGCGCGCGGCCTCATTCTCGCCAAGCGCTCTTCGGGCGAGATCCGCCGCCACGCCATCGAGCGCGGCATGGTCACGCTGCGTGATGACGGATGGGCCAAGGCGCGCGCCGGCATCACCACCGTCGAGGAGATCCTGAGAGTGACCCAGGAGGACGGCTAGCCCCCCTCCCTGTTTCAGCGGTGACGGTGTCGGAATTTCTTCGGTGTTACGCTCGGCTCTTGCACCTTTCTTTTACACTTCGTCTCGATCCTGACGACCCGACCGCTTCGAGCTTCGGAACTTCCTGATATCACTGGTCATCCAAGGTGATCCGCAGGTGGCACAGGGTTCGCTTAACCCCCGCCGGACAACTGAAGTTCCCGCAAGACCAACGGGGGAAAAATCAGAATGACGCGAACTCAGGCTGTACTCGCAGTACTTGCTTGCTGCTTCGCGGTCCAGGTAGGTGTGCTGCAGGCGGATTTCCACGCGAGCGATCCCGGGGTCAGGCCTGGCCCCGCGGACGCGGGTGGCATGATCGATGGGCTGACCACAGGGCAGAAGCAGGTGTTCGCGGCCGGCCTGGAAGATTTCGGGGGGGTCGACACCCTCAGGTCAGGCCTCGGGCCTCGCTTCAACCTGGATAGCTGCGCGGGGTGCCACGCGGCGCCGGCGGTCGGAGGCACGAGCCCAGCCGTGAATCCCCAGGTCGCGGTGGCAAAGGCGTTCGGCGCCAAGAACGTCGTCCCATTCTTCGTCAAGCTCGATGGCCCGGTGCGCGAAGCGCGCTTCAAGTACAACCCGGACCGGACCCCGGACGGCGGCGTGCACGCGCTCTTCGTCATCAGCGGCCGGAACGACGGCACCGCGGATGCCAGCGCGTGCAACATCAAACAGGACGACTTCCAGGGCCAGGCGCAGAAGGGCAACGTCGTCTTCCGGATTCCCACGCCCGTCTTCGGTGCGGGCCTGATCGAGAGCATCCCCGACTCCGCCATCATCAATAACCTGACGGCCACTGCGAACGGCAAGGCGGGGCTGGGCATCGGTGGCCGGCCCAACCGCTTCCGGGTGACCGGCTCCACGAACAACAATGGCAATGACGGCACCATCTCGCGATTCGGGTGGAAGGCCCAGAACAAGTCTCTGCTCATCTTCTCGGGCGAGGCGTACAACGTCGAGCAGGGCATCACCAACGAGCTGTTCACGCAAGAGCGTGACGAGACGCCGAGCTGCCAGTTCGCCACCGTCCCCAATGACGTCACCGACCCCGATGCGGCCCCCGTGGCGGAAGGGCTGAGCGGCCCCGAGAAGTTCGCCGGGTTCATGCGGTTCCTGGCCCCGCCGACTCCGTCGACCGGACTGGCCAGCGCGGCCTCCGTGGCCAACGGCAAGCAGCTTTTCCAGAGGATCGGCTGTGCTTACTGCCACACGCCGACGCTCTATACGGGAAACACCACCGTCGCGGCGCTGCGGAGAAAACCCGTCAATCTCTACTCCGATCTGGCCCTCCATGCGATGGGGCCGGGGCTCGCCGACGACATAAGCCAGGCGGAGGCTCGGGGGGACGAGTTCAGGTCGGCCCCCCTCTGGGGACTCGGCCAGCGCATCTTCTTCCTCCACGACGGCCGCACGAAGGACTTGGTGGCGGCAATCCAGGCCCACAAGAGCGCCGGCAACAACAAGTATCAGGCATCCGAAGCCAATGCCGTCGTCGACAACTTCTTCCAGATGACTGAGGGACAGAAGCAGGACGTCCTGAACTTCCTGCGCTCGCTCTAGCAGGTACCGCGCGAAATCTTGACGGGCCTGAGCGGCCCGGCGCACTATCAGTGAGCGGTGGGAGCCCGGCTCCTGCCGCTTCACTGAAAGGCGGTAGCGTGCCGTTCTTCGCTTACAAAGCAGCGGACCAGCGGGGCCAGACCATTGACGGCGTGATGGAGGCCACCGACGCGCGGAGCGTCGTCGAGCGTCTGCAGCGCGACGCGTATTTCCCCATCCAGGTCGCTCCGCAGCGGGAGCACTCCGGCCTGGCGGGCGTGGCCCGCGCCGGATGGCGTCAGCGCGGCATCCGCGGGCGCGATGTCGTGGCCTTCACCCAGCAGCTGGCCACGCTGCTCGAGGCCGGCCTGCCCATCGATCGCGCGCTCGGCATCCAGGAGGGGCTGACGGCAAGCCCCCGCCTCCGCGCCATCATCGGGGACGTGCTCAGGAGCGTCCGTGGGGGCACCTCCCTCGGCGAGGCGCTGGCCAAGCATCACCCCCGCCCCTTCTCGCGCCTCTACGTCAACATGGTCCGGGCCGGGGAGCGCGGCGGGGTTCTCGAGCAGACCCTGCGTCGCCTCGCCGAGTTCCTGGAGGAGGCGCAGGAGTTCCGCGATACCCTCGTGTCCGCCCTCATCTACCCGACGCTGCTGGCGGCGGTTGGCGGTGCGGCTGTAGTCTTCCTGATGACCTTCGTCATCCCGCGCTTCGCCGACATCTTCCGGGACCTCGGCAGCACCATTCCACTCCCCACCCAGGTGCTCATGGTCGTCAGCGCCTGGCTCAGACACTACTGGTGGGCGGTCGCGGGCGCCCTCCTGGTCGTGGCCCTCTCGATCCGCGTCTGGGTGGCAACGCCGGCCGGGCGGCTCCAGGCCGACCGCATCATCCTGAGGGTGCCGCTCCTGGGACCGATCGCGCTACAGACCGAGGTGGCGCGATTCGCCCGCATAACGGGCACCCTGCTCCGGAGCGGCGTGCCGATGCTGGCCGCCCTCGGGGTGGTCAAGGAAATGATGGGCAATCAGGTCCTGGCCCGCGCCGTGGACGGTCTGGGCGACGGTGTCAGGGGCGGAGCCGGACTGTCGAAGCCCATGGTGGATACGGGCGCCTTTCCCGCTCTGGCCGTCCACATGGTCCGAGTCGGTGAAGAGACCGGGCGCCTCGACGAGATGCTGCTCAAGGTGGGGGCTACCTTCGAGACCGACACTCGCAAGAACCTCAAGCGGATGGTGGCCCTGATCGAGCCCGGCATCATCCTGGTCATGGGCCTCGTGGTGGGCTTCATCGTGGTGGCCATGCTCCTGGCCATCCTCTCGATCACGGACATCCCGCTCTGACCCGCCTCCGTCCTTCGTTGACGCGAGGCCGGGTCAAAGGCAATAATTGCAGGGCATGAGCCACCCACGCGGCATGGGGCGAGCCCTGCGCTCCAGCTTCCGGCTGATCGGCAGTTCCCGCGGCTTCTCGCTCATCGAGCTGCTCGTGGTCATCATCATCCTCGGCCTCCTGGCCGGCCTCGTGGGGCCGCGCCTTTTCGGCCGTGTGGGCCAGTCCAAGACCGCCGCCGCCCGCGCCCAGATCGAGCTCTTCGGCGCCGCCCTGGACCAATACCGGCTCGACGTCGGCTCCTACCCCCCATCGGGCGCCGGACTCGACGCTCTCGTGAAGAATCCCAATGCGCCAAACTGGAACGGTCCGTACCTCAAGAAGAACCTCGTACCAGCCGATCCATGGGGTAAGCCCTATCAGTACAAGTGCTGCCCGGGCGATCACGGCGACTATGACATCTGGACCCTGGGGGCCGACGGCGCCCCTGGCGGCGAAGGCGAGAACGCGGATGTCAGCTCGTGGACCACCAAATGACGCGCGGCTTCACATTGATCGAGCTGGTCGTGACGCTGTTCATCCTGTCGCTGGCGGCCACCGTGGTGGCTCCGTCGGTGGTAACGGGCGTGGAGACCCTCAGGGCGCGGACCGAGGCGGCGGGGATCGCCACCTTCCTTCGCGGCGCCCGCGAGCAGGCCGTCACCCACAACCGCGCCTACGAGGTGAGGGTCAGGAGCGACGAGGGCGTCATCGAGCTCCGAGTGGGCGACAGCGTACCGGCCACCCGGAGGCTGGCGACCGGCGTGCGCGTGTCCGCCGATCCCCCGGCGGCCCGCACCGTCACCTTCCTGCCCCAGGGGCTGTCGAGCGGAGCGCGGCTCCGCGTCGACATGGGCGGCCGCAGCTATCTCGTCACCGTGGATCCGCTCACGGGCCGCGTCACCACCCGGCGACTCGACGCATGAGGCGGCGCGGAGATGCGGGATTCACGCTGCTCGAGGTCCTCGTGGCCATGGTCGTCCTGAGCGTGGCCATCGTCACCCTTATCCAGCTCGCCTCGCAGGGGCTCCGGCTGCTGCGGGTCTCGGGAGAGCATCAGGAGGCCGTCATGCTGGCGGATCGCCTGGCCCGGGGCGCCGATGTCAGCCGCGAGGCCGTGGATACCGGGCACGAGGGTCCCTATGAGTGGGAGCGTCGCACTCGCCTCGTCGTTGTGCCCGCCGACCTCGCTCCGGCCGGCACCGACGCGCCGCGCCTCCTGTCGCTATCGGTGGCCGTCAAGTGGGGAGGCGGGCGCTCCGTGGAAGTCGCCACGCTCCGCCTCGCTCAGGGTGCGGGAATCACGCCATGACGCGCCGCCAGCGGGGCTTCACCCTGGTGGAAGTGGTCATCGCGCTCACCATCGTGGCCACGCTGCTCGTCATCACCTTCGCGGGGCTGCGGGTGGGGCTCGCAGCCTGGCAGCGCGGCGACGAGCGCGGCCAGGCGCTCGAGCGGGCACGAAGCGTGACGCAGATCATCACGCGAACCCTCGGCGCCGCGTATCCCTACCAGGTCGCCGCGGTGGGCCGCGAGCCCGCGCGGGTGCTCTTCGAGGGCGCGGCCGATCGCGTGGGATTCGTGACGGCGGCGCCCCCCTTCCCCGGCGCCGAGCCCGTCGCCTTCACCGCAGTTACGCTGGGCTTGTCGACCGGTGCGGCTCCGGGGCTCGCCCTGACCCAAAAGGTGCTGCCGAACGACAAGCCGTTCGACGCGGGCCTCGTGCCGGTCTTCGTGGACGGCGCCGTCACCGGCTTGCGCTTTCGTTACCTGAAAAACACCACCGGCGAGTGGAGCAACACCTGGGACGCGGCGGCCGAGAAGACGCTGCCCTTGTCCATCGAGGTCACCCTCACGATCCTCCAGGCGGGGCGCTCCGTCGAACAGCCGCCGCTCGTGGTGTCCGTGCCGGTGACTCCGTCATGAGGGACGAACGCGGCTTCGCCCTCCTGTCGGTCATGCTCGTGCTGGCGCTCCTCGCGGTGGTCGTGACCGAGTTCTCGGTGTCGACGCGGCTCGAGAGCTCCATGATCCGCTCGTACCGCGACGGCGTGCTCGCCGTCCACCTCGCAGAGGCGGGCGTCCAGCAGGCCCTCAGAGAGATCCTCGGCCCCGGCGCGGTCGTGGCCCTCGACAACGACGGGTCGCTGTCGTTCTACCGGACACCCGACGCCGGAGCGGTGCCGATCAAGATGAGTCGGCTCCCCCGGCAGCACGTTCCGCTCGGCGCAGGCGAGTTCTCCTACCGGATCTCCGACGAGGAGTCTCGGGTCAATGTCAACACCGCGGCGCCCGACCGGATCGAGCGCCTCCTCACCGCCCTTGGGCTCGACAAGCAGGCCCGCGACACGGTCAACGACTCGCTCCAGGACTGGAAGGACGCCGACGATCTGCATCGCGTCAATGGAGCCGAGAGCGAGGACTATTACCTGAAGCAGCCGGTGCCATACCGTGCGCGGAACGGCCAGCTCCAGGACACTGCTGAGCTGCTCCAGATACGCGGCGTGACCCGTGAGATCTACCGCGGCGTGCAGGACCGGCCGGGGCTGGGCGACGTGGTCACCGTGGTGGGCGGCGAAACCATCAACATGAACACGGCCTCCGCTCCCGTGCTGACCGCGCTGGGGCTCTCCGCGGCAGAAGTCGCCGAGCTCACCGCCACGCGCGTGCGAACGCCGTACACCTCGGTGCCCGCGCGCTTCGGGGGTAAGGGACTGGGGGTGGGGAGCGCGACCTTCCGGATCGAAGCCGAGGGCCGGATGGGGGGAGAGCCGCGGGCCCGCATCGTCGCGGTCGTCCAGCGGCAGGCCACGTTGAACACCTCCGGTGCCACCGGAATCAAAGCCGCCGTCCTCTCGTGGCGACCGGTCGAGCCATGAAGATACGAAAGATACGCGCCGGTCTTCTTCTGGACGAGACCACGGCGACCCTTGTCGTCGTGACGGGCCGCGCGCCGGTGGAATGCCTGAGCTTCAGCGCCGACGAGAACGCCGGCGCTCTCATCGCGGCGGAGCTCGACAGCCGCGGCTACAAGCGCCGCCGTCTGCGCGTCGGGCTGGATCGCACCCTCGCGGTGGTCAAGATCCTCGAGCTGCCCCGGTCCGAGGCGGGCGACATGGGGCAGATGGTCCGCTTCGAGCTCGAGCGTCACGTGCCGTTTCCGCCCGAGGACATCGCCTGCGACTGGAGCGCCAACCCCGCGCGGTCCGGCGGCCCGCTCCGCGTGCTCGCCGCCGCGTGCGAGCCTCGCCGCCTGGAGCAGGCGCTGCGACTCACGCGCGAGGCCCGCCGTCGGCCGCTGGCGCTCTCGGTCGCCTGTCACGATCTGCGCGCGCTGTTGCCGCGAACGATCGAGCCCGTGCGTGTCGTATGGGCGCATCGCCATGACGGACGCACCGATCTCGTCTTCCTCGGACGGGGCGCCGTTCGTCTGAGCCGCGTCATCCCGGCGGAGACGCCCCACGAGCTGGTGCGCGAGATCCAGCGGAGCCTGTCGCTTCTGCAGTGGCGTGACTGCGCTGCGCTGTGGATCTCGGGTGACGAGACCGACCGCTTCATTTCCGCTCCCGCGCTCGCCGAGCTCAAGGCGGCGATCTCCGAGCCGCCGTTCGGCGAGGTGGGGCAGGCTCTCGTCGATTCGCTGCCGGAGGAGCGGCGCGGCGCCGCCATGCTTGCCCTGGCCGTCGCCATGGGGTCAGGGCGGCCGCGCATCAATCTCCTGCCGGCGGCGCTCCGGCCCCTGCGGGCCTCTCGTGGCCAGATGGTCACCGGCCTCATGCTGGGCCTGACCGTGCTGCTCGGGATCGGATTTCTGGGCGCCCAGGTCTGGCAGCGCGAGCGCTACGTGAGGCAGATCTCGCAGGAGATCCAGCGACTCGACTCCGAGGCCAAGTCGGTCGAGCGGCTCACTGCCGCGGTGAACAAGAAGCGGCAGCTCGTCGCGACGCTCAAGGGGATCGAGACGCAGGGATTGCGCTCCCTGCCCTTTCTCCGCGATCTCACCGGCCTCATACCCCAGGACGCCTGGCTCCAGGCGCTCAACATGGACGCCCAGGGCGTGGAGTTGATCGGCCAGGCCGGCACGGCGAGCGCTCTCATTCCTGCGCTCGAGGCCTCGCCATGGCTCGACCGCGTCGAGTTCACCTCGCCCGTGACCAAGGGACAGGGCCGCGAGCAGTTCCGCCTCCACGGGGCCTGGGAGCGGCACTAGGGTGCCCACCCTGAACCGTCGGGAGCGGACGGTGATCGGCGCGGCGGTGGGCGCCCTGATCGTCGTCGCACTCTACTTCTACGTGGTCGAGCCGCTCCTCGACCGCTCCCGGGAGCTGGCCGAGCTGGCGCCCGCGCGCGAGGCTACCCTCGAAGCGCGGCGGCGATTGATCGCCCAGCGCCCCCGGCTCATCGAAGAGCTGGCGGAGGCGACGCGCGTCGTAGAAGAGCAGACTGCGCGCCTCCTGCCCGGCCCCACGGCGCCGCTCGCGGCCTCGGACCTCCAGCGTGTGGTCAAGGAAGTCGCCACGGGAGCCAACGTGGACGTGAGGAGCGAGCGTGTCCTGCCACCCACCGAGCTCGCGGGGCTCCAGGAAGTGCCGATCGAGCTCACCGTCGCGGGCAGCATCCGCGACACCGTCGCGCTGCTGTCCCAGATCGAGCGAACCAACCGGCTGCTCACCGTCAAGGACATCAAGGTGCGCGTGGTCGGCGTCGGCCAGCCGCGCGAGCTGATGACCACGCTCACCGTAGCCGGCTATCTGCTGCCGACGGCGGGGGCCAACTAGATGCCGCGGCGTCTGCTCATGCTCAATGTGGTCCTGGGCATCGTGAGCCTGGCCTTTGCCATCGGCATCGTGCGCACGCTGCTCGTCAAGCATCCCATGCCGCGAGCGACCGCGTCGCGGCCGGCCCCTGCGCCCCCGCCTTCCATGGCCGCGGGCGCGGCCGAACCCGGTCCCGAGGCGTACGCGGTGATCGCAGCGCAGAATCTCTTCAGTCCTGCGCGGAGCGAGACGGCAAGCGCCGCCGCTGCCCTCCCCGTCGTCAAGCCCATACTCCACGGGGTCGTGATCGACGGCGCGAAGAGCCGCGCCTTCCTCGAGGATCCGGCGGTCAAGCGCGTGAGCGGCTACTCGGTAGGCGATTCGGTGAGCGGCGGCAGGGTTCAGACCATCGCGGATGACCGCGTCGTGATCGCGCGCCCCGAGGGCATGATGGAGGTCCTGCTCCAGGATCCATCGAAGCCACGTCCGGCGCCGATGGCCGCCGCCGGTCCCGGTGTGACGGCGGCACCGGGGCAGGTCCCGCCGGGGCAGCTCGGTCCTGGACAATCTGGTCCTGGGCAACTTGCGCCGGGACAGTTTGCGCCGGCGCAAGCCGCGCCCGGACAAGTGGTACCGGTACAGGCCGCGCCGGCCTCTCCCGGCGCTGCCGCCAATCAGCCGCAAGGCATGCCACCACAGGTTCGACGCCGTCTCGGGCCGCAAGGACAGCCGGGCAATGACCAATAGCGCGAAGCTCGGCGCATGGCTGTTGCTGGCGTCTCTCTCGCTCTCCGCCTGCACCTCGGCACCAGCGGGCCGCGCGTCAAAACCACCCGAGCCACCCCGTCCGCGCATCGAGGTAAGGTCGGAGCTCTCGGCGCCGCCGCCGAGTCCGCCGGCCGCCATGCCGGCGCAGCCCGGGCCCCCGCCATTCTCGGTAGGCCCCGTGCGCCCGCCTGAGCCGCCGATGGCGCCGCCGCCCGCGCCGCCCGCGCCTCCTCCGCCGCCGTTACCGCCACCACCACCGGGCAGCGCGGGTGCCCCGACCATCGTCTTCAACTTCGACAATGCCGACGTCGAGCTCGTGATCCAGGCTGCGGCGGAGATCGTGGGCTTCAACTACGTGCTGGCGCCCGCAGCGCGCGGGCGCAAGGTCACCGTGCAGACCATCGGGCGCATCGCCAAGGACGACGTCTTCAACGTCCTCCTGACCATTCTCGACGTCAACGGCCTCACCGCGGTGAAATCGGGCAACCTGTACCGCATCATCCCGCGCGAAGGGGCGCCGCAGTCGTCCATCAGGACCGTGGTAGGGAGCGAGGTCGACCCCTCGCGGCCCGGCGACGAGTTTGTGACGCAGATCGTGACGCTCAAGTACATCAGCGCCCAGG
>Ga0335070_10004251_pt1 | contig 16712 bp, 12 predicted proteins | sample Lox_Sample_13_FD_206722 | JGI IMG/M metagenome (GOLD analysis project Ga0335070, IMG submission 206722) | Soil microbial communities from Loxahatchee National Wildlife Refuge, Florida, United States - Lox_Sample_1.3 | ecosystem: Environmental > Terrestrial > Soil > Wetlands | place: USA... | reverse complement strand
GCTGGTTTCTAGTGCTATATTCATTCTGGCTCTGCTCCTAACGATAAATTTGGTTTCGCAACCTCAATTTACCACGTTCGAGCAGAGCTTTCTATTCCCTTCCTATTTGTGGGTAATCACCGAAGATTTCATGTTGACAAATGAGAAGAATATTTATACAATGACAATGACATCGCTGTCGCCAACGATGACGACAGTTAAGGACTTTTTCCACATCTTTTCATAGCCACAGTGTTCCAAGAATTTCCAACAAGATGAGCGATCGTGAGCTTGGATCATCATCGTCCTTATCGGAAAAACATCCCCTGCGCATTACGTTGCGAGATGTAGCCATTTTTGCCGGCGTCTCGACAAAGACTGTATCGCGTGTTGTCAATAATCAGGGTGAGATCAGCGAAAAAACCCGCCATCGTGTTCAAGATGCGATTGATCAACTCGGATACCACCCAAACATCCTGGCACGTAGCCTTGTCAATAACCGAACCAATACTCTGGCAGTTGTGGCTTGGGGGATCGATTACTTCGGCCCGTCCCGCGTTTTAGTTGGTATAGAGAATCAAGCGAACAAACTTGGATATTCCTTGTTTCTTAATCTGCTATGTAAGCCGGATGATCCCAATCAAGATAGCAATTTAGATACACTCGTCTCCCACCGTGTCGACGGGATCATTTGGGCAGTGCCTGAGGTAGGAAATAATCGTGCCTGGCTGGAACAAGGTCGATTAGAGCACTTACCCCCAATTGTTTTTCTTACCATGGCGCCAAGACCAGGATTCGAGATCGTGGCTGTGGACAACCAGAATGGTGCCAGGCAGGCTACTCAGCATTTGATTGATCAAGGCCGGAGCAAAATAGGCATCATTACAGGGCCGATGACCTGGTGGGAGTCCCGCGAGCGATACAGCGGGTGGAAAACTGCATTAGAGCAGGCTCATCTAACGCCTTCCCCATCTCTGGTCGTTGAAAGCGAGTGGTCAGCTTCAGGTGGGGAGCAAGCAATGCGAAAGCTCCTCATGCAGGAGCCGCATATCGATGGACTGTTTGCCTCGAGCGATCAGATTGCTTTGGGATCGTTGCGCGTGGTTCACGAGTTGGACTGGTGTGTTCCTCAAGATTTAGCGATAGCCGGATTTGACAATATTCCCGAATCAGAATTTTTTTGGCCCCCCTTGACCACGGTTTATCAGCAACTTTCTGAGGTGGGCCGTATCGCTGTACAGGCCTTGCATGCAACAATTGAGGCTAACCGTCGATCAAAGATGCCAAATGAGGCATCCGTTAGGCTGGTTAAGCCGGATTTAATTGTTCGGGCCAGTTCTTTACGAGCCTGATAAAGCCATTTCTCGAGCGGAATGGCTTTCGTCATTCAATCCGAAAAGTCGTCCTTAGACAAAAGGAGGTCCCCAGCGAAGAAAAAAACCAATGACCCTGTGAGCCAAAGAATAAAAGTCCACCAACATATTTTCAGAAACATGAGGAGGATGAAATGTTCAAGCTCGTCTCAAAAAGCATAATTATTATTGTTCTCCTGGCGCTTGGGTTAGCGGCCTGCGGCCCAACGGCAACCCAGGCCCCAGCCCCGACCGAGGCTCAGGCCGCCCCGCCGACAACGGCCCCGGGTGCCCCGGCTGCTACTGAAGGCGGAGCACCTGCTGCTGGAACCAATTGGTGCTCCGATACGAAGATCGTCTTCTTCCCGGGCGGTTCGGCTGGGGGCGGTTTTGAGACGGTCGTTTATAACGGCGCCAAGGCAGCCGCTGCCGATACCGGCGCGAACGTCCAATACGTGTGGTCTGACTGGGATCCCTCCAAGATGACCAGTCAGTTCACCCAGGCTGTCGCCACCAAGCCCGATGGGATCGCCATTATGGGCCACCCTGGAGATAAGGCTTTCGATCCCTTGATCGACGATGCGGAATCGAAGGGCATTATCGTGACCAGCATGAACACCCAGTTGCCAGACGCACAGGCCAAGTACGCCAGCAAGGGCTTCGGCTACGCTGGCGCCGTCCTCTACCAGGCGGGTTATGCCCTGGGTCAGGAAGCCGTGAAGCGCTCGGGCGTCAAATCTGGCGACAAAGCCTTCTTGTGGGGCCTGATATCGCAGGCTGGCCGCGGTGAGCGCACGAAAGGCGTAAAGGATGCTCTCGAAAAAGCTGGCCTGAAAGTCATCTACCAGGAAATTGATGACGCCACCAACAAGAGCGCAGCTTCAGGCGTTCCTACCTTTACCGGCATTTTCTCTGCCAATCCAGACATCAAACTCATGGTCACCGATCACGGTAACCTGACGGGCACCGTGCAAACATTCCTGGAAGCCGCCGGGAAGAAGCCGGGTGAAGTCTACGCTGCCGGCTTCGATATGTCCGGTAACGCAGTCACAGCCATCAAAGGCGGGTGGCTCCAGCTGGTCATTGACCAGCAGCAGTATCTGCAAGGCTACTTTGGGGTTCTGCAAATCTGCCTGAGCAAGCATTACGGGTTCGCGGGTCTTCAGATCGACACGGGCGCGGGCTTCGCCGACAAGGATAACATCGACCAACTCGCCGCGTTGGTGCAGAAGCAGATTCGCTAACGTAAAAGCATTTGACCACGAGATTATCTCGTTGGTCAGCAGCAGCGTGGAAACACGCTTCGTTCTAACCAAACAGGCAAGGGCTAAATGGCGCCTGATCCACGACTTGTCATTTAGCCCTTGTCATTCTCTCTGAGGTGTGCCATTCTTGAGTTGATGGGAATATAATAACGGATCGGAGTTGGATTTATGGAAGAGTACCGCCTCGAACTTAGAAACGTTTCAAAATCCTTTGGCGAAGTTCAAGCGCTTGAAAATATTAACTTTCATTTGGGCCGCAATGAAATTGTCGGCCTGCTGGGCGATAACGGCGCCGGTAAGTCAACCTTGATTAAAATCATCACCGGCTACTATCAGCCCACCTCAGGTGAAATTTATTTTAACGGCAAGAAAGTGGAAAACCTGACGGTTCCCAAGGCCAGAGAATTGGGTGTGGAAACCGTTTATCAAGAGCGGGCCCTATCCGAGCGGCAAACCCTCTGGCGAAATATCTTTCTGGGACGCGAGCTCCGCAACTCCATGGGTTTCCTGGACATCCAAGGAATGCGTGACGAAACCTACCGGTTGATGACCCAATCCATGGGTTTTACTTCCGGGGCAGTCAACCCGGATGCACGCGTTGGAAAGTTTTCCGGCGGTGAAAAACAAGGCGTAGCCATCGTACGAGCTCTGTACTTCGACGCCGAAATCATCATCCTCGACGAACCTACGATGGGACTCTCGCTTAAAGAGACGGCCAAGCTGGTTAACTTCGTGAACGGCATTAAACAGGCAGGGAAATCGGCCATTTTTATCGACCATAACATTCTGCACGTCTACAACGTCGCCGACCGTGTGGTGGTCATCGACCGGGGTCGAGTTGCCGGCGAGCTTTTAACCAAGGAGATTGGCTTGACCGAGTTAATGGACAAGATGGTCAAGGTTGCGGAAACCGGAAGCCTGGATTAATCAATGGATAAGGTTGGATACAATGAGATCTGAAACCAGCGGAATCGTACCTGAAGTCACCCAGCATTACAAAGTGCCCTTTAATCTGCGCAGCTTTGCGCGCAGGAACAGCGCTCAACTGGGGATTCTGGGCGTCTTTATCTTACTTTGGCTCCTGTTTATCATTTCGGCGCCGAAAACCTTTTTAGCCCCGCAGATCTACTCAGCCTTCATGGAATCTATACCCTTCTTTGCCATCATAGCTATTCCCCTGACGATCGTCGTAATCTCCGGGGAGATGGATCTCTCCTTTCCCTCGGTGATGGGGATGGGAATGGTGGCATTTTATTTCACCTATACCTGGACAAGCTTTGTCCATAACCCAACCATCCAGGTGTTCCTGGCTATCCTGGCCGCTCTATTGATGGGCACCCTCGTAGGCTGGATCAACGGCGCGATCATCGTATATTTTGGCATCCCATCCCTGGTCGTCACCATCGGCACCCAATTCTTATGGCGCGGGGCGGTGTTGGTGCTGACACAAGGCGCCAACTACTCTCTGGAGTTTATTAAAGGTACTATCTTTTACCCCATGCTGGTCGGCAAGATCGGCGGATATTTCCCTGCTCAGATGATCTGGTTAATCGTAATCACAATCCTGGGGTGGTTGCTGCTCAACCGCCACAGCTTTGGCGCGCACATCTACCTGATCGGCGACAACCGAAACAGCGCTGAACTGATGGGCGTTGACACCAAACGAACCCGCATCCAGGCTTTCATGCTGATCGGTATGCTTTCGGCCTTTGCCGGCGTCGTGGCCAGCTTCTATGTCGCTTATTTCTGGCCCAGCCTGGGCGATGGCTATCTGCTGAGCACAATGGCGTCCGTCTACCTGGGTGGCACATCCGTTATCGGGGGTACCGGCACAATTTTGGGAACCTTCCTCGGCGCCTTCATCATCGGCGCCATCGAAGCCGCCACAGTCGCCGTCGGTCTGACCGGATTCTGGACCCAGTTCATTTACGGCTTAATCATTGTTTTGTCGGTAATCATGCATCAATATTTGCGCAAGCGGGCCGATTAATTTGATCCGGCATTACCTTTCGCTTCGATTTTCCAATCTGCGGTTACGCGGATCTGTGTGCTGTTGCCCGGCCAGTATAGATGTGTCCAATAGTTTCTGCCGCGCAACACAGAAGGGCTCACCCCCATGGTGACAATGATGTGGTCTGGGGTATAGTGGGCAAAATAGGTGTCCCGGTTGACCGGCGCTCGTCCCAGGGTGGGATCCATGGCGGTCCAGCCGGCGGATGGCAGGTACACGTCCGGCCACGCGTGTGGAATATTTGTACTGGCATCCGTTTCCTTGTTCAGGTACCGCAATCCTTCAAAATAGCGTGCCGGAATGCCTTGCGACCGGCTGAGCGCCATCAATAAGGAAGTGTATTCGGTACAGTCAGAACCCATGGGCCCTAATGCAGCTTGCGCTCCCCAGTTCTCTCCATTAGGGGTATAGACCAGCGTATTGCCAGTGTAGTCATAAAATGCTCGCACTTGCTGACAAACAGTACCTTTGTCTTGTGACAGTATCTTTGCAAGCTGCACAATTTGGGGATTAGCAGATTCGATATGCAGCTCTGGTTGGTTAAAATCGTTTAGAAGTTTCCCCTGGCAATCTGACAAATTGTATTCCAATTCGTTTACCACTACCTGATAATCGATCTTCACTACTCGGGTTGCGCCCGAGGGTTGTCCGGAAAAATCAAACTCAGCATAATGATTTCCATATTCGTCGATCACCAACTGATAATCTTTCGGAGTAATCTCCATAGACGGCACCGTCTGATAAGGAGGAAAATCTCGAATTAATGCCACCCAAATATTTTGCTTCTCTGGCTGACCCGGTCCTTCATTAGCTAATACCAATTGCTGATGCACCAAATAACGATGTTGACCCAGGATCTTCATCGGAGCGCCAGGGATTACAGTCGGAGGAATCGAAGTACCAGCCTGTACCTGACAGCCGAGCACGCTGGTCAATATAATGATCCAAAGCAAACTTCTGAAAATGCTCTTGATACTGCCTCTTTTCAAGCTTATTGTAAAACGGAATGAGCATTAAGTTTTTTCAAATGGGAAAAAGAAAAGGGAGGGATGCTTTCACCCTCCCTTTTCAAATAATTCTTACCACTCGCCTGTTCGCAAATACTCCTCGATCGCCTTTGCTGCGATCTTCCCTTGCCCCATCGCCAGGATAACAGTCGCGCCGCCGGTGATCACGTCTCCGCCGGCAAAGACCCCTCTCTTCGAGGTTTTCATCGTCGTCTGGTCCACCTGGACTACCCCACCCTTCCCGGTCGATAAATCCGGGGTTGTCTTTGAGACGATTGGGCTGGGGCTCTGCCCGATGGCGATTACCGCCACGTCCGCTTCGAGGTGGAAATTCGAGTTCGGAATGGGCACCGGCCGCCGGCGCCCGCTCGCATCCGGTTCACCCAGCTCGTTCTTCAGGCATTCGAGCTGGGTCAGCTGCCCGTTTTCCCCGTAAAAGCCGAGCGGCGTGGTCAGTAAATGGAACTGCACGCCTTCCTGTTCAGCATGGTGGATCTCCTCCACCCGCGCCGGCATCTCCGCCATCGAGCGCCGGTACACGATGATCGATTCGTCCGCGCCAAGCCGCAGCGCTGTGCGGGCCGCGTCCATGGCAGTGTTCCCACCGCCAATCGTCACCACGCGCTTCCCTCGCGCGATAGGAGTATCGTATTCAGGGAACTGGTAAGCTTTCATCAGGTTCGACCGTGTCAGGTACTCGTTGGCCGAATACACCCCGCTCAGATTCTCGCCGGGCAGGTCCAGGAACCAGGGCAGGCCCGCGCCCGTGCCCAGGAAGATCGCGTCGAATTCCTCCAGTAGCTCGTCCAGGGTAGCCGTCATTCCCACCACGAAATCTTTTTGAATGTGGACTCCCAGGCTGCAGACGTAATCCACTTCGCGCCTGACGATCGATTTGGGCAGGCGGAATTCGGGGATGCCGTAAACCAGGACGCCGCCCGGCTCGTGAAGCGCTTCGAAAATCGTCACGTAATAGCCAAGGCGCGCCATGTCCGCGGCGACGGTCAGGCCGGCCGGACCGGCGCCGACCACCGCTACTTTTTTCGCACTGCGCCCGTTCAACTCGGGTGCAGGGATGGCCCCTTGCGCCGCTTCCCAATCCGCGACGAACCGTTCGAGCCGTCCGATCGCCACCGGTTCGTATTTCTTATTCAGCGCGCAGACGCCTTCGCATTGTGTTTCCTGCGGGCAGACCCGTCCGGTAACGGCGGGCAGCGCGTTGGTCTCCTTGATCAGGTTGATTGCTCCGCGAAAATCACCCAGCTCAACCAGCTTTAAAAAGCCGGGGATATTGACGTTGACCGGGCAGCCGCGCATGCAAAGCGGCTTGGCGCATTCCAGGCAACGCCGGGCCTCTTCCATCGCCTGCTCGGCGGTGTAACCGTAGGTGACTTCCTGGTAATTGCGCCTGCGCACCTCGGGGGCCTGCTCGCCCATTGGGACTTTGTGGGGGATTATCGGTTTCGCCATCTTACTCTACCTTTCCACCACTGTCAGGGCCCGGTCCAGATTGCACACGTGGCTTTCCCAGCGTTCCAGGGCTTCCTTTTCCTGCGGCCGGTAGTAAGCCAGCCGCGCCAGCAGGATTTCCCAATTCACCTGGTGAGCGTCGAACTCAGGGCCATCTACGCACACGAATTTGGCCCCTCCGGCCATCACCACCCGGCAGCCGCCGCACATCCCTGTCCCATCGATCATCACCGTGTTCAGGCTGACGATGGTCGGGATTCCATATGGTTTCGTCGTTTGCGCCACGAATTTCATCATGATCGCCGGCCCGATCGCCCAGACCCTGGCGATATCCGCTCTCGCCGCCAGGATTTCCTGCAGCGGTTCGGTAACCAGCGCCTTGCGGCCCAGCGAGCCGTTATCAGTGCAAACAATCATTTCGTCCGAATATTCCGACATGCGCTCTTGCCAGAACAGCAGCGATTTGTCCCGCGCGCCGATGATCGAGATCACCCGGTTTCCGGCCTGTTTGAGCGCCCGCGTGATCGGGAACAACGGCGCAATCCCCACGCCGCCCCCCACGACCACCACGATCCCATAATTCTCGATTTCCGTCGGGCGCCCTAACGGGCCGACCACGTTCTCGAACCCATCTCCCACCCTGAGCGTTCCCATTTGCCTGGTGGATTTCCCGACTTCCTGGAAAATGAGCGTGAGAGTACCTTCTGCTGGGTCCGAATCGGCGATCGTCAGGGGAATCCGTTCGCCTTTCTCGTCAATGCGCACAATTACGAATTGTCCTGGCAGCCCTTTCTTCGCTACCAGTGGGGCTTCGACCAGGACCATTTTCACGCTTTCACTCATTTCCTGCTTTTTTAGGATACGGTACATAACCTGCTCCATGGTCTCCTTCTCGAACATCGTGGGTGAATGTTGATCGTTCGGTTGATTTTCGGCGTTGAGACAGGAAAACAAGTTGCCTGACAACCAAACCAGGGTCGCAAACAAATTATAGCAAAGTTGACCACGCCGATATACTTACATATGTCTGTAGTCGATGTGAGGAATTGTATAAAGAATAATATGACAATTTCGATTGTAAATTACATACAAGAGGAAGGGATGTGCCCGCCAGACGAACTTAGCTTAAGTTGTGTATAGTGTGTAATTGTGATAATATCAATCCAATTCCGACTTTTTTCGTATGTCTTGGGGAAGCGAGTTTTTGGGGAGGAGCTCCTGAGATGCACAAGTTTGGGGTTGGAAAAAATCTGCTAATTCTTTTGCTGTTCGTGGCGTTCATCCTGGCTGGATGTGCGCCCGCGAATATGGTCAGTGTAGCCAAAAGCAAGTCCAGCCCGGGACTGCTCGGGTCGGTGCTGGAGAAAAAGGTCCTGGTCATCGCCACCGACGCCAGTTATCCCCCCCAATCCGAACTGCACGCAAACCTCCCGCGAGCGCAGGATACTTCCTGTGATCCTTCCACTTTTACTGCCAACCAGCTCAGTGGCTTCGACGTAGATGTGGCCGTGGAGATCGCCCGTCGCCTGGGAGTCGAACCCTGTTTTGTCACACCGGGCTGGAGCCAGATCATCGCCGGAAATTGGGACGGCCGCTGGGATGTCAGCATCGGGTCGATGGTCATCACCAAAGATCGCATGCAGACGCTTTTATTTACCCAGCCATATATTAGCGGCGCAGCAGTCCTTTTCGTGCAGAAAGACAACCCGCAGTTTACACGCCCCTCCGACCTCTCGGGAAAGAAAATCGGTGTCTGCGCTGGCTGCGCGTATGAGTCTTATCTCAAAGGGACTCTAACCATCCCCGGGGAGAAGATCGATTTCAAGATCAAAGATGCAATCATCGTTGGTTACGATACTGATACCTCCGCGCTGAAAGCTCTCGGCGAGAATACGGGAGATCATCTGGATGCCGTGATGACCGATCCCGACACCGGCCGCCTGGCCATCCAGAGCGGTCTGCCCCTCAAGGAGCTTCCCGAAGTCGTCTATCACGATTATTCCGGGATCGCTTTGGATAAGAAGAGCGTCGAAGATCCATATCCATTCCTGGAAAAACTGAACGGCCTGGTCCAGGAAATGCATCAGGATGGGACCTTGCTGGCCTTATCCCAGAAATATTATCATGGGGATTTCACCAGCCCGGCAAAAATCTTCGATATTAATTCTTTACATCAGGTCCCCTGAGACTATCGGATGAAGAGGATCATTCCTTCCTGGAACAAATCCTTAATGGGGCGTCTGGTTGGGACCACCCTTCTCCTCCTCCTGGCTACTGTCGGCCTGATCAGTTACCTGGCTTACCTACAGGCCACCCGCAGCCTGACCCAATCCATCTTCGACCGTTTGCGTGCCGTTTCAATACTGAAAGAAGACAGCCTCAATCGCTGGGTCGATCAGCAGCGGGTTGACCTGGTTTTCCTGGCCTCCCAATCCGATGTGACCGGCCAGGCCGGAGTGCTAATGGGAGAGTCTTCCTCTGTGAAAGACCGCATCCTCGCGCATTCGATCCTCATCGATCGCTTCAAATCCATGGTGGCCGGCTTTTCCGAATCGGACGAGCTTTTCATTCTTGATCTTTACGGCACCGTCGTGCTTTCTACCGAGCCCGGTCGCGAAGGCATGTCCCACCGCTACGACCCGCATTTTATTCTCGGCCAATCCGCGACCTATGTCCAGCCGGTATACATATCTACCAGGACCGGCCGCTCGACGATTACCATCGCCACCCCCCTCTTCGACCAGGACAAGCGCCGGGTGGGGGTGTTGGCTGGCGATTTGAACCTGGCCCGCCTCGACCGGATCATCCTTCAAAGGACCGGCTTGGGTTCGAGCGGTGAGACCTACCTGGTGAACCCCCAACATGAGTTCGTATCGTCGATGCTGGCTTCAAATTCGAAAAACAGGAATGGGGGCGTTCGTTCCTATGGTATTGATCTCGCCTTGAAAGGCCAGGATGGCGCCGCGCTGTATACGAACTATCAGGGTGTCCCCGTCATTGGGTATTACAACTGGTTGGATGACCGGCAGGTGGCGTTGATGGCGGAAATGAGCCAGGCCGAGGCGTTTGCTCCCGCCCGCCAGATGGCGATGACCATCATCGAAATCGGGGGGTTGTCTACACTGTTTTTGGCCGTTCTGGCCTATCTGCTCTCCCGGCGCATCGCCCGCCCGATTCTGACCATGGCCGAAAAAGCCCGGCTGATCGCGGGCGGCGATCTGGATCAGATTGTGCCGGTGATGACCGGCGATGAGGTAGGCCTCCTCGCCCAAAGTTTCAATAATATGACCGGGCAGTTGCGCCTGCTCTATGCAGACCTGGAACAAAAGGTGATCGAGCGCACCGCCGAGCTGGTGCGGGTCAACTCCCAGTTGGAAGAAGAAATCGGCATGCGCAAACAGGCCCAGGAGGGGCTTCACCGCCAGAACACTTACCTGGAAGCGCTCCACGAGACTTCACTGGGCTTGATCAGCCACCTGGATCTGCAGGACCTGTTCGAAACCCTGGTCACTCGCGCCGGCCAGTTAATGCATTCCTCCCACGGGTTCATTTTCGTCGCGGAGGGGGAAGTGCTGGAATGTAAAGTCGGGATTGGCTTGCTGAACCGCCTTGTCGGCCGCTACTTGACGCGTGGCGAAGGCCTGGGCGGGACAATATGGGAAACTGGCCGGCCCCTGGTGATTAACAATTACGATCAATGGCAGGGACGCGCCCAGACCATCGAGCATGGCCTCATCCGCAGTGTGGCAGGGTTTCCATTGACGGCTGGCGACCAGGTGGTGGGAGTCATTGGACTGGCTTACGGCCTTCAGGATCAGGGGCGGGAATTCGGTGATGCCGAGGTCGAGCTATTGGGCCGCTTTGCCCAACTGGCCTCGATCGCCCTGGAAAATGCCCGCCTGTACACGCTCGCCAAAGAAGCCCGCGACGCCGCCGAGAAGGCCAATGAGGCTCAAAGTATTTTTCTGGCAAACGTCAGCCACGAACTGCGCACGCCGCTTACTTCCATCCTTGGCTTCGCTCGCCTTGCCCAAAAACGCCTCCAGGAGCGCATAGCCCCTTACCTGCCCGCGAACGATGCCCGCCAGCAAAAAGCAGCCCTCCAGATGGACGAAAACCTGGCCATCATCCTCACCGAAGGCGACCGCCTGACCAAGCTGATCAACAATCTCCTCGACCTGGAAAAAATCCGCTCCGGAAAAATTTCCTGGCGCCGCGCGCCGCTCAACATAACCGAAGTGATCACCCTCGCGGCTCGGGCAACCTCCTCCCTGCTGGAGTCGAAGGGGCTCACCTGGATTCAGGAGATCCCTCCCCATCTGCCCCAGGTTTATGGAGATGCCGACCGCCTCGAACAGGTGGTCATCAACTTGATCTCAAATGCCGTCAAGTACTCTGAAAACAGCCCCCTGGAATGCCGGGTGATGCGATTGGATGGTGAGTTGATCGTCAGCCTCACCGACCACGGGATCGGCATCGCTCCCGAGTTCCACGAGCTCATCTTCGAAAAATTCCGCCAGGTTGGCGATACACTGAGTAATAAGCCCAGGGGAACCGGGCTGGGTCTGCCGATCTGCAAGGAAATCGTCGAGTATCACGGCGGGAAAATTTGGCTGAAGAGTGAGCCCGGCAAGGGGAGCACTTTTTTCTTTTCTCTTCCGGTGTACTCGCCAGCCCTCGAAAAAACTCTTGCTGCCCGGGATGAGATACCTGCGAAACCGGAGTCCAATTGAGGAGGTAAAATGCCACCCAAAGTATTGATTGTCGATGATGAGGCCTTTATCCGGACGTTAATCGCTCAAACCCTGGAAGACTTTGAAGACGATGGAGTCGAAATCCTGGCCACCGGAGATGGAGAAGAAGCCTTGCGCCTGATTCGCTCTAAAAAACCAGACCTGGTTTTTCTCGACGTGATGCTTCCCAATTTGGACGGATTTGCTGTCTGCCAGCAGGTCAAGGAAAATCAGACCACCGCCGCCACTTACGTGGTTCTGCTGACCGCCAAAGGGCAGGAATTCGACCGGTTGCGCGGCCAGCAGTGTGGGGCCGACCAGTATCTGACCAAGCCCTTCGACCCCGACGAGATCGTATCCCTGGCGGAAAAGATCCTGGTACACTGAGATGACCGCATTTTCACTTTCCAGGCTGCTGAAACCCAACGGGGATTTTTATCGCCTCACCTGTGGGATCCTGCAAGGCCTGGCCGGGGCCGGCATAGCGATCCTGGACCTGGATGGCAGGCTGCTGGCCGGTTCAGAGCCTCAAGATGGAAGGCAGCGCTATCCCGTCTGGGTGGAAGATCAGGTGGCAGGTTGGGTGGCAGGCGGAGATCCTGCCGCGGCTGTAGCCGCCTGGATCAGCTACGCCGCCGGGCAGGAAGCTCAAAAAAAATCCATGGCGGCTGAGCTGATCGACCGTTATCGCGAGCTTAACCTGCTCTACCATTTATCCGAGCACCTGGTCTCATCGCCAGACACCCTCTCGATCAGCAAAGTTGCCCTCGCAGAAGCTGTCCGCATGATCCCCGCCGCGACCGCGATCCTCTTATCCAGGCCTTCCGGCCAGGAGGCCCTTGAGAAGGCAGCCGTTCTGGGCCAGGATTATGCGGTCATTTCTTCCTGCTGTCTCATCGACCGGGTGCTGCAAAGCGGTAGGGCTGAGCTTGCCAATGCCGTCTCGGCCGAAGACTATTTTGATCAGGCGAATGGGCGCAAAATTTCCCTGGCCTGCGCGCCCCTGAAAACCGAAAAATCCATTCAGGGCGTAATCCTCCTGGTCGACAGTGAGAAGCGGGTCTTCTCTGCGGGCGAGTTAAAACTTCTCAACGCCATTGGCCTGCAAATTGCCCCTGCACTGGAAATCTCCCGTCTCTGGCAGCTAGCGATCGAGAAAGCCAAGATCGAGCGCGAGTTCCAGATGGCCCGCAGGGTGCAGGAAAGCCTCCTCCCCCGCGCCATGCCCAGGTTTCCAGGCTGGAGTATCGGCAACCGCTGGCGCCCGGCACGCAATGTTTCCGGTGATTTTTATGATCTCATCCGCGAAGATCAGCGCCTGGGGCTCGTAATCGCAGATGTAACTGATAAAGGCCTCCCCGCTGCCCTCTTTATGGTATTCATTCGCAGCGCCATCCGCTCATCGGTCAATCGTGGCAGCCCGCTCGCGGAAGAGATCAGCCAGGCCAACCGCCTCATCTGCCAGGATTCCCATCAGGGCCTCCTCGCGACAATGTTCTATGCCCGCCTGTCCCCTGATACCGGTGAAATGGAATACGTCAACGCCGGCCACAACCCACCCCTCTATTACAATGCTCAAAAAAACCAACTCCAACTGCTGGCCCGCACCGGGGTGACCCTGGGAATGGACGCCCACATGTCCTATACCAGCCAGACCATCCATCTGCTGCCGGGGGACATGGTTCTCTTCTACACCGATGGCGTCACCGAAGCGATCAACGCTGCAAAAGAGCAGTTTGGCCTCGACCGCCTGATGGAAGTCGTATACCAGTTAAGGGCCTGCCCGGTCGAACAGCTCCTGGATGGCGTGGACGAAGCCCTCGCTGACTTCACCCAATCCTTGCCTTCTTTCGACGACATAACTCTCCTCGCCCTCAAGCGCCTATAACCTGACAATTTCCTTTGCGTAATCCCTGAGATCTGAATCTATCCACGGTCCGATTCCCTTCATCTGCGTTATCCGAAAAATCTGGGTCCATCTGCGGTCCGTTCCGGCATACTTTATGCATGCTTTACGCCTTATAAATGAGGGCCATGCTATAATCACCCCTATACGGGATGGGGCCACATGGACAATATCATTCAACAAATCTTCGCCATTCTTACGACTCCCCCTGGGAATCTCATCTATCACCTGGGACTGGCCTTTTCGGTAGCTGGAGCGCTTCAGGCTGCCATCGCTCAATGGAGGCTGAACCCGCTCCCGGCCGGCCGCAGGATGGTTTTTGGCCTCACGGTTCTCCTCGCGGCCCAATTGATCCTCTTTCTGGGCAGCGGTCTCACCTGGCAAGGGATCGCCAGTGCGCATGTCCTCCTCCCTCCCCTGGATCGAGCCGTGACTGCATTGAGCTTGCTGTGGATTGTCTGGCTATGGGCTTACCCCGAACGGACGCCAGTGATCGAAGCGTTGCATATCTTCTTGAATATCATGGTGGTCATCTTTTTGGCCATCACCCTCGCCTTTTGGGGCGAAGCCAGTTCGGTTCAGTTATTCACCACCTCCTGGTTCGATTTCGTTTGGGAAATTTTCTCGATCCTGATCATTTTAGGCGGGATATTGGCTCTCCTGATCCGCAGACCACCGGGATGGGGTATGGGATTTGGCATGCTGGCCCTGATCGGCCTGGGATATGCCGCCCAGCTTGGGCTCAGCCTTCCCCAGAATGATTTTCTTGGCGCCGTTCGCCTGGGGCTGCTTGCCGCTTACCCGCTCCTGCTGAGCCTACCCTATCGTTTCCTCCAGCCGCAGGCCGCGCCCGCGCCGGCAGTTCCCAGTCTGGAATCGATCCCCGCGCCCCATCCGATCACGCACGAGCGGCGCAGGTACAGCACGGATCCCAAGACCCTCCAGTCTTTCGTGGGCCTGGTAAATGCCCAAACGCCCTTAGACATGGGAACGGCAACCGCCCGACTGATCGGGCACGTGATGGTGTCTGATTTGTGTTATCTGGTTTCAATGCCCGATGCCAATGGACAGCTTACCCTGGAGACGGGCTACGATCTAATCCGCGAAGAGCCCCTCCAGGGGGTTACGGTGATCATCCAGCGCGTCCCCCAGATTTCCAGCGCGCTCCATAAGGGACGTTCCCTCCGCCTGAGCGCAGAAACGGACTCCATGGACCTGCGCAGCCTCGGCGATGTGATTGGCCTGACCAATCCTGGAAATCTGCTCCTGATTCCTTTACAGACTGAGGAATCCGTCCCGATCGGCGGCGTGATACTCTTCTCACCATACTCCAACCGGGTATGGACCGCCGATGACCAGAACTTTATCACCCCACTGCTCCCCGGATTGGTACAGATTTTACAGCGCACTGCGGGAAGCCTTTCAAGCGATCAGATCGAACGGCTAAAGTCAGACCTTCAGTTTGCCAACGAGGAGATCGAAATTCTCCGCCAGCAGCAGCAGGATATGCTCCAGCAGTTGGATACCGCTCGAGACGACGAGGGACAACGCAGCACCCAGGAAGAAAATTTGGCCGCCCTGGTTGCAGTCCAGCAGGAATACCAGTCGATCATTGACCTGCTCCAGCGCGAAAATGACCGCTTGCAGGAGGCAGCATCCCAGGTAGCTCAGGCCGCGGCCCACCAGCCGCTTGAGAACGACGACCTCCAGGCCGCTTTCCGCCTGGCTCAGACTCAATCTGCCCAGCTCCAGAATGCTCTGGTCGAAGCCAACCGGCGGATATCTGAACTTGAACAATTGAATTCGGGGATTTCCCTCTCCAATGAGCACGCTGAGGTGATCGCCTCCATCGCTCAGGAGCTGCGCCAGCCAATGTCCTCGATCACCGGATATACTGATCTTCTTCTCGGCGAATCGGTAGGCATCCTCGGCGCGCTTCAGCGTAAGTTCCTCGAACGAATCAAAGCGTCCACCGAACGATTGCGCAGCCTGAGCGATGACCTCGTTCAGACGGTCGCCCTGGAAAGCGGTTCGGTCAATTTATCTCCCGAAGCGGTGGACCTGGCCCTGGTAATCGACAATGCCATTCAGTACACCAGCGCCCAGATACGTGAGAAAGACATCTCGCTGCAGGTGGATCTGCCGGAGCAGTTTCCCCAGCTCCATGCCGACCGGGACGCGCTCCAGCAGGTTGTCATCCACCTGCTGCAGAACGCCGGGGCCGCCAGCCCTGTGGAAGGCGTCGTCAGGCTGAAAGTTGGCATGCAGAGTGAAAACGGTCAGCAGGATTTCGTCCTCCTTCAGGTGACTGATTCGGGCGGCGGCATTCCCACCGAAGAGCTCCCACGGGTCTTCTCCCGCCTCTACCGGGCCGATAATGCTTTGATCCAGGGCGTGGGCGAAACCGGCGTCGGCCTCTCGATTGCTAAAACCCTGGTAGAGGCTCACGGTGGAAGGATCTGGGTCGATACCCAGATGGGCGAAACGTCGACGTTCAGCGTACTTCTTCCGGTGTACCAGGGCAGCAGTCCAACCCAGACGACCTAAGGACCCCTCGCAGGGCTTGTTCAATGAGCTATCTCCGCCCCCTTGTTTCTGGTTTACTGGCAGCCGTGATTTCCGTCCTCATCCTCATCGGCGGGTTATCTGCCTCCCTGGCCGAAGGCACCCGGCCGTTTCCACCAACCTCACCGGTCGAGACCGCGGCGCCCACCCAGAACCCGGAAGCATTGGTAACCATCCTGCCGCGACCCTCGCATACGTTGGCTCAGGCAGCGACGCCTGCTCCACTGCGCGTCAATACCGCCACCAGCCAGCCTTCCACGCCGATCTGCCCGCCCCCTGAAGGATGGGTCTTGCACACCATCCAGGCGGACGAAACTTTGGAAAGCCTGGCGCAGGATTACCAAACTACCGTCTCGCGGCTCATCCAGGGCAACTGCCTGGTGACAACCAGCCTGGTGCCAGGCACGACCTTGAAAGTGCCGGA
>Ga0335070_10004250_pt1 | contig 16712 bp, 12 predicted proteins | sample Lox_Sample_13_FD_206722 | JGI IMG/M metagenome (GOLD analysis project Ga0335070, IMG submission 206722) | Soil microbial communities from Loxahatchee National Wildlife Refuge, Florida, United States - Lox_Sample_1.3 | ecosystem: Environmental > Terrestrial > Soil > Wetlands | place: USA... | reverse complement strand
AGGCTGACTGAGGAAGCGCACCAGTCGCTTGAGGTTCTGAGCTACCGCAGCCAGGAAGAACTGCTCGCGCACGAACCGGAGTCTCCGCAGACGCAAGCGCCGCAATCCGATCTGATTTTTCAGTTCCGCGAACAAGGCTTCCACCTTCTTTCTTTGCCGCTGTGCTTGGGCAAACTCTGGCGTGTTGACCAACTCCCGTGCACGTTGCCGGGCTGGTTCATTCTGGTGGATGATCAGGCCCCGGAAGGCAGCACTGGTACATTGTGGTCGGAGCGAGCACGGGCCACACTTTTTGCGTGTCCCAATGTAGTTGAAGGCATGGTTCCGATAAACGCGACCTCCATAATTGAGTACCTGGCCGGCGGGACAGATATAGCGATTGTGTTCGGGCTGATAGGTGAAACGCTCGGGACCGAAGAATGGGCTCCTCTTTCGGTGGATACTGTCGCGAGTCCGCATGTAGGGAGTGATGCTCCGATCGGCTAGCCATTGCAAGAACTCACCGTTACCATATGTGGTATCAGCAGCCACGGATTGCGGGTCTCGTCCTTGCCATTGAGCGAAGCGCGTGAGCATGTCTTGTGCTGCCACGGTCTCCTGGCTCATGCGCGCTGCCGTTGCTTGCACTCCCACGATCACACAACTCTGATTGTCCACCAGATAGTTGTCGTAGTACCCCAGTCGGGCCGGCGTGCCGCCCTTGGTCGCATAGGTGGAATCTGGGTCCGTGGTCGACACTTGCTCTTGCTCATGCACCGGCTCTTCGGTGGGGTTCTGCTGCTCCAGTTCGACCAGGTACTGGCGCACGGTGTGGTTCACTTGCGCCGCTTCCGCTAACTGTCCGCGCGGAATGCGGCTCTCCTTCGCCGCATTCGCCTCCACGAAGCTGCCATCGACCGACAGATGCTTGCCCTGCACCAATCCCACTTCCACACACTGCCGCACGATCTGCTCGAACAGTTCCTCGAACAGCTTTGATTCCTGAAACCGTCCGTGCCGGTTCTTGGAGAACGTCGAGTGATGTGGAATCTCCTGATCGAAGCCCAGGCCGGTGAACCAGCGCCAAGCCAGGTGCATGCGCAGTTCCTCCACCAGCTTGCGTTCGCTGGTGATGCCATATAAGTAGCCGATCAAGAGGATGCGCAGCAGAAGCTCAGGATCAATCGAGGGGCGTCCGGTCTCGCTGTAACTCGCTTTCAGCCTCTCTCGTACAAAGGCAAAGCTGATGTGCTTTTCGATCAGCCGCAGCAGATGAGTCTCAGGAATCTGATCTTCCAGGCGGAAGTAGTAGAACAAGGCTTCAGAGCGGTCGTGTTGCCCCATCATGATCAGCAGCCCTCCAACGATCAGAATCAAACAGAGCATGGGCGAATGCTTCCTTCTAACATGCTTCTGTTGAATCTCATCCTGCTAATCGACGTGACTTTTTCAACACCCACTCCTTATGTCACTCATTGACCCCACAGCGGGGCATTCTTGAGTCTAATCGCCTGACCTCGCTGAAACGCCAGTTGTTTCGTGGTTCCCTTCGCCTCCAAACGACCAGTGTGTACAAGAGCCAGAATCTGCTCAGAGATTAATTCGTACCCTTCATCTCTGGTCCCTAAGTCTGTAGCCATGGCACGCGGGGCGTGCAAAGTTCTGCACCTTGACACCTGCTGGCGTGCGACCTAGAGGTGCCCCAAATTTTCTGGGCGCTCTGCGGCTGTCAACGTAACCAACAAGAGTGGCCCGCAAAGCGAGCGGAAGTCCTCTATAGCGCACGCCGGCCATCTACTGCTGCGCTTGGCATCGGTCGCAGATGACGCGCTCCTCTGAGACAAAGTAAGCCACCTTCTCGGGATCGATGAAATTGGCCTCATCCGCGGTGGATGCTTGCCATTCCGGCGACTGCCGGGCCGCCAGCAGATCTTCGATGCTGTCAAACCAGAGTTCGGCCATTCCGTCGTAGGCCGGCCGGTGCCTGTCGGCGGGAACGGTCACGCGGTAGCTCTGCACCAATCGGCGGAGGCCCGGAATGCGCGCGCCCAGTGGGCCGTGGATATTCCGCCAATAGGCAAAGAACTCTTCATCCGTAAGGCCCGGCTTCTTGGTGATGCAGTAAACAAGCTTGATCATGGTTTTTCTGCGGTCAAAAGCGAAACAGGTAAGACGCTTTGATAAAGAACTGGCGGCCATCGTTGATGAAAGTGTCCGGGGTGGTGAGCAGCCCGGTTGGGGTGGGCATCAGCCGCCGGTCGAGGTTTTGCAGGTTGCTGTTATAGCCGACGTAGATCGCCGTGCCAGGGTGCACGAGGTAAGTGATCAGAAAGTCCGCGTTGAAGTTCTTGGTTGGCGACAGCGAACTAAGAAACGGGTTGGAGAGCACCGCGTTGTACTGCAGGATGACCCTTGCCGACAGCGCCCGCGTGAACTGATAGTTCCACTTGCTGCGAATGATGTGGTTGGTCACGGCGGTGAGGTGTGTCTCGCGCTCGCGAACGTGCTCCAGCAGATAGTTGTTGTCAATGCGTAATGGCCCGGAAACGTGGAAGGTCAAAGTCGCGTTCAGTACGTCCTCGTGACCGATGGCGGGAGCCCGGCCCTGCGAGGGGTTGCGGCCCGCTGTCGGGTTATAGTTCACGCCATCCCCGGAGACGAAAAACCAGCTGAAGTCGAACTGCTTGAACCAACTGGTCCCACCCTCGATTCCCCAGAACGGTTGCGAATACTCGGTCACTCTGGTCAGGCGGCTGTAGTCCTGCGGGCGCAGGTAAACGTCGTCATATGCATAGGGATGGAAGTTGATGTACGTGTTGCGGGTCATGTCCACCCGGAAGCCGGGGAAAACGTAGTAGTCAAGTGCCGTGCCGCGGTGGTCCCAGATGCTGAACTGCTGCAGCGTCGGTCCCCAGGAGATCAGGAACTTTCCTTCGGGCCGGATGTAATAGCTGGCATTGATATTCTGCTGGCGGATGTCCACCCGGTTGACGAAGCCGGTTTCGGTGACGAACCCCGGGCTGTAGTCGAGATAAAGAGCTTGCAGGTTGAAGTTGCGGCCGGAGCGCTCCGCGTCCACCTTGTAGCCGGGTCCGGCCGAGTAGGAGCCGTCGGGGTTGAGGGTAGAACTGGTCACGGCCGCTCCCTGTACCCGCCAGTTCTGGTTGATCTTGATGTTGGCGTCCACGCCGCCGACGCGGTTGTACCCGCCGCCAAACTCACGATCGGTGAAGATCGCCCCGATGGTCGACTGCTCGAGAATGTCGTGGCTGACCCGCGCAATAGTAAAGGTGGCGCGGTCGCCGCTATGCGGGTCGCCCGGCGGCAGCGCCTCGCCTGGAGCGCGATCGTCGCTGGCCAGAACGCCCACCGACCATGGCCCCGATTTGCCGGTCAGTCGCAGTCCAAACTCGGGATGGCCGATGCGGCGGGTGAAAACCAGGTTGATCGGCGTCGTAAAGTAGTTGCTGTTCTCCAGAAAGAACGGCCGCTTCTCGGGGAAAAAGAGTTCGAAGCGCTGATTAACGGTGATCTGCGGCTGGTCGGACTCAACTTGGCTGAAGTCGGGATTGATCGTCGCGTCCAGCACAAAGCTGTCCTTCAGGATGAACTTGGAGTCGAGACCCACGTCGGGCTTGAGCGAACGGCCCTCGAAGAACGGGTGACTGGGGTCACGCTGGTCAATATCGCGGAAACTGCGGACCAGTCCGTAGGGAATGAACTGCATGTTGCGGGAGGGCGAGATGCGCTCCAGAGTCGCGGTTGCAGCCTGGTTGAAACGTCCCTGAATGCGGTTCGAGACGCGTGGCCAGAACAGGTTCTCGTTGGTGCGCGGGATAGTGCGGTTCAGGATGATGCCCCACTCCTGCTGGCTGGTGCTGGGGAAGCGCAGGCTCTTGAACGGAATCGCCATCAGCACCAGGTAGCCGCGGCCGGTCAGACGACCCTCGGAGCGCCATACCGTGTCGAAGGAAGGATCGAATCCGCTGTAGTCGCCGGGTAGGCCGGTGCCGATCGAACCTTCCGTCCACAGCGCGTCCCACTGGATGCCGAGGGGGGTGGCGGTGAAGGTGTAGCCGCGGCGCGCGTCGTGGAAGGTGTCAATCATGATCTCGGCGGAGTCGTCGGAGAAGATGTCTTCGCGGCGCGTCATGCGCGCCCGGATCTTCTCCGGCTCCGTGTCCCAGCAGACGAAAACTGCGTAGAGGTTGTGCTGGTCGTAGGCCAGGTAGACGTCGGTATTCTGCGTTGGCTGGGCCCCGTCGGCCGGTTCGCGCGCGATGAAGCCTGTGACCTTCAACATGTGGCCGGCAACCCGAGCGCTGGGCTGCATAGTCTCAAAGTCAGAGAGTGTCGGTGGAGTGTCCATGCGCGGGATCTGAATGGTCGGCGGGGCGGCAAAGAGAACCGGCACAAAGGCCAGCACCAGCAGGATGGCCGAGACCAGCTTGAAACCTTTCCGTTTGATATCGGAAACGGCGCGCATCGTTCTTGCTGGTCAGTATAATCGGCGGCCGCAAAACTGAATGTGTCGTACGCAGCCGAAGGGCAAGCTTTCTGTCGGCTTTCCTGGGGCCGGCGTGCTACATTAACAGCCGCTATCGAAATTCGATAACGATCTCCGACCTGGCGGGTGTCCAGGACGGAATGATGGCGATTCGGAATGGTTAGCACATCCGCGAAACAGCCAACTTCTCTGCAGGACCTGGCGGTAGTGTTTCTCAAGCTCGGCACCATCGCCTTTGGCGGTCCGGCGGCCCACATCGCCATGATGGACGAGGAAGTGGTCCGCAAGCGCGGCTGGCTCACGCAGCAGGAGTTCCTCGACTACATGAGCGCCACTAACTTCATTCCCGGCCCTAACTCAACTGAGATGGCCATCCACATCGGTCGTCGGCGAGCCGGATGGCGGGGGCTGGTCGTGGCGGGGACCTGCTTCATTCTGCCCGCAGCCATCCTCGTCGGAATCATCGGTTGGGCATACGTGCGCTTCGGGAAGTTGCCCCAAGCCGCGGGCTTATTGTATGGCGTTAAGCCCGTCGTCATTGCGGTGGTGGCCCAGGCCCTGTGGAAGCTGGGGCGCTCAGCGATCAAGTCCATGTGGCTTGCCATCCTGGCGATCGTCACCATTATTCTTTGCGCCGCAGGCGTGAACGAACTGCTGGTTCTTGTCATTGGTGGACTGTTGGCCTTGCCGTCGAACAAGGGCAGTCTCAAGGACGCGAGACCGTGGAGGGCGTGCCTGACGCCTACGCTCACCGCTTTTCCGGCCGTGACGGCTGCCACCGCTGGTGTGTCCGCCGGCCTGTGGCCGGTGTTTCTGATCTTCGCCAAAATCGGCTCTGTTCTGTTCGGCAGTGGCTACGTTTTGTTGGCGTTTCTGCGCGCTGACCTGGTGGAACGGCATCACTGGCTTACCCAACAACAGCTCCTCGACGCGGTCGCTGTCGGCCAGGTCACGCCAGGGCCCCTGTTCACAACCGCGACGTTCATCGGTTATGTGCTGCATGGCCCCACCGGCGCCCTGGTTGCGACGCTCGGCATATTTCTACCGGCATTCTTCTTTGTTGCAGCGAGCGCTCCTCTGCTGTCCAGACTCCGTTCCTCGGTCATAGCAGGGCATATGCTGGACGGAGTCAATGTCGCATCCCTGGCACTGATGGCAGTGGTTACCTGGCAGCTAGGGCGCTCCGCCATCACCGACTGGTTGAGTCTCGTGCTCGCGACAGGCAGTGCGGTCGTATTGTTCGGTTTTCGAAGGGCCAATTCGGCCTGGCTCATTGTTGCTGGCGGACTGATCGGCATCATGAAGAGCGGTCTTGGATAAAGAGCGGAGGCACGGGCATGTCGCAGCGTAACGATCCCGTCAGAGACCAGCAAGAGCTCTACTCCGGACTCATTCGCCTTCATGTCCTGTACCACGCCTGCGTGGGGTCCATCTACGGGCTGGAAATGATTCAAGAGTTGTCGCGCCACGGCTACCGCATCGGCCCCGGGACGCTGTATCCCATCCTTCATGCGATGGAGGAGCGAAACTGGCTGCGGTCCGACCGGGAACTGAAGAACGGCCGCATCCGGCGCGTCTATCGAGCGACCCATTCTGGCAGGAAGGCCCTGGTTGCCGCCAAAGAGAAGGTCCAGGAGTTGTTTGGAGAGCTGTTTGAAGGGCGCCGTTAGGGGGGAGTGTATGACGGAGCGTGTGGCATCAAGGCGTCAGTTTCTAAAGCAAGCGGGCGTCGCGGCCGGAGCCTTCCTGCTCTCGGGCCGGCGCGGCCTGGGGCAAACCAGCATGGCGCCGACACCCGCTGAATCCGCTGTGACAGCCGTGTCTGCTACGGCGGACTACACCCTTCGCATCGCAACCTCGCCGGTTGAAATCGCCCCCAATCGGATCATCTCAGTGACGACTTACAACGGCCAGTTTCCCGGACCACTGCTTCGCTTCAACGAGGGAGAGCAGGTCACAGTGGATGTCTACAACGACACCGACACGCCGGAGCAACTGCACTGGCATGGTCAGGCGGTTCCAGACGAGGTGGACGGGGCGTCGGAGGAAGGTACCCCGTTCATTCCTGCCCACGGCCGGCGGCGGATCGTATTCACTCCCCGGCTGGCAGGGTTCCGCTTCTATCACACCCACGTTCGGGCGGGGGCCAATCTATCCGCAGGACAGTACAGCGGACAAGTCGGCCCCGTGTACATCGAGCCCAAGCATGAACCGGGACGTTACGACCGCGAGGTGTTTCTCGTGCTCAAGGAATTCGAGCCAAGCTTCAGCCGCGGCGGCGACATGGCGATGGACTTCCTGTTCCCAGCCACGCGTGTGAAGACGCTGGAAACCGAGGGCGAAATGGCAATGCGGGCCTCCCTCGCCAAAGGCATGCCGCATGGGTACGAAGTCGGGTATAGGTCGTTCACGATCAACGGACGCATGCTGGGCCACGGAGAACCGGTCCGGGTAAGGCAGGGGGAGCGGGTCCTGTTTCATGTTTTGAATGGAAGCGCCACCGAAATTCGCAGCCTGGCACTGCCAGGGCATTCGTTCCTGGTGGTGGCCTTGGACGGAAATCCCGTGCCTCATCCAGTGCGAGTACCGGTGCTCTGGCTGGGCACCGCGGAGCGCATCTCCGCAATCGTCGAAATGAACCATCCCGGCGTGTGGATTATGGGGGACCTCTCTGACGACGACCGCCGCCATGGCATGGGCATCGTGATCGAGTACGCAGGCCGCACCGGCAAAGCGCAGTGGATCGCGCCGCCGCCCGCCCGCTGGAACTACGCGGCCTTTGCCAAGCCGGACGCTGTTCCCCCCGCGCCGGATGAGACGTTCGAGATGACGTTTGCCAAGGACAATGCCGCGCAGAATGGTTTCAACCGATGGACCATCAACGGGGTGGCTTATCCCATGACCGGCGAGATTGCGCCTCCGGCATTTCACCTCAAAGAAGGCAAGCGCTATCGCGTTCGCATGCGCAACGCTACGGATGACATCCACCCTATCCACCTTCACCGCCACAGCTTTGAGCTGACCTCGCTGGCTGGGAAACCCACCGCCGGAATCCTGAAAGACGTAGTAATGGTGGGTGGCTATCAGGAGGCCGAGGTGGACTTCGTTGCCTACAACCCAGGGCTTACCCTCTTTCACTGCCATCAGCAACTGCACATGGACTACGGGCTCATGGCATTGTTCGACTATGCCTAGGGATGGGTAGCGCAAGCCCAATCAGCCGCACACTTTTCCGGCCTCCCCGGAGGTAGAGGCACCCGGCTCGACCATATCCTTTCGCCGATTTGCCTCCATTGTTTACAATAGATAGCTTCGAATAGCACTGCTCCCCATGGTTCTGGAGAGCTACCGGGCCCTGCGTCTTGGGACGGAAAACGACTTGGAACAGCCCAGCCCCCAACCCGGCCACCGTGGCCCGTCCACGCCTGTGTACTGGCGGGTGGAGGGCAGTCTGCTCGATCTCACTACGGTTCGGCCGGTAGCCTTTTTCACCTGGAACTCGCAGACCTTCCTGGCCCGATGGGTGCGACGCGGGCTGGTCTTCATGATGGCGGTGCTGCGTCCCTTCCTCTATGCCACCAACCGGGTGTTCGCTACACGCGTGGTGCATGCGGTCTTGCGGGGGGTGAGCCGCGACCGGCTGGATCTGTTGGGCGAGGAATACTTCAAGTATAAGTTGAAGCCGCACCTCAAGCCCGACGGAGTGCAGCAGCTGAGAGCGTTGGTTGACTCCGGCGCCGAGGTTGTCCTGGTGAGCCAGAGCCTGGATCACGTGATGCGCCCTCTGGCACAGCATCTGGGCGTGCGATGGCTGATCGCCAACCGCCTGGAGTTCCGCGACCGCGTCGCTACTGGCAGGTTGCTGGAGCCGGTCATCCGCCCCCGCGGACTGTTTGCCCGCATAGTTGGGGCCGGCCCGGATGGAAGCCGGGCTCCGGAACAGCTGGCTCGGGAATTGGATCTGCGCAGCGCAGAGGTCCTCCAATCGGCGGTCGTGCCGACAGAGCGCCAACTCCCGCCGCTCGAACGGCCCATCGTCCATTATGAAACCCGCCGCCAGGCTGGCCCGTTCTCCGTCCGTTCCGCCCTCGCCGGCAGACAGGTCCTGCTGGTAGGTGTGACCGGCTTCATCGGCAAAGTGTGGCTGGTTAACACGCTGATGGATTTGCCGGAAGTCGGCCGCATCTACTTGCTCATTCGTCGCCAGAAAGCCAGCTCGGCGCTGCAACGTTTCGAAAAGCTGGTGGAAGAATCGCCGGTGTTCGATCCGTTGTTCGAGAAGTACGGCGATGGATTGGCGCAGTTTCTCAGCCATCGCGTGGAGGTGGTCGAGGGTGACGTTACGCAGCCTGGACTCGGTCTCGCTCCCCAGGATCATGAGCGGCTGCGCAACCAGCTGGATTTGGTCATCAACAGCTCCGGTCTTACCGACTTCAACCCTGACTTGCGCGATGCGCTGGCCACCAACGTGGATGCCGCCGTCCATGTCGTGGATTTCGTGCGCAAGTCCGATCATGCCGGCCTGCTGCATCTCTCCACCTGCTACGTGGCCGGGAGCAGCGATGGGCGGGTCAGCGAAATCCTGCGCCCCAACTACTCGCCGGCTGGTCCGGCGGACTTCGATGCCGAGCGCGAGTGGCGTGCGCTGCACGAGTTTATAAAGCACGCAGTACAGAAAGCCGAGAGCCCGGAAGTCACCGAGGAGCTCCGGCAGCAGGCGCTTGGCAAAGAACACGCTGCCAAAGACCTGCACGGATCGGCGCTGGAGAACCAGATCCGCAAGAACCGCATTCGCTGGCTGCGCAACTACCTGACCGAGGCAGGGACGAAGCGCGCGAACGAGCTGGGATGGCCTAATACCTACACCCTCACCAAGAGCCTGGCCGAATCGTTGATCTACAAGTATGGCGCCGGCCTGCCCATCGCCGTGGTGCGCCCGGCGATCGTCGAAACCTCACTCCGGCAGCCGTTTCTGGGGTGGAACGAGGGCATCAACACCTCGGCTTCCTTGTCTTATCTGCTAGGCACATATTTTCGCCAGCTCCCCTCCAACGAGCGCAAGCGCCTGGATATCATTCCAGTGGATTTGGTGTGCCGCGGCATGACCCTGGTGGCCGCTGCCGTCATTGCGCGCCGCAATGAGCGTCTGTACCAGCTCGCGACTTCGGTGACCAACCCGTGTGATATGGGGCGGTCCATCGAGTTGACCTCGCTGGCCCACCGCAAGCACTACCGCGCCCAGGAAGGGCTGGAATACTGGTTGCGCCTGCGCTTCGATGCCATCCCCGTTTCCAAGGAACGCTACAACCGCATGTCGGCGCCGGCGCAGAAGGCGATCGTGAAGTCCATTCAGCGCATCATGTCGCCCCTGCCCCTGAAGAAGCCGCCGCTGGCCCGCGCCGAGCGCAGCCTGGAGCGGGTCGAGAAGCTGATTGAGCTGTTCGAGCCCTTCATCCTCCACAACGAGCACGACTTTGTCGCCGATAACGTGGAGAAGCTTTCGCAAGCACTGGTGACGGAAGAGAGAGCGGTTTTCGGCTATGACACGCATTCCATCGACTGGTGGGACTACTGGATCAATGTTCACATTCCAGCGCTGCGCCGCTGGACCTATCCCCTGATCGAAGGGCGTCCGCTGGAGGCCCGCCCCTCGCGCAACTTCCAGTTTGCGGCGCAAGAGAACGGCGCCGGCATCCGCACCGGAACCAACGGAGCATCGTGGCGATATTCCTGACCGGATCGACCGGATACATCGGCGCTCATGTCGCCGCCAATCTTCTGGAGCAGCACGGCGCCGCGCTCAACGTGCTGGTGCGCGCCCGCGACCCGCATGAAGCGGAAGTGCGGCTGTGGCACGCTCTGCAGCTGCACTTTGGTTTTCCACGCTTCTACGAATTCCTGCAGACCCGCATCAGGATTTTTCGAGGCGACCTGACGGCTCCGCACTTCGGACTGTCCGACGATGAGTACGACCGGCTGATCCACACCACCGATTCGGTTGTCCACTGCGCCGCCTCGCTCAACCGCAAGTCGGAGAAGAGCTGCCTGAACGTTAACCTGCGGGGCACGCTCGAAGTGGTACAGCTGGCGATGAAGTCGAACTATTATCACGGCCTGCGCCGCTTCAGCCACGTCAGCACCGTGGCCGTCGCCGGCAAGCGCAAAAACGAGGTGGTGACGGAAGATCGCTCCATCGATTGGGAGCGGTCCGACTACGATCCCTACGCCCGCACCAAGAAATTTTGCGAGCACATGATCCGCCAGCTCCTGCCCGAGGTCCCGAAGACCATCTTCCGACCCAGCATCGTTCTGGGGGACAGCCGTTATCCCGAGACCACGCAGTTCGACATGGTGAAGGCGTTCGTCTTTCTCGCCGGCTTGCCGGTGCTGCCTTTTCGGCCCACGGACAAGATTGACATCGTCAATGTGGATTTTGTGGCAGACGCCATTACCACCCTGCATCAGAAAGAGAATCCGCAATACGACACCTACAATCTTTCGTCCGGGATTGGATCACAGACTTTTCGTCAACTGACCGGCGCTCTGGCCGTCGCCCGGCAGAAGCGCCGTCCGGTGTTCATGCCGCTGCTGGAACGACCGTTTGACGGCACGGTGAATGTCCTGGCCAGCCGCAGGGGTTCCCTCGGCTACGGCGCTTCGCTGATGAAGGTTTTCATGCCGTACCTGGTGTGGAACACGGTCTTCGACAACACCCGCGTCACCACCGAGCTCGGCCGCAAGCCGGTGCCGTTCTCGCAGTATAGTTACCCGCTGCTGAAGTTCAGCCGTGAGGCCAATTTCGCTTACAAGTATCAGGATTGGCCGGCCACGGCGGGAGGTTCTGCCGCATGATGGACTTCATTCTTGAAACCTGGGTCAGCGGTTTAATCGAACGCTCCAAAATGGGATGGATGCTGGGCAAGCACCAGGGCTGGCAGCCGGGAGAGAAGCTGAAGATCCTGTTCGCCGGCTACAACGGCAACCGCAACATGGGCTCGGATGTGCGCGTGGAGGAGATGCTGCGCCAGATTCGCCGCATCCTCGGCCCCGAGCGCGTCGCCTTTACCGTGATGACCCATGTCCCCAAGCTTTCAGAGGGATATTTCGAAGATACGGCTCAGGTACATCTTCCCGACATTTTCCCGCCGTTCCTCTACGACGAAGTTCCCAAGCACCACGGCGTGGTCGCCTGCGAGGGCTCGATGTTTAAGAGCAAGTTCGCCAATGCCCTGGCTACCATGATGATCGGTTCGCTGGGCATCGCCGCCGCCCAGAACAAGCTCTCGGTCGGCTACGGCGCCGAAGCCGGATACATGGACCCGCTCATCGCCAAAATGTGCGCCCGCTACTGCCGCAATTCCCTGGTGATCACCCGCAACGAGGAGTCTCGCACCTTGCTGCGCGAGCTGGGCGTGCCCACCGAGTTGGGCACCGACACCGGATGGACGTTTGAGCCGCATCCCGCCGAATACGGCCAAAAGACGCTGCGTGAAGCCGGGTGGGATGGCCGCGCTCCCGTGCTCGCGGTGTGTCCCATCAATCCCTTTGAGTGGCCGGTGAAGGCCTCCGTCGCCAAGTTCGCGCTGCACGGCCTGACCGGCGCCTACAAGGATAGTCACTACCGCTCGGTGTACTTCCACAACTCCGGGCCGCAGGCCGATCGCGCTCTCGACCACTATCTCATCGCCATCGCCAACGCCGTGGACGCCTTCCGCAAGCAGCGCAACGTCTTCGTCATCCTGGTGGGCACCGAGCGCCTCGACGGCCGCCCCGCCCAGCGCATCGCCAAGAAGCTCGGTGGCGTGCCCGTGTTCACCTCCGACGAGTACAACATGTACGAAATGGTCAGCATTCTGCGCGCCTGCCACATGATGGTTTCGTCGCGCTATCACGGCATCGTCACTTCCATGCCCGGGCTGGTGGCTTCCGCTGGCATCACCATGGACGAGCGCATCCGCAACCTGATGCGCGAACGCGGACACCAAGACCTGCTGATGAACGTGGATGATCCCGACCTCGAGCCGCGCCTGCTGGCCGCCATGGACAAGCTGTGCAAAGAGCGCGAGGCGATCGCCGACGGCATCGCCCGCACCGTGGTGCGCAACCTGAAGGTAATGGCCCGCATGGGTGTGTACTTCGAAGAAGAAGTGCAGCGCCGCTATCCTGATTTCCCCGCCCGCAAAGGCGAGTGGAGTTGGGAAGACTACTTGCCGTCGATGAGTCCCGGCCTGCACAGCTTGGTCGAGGCCTACGGCTAGAGAAACACTCACCACAGAGACACGGAGGCACGGAGAAAACAAATTCATGGGTTTTCTCGACGACATCTTTGCGCAGCTTGAGGCCGCAGGGAGGGCCACGGTCCTGTGGGAGCCTGGTGACGATGCGAGTTGGGGAGTGGGAGGAGGCGGCTTATTGCGACAAGTGGGGCAGGCTCGCACTTTCCTGCGCGGAAAAGGCCTGAATAAGGGCGACCGCTGCGCCCTGCTCGCCCACAACAGCATTGAATGGGTCGCCATGGACCTAGCCATCATGGCTGAGGGCTTGATCGTCGTTCCGCTCTACGCCCGGCAAGCCCCCGCTGAACTGGTCGCCATGATGAAGGATTGCTCTCCCGCTCTGATTTGCTGCGGAGACTCCACATTGCGCGACGGAATCGTTCAGAGCTGGCCAGACGCGCCGCCCCAGATTCTGTTCGACGAGGTTTTCTCCGGGCCTGCGGTGAGCGCTGACGAAAAGCCACTTCTCGCCGATTCCGATCCCGTCACCATCATCTACACCTCCGGCACTTCCGGTGAAGCCAAAGGCGTGATCCTCACCGCCGCCAACATCAGCCACATGCTGGAGTGCACCTCCGGCCGGCTCGACGTTCTAATGAACAACCGCCCCGGCCAGGACCGTGTCTTCCATTACCTCCCATTCTGCTTTGCAGGCTCCTGGATCATGCTGCTGACCTGCCTGTTGCGCGGCAGCCGGCTGACCCTGAACTCCGACCTGACCAAGTTGTCGGGTGAGATGCGCGCCGCCGCCCCCGACTACTTTCTCAACGTTCCGCAACTGCTCGAACGCATGCGCAAAGCGGTAGACGAACAACTGTGGAAGACTGGCGGCATCGTGCAGGCCCTGTACCGCCGCGCCAAAGGGTCTTGGGTGCGCAAGCAGGAAAAACAGGCGAAGTTGTCGGACTCGCTCTGGCTCGGCTTGGCCAACTCGCTGGTCTTTCCAACCATCCGCGAAAAGATGATCGGGTCAAACCTGAAAGCCCTCATCTGCGGCTCCGCTCCCCTCAATCTCGATACGCAACTCTTTTTCATGATGCTCGGCATTCCCGTGCTTCAGGTTTACGGCCTCACCGAGACCACTGCCATCTGCACCATGGACGACCCGCGCCACGTCGAACCCGGCCGCGTCGGCCCGGCCATCAGCAGCGTCGAGATGAAGCTGGGCGAAAATGACGAACTCATCGTCCGCGGTCCCAACATTTTCCCCGGATACTGGAACCGGCCCCAGGAGACTGCGAAGACGCTGCGCGATGGCTGGTTCCATACCGGAGACCAGGGCGAAGTCAACGGGGCAGGGAACTGGCGTATCATCGGGCGGATCAAGAACCTGATCATCCTCGGCTCGGGACACAACGTCGCCCCCGAGCCGATCGAAGATGAGATCCTGCAGCGCCTGCCCGGCGCCCAGCAGGTGGTGCTGGTAGGCAACGGCCGCAGCTATCTATCGGCCATCATCACCGGCGAGGTTGCGTCCGAAAAGGTGCAGCCGGCGCTCGACGAGGTGAATTCAGGCCTGCCGCATTACAAGCAGGTCCGGGCATTTCAGGTTGTGAAAGAGCCATTCTCCATCGAGAATGGCCTGCTGACGGCCAATGGCAAGTTAAAGCGCGACGCCATCGCGGCGCGCATGAAGTCACAGATAGAAGAGATGTACCAGGTGAAACAAGCGGTCTAGCCGTAGCGCCGGCGTCTCGCCGGCCACTACGAACTGGGGCATCAAGAAAAGCAGATGAGCCAATTTCAAGGCCAATCGCTGTCGTGGGAGCTGAAAGACGGCGTCGTCGAGGTCGCCCTCCACCGCGCTCCCTGCAACGAGATCGGCTCGCTGACATTAGAAGAGCTGGAGAAACTTACCGCCGCACTGCCTGCCCTGGAAGAACAATCCCACGCCCTGATCCTGTACAGCACCCAGGCTTCCGGCTTTTGCGCCGGAGCCGACCTGCGCGAGCTTTACACCCGCTCGCAGCAGATGGATCGCGGCGACGCGGTCAAAGGCGTCCGCACTTACCTCGAACGCATTCACCATGTGATGAACACGCTGGACGCCTCGCCGCTGACAACGATCGCTGCCGTGCACGGCGTGACCTTCGGCGGAGGCTTGGAGCTGGCCCTGGTCTGCGACCTCATCATCGCCGACAAGATGGCCCGCTTCGCCTTTCCCGAGCTGCGTCTGGGCCTGATCCCCGGCTTCGGCGGAATTCCCCGCCTGAAGCGCGATCTGGGCAACGCCGTCGTCCGCGATTTGCTCCTCACCGGACGCAGCTTCAACGCCACCAAAGCCCAGCAGGTCGGGCTGGTCAGTCAAGTCGTCGGCGAAGGCGAGGCCCTGCGGGTCGCCCGTGCCACGGCTGCGCAACTGGGCAAGTTCGACCGCCGCACCGCCATCGCCGCCAAGCAGTTCATCAAGCCGATCCCGTACGAAGAGTTGCGCCGGGAGATAGATATCTTTTGCGAGCTGTTTACCCAGCCGGCGGTCGAAGCCGGGTTGCGGAAGTTTGTGGAGAGCACGGACGCGCAGCCGTATCTGCCGTGAGCGGAAGTGACCGATGCCTACAGCTTCGTCGAAAGCTCCCAATCCGTTGAGGGAGCCGGATCGGTGGTTTCCATCTGCTCGATCACGGCCTTCGCAGAATGTTCGCTGACGTCGGTCACAACTGCGGTTTCAAATATCCGAGATGGGCTGTGAACGTAGAGTTCCATGCCCGCCTTCAGGCCGTCAATGCTGCCCACGTCTAGTCTGACATTTGTAATTCGGCGGGCATGCTCAAGACGCGTCTGCTCGACGAAAGAGATCTTCGCCTTAATTGGTTCTGCCAGAATGTAGGTTAAGAACTCACTCGGAAGATTCGGCTGACCGCTTACCGGCTTCTTTTCGTCTCCGCGTCTCAACAGAAAGCTTGCAGACCGTCCCCCAAAGAGGGAACTCGGTTCAGATCCCGCATTGATCGCGTTTGCGAAATCGACAATGTGATCCGCCGCGATTAGGTAGTGGCGCTCTCCCCAACGGACCGGCAGCAGTTCAGGCGCCAGTCCTTGGAATCCTTCTTGTTTGTTTGGGTACTTGAACAGCAGCTTCACGGTGCCGTTCGTGAACGCAACACCGCCATAGTTAAGGTCGTACAAACCAAGACAACCATGCCAGCTGAACGTGAAGCCGCCCTTGGGAGCCAAGGCGAGACTGACGTTAACGCCTAGTCCGTCTCCAAAGTAGTACTCGCCGGCCCAGTCGTGGTCTTTTAGATCCCGGAGTTCTTGGCGAATTTTCTTGGTTTGTTTCTCTGAGGCGGCAACCGAGGCTTCCGAGAATCTCTCATCCAACTTCGGGGTCTGGGAGTACAGCTGAGGACTCAGCAGGGAACCAATGAGAAACAATACTGCGCAATGGCTCCACTTCGTCATGTTAAGGTGTAGCTACTTCTTGTTAGACACCTGTCTTCATAGTATTGGTGTCAATCTTCACCGTCCACATTACGATCGTGCAGGATCGGCCCAACATTTTGAATCCAAGCCATTTCCTGCTCGCTGGCTAAGTGCTGCGGTTAAAGCCTCGGTTCGTTTTACAATCACTCCATGCCCACGACCGACCAGACCCTCGACCAGATTCTCGCCCTCGCCGCGTCCCACTTCAAAGTTCCGCGCGAGAAGCTCACCCCCGACGACGACTTCTTCAAGATCCTGAAGATTGATAGCCTGCAAGCCCTCGATCTGCTCACCAAGCTGGAGAATCATTTCCACGTCGAGCTGCCTGATTACGAAATGCAGGGCGTAACCGATTTCCGCACCCTCGCAAGCCGTATTCAAGCGCGCTTGTGATGCGGATTACCACGGAGAACACGGAGGCACGGAAAAACTCATAAGCAGGTTTTCCTCCGTGTCTCCGTGCCTCCGTGGTGAGATCGAAGCGTTCCCCGCCGGTAATGAAATGATTCACTGCTGTCCAAATTAGC
>Ga0335070_10004249_pt1 | contig 16713 bp, 13 predicted proteins | sample Lox_Sample_13_FD_206722 | JGI IMG/M metagenome (GOLD analysis project Ga0335070, IMG submission 206722) | Soil microbial communities from Loxahatchee National Wildlife Refuge, Florida, United States - Lox_Sample_1.3 | ecosystem: Environmental > Terrestrial > Soil > Wetlands | place: USA... | reverse complement strand
GCATAGATTTCGGGTTCATTTTCTTGCACCCACAGCACCTTGGGCGCCGTGAACCCGGTCAGGGCGTCATTGCCGGTGATCTGGATCAGGCGCTCCTTTCCCACCCGCTTGCGGATCTCGTCGCACTGCGCCCCGGTACGCTGGTCGTTCCACAGGATGGCCGGGCGTAAGACGCGACCGCCTTCGTCCAACAGGACCAGCCCGTGCATCTGGCCCGTCAGGCCCAGCGCCGCCACGGAAGAGCCATCGATCCCGGCCTGATCCAGCGCCTGGCGGATGCTGGCAGCCGTCGCCGCCCACCAATCCACCGGGTTCTGCTCCGACCAGAGCGGCCTGGGTGTGGAGAGGCTGACGGGGGTGGAAGCTACCGTCACGACTGCTCCCTGTGTATCAACCAGGATGGCTTTGGCGCTGGTGGTCGAGACGTCAATCCCAAGAAAAAACGGTTTTTCTGGCATGGCATTCCTTAAATTATCGAACACCGAGCAGAATTTCGATGGTAAGCTGGTCGAGTCGCTCGTACTTGAGGCCGCGGCGGGCGATCCCTGCCCGGTCGAAGGCCTGGGCTTTGAGAGCAGCGGCGCTTTGAGAGGTGTATTTTCCAAAGTGGCCCGCCAAAGTGACATCGCTGGCGTTGATCTCGCTTAATAAAACATTGATCTCCGGATCGGCGTTGAATCGATGGCCCTTCTCCTTGAGGATAAGGTAGGTGCGCATGCAGCCGCGGGCGAAATCCTTGACGCCTTCGTAATCCTCGGTGCGATAGGCGTGGGCGTCGAAATGACGGCTGCCGGTGTAGCCCACGTCCTCGAGGAACTTCACCAGGAAAAAGGCTGCCTTGGGATTGTTCGAGCCGAAGCGCAGGTCCTGGTCGTAACGCCCAAAGGCCTGGTCGTTCAGGTCGATGTGGAAGAGCTTGCCGGCCTCCCAGGCCTGGGCCACCCCGTGTAGGAAGTTCAGCCCGGCCATGTGCTCGTGGGCCATTTCGGGGTTCACGCCGAACATCTCGGGATGGTCGAGGGTGGCTATGAAAGCCAGCATGTGCCCGATGGTGGCGTTATACATATCGGAGCGGGGCTCGTTGGGCTTGGGCTCCAGGGCCAGCTTGAGATCGTATTTCTGGTTGAGCACGTATTCCGAGAGGTAATTCATGGCCTCGCGGTTGCGCTTGATGGCGTCGACCGGATTCTTGCTGGCGTCCGTCTCAGTCCCTTCGCGCCCGCCCCAAAAGACGTAAACCTTCGCGCCCAGCTCTACCCCCAGGTCGATAGCGTGCATCGTCTTCTGGAGGGCATAGGCCCTGACGCGAGCATCGTTAGAGGTAAAGGCGCCGTCTTTGAAGATCGGGTCGCCAAAAAGGTTGGTGGTCGCCATGGGGACGACCAGCCCGGTTTGCTGGAGCGCCTGCTTGAATTCGCGCACGATACGACTGCGCTCGGAAGGCGCGGCGTCGATCGGCACCAGGTCGTTGTCGTGGAAGTTGACGCCGTAGGCGCCGACCTCCGCCAGCAGGTAAACAAGCTCCACCGGGCTGAGCGGGTCGCGCACCGGGCTGCCAAACGGATCGCGGCCGATGGAGCCGACGGTCCACAGGCCAAACGTAAATTTGTCATCGGGTTTGGGATTATATATGTCCATTTTGTTTTTCCTTAATCCGTATAATTTGGCCCTTTGGGAGTTGCCGTGGTTTCAGGGGCAAAGTGCTGCGCACTTTCTCCCTGAAACCAAGCTAAAACCCAAAGATCCTATAATTTCTTTATTGTAAATGTTCTGAGCGGCTTGTTCGCTTACAGCCGCCGCCCGAAGAAACTCTCTTTGAGTTTGTAACAACTGGCAGGCTTATCATCCTCACCTGGGCTTACGCTATTTAGGTTAGCGATGCTTCTTGAAGTAAACGTCGATATAAACTGCCGTGACAAGGATAATCGCTTTCACCACGTATTGCCACGCGGGCTGCACATTCAACATTTGAAGCCCGGTGGTCAAACTGGCGATGATCAGTGCGCCGATCAAGGCTCCGGGAATGGTGCCTACACCACCTAAAGGAGAAGTGCCGCCCAAAATGCAAGCGGCGATGGCGTCCAATTCATAACCCGTGCCGGCTGCAATTGTGCCATAACCGACATAGGAAGCTAAGACCACGCCTGCTACCCCGCACAAGCCTCCCATCAAAATAAATACCCGGAAGACCAGGCTGCTGACGCTAATCCCGGAAAAGCGAGCGGCCTCCCTGTTGCCTCCAATGGCATAGGCATATCGACCAAAGCGAGTGTTGTTTGCCGCATAGGCAATCACCACTGCCACAATTGCAAGCAGCATTACCGGCACGGGGATACCCTTGTAATTATTGACACTGAGAACATAGGCGAAGATCAACACCAGTATAGCGCCCACCGACGTTAAATCAAGGTAAAGCGGGCGAGGTGTAAAACCATACTTCACCTTATTGCGCCGGCTATTAAACACATTCCAAATCAGCGCCACAACAATGAGCCCAAATATCACCCAACCCCAGATTGGCGGGACATAACCCTGACCGATATCAGAAAAAACCGGCTGGTTCGCCGCGATCGTTTTTCCCTGGGTAACCAGCAGGAGAAGACCATTGAACAGCCACATGCCACCCAAAGTGACAATGAAAGCAGGTAAACCCAAATAGGCAATGATATAGCCTTGGACTACGCCAGCCAACAAGCCAACTAATAGGCCACAGATGACAGAAAGTATGGCCGGCAGGACTACCTGGCCCGGAAAAAGGTCGAACCAAACATAGAATTGCAGGTAAGCTACAACTACAGAAACGAAGCCTGCCAGTTTGCCTACTGACAGGTCAATGCCCCCTGTAACGATCACCAACACCATACCAATGGACATAAAGGATGTGACGCTCATCTGGCGGAAGAGATTCGATATATTTTGGGGATCCAGATATCTCCCGTTTGTTAGAAAGAAAAAGATTCCCCAAATAACTGCCACTGCTACGAGGAGAATATAGGATTGAATGTTGTGTCTTACGCTTTGAAGGAACTTAGACCATATTGATTCAGTCTGAATATTAGCAGGAGTTGAAATTTTCACGGGACACCTCGCTTTTCTTCTTCGCCAGTTTTCATGCAACCGCCACGCCAGTAGCCAAAGCCATTATGCGTTCCTTGTCAGCCTCATCGACAGGTAAAGTGGTCGTGGAATGTCCCTGGCACATCACCATAACACGATCACTCATTCCAATCACCTCTTCTAACTCACTCGAGATCATGATGATTGCCACGCCCTTCTCAGCCAGGTCATTCATCAGCTTATAAATCTCATATTTCGCCCCGACATCAATGCCGCGGGTTGGATCGTCCATGATCAGGACTTCCGGCTTGGATAATAACCATTTTGAAATGACCACTTTTTGCTGATTACCACCTGACAAGGTTTCAACCAGCACATCCAGGCTGGGTGCCTTGATTGTCAGGCTTTTAGCTTGCTGCATACTGGCTAGCATTTCTGCATTGGCATTAATGCTGAAGAATTTAACAAACTGATCCAAATTGGGCAGAGAAATGTTCCTGGAAATGCTTAGGATCAAGACCAGCCCCGTCTTTTTGCGATCCTCCGGCACCAAACTCAAGCCCGAACTAATCGCGTCATGAGCACTTCGGGGTTTAATCTCTTGCCCATTTATCCGGATTTTCCCTTTAGTGACCATCCCATATTCACCGAATAATGTTGTCACCAGTTCGGTTCGACCCGAACCCATCAATCCAGCGATTCCGAGAATTTCACCCTTGCGCACATTGAAGCTTACCCCTTTCAGTACCTTTCGATTGGGTTCATCAGGATCAGCTGCCTCAAGACCTTCTACCTCGAATACAACATCGCCGGGCGCGCGATTTCCTTTTGGAAAACGTTCCTTCATCTCGCGGCCAACCATGTATCTGATCAGATCATTCTGGGTCACATCTGTTATCGGTTGAGTGGTGATGATTTTGCCATCTCGCATGACAGTCACCCTATCTGTGATTTGGAAGAATTCCTCCAACCGGTGAGAAATATAAATACAGGTAATGCCGTGCTGCTTAAGTGTTCTCAGAATTTCCATCAATTTTTCAACTTCGGCTTTCGTGAGAGCACTGGTAGGCTCATCCAGGATCAAGACCTTGGCATTTTCAGAGAGAGCTTTAGCGATCTCGACCATCTGCATTTTACCGACCCCCAAATTGTTAACCACAGCCCACGGATCAACATCCAATTGATACCTTGCCAGAATTGCCTGTGTTTCGGCATATACTTTATTCCAGATGATTGCCCCGTGTTCCACCGGCTCCTTGCCCAGGAAAACATTTTCGCCAACAGTTCTGGTTGGTATCAGCATTAATTCCTGATAAACAATTGCAATCCCCTCCTTAACTGCCTCCTGTATGGAGCTTTGGGCTAATTTTAATTCCTCGCCATCGTAGATCACGGCGCCCTCATAAGTTCCGTGGGGATAAACGCCCGAAAGGATTTTCACTAATGTGGATTTGCCCGCGCCATTCTCTCCACAGATTCCATGAATCTCGCCGCGACGGATCTGGAAACTTACGTCGTTGAGGGCGGTAACGCCAGGAAACTTCTTGGTAACATGTTGGAAATTAAGAATGATATCTTCGTCCATCGGCATACCTGTTATTCAAGGATTTTCTTCAAGTTGTCTTCCGCGCCCGAAAACTCGCTATCGGGCGCGGAAGACTTAAGCTAAGGAGCTAATCTTAGCCCGAACACAAATTACGGCCTTGGAGGAAGTTGAGCGGCAGGTACGTTGCGATAGACAGCATCGTAAGTCTGGAAGTTGCTCTTGACGATGACATCATAAACATTAGTTTTCGTAACCTCGACAACCTGCAGGAAGTTCGCCATGACATTCCCGGTCTTGCTCTTATCGTTGGTCAATTGAGCCATCGTGTATTGCGTCAGACCAGTGGGAGTCTGGCCTTTCACCAGGGCTTCGATCATCTTCACGGCTTGCGGTGCCAACAAACGTGTATCCTTGAAGACGGTGACAGTCTGCCCACCCAAGACGATGCTATTGCACCCATCTGCCGTGGCATCCTGACCCGAGATCGGCACCTTACCCCACAATCCCTGTGCCTTCAATGCCTGCAGTTCTCCCAGCGCCGTTCCATCATTCGATGCAACGACCGCGTCAATCTTATTTTGCTGGGCTGTGAGGATATTCTCCATCATCGTTTCGGCTTTAGTAGCATCCCAGTTGTCAACCCACTGGTCAGCTACGACCTTGATGACACCCTGGTCGATGAATGGCTGGAGGACTGCCATTTGGCCCGAGCGGACCAAGATGGCATTGTTATCAGTCGGAGACCCGCCGGACAGGACTACCTTGGCCGGATTATCTTTCGTCCATGTAGTGCTGCCGGGTAGTCCGAGGGCCTTAACGACACCATCGGCTTCCGCCTTGCCAACCGCGACGTTATCGAAGGACAAATAGGCAGAAATTTTATCAGTCTTGATGAGGCGATCATAGGAAATTACCTTTACACCCGCTGCAACGGCCTTCTCAACCGGAGTAACGGCTGCATCGCCATCTTCAGCGATAACAATTAGACCTTTCACGCCTTGTGTCACCATATTGTCAATCTGGTCGCTTTGCAGCTTCACATCATGGTCGGCTTCCTGTGTAATTACCTCGTAGCCATCCTTTTGAAGTAGCTGGACCATCTGGGCATTTTCAACCGGCCAGCGTTCAGTGGCGAAGTCGGAGAATGAAAGGCCGATTTTGATCTTGCCGGTGGAGGCAGCGGGAGGTTGTGTGGCAGCCGGGGCTTGAGTTGCAGCCGGAGCCTGGGTGGCAGCAGGAGCGGTCGTAGGCGCAGCGCAGCCAGCAATAAAACTGGAAATTGCCAACATAGTCACAAAGACCATCAAGAGCTTTCTTGATTTCATTTCTTATTCTCCTTATTTACTTTTCAAATGAAATATGACAGTAGAGGAAGATCGCCGGGCTTTTTCTTCTCTTGTTTTGAAAACCTCCTTTCTCGAATTGTTCTCCCCTGAACGAAGCTTATGGATGAGTTTGGTGTTATGGAATTACCAAGTTAAAAGACTCTTGCATGACATTGTCTAAAACCAGGGCAACCGCGCCTATGACGCAAGAATCCACCCCAAGTTGGGATGGAATGATCTTTACGGTTTGGATTAGAGGTTGGAGCGCATTTTCGCGAATTTGATCCTGGATAATTGGAATTAACCAGGGGCTGGCTGGGCTTAGCGCCCCGCCCACCACAACCAGCTCAGGATTGAAAATGTTTATCAGGTTTGAGATCCCCACACCCAGGTGACCGCCGACTTCCCTCAAGGCAGAGAGGGCAATTTGATCTCTGTCCTTGGCGGCTTCAACGACGGTATCAACCGTCAATCGGTTTAGATCGCCGTTCAGCAAGTTATTAATCACACTGGGTTGACCTTCTTCCAGGGTCTGGCGGATGCGCCGGATCATATAGCGAGGCCCGACGTAGGTTTCCCAGCATCCGCGGCTGCCGCACCCGCAGATTTCGCCCCCCTCATAAATGGTGGTGTGCCCGATCTCGCCAGCGTACCCATTGCTGCCCTTGAACAGTTTCCCCCCAATCATAATTCCACCGCCCAGGCCGATGCCGGTGCTCAAGTAGATATAATCATCCTTGCCCCGGGCTGCGCCATAAAAATATTCCCCCAAGGCTCCGCTGTTGGCCTCATTTTCTACAAATACTGGAAGCTGAAAGCGGTTGGAAAATATCAGGCGAATGGGTATTTCTTTCCAGTGCAGGTTGGGCGCAAAAACTAATTTGCCTTGTAAAGTATCTACCAGACCAGGAACACCAATGCCAATCCCCAAGGGTTTGAGTCCTAAGTTTTGACCGTATTCCAGAGCTTCGCTAACCAGCGCTTCGGATTTTTCCAACAAACTGACCTGCGTTTCGTCCTCCGGAAGGGCAAACCGCCTGCGCCATAAAACCTGAGCTGTAAAGTTCGTAAGAATGGCCGATAAAAAATCGACCCCGATCTCAAAACCAACCGCACACCCGCCGTTGGGGTTCATGGTCAACAACATGCCGGGGCGTCCCACGCGGGCTTCATCCTGGAAGGTAGTTTCCTGGATGAAATTGCTGTCAATCAGCTCGCTGATGATGCTGGAAATGGTGCTGGGGTTAAGCCCGGTGTGGGAGGAGAGTTCGGCCCGCGACAAGGGGGCAAACAACCGCATAGCTTCCATCACGCCAGCCACATTAACTCGACGCACGAACAACTGGTTTGCTGCGAGGATTTTTCTTTTCATATATCGATGATAATTATTTTATTGGATCAATATAATAATTATAGCAAGCGAGAAAAAAAAGTCAATAACAAATTGACTGATAAATTACCCGAAGACTGTAACCTGGTTGCGACCCTGCTTTTTAGAGACGTATAGGGCTGCGTCAGCTTGCGGGATGAGCTCATTCAGGCTGGACGTATTATCAATGGCCTGGGTCACTCCGAAGCTGGCGCTAAAAGAAACGATACTTTCATCCTTCAACTTAAACGGTGTTGAATCGAAGCTCTCACGGACGCGTTCGGCTATGCGCACAGCATGCAAGGAATCGGTGTCGGGCAACAGGATAATAAATTCGTCTCCCCCATAGCGCCCCAATAAATCCACCTTGCGGATGCTTTTCGTACAAATGCTGGCCAGCTCCTGCAGCACTTGATCGCCGAATGCATGCCCGTAGGTATCGTTGATTTGTTTGAAATGGTCTATATCCAATAAAATCAGCGAAAGCGATTTTCTGGTTCGTAGGAAACGCAAGAATTCGCGCTCAGCATAATTAAAAAAGCCGCGCCGGTTCAGCAGGTGCGTCAAAGAATCGGTGATGGCGATCTGCTGAATTCTTTCGTGCAGGCGGGCATTGTGGAGGGCAGCCGTGGTGGTGGCGGCAAAACTCTCCAGAAAGGTCAGGTCATTTTCCTCAAAAGAATTTGGCCGGGGAGACACCAGGGTAATCGCCCCCAAAAAATCGCTCCCGATTTTTAAAGGAACGATCAAGAGGGATCCCTGATTGGCTTCTATAGCTGCGCTGGAGCTTTGTTGGAAAGCATCGACCTTAAGGGATTGTTCTTCGAGGACTGCTTTGCGGGTATAAACAGCGATAGGATTATCCCGCTGAAGTGTAAATTTCCTTTGAATAGCGCTTTCACGTTTCTGGGCAACGCCCTGGGTGCAACAATCGACCATGTCCGGATCGGGAATAAACAACATGGATTGCCTGGCGGCAGGAAAGGCATTCAGCACAGCCTTGAGCACTTTTTCGGTCAGTTTCTGAAAGTCGAGCGTTTCCAACAGGGTATTGGTGGCCGTATGAAGTGCTTCAAGCTGGCGGACGTGGCGCGCCTCTTTCTCATATAGGCTCGCGTATTCGATCTCCTTTTGTTTCAGCGCCTGCTCGATTTGCTTACGCTCGATGGCGTAACGGATCGTCCGTTCCAGGACGCGGGGGGTAAGTTCTTTTTTATCCAGGTAGAAGAGCGCGCCTGCCTGCATGGCTTCCAGATCGAGCTCGTAACTACCCAACCCGGACAATAAAATCATGGGGACATTGATGCCAGACTGTGACGAAGTTTGGATCATCTGGAGGCCATTCTCCCCCGCCAGGTGATAATCGACCAGAATCACATCGTAGGCCTGGCGCTGAAGCGCTTGTTGCGCTTCCAGCGAATTCGGTATCCACTCCAAATTAACTTCCCGGTCGTTGATCGAAGACAGAGCGGAGCGGATGATGAAGGAATCGTCTTCATCGTCATCAATGAGCAAAACTTTCCAGCCATGTTTGGCGATCACTCTTCCTATCCCTCGTAATCAGCGTCCTGGACGATCAACAAAATGTCGCAATTCTGGTACCTTTCCATTTTAACGCCTGGAGGCAGTTTAATCGATATCCGGCGAAATAATCTAATCAAGTTCTTATTTTCGTTAAATCAAAGGAGCGTTTCATTTCAGGGAAAACAATCGAAATGAAACGCTCCGGTAAAAAAGCGAATTTTACACTCTCAAGCTTTCCAGGTCAGACTGCTCCTGGATGGTCAGAACCCGGTCCAGGTCTAGCAGAATCACCAGGCGCCCGTCCAGCTTGGCTATACCGGTGATAAAAGCCGAGTCAACCGTCGTGGCAATGGACGGAGCCGGTTCCACTGCCTGGTCGGGCACGGTGAATACTTCACTGACTCCGTCAACCACCATCCCAACTTCGGTCCGGTTGACGCTGATAACGATGATGCGGCTGTCCTTGTCGACCTCGTTGGACGCCATTCCGAAACGCTTACGCAGATCGATCACCGGCAGAACCTTGCCGCGCAGATTGGTCACCCCTTCCACAAAGGCCGGGGCGTGCGGCATTTTGGTGATGGCCTGCATTTTGATAATACTCTCGACTGAGCTGATATCCACCCCGAACTGTTCAGTGCCCAGCTCAAATACCACGATTTGATCATTCATAAGGTTCTCCTGCTGCAAATAAGGCTTAATGGAAAATCGTTCACACTTCAGTCGCCGTTTCTGAAGGTGACATGATGTTGAATCCTGTTCAGAATAAGATGTTTGGGGGTTAGAATCAAGAAAAAAGGGATTAATTGAGAGTAAATAAAATATAAAATCCCCGTTGGATCTCTGGCATTTAATGGCCTGGTATTCTTAAATGCGGTTTGCGGTTCACGATATGAGCCGCAAACCGCATTGTTAACAAAATATTCTTATTTTTTCTTCAACACCAGCAGGCCGTTGGCCGTCTCAGAGACTACGTATCCGGCTGGGACTGCCTCCAGGGCGCCTTCCCCTTTTTCTTTAGAGAAGAAATAGAGGGTGGTTTTTTTACCAGTGGATGTCACGCGGTTCTTGCCATGTAGGAAATAGGTGACACCTTTGGAATTCTTGTGCGAATAAGCCATGGGATTCTCCTTTCAACCTGCTTGAGATAGGTTTACACCTTGAATCCATTTATATTACCATTTTTTGAATCTTTTTGGTAGAAATAGGCCGGCCGGGATAAATGGAGCATCCCGCCCGGCGTGGACGCTGGCCTGGGTGCTGTCCCCGGCTGATTTGCAGCCGGGGACAGCACTCAGGTTCATTATTGAGCAGATTACGGTTTCTTGCGATAATCTTCGAGCTGTAGTTTCAGGAAAAGGCGCTGGCGGACTTCGCCGGGCAGTTCGGCTTCGGGTTCAGTCTCTTTGTACAGCTCGACTGTTTTGCGCAGGGTATTTACGACGATCCGGCAGTTCTCACAGTCCTCTAAATGCGCTTCCAACACGGCGCATAACTCGGCTTCGAGCTCGCCGTCGATATATTGGGAAATACTTCCCAATAACTGTTTACACTGTGGAGAATATTGATGTTTACTCATCGGCGGCTTTCCTCCGCTATTTTTCCACCAAAATAAACCGACAGCTCCTGGCGCAAATGCAGCCGGGCGCGCAGCAAGCGAGTCTTGACGTTATTTTCACTCAATCCCAGGGCTTCCGCCGTTTCCTGGATCGAAAGGCCTTCCAGGTCGCGCATCACGAACACTACTCGCAGGTTTGCCGGTAAATGCTGGATGGCCTTATCCATGAACCGCCTGGCTTCACCCGACAGCAGCTCGCCTTCGGGCAGGCAGCAAAAATCAACAATTTCCATCCCTTCGCTCTCGACATCGGGTTCCGAGCCCCCTTCGTCCATCGAAAGCGCTTCCGGCTTCCGCCGGCGGATCGACATCAGGGCCTCGTTGACCGCGATCCGGTACAGCCAGGTGGTCAGGCTGGAACGCCCTTCAAAATCTGGCAGCGCTCGAAAGGCTTTCAGATAGGTCTCCTGCAGCACGTCCTCTGCATCCAGCGCATTCCCCGTTATTTGTAAAGCCACGCGGTAAATATGCCCTGACGTCTCATCGACCAGGCGGGCAAAGGCCTCTTTATCTCCGGCTTTCAAGGCTGTGATTGACATAGTTTTGGTTTCATTTATTTAGATGCTTTAGAAAATTGAAAGTTGCATGGAACATAAAGTTAAGCGATTATAGCGCAATTTTGAGTCTTGACTTTATACATAAAAAGATCAACAATAAATATAATAATTCTCTTGTTTGTCTGTAATCTCAGACAATTTCAGATAGGAGATAAAATGCGAACTCGATCCAGGTCCACGTTTTGGCTTCTAGCCAATACCTTGATTCTAATCACCTTTATCTTCGCGCCTTTAGCCAGCTTGCCCGCCGGCTCGGCTTTAGCGATGCAGGGGAGCGGGCCATTCATCGTAAACGCCCCGGGCGACGACCTGGTTACAAATATCAGTCTCGGACCCGACACGCCGAACATTCTGCGGAATAACGAAGACGTAACCGTTAACTTTTCCTACAGCACTACCCAGGCCGGCGGTGTCCGGATCTTCCCTCGGCCCTACACTAACGGCTCACCATCGCCTAATTACGCTGCCAGCGGCTCTCCGCTTTACCCGCAGTCCGCCACGGGTACGGGCAGCGGCACTTTCACCATAACGACCGGAAAGGTAGTGGTGGACCAGATCCGCTTTCAGATCTACGACGCCAACCAGACTACCCTGCTTTTCGATACCTTCATCCCGGTCTATTACTTGTTCGGCGACCCTATCAACCTGGTCACAGACATTACCCTGAGCCCGGATACGCCGAACGTTCTCCAATTCAATCAGGACGTGAATTTAACCTTCAACTACTCAACCCGGACGGAGGGAGGCGTGCGAATTTTCGCCCGCCCATTCACCAATGGCGCCCTGACCCCCAATTATGCTGCCAGCGGCTCTCCGCTTTACGCCATCGGCGGCGGGTCGGGATCGGGCTTTTTTACTATCACGTCCGGGCAGGTGGTGGTCGACCAGATCCGCATTCAAATGTGGAACGCCAACCAGACCACGTTGCTCTTCGAGGCCTTCCTCCCGGTTTATTTTAGGTTCAAGGACGCACTGAACATAGTTACGCGCGTTACATTCCGCCCGGATACCCCCAACGTTTTCAAATACGGCCAGAATGTAAATCTGACCTTTAATTACAGCACCAATCAGCCAAATGGCGTTCTCATCTTCGCCCGTCCGTTCAGTGGCGCGAACCTGTCTCCGAATTACGCCGCGAGCGGTTCTCCGATCTATCCCCCCGGCTCAGGCTCCGGCACCGGCTCTTTCTCCCTGACGGCGGGACCGCTGAACGTCGATAAGGTGCGGATCCAGATGTGGGATACCAGCCAGAAAACGCTGCTGTTTGAAGCTTTCTTGCCGGTGCATCTGCTGTGGGCCGGCTCGGGTCCCCCACCGGGACCGGATATGAGCGTGAAAGCAATCGAAGTCACCCAGGCCGTCCAGGATTTAAACAACAGCGTAGACCTGGTAGCGGGTAAACAAACCTACGTGCGGGTGCACGTCAGCTCGACGGCTACGATTTCGAACGTGTTTGCAACGCTTTCCGGCCGGCGCGGCTTCGTCAATCTGACTCCTGTCCTGAATCCAGGCAACCCCGGCAGCCAGATTACCGTGCGCACCTCGCCGGATCGCGGCCAGATCAATGACAGCTTCTGGTTCGAGCTGCCTTCCTCCTGGACGACTGCCGGAAGCCTGACCCTCACCGCCAACCTGGATCCGAACAACGCCAAGAACGATCCCAACCTGGCCAATAATACCAGCTCGGTGACCGTGAACTTCCAGGATACGCCCCCGCTCCGGCTGAAGATCGTGGACGTGCAGTATACGTCCGGCGGGACCACCTACCTGGCCAGCAACTTCCACATGGATATGCTAGAATCCTGGCTGCGCCGGGCCTACCCAATTTCCAACCTGCAGGTGACGCGCTCGACCTTCATTTATCCGACCGCCGGCCTGCCCGACGTCGATACCCTGCACGGTTACCTGGCCTTCATCAAGTTGCTGAACATTCTCTTCTCCAGCGAGGACGGGCGCATCGTTTACTACGGCATGGTCGATGACGGCGGCGGTTTCATGCGCGGCAAAGCCGCCTCGATCCCCGGCACGATTGCCGCCGGGCCGACCGGAACGGGCACCTGGGGCTGGGATTTCGATGGCTCCTACGGCGATTGGTACGGCGGCCACGAGATCGGACACACCCGCGGCCGTTACCACGCCGATTTCTGCGGCGCCTCTGGTGGAGTCCCTTATCCCTATCCGAACGGCCAGATAAGCCCGACCTTGACCGGTAACACGGCCATCTATGGTTTCGACATCACAACCCACGCCATTTACCCTCCTAGCTGGAAGGACGTGATGACCTACTGTTCTAACCTGTGGATGTCTGATTTCACCTACGTGGGCATCCGCAATTACCTGGTCGGAACCGGATTCCTGACGGTCCAGCCGGCTGCGGTCACAGCCAGCCAATTCCTGGCGGTCGAGGGCATGGCCGACCTGTCGAACAATACGGCCCACCTCGATAACGTATCCCTCATCACCCAGACCAACACCATCCCGCTGCCGGTTGCCGGCGATTGGACGCTCGCCCTGGTGGGCTCGGCGAACAACGACCTGGCAACCTATCCTTTCAGTCCCAAAGAGCTGACCGACAGCGAGCCATCTTCAGGAAGGCCGGCTGTTATCGCCGAGGTCGTGCCCTGGACGGAAGGGACCGTGCGGGTGGAAATCCGGCTGGGCAATCAGGTTGTCGCTTCTCGCTCCACCAGCGCCCACGCGCCGACCGTTACGCTGACCGAGCCAACGCCCGGCGCCCAGTTGAAGGCTGGCCCGTTCCAGGTGTCCTGGACCGGCTCGGACCAGGACGGCGACCCGCTGACGTACAGTCTGTTATACAGCAACAATGGCGGCGCAACCTGGCAATCCCTGGCCACCGGCCTGACCGGTTCCGGGATCCAGCTTAACACGAACCAGCTTCCCGGCGGCTCGGGCATGCTGCGGGTGGTGGCGTCAGATGGCTTCTTGAGCGGGCAGGATACCAGCGGGGCGTTCGGCGTGCCGCTGCAAGCTCCGTCCGTCCAGATCCTTTCGCCAAATCAGAACCAGGTTTTCTATCCGACCCAACAAGTCACCCTGCAAGGTTCTGCTTACGACATGCAGGATGGCGTTCTGGGTGATGCCGCTTTCGTTTGGTCGTCAAGCATCGACGGCGTGCTCGGAACCGGGGCTACATTAAATACCTCCGAGCTTTCGACCGGCACGCACATCATTACCCTGACGGTCACCGACAGCAACCACCTGTCCAGCCAGGCCCATCGAACAATCGTGGTAACACCGGAAAACACCCCGCTGGCCATAAATATGGATATTTCTCCCTTCGGAGTCGGCCTGGTGGCGGCCTTCCGGGATGCTCCTTTCCAGACCCCGGTCAGCATTCGCAGCACGGGCGCTGGCGAGCTGAACTGGACGGCCTCCAAGAACGTGCCGTGGCTGACCCTGCCTGCAACCAGCGGGCAGACTCCCACCGACCTGTCCGTGACGGTCGATCCCAGTGGGCTGCCGGTCGGGACGTTCTACGGCAAGATCTCTTTCAGCTCGGCCCAGGCTGGCAACAGCCCGCTCGACGTGAACGTGACCCTGCAGGTCACTGGCGAGGCTACGTTCTTGCCGCTCATCAAGAGCACCCAGTGATCCAGGCCGGACCGCAGGCACCCGCCGCCTTGACTCGCTGGCGCCGGCCAGATGCCTGAATAATGATTGGAATTGAACAGGGCAGGGAACGCTTGCAGCGTCCCTGCCCCACTGTCAAATGGATTATCTTGTTAGGGCTGCTAACTTGCCTTCAAGCCTGCCAGCAGCAATCGATTTTGGACCAGGCCACTCCCCCGCCAGATAATTCACCGGAGAACTCCACCTCAAACGGTACGGAGCCCGCCACTGGATTCCTCGCCACCGGCGCCGGACCCACTGGATTGACTGGACGGGTGACCTCAGCCAGCGACGTCTCCGGGCAGGCGGATAAACCGCTGGCAGGCCAGATGATCCTGGCTGTTCCAGGCGAAAGTGCGGGCACCATCCTGGCTGCCGGCGGAACGGCGCCTGACGACCGGGCCCTGCGCTTCTGGTCGACCACCCTGGCGCAACGCGACCCGGCAGTTAAGTTCACGCTCAGCGACGCAGCCGGGGTTTACTCGCTGGCGCTTAAACCCGGTGAATATATCCTGTGCGTGGCCGATTCGGATAAGGCGCCGCCGGATTTTCCGGTGACGATCCACGGCTGCGGTCGGGTACAGGTCCTGCCGGGCGCCCTGCGCCGCGTGGATATTTCAAGGGGCCTCGGAGAAATCCTGTTGATCCCGGCCTAACCCCAGACGCTTTTAGCAGGAATGGGGATGGGCTGGGCGTTTTCCCAGCCGTTCCGGCGCAGGTACTGCTCCAGGGTTTGCAGCCCGGAATGAATCCGGCGCAAGGCCGGGATGTCGGCGTCGTACCCAATGGTATTGAAAAAGTTGAACATTGCCAATTGTTCTGCGGTCGGCGCGGCGCCGTTCGAGTTCGGCGGGGCCAGCTTGACCGGGCGGCCGATGACTTTCGAAAATGCTCCCGCGATCTGGTCGTCGGTCAGCTCATCGCCAGCCAGTTCAATCGTCTTGCCCAGGTATTGCTCCGGGTGCGCAAAGGCCAGCTCAGCAAACACGCCGATGTCTTCCGTGGCGATGATCTGCACGGTTTTACCAGGCCGTAGTCCCCTCCCCTGAAAAGTCCCATTCAGGATATATGCCCTGGACCATTCGTAATTTTCCATGAAAGCCACAGGGCGCAGGATGGTGTAGGGCATTTGCAAAGATTGGATGTACTGCTCGATGATCCACTTGCTTTCGAAGTGCTTCTGGCCCATGCCTCGATGAGCGGCTCCTACCGAGGAATACACCAGGTGCTTGATGCCGGCAGCCCTGGCAGCGTCCGCAACGGTTTTTCCCTGCCGGATCTCGCCCTCGAAGCCGACAGTCGGCAGCCAGTAATTCTGCACACTGAAGACGCCGTACACACCTTGAAAAGCTGCATCCAATTCGCTGCGGACATCCAGATCGCCGGGTACTATCTCTGCTCCTGCTGCAGCTAGTTCTTTAGCGACGGGCTTATTGGGATCGCGAGTGAGCGCCCGCACCTTCCAACCTTGCGCCAGTAATCTATTCGCTACCTTACTGCCCTGCCGACCGGTTGCGCCGGTAACGGCGATGATTCTGTCGTTCATTTCTCGTAATCCTTCCTTTTTCCAAGCTTCCGGCATAGATTCGCCAGAGTCTCCTGCTCGCTCTCCGATAGAATGCTGAATTCATCGACCAGGGCCGCCACGTGACCTGGGAAAACGGCCTCCAGCTTGGTTTCGCCGGCCTCGGTCAGATGGATGTGGATCACCCGGCGGTCCTGGCGATCCCGTTCGCGCCGGACCAGTCCATCTCGCTCCAGGTTATCGATCACAGTTGTTATGTTGCTGACGCTCTTAAGCACTTTGCCGCTGACCTCGCCTTGCGTCAATGGGCCGAGGTGGTACAGCGCCTCCAGGACGGCGAATTGAGAATAGGTCAGGTCGCCGGTGGTGGCGCGTTCCGCCAGCCGTGCCAGGAGAGCATTCGTGCAGCGGGTCAGCTTGACGAATGTGTCCAATGTACGAATTTCAGCATGCGTTCCAGAAAAGTGAGCAGGCATCATTATCTCGATATCGAATATTTCGATATCGAGATAATAACATTTTTTAATTGAAATGTCAATTAAGAATTTTTTTAGATATCGGG
>Ga0335070_10004248_pt1 | contig 16713 bp, 16 predicted proteins | sample Lox_Sample_13_FD_206722 | JGI IMG/M metagenome (GOLD analysis project Ga0335070, IMG submission 206722) | Soil microbial communities from Loxahatchee National Wildlife Refuge, Florida, United States - Lox_Sample_1.3 | ecosystem: Environmental > Terrestrial > Soil > Wetlands | place: USA... | reverse complement strand
GATGATGTCGCTCATGGTGTAATAATCCGGGGCGACGGCCTTCATCGCGTACAAGACAATCCCGAAAGGCGGCGTGATCATCCCTAACTCCAGATTGACCACGGAGATGGCTCCAAACCAGATCGGGTCGAATCCCAACGCCACGATCGCAGGGATGAAGGTCGGCATGGTGATGAGTATGATGGCCATCGTATCCATGAAACAGCCCAGAAAGATCATGACCGCCTGCATAATGGCCATGACGACCAGCGGATGGACGGGCAGTTTCAAAACCCCCTCGGCCATCGCTTCTGTGGCGCCGGTGAAGGCGAGCACCTGGCTGAATCCCTTGGCTCCCGCCATAATCAGAAAGATGATGCCTGTGATTCGGAGCGTCCCGAAGACGGTTTTCCGGATGACGAGTAAGTTCAGGCTTTTCTTAGCAGCAGCCACCGCAAGGGTTGCAATCGCGCCGCAGGCGGCTGACTCTTCCGGCGTAGCGATGCCCAGCAGCATCAATCCGATGACGGAGAAGATGATGACGGCGACGGGAAAAACATTGCTCGCCAGGTTCGAAAGCTTCTGTCCCAGAGGGATTTGGGGCGGCGCCTGAGCCGGGGCCAGCGAAGGATTGATGGCGCACCGGGTCACGATGTAAACGGCATAAAGCAAAGCCAGTAACAATCCCGGGCCGATGATGGCCAGCAAAATCCTGCCCACGGATAACTCACTGATAGAAGCCAGGAGGACAGCCGTAATACTGGGGGGGATGAGCACTGCCAGACTGCCGGCGCTCAGAATCGGGCCGAAGATCATCGATTTATGATAGCCCTGTTTCTCCATTTCCGGCAGAAGCGTGGCGGAAAGGATCGAGACGCTGGCGACACTCGCGCCCGTCAGGGTAGCCAGCAACACGCCGGCTCCGACGGCCAGCAGGCTCTGCCTGCCCGGCAGCCGGCCAAGCCATTGATCCACGGTTGCCACGACGTTCCCACCGAGACCGGAGTGGAACATGAGCTCACCCATGACGATGAACAATGGAATCGGTGCAATGGTAAATGTCGCGAGGGAGCTGAAGATGCTCAGCACCATCTGGTCAAGGCCGCCGGGCCAACCGAAAAGGAGGATGGCGCCTAAGACATTGATGAAAAGGAAGCAGAGGGCAATCGGCATACCCGTCAGCATGAGCAAAACCAAGCTGCCGATGATGATGGCGAGTCCAATCTGCCAATCCAAGCTCTTATTCTCCTAGTCTTCCACGCTTCGCGGATTGGTTTTCTGTTTCCCGAGTCTTCTCCAGGTGTCGATGAAACCGATTATCTTTCTTACCAGTTGAACAAAGAGCATCGCGAAGCCCAGAAAAATAATAGCAGTGAATATACATTTCGGGAGTTTCAACAGGGATGCCGTGAAGTGGTGGGTTCGGTAGAAATCCAGAGTGACTCTCAGGCTGAAGGCACAGAGAACCAACACGACGACGGCGCCGGCCGCATAGGTGATCGCATTGACACCGCTCTGTGCCCTCAGGCTGAGCTTATCGATCAGGAGATCCATCTTGATATGGCCTTCCACTTCCAGGATCCACGAGGCAAGAAGGAAGGGCAAAGAAAGAATGATATACTCGCTGATCTCTTTGACCCATCCGAGAGGGCTGTTGAACAGGCTCCGGAAAACAATGTCGGCCCCTACCATAAAAACGAGCGCCCCGAGGAGCACCGCGGCAGAATAGAACAAGATCATATTGAGCCGATGAAATACGCGGTCAAACCCTGCGATAGATTTCACAACTCCCCTCTTTTGTTTTTCCGTCTCTTAAAGCCGAGAATCGGCGCAAGCGCCTATTTCCTGGCGGGTGACAGCAAGGCCCTCAATCTCGGGGCCTGATTTGGAAACCTCTTGATTTGATCCGCCCAGGTAGCGTCATAGGCTCTGTCCCGGAGCCACTTTGCCATCTCCGGCGAGAACGCGTAGACCTGCACTCCGCTATCACTCATCTTCTTGTAGGACTTTTCGATGACGGTTTGGTGAAGATCCGCACTGTACTTTTCATATTGAGCCATAGTCTGAACGATGATCTGTTGCAGGTCCGAAGGAAGGCTGTCCCAAACTTTCAAGTTCATTAAGACCGATAGCGACCCATCAAAGAACCCTGGCTGGGGCGCATATTTGGTGACCTGATAAGTCCCGGATGCGACAATCTGTTCCGCGGTTGTGCTGCAGACACCGTCCACGGTGCGGCGCTCCATCGACGTATAGTAGTCGGATGGTCCGGCCAGACTAATTGCAGTCGCCCCCCATGCGGCGGCGGCCAGGCCTGTCGAAGGCGTGGTTCCCATTCGATACCCTTTGAAATCTTCCATCTTTTCAATCTTCTTGTTTGAGAAGATCGAAAAGAAGGATAGGTCGTTACAGGGTAGCCCCCTTCCCAGGTAACGAAGGCCCCCCGGTTTGCACAGATCAACCAGATAGTCATATGCACCGCCGGGTTTGCGTTCTTCATCGAAGGAGATCTCTCTTAGAATCAGCCCTCCGATTCCAGGCGCCATCTGCTCATAGTAACCGGCTGAGTTAAAACCCATATCGACGACTTTGTTTTGTATCGCCTTTCCCGTATCAGAAAAAGGAATGGTCTCGGGTCCTCCCTTATGCTCGAAAATCAGCCTGCCTTTGGAGAGTTCGGTCGCTTTTTCGACGAACCCCTTCTGAAAACCTACGGTCACCGAATGGGTCTTGGGAAAAGCCGAAATCCACGTGAGCTTGTAGGATTTCGTCGGCTCCCCTTTTGTTTGAGGTTGAGCCCACACCAGGGATGTGGTCAGGACAAGGACAGTCAAAACGATCAGAACCCGCCCTACCTGCGCCGATAGTCTCTTACTCTTAGGCCTCTTCATTTTTTTCCTCCGTTCACTCATTGATTCATACCGATCGTCATCATGTTTGTATGAGTTTGCTCCTCTTTCGCCCGCTTTGGTTTCGCCAAGTGTTGGCCTTGGGATGAGTTGAACCTAAAAGAAAGAGAATGGTATGTCAAGAAGAAAAAAATTGCCCACTTCCAGTTTTTCTTCAATGGAGAAAATAGCTACTGACCTCCCTTCATTCCCCCTTAAGTTAAATTAAGAGGGACAGGAGGGGTTATATCTTCATCGGCCCAACCGCTTCAGGGTTTGGCCGCTGGTGATCTCAGGAAGAAGCTTTGGAAGGCGAATGGAGCCGCCGATCGCTCATAATCGCAACAAGCGCTCGGCGTTGAGGTGGTAGATTTTTTCCTTGTCGGCGTCGCCGAGAGGTGTTCGCTCGACGTCTTCCACTGCTTCTTTCATCCCGGCATAGGGATAGTCGGCGGCAAAGAGAACGCGATCGATCCCGATCGCGTGAACGGTGCAGGTCAAAGCTTCCGGCTGATACCGGCCGCTGGTCGTGACATAAATATTCTCTTTGACATATTCCGAAAGCTTTTTGTTCAGCTTCCTCGGCTTAAAGGACATCGCATACCCTTCGTCCATGCGCCCCAGGAGGAAAGGAAGCGTTTCTCCCAGATGCCCGAGAATGAGGCTGGCCTTGGGAAAAGCGTCAAAGACTCCCCCCCCGACGATTCGCAGGGCGTGCGTGGCGGTCTCGACAACCCAGCTCCACGCGGGCCCCATCAGCTCGGAGTGCCCTTCGTAGATTCTTCTGCCCTCGAGGGCGGGCTCGGCGACGTGCAGGTAGATCGGGACCGCGAGGGCTTCGGCCCGCTCCCAGACCACCCAGAACTTCTTCTCGTCGAGATACTCCCAATGGGTGTGGCCATGGATCATGGCCCCTTTGAATCCGAGCTGCGTGACCGTCCGTTCGAGTTCATCGGCCGCGGCCTCGGGGTCCTGCGTCGGCAGAGAGGCCCACCCTGCAAAGCGACCGGCATGCTTGTGGATGATTTCCGCCTGCCCATCATTGAACCTTTTTGCCGCGGCCACGGCGGTGGCCGCATCGTCGGCTGCCTGGATCCCCGGCGAATTGCTGGCAAGCACTTGCACGCTGATGCCGTGCTCATCCATCAGGGGGAGACGGAATTTTTCAAAATCTCCGATACGGGAACCCACCTGGGGAGTCGCCTTCGGGTCGTTTGACAGGGGAACTTTCGTCCTTTCCCTCCATTGATTGCGCATCTCCTCTATTTCGCGGTTATGCCAATGTTCCTCAATGCAAATCTTCTTCATCTTCGCTTTGCCTCCCTTCACGCGATCCGCCAACCTCCTCTGAGATGTACCTCTCTATCTATCAGCTTTGCCCGTGACCTGCGACTTCATGTTTCAGTCTTTCGATCTCATCCCTTACCCAGTTTGCCCTCTCGCCCCTTGATTCAACCCTGAGATATTCCTCCCAAGCGTTGATGGCTCCTTTGACATCCTTTTTGTCTTTCAGCAACACAACCCCCAAATGAAACCGACTGTTCGCATGGTTAGGATGATTCTGGGCCGCTTTTCTGAGCTCCTCGATTGCCCCATCCACATCCCCCACCCCTCTGAGCATGATGCCCATATTCGTCCTCACATCGGGATTCTCTGGGTTGGCCGAGAGATAGCGACGATACGCTTCGACGGCCTCTCGATATCGACTGTGGAGAAAATAAATATTCGCCAGCTTCAACCATGCGGTTATATTTTTTGGGTCTTCCCTTACTAACTCCTTCAAATCTTCGATGCTCTCCATCAGTTCAATCGAAATCGGTTCTTTCCCGACTGGAAGTTGGGTCATGAGATCCGTCATCGAGCCTTCATTCCCCTTCGTCCCCTTAAGAGTGGGTACGACAGACCCCGTGAGAAATCCGAAGGCAAAGGCAATCCCAATGACTAAAAGGGCAATTTCCTTCTTCACGAAGATGACCATATAAAAATTCTATCTTATCAAGAAGAAACTTATCAAATTAAGAATGATACGGAATGACCGATACATTTTGACTCGGAAAAAAAAGAAACTGCCATTTTCTAAACTCTGCTTCTGTTCTTTTAGAAGACGATGAGACCGGTTCAAACTTTTTTAATCCCACAATTTTTCTTCCAAAACCGAACCATTCTGGAGAACAAAACAAGCGCGAAACCCGGCAGCCAGATCCATACAAGTTCATTCTTAAACACCGCCCAGCCCCGGGCCGTGAAGAATGACTTGATCCTCATCGGCGAAACCTGGATCGGCGTCCACGGAAGAAAATATCGCTGTGAGGAGAAAGGGGATAAAAAAGCAACCCCCCGTCCGCCGTTGGTCAGGGCATCAAGAAACCCATGGCTTATCCAGGCCAGAAAGAAAACCAAGAAATACCGAAACCAGCGGCCGGAAAAAAGCGCCTCGTCCCGGAAAAAAAGAAGCATCAACAAAAAAGTAACGATGAGGCCCAGGAAGGGAGAGTGAAAGAACCCGCGGTGGCTAAGCGCAGGGGAATAGGAAACCCTGAAATAATATAAGAGTGAATCCGCGTCGGGCAGGATAGCCGCGGCGATTCCGAGCGGCCAGGTGCGCCCTGGGGCGCGATCCGGTGCGAAAGCGATGCTCAAAGCGGCGCCCGCCGCCGCATGGGAAATAATCGAGGCCATATCAAAACCTTTGGAAAAGAACACCACAGAAAGTCTTTTCCGCTTTTCGGTTGATCAAAAATGCCCTGCCTTCGTCCCTCAGGCCGCGACTACGCACAGGGACGGGAGATCCCGGGTAGGGAACGCATAGGTACGTTCCTCCATAACAAAAGAACGAGCCTGGTCACATATTTTCATTCAAACTTCTCAGAACAAATGATTTGCCCTAGACCTTTCCTGGACCTGGGCGATGGATCTTCGTCTGGATATCCCAAAGGAATCATCGCGACGACCCGGGCGGATTTTGGAATCTCAAGAATTTTCTTAACCTCGCCCTCCTCGAAGGCGCCGATCCAGCAGGTCCCCAGCCCAAGCTCACAGGCCTGTAAGATCATAAAGGCGCAGGCGATGGAGACATCCACGGTATGGGTGGGTTGCCCGCACGCCATCACGGCTTTTGATTCCGTACCACAGGCAACCATCACGACAGGCGCTTCCCCGATAAAAGACTGTCCGAACGCAGCCCGGGCCAGTTTCTTCTTCGTCTCCTTGTTCCTGATAACGATAAACTTCCAACTCTGCTGATTGCTGGCAGAAGGGGAAAGCCTGGCTGCCTCCAGTATTTTTTTCAGCTTTTCCTCTTCGACCTCGACGGCTTTGTAAGCCCTCACGCTTCTTCTCTGGCGAATGGCTGCAGAAACATCCATCGTCGTTTTCCTCCTTGCTTAGGCAGGAGCTTTCAGCCTTCAGCGTTGAGCTTCCGGCTTCTCTAAATTCCACATTCCGAATTCCCCATTCGAATGCTCAATCCAGGACCGCGATCGCTTCCACCTCAATCATAAAATCGAGCGATGCGAGACTCTGGATAATCATGAGCGTATTGGGGGGCATGATCTCTCCGAAGAACTCATGGCGAATCTTTCCGAAGCTTTCGACATGGCCGACATGCGTCAAAATCGTCGTCGTCTTGACGATGTTCTTCAAACCACCCCCGGCTTCCTGTAAAATATTCTTGAGGTTGATGTAGACCTGACGGGCCTGGGCATCAAAATCTCCTTTCCCAACCAGCTTCCCTTGAACGTCCCTTGCTACCTGACCGGCGATATACAGCGTCTTTCCTGCCTTCGCGACATGCGAATACCCCCGGTCCCTTGTCTCGTGGACACTCTTCAATTGCAAAATTTCATGGGCCATCGATTTCCTCCCTCATGACGTTTTATTTCTTGAGCTTGAGGATGTAGCACAGTATACCACAATTCACGGGGCTCAACGACTGCCTCAAGGGGTATGGGCTCATCCCATGGACCTGAGGGAAATTCCCTGTCTTCTTTCCGTCCGATGAGCAAGTTGTTTTAGAACCATCGTCCCCTCCGTTGTGGACTTCTGTTTACGTTTGACATACTGCGTGATCTATCCTATATTCCATTCGACCCAGGGAAATCTTACCCGACACAGGAAGACGGATCTAAATCCTCACCACCAGGATGAACTCCATTTTTCCCCTGATCCATTCTAAGGAGGTTCTCGATGAAAACGAATTCGAAGAGGATGATCGTATGGATTGGATGGATGATTGCGCTTGCCCTGTTGCCCGGCAAGCCCGTATTCGCCGATGACAAGGACAAAGTGGTCGGCGTGTGGAAACTCGTCTCGGTCGTCTACGAGGATGTTCAAACCAAGGAACGAACGCCGGTGCTCGGCCAGCACCCGAGGGGCTGCCAGATCGCGACAGCCAAGGGGCGCTGGCTTGCGTTGGTCACCGGCGAGGGGCGAAAGGTGCCCCAGACCGATGCGGAGCGGAGTGACGCGTTAAGGTCGATGATCGCCTACACGGGTAAGTTCCGGGTTGAAGGCGGCAAGATCATCACCAAGGTCGAAGCGGCTTGGAATGAAGCCTGGGTCGGCACGGAGCAGGAGCGATTTTATCGGTTTGAGGGAGACCGGTTGCTCCTCGAAAGCCCGCCGCAACCCCATCCCAACCTTTTGGGCAAAGTGGTGCGAATCATCGTGATCTGGGAACGGGAGGAATGACCTTTCATTCTTGCGGGAGGAAGCGATGTATCTTTCGAATGCCGAAAAGGAGAGAAGATTTGCGCTGCTTCGTAAACAGATGGCCGAAAAAAATATCGACGCCCTCCTGGCTTATGGCAACAGCGTCAGCGTTGGATCCTTCGGGTCGGGGAGCTTCCGGTACCTGACCGATTTTTTTCTGGTCGCCGGGGATGGCCTGCTTCTTTTCTTGTCTGAAAGCGACCCTGTCCTGTGGGTGGGCAATGATATACACGAGCATCAAGCCCTAAAAGGATCGTGGGTTCATGACGTGAGAATCAGTAGTGCCTACGGACCGGAAGCTGTCAAGGTGATCAAGGAAAGAACAAAAGGAAACGGTCGTGTGGGGCTCTCCAGCCTGAAAAACCTTCCGGCCAGTCTCTATCACGCTCTTCAAGAAAACCTGCCTTCCTGTGAATGGATCGATGCGGATCCGATCCTTCTCGATATGAGGCTCTCGAAGAGCGCGGAAGAGCACCGGTTGCTCAAGCGATCGGCGGGGATTGTTGACCAGGGGTTCCAGACCCTCTTAAAATCCGTGAGGCCCGGCGTTACAGAACGGGAACTGGTCGGGATTCTGGAAGCCTGCCATCGCGGGCAGGGATGCGACCGGACGTTCAACCTCATCTCTTCCGGTCCTTTTCCTCGAAAAAGCAAGAGCGAGTCTGCAGTCCTCCTCTGGGGTCCCTCAGACCGTGAGATCGAGAGAGGGGATGTTCTTGTTTTGGAGATGACGGCAGCCTACGGAGGCTACTGGAATCAGCTGGTCCGTGCCGTCGGGGTGGGTCAAGAAAACCGCGAACTCTCCTCTTTCCATCGGGCAATTCTCCGGTCGATGGCGGCCGGGGTGAATTCGATGAGACCGGGAGTTCGAACGGCGGATTTTGTGGCCGTCATGAGCCGCGAGGCGGAAGGGATGGGTTTTAAGCTGACGGCGCCCGTCGGACACTACACGGGCCTTGACCTGGTCGATGCTCGAATCAACCCGGGAATCGACCTGATCTTGAAACCAGGCGCCTCTGCGATTGTCCATCCCGTTCTCGAAAACAGCGATGGCGTTCGCCTGTTCTGGGGGCAAACCTATCTGGCCATGGAGAAGGAAACGTCGTCTCTCAACGCAACGGACGACCAGTTGGTGTTTATTTCTTAAGAATCCATTCGTCGGTGGATGGGCTCGAGTTGAATGGCTTTGGTCAGAACCGAAAGGAGGAAAAGACAATGGATGAAAGAATCAAAATCGTCGCACGAATCTTCTTCGGTATCCTGTTTCTGTCCTGCTTGTTCTTTGCACACCTGGACGCTCGTACCCTCACAGCCGCAGAGCTGAGCAAAGTTAAGCTCGCAACGCTCGCCGGCACACAACAGCCCATATTTTTCGTCGCTCAGGAGAAAGGGTTTTTGGCTGAAGAAGGGATCGAGGTGGATGTCGAAAACATCACTTCCGGGGGGAGCATGGTGATCGAGGTCATGGCCGCCGGCCAGGCCGATCTGGGAGTCTCGGCGCCCGGAGAATTGATGCTTGCCATCGAGAAAGGCGTCCCCGTCAAGCTGGTCGGGGCTTTCGAATACCAATTTATCGACAAGCAGGGCAGATCCTGGGATGGAGCCGTCCTCGTCTGTGAAGATTCAGACAGTTATAAGAAGCTGGAGGACCTCCGGGGCAAAAAGATCGCCGTCGTCGACGTCGGCTCCGTCTACAATTATTACTTGAGATACCAGCTAAAAAAGCGTGGGATGGACCCGGATAAGGACGTGAACATCCTCCCCATCCCGTTCACCCAAATGCAGAGCGCCCTGGTCAAGAAACAGGTCGATGCCGCCTTCATGCTGCCCCCGATCTATGCCATGGCGAAGAAGGACATCCCTTTAAAAATCCTGATGGAAGGGACGAAGATTTCGGAGCTGAACATCGATTTATCGGCGGGCATCGGCGTCAACGATAAATTTGCGAAGAAGAATCCCGACCTGATCGTGAAATTCATCAAGGGCTTGATTAGGTCCGAGCAGTTCATCGTCAAAGATATCAAGGAAACGAACGGGGAATACGTCAAGAACGTCGTCCAAAAGCGGATGAAATACAAGCCGGAATTTCTGGAGGCCTGGTATACCTACCGGGGCTCCTACGGCAGGGAGTGGGATTACGTCAATCCGATCCAGGTTCCCCGGAGCATGATCCCCAGGCTCTCGGAGATCTTCGTCGCTGAAAGATTCCTGAAAAAACCGATCACCTCCGAAAAGGTGATCGATGATTCCTACATCAAGAAAGCCTATGCCGAGCTTGGCATGAAATGGGACGAGACCAAAGGGCGTTAGAGAATAGGTCGCCATGGCCTGTAGGGGGCTCGCGGGTGTTCAAGATAGAGATTCAGGATGTCTCCAAAGTATTCAGAAGCGGCAAGGCCCCTGCCCTCACTGCCTTAAAGGACATTCGCTTGAACGTCCAAGAGGGAGAGTTTGTCACCATCGTCGGACCCTCGGGCTGCGGCAAGAGCACGCTTCTGTACCTGATCGCGGGCCTGGAGACACCGACCGAGGGACAGATTTTGATCGACGGGATTCGGGTCAACAAACCGGATCCCAAGGTCGGAATCGTCTTTCAGGAGTTCCGGATCTTCCTGTGGAGGACGGTCTTTAAGAATATCCTCTTCGGCCTGGAGGTTCAAAACAAACTGCCGAAAAACAGGCAGATCGAATTGGCAAAAGAATATATTGAGATGGTTGGGTTGAGCGGTTTTGAGAATCGGTATCCGAAAGAGCTCTCCGGAGGCATGAAACAGAGGGTCGCCATTGCCCAGACTTTGATCTGCAGCCCGGAGATTATCTTAATGGACGAGCCCCTCGGCTCGGTCGACTCCCTGACGCGGGAAGTGCTCCAGCACGAGATCATGAGATTATGGGAGAAGGAAAGAAAGGCCATCCTGTTCGTGACCCACAGCATTGACGAGGCCATCTTTCTCGGAACTCGCGTGGTCGTCTTTTCGGCCAGGCCTGGGGTGATCCGGGAAACGTTTGACGTCGACTTTCCCTACCCCCGGACCGGCGAGGAAAAAAACGATCCGAAATTCGGAAAGTTGCGCAGCAGAATTTGGGATGTTATCGAAAGAGAGGTGGTCAAGACCAGGTGACCGGGAGACCCTCCCGGGCCGCTTCGGAAGAAGGGATGAAAGTTTCCGTCCGACTGATCATAGGTTTTGTCAAAAAGTGGTACCCGCTAATTTTGTTGATCTGCGTGTGGGAAGGGGTTTCGAGGACCAAGATGGTCGATCCCTTTTACCTTCCTCCCTTCACCCTGTCGATGAAAGCCCTGTTGGAAGGGTTGTTCGTCAACGGAGACATCTGGCTCCATATCGAGATGAGTCTTTTCAGGGCTGGTGCAGGCCTCGTCTCCTCCATTGTGGTGGGAACGGTCATAGGACTGCTCATGGCGCGTTATGCCCCTGTGAACAGTTTTCTTGATCCCTTGATCTCTATCATCTTCCCGACTCCCAAATTGGCGCTCTTCCCGATCTTGATTTTCTGGTTTGGAATCGGGCAGATGTCGAAGATCCTTTTGATCGCCATGACCTGTTTCTTTCCCGTCGTCGTCAACACCTATGCGGGGGTCAAAAACGTTGACAAGTACCTCATCTGGAATGCCCTTACCAAAGGGGCGTCGGGTTCCCAGATCCTACGGAAAGTCATCCTCCCGGCTGCGATGCCGTTCATCTTCACCGGCATTCGGGTGGCCTCTTCCTTTGCCTTCATTCTCATTGTCGCCTCTGAGATGATTGCGGCCAATGACGGATTGGGGTTTTTCATCATCGCTGCCGAGAGGACATTCAATTCCGACGTAATGTTCGCAGGAATCATGTTGATCGGCACGTTAGGGTTCGGGGTCGACCGATTTATCCTTTATCTCCAGAAGCGGCTCTTTGTCTGGAGAGATATGGGAGAGGAAAGGGGCTCAGGTATCTAGTCTCTCTGGTCCGGAAGTTTTTGATTTTCTTAAATACCCAAAAGGAGGAAAAAACGATGGCCATAAGAAGAAAATCAGTGAGCGGAATCCATTTTACATTCATCCTGGCGCTTTGTTTGGCCGGGGTGTTTTTAACCGGGGCGAATGCCGCGGAATTAAAAAAAATCAAATTTGCAACCCTTGCCGGAACGACGCAGCCTATCTTCTTCGTCGCTCAGGACAAGGGATTTTTGGCGGATGAAGGTATTGATGTGGATATTGAAAATGTTACTTCCGGAACCAGCATGATAATTGAGATCGTTGCCGCAGGCCAGATCGATATCGGCGTCTGCGCTCCCGGTGTCACCATGCTGGCCATCGAAAAAGGTGTTCCAATAAAAATGGCGGGGGCTTTCGAGTACCAGTTTATTGACAAGCAGGGAAGATCCTGGGATGGATCCGTCCTCGTCTGCGAAGATTCGGATAGCTATAAGAAGTTGGAAGACCTGAAGGGCAAAAAAATTGCTGTGAGCGATATCGGCGGCATCTATAATGTGTACTTGAGAAATGCCTTGAGAAAACGGGGAATGGATCCAGATAAGGATGTCTCCATCTTACCGATCCCCTACACCTCGATGCATAGCGCTTTGGTAAAAAAACAGGTCGATGTCGCATTCATGCTGCCGCCCATGTATGCAATGGCAAAGAAGGACACCCCTTTAAAGATCCTCATGGAAGGAACAAAGGTTTCTGATATCGGAGTCGATCTGACGGCTGGGATAGGGGTGAACGAAAAGTTTGCCAAGAAGAATCCTGAGATCGTCGTTAAATTCATCAAGGCGTTAATCAAATCGGAACAATTCATCGTCAAAGACATAAAAGAAACAAACGGAGAATATGTAAAAAACAGCGTTCAGAAAAGAATGAAATACAAACCGGAATTTTTAGAGGCCTGGTATACACATCGCGGCTCCTACGGACGGGAATGGGATTTTGTAAATCCCCTCCAAATTCCCTCAAGCCTCATCCCTAAATTGTCGGAGATGTTTGTCTCTGAGAAACTTCTGAAAAAGCCTCTCACTCCTGAAAAGGTCATAGACAATTCATTCCTTAAGAAGGCCTATGCCGAGCTGGATATGAAATGGGATGACAAGAAGGGGCAGTAAGAAGGTTCGCAGGTGGTAGAGCAGAGATAGGCGTAAAGGGTTAGAGCAGGCAGGGGTGTCTACCGAATCTCAACGTTGACCGGTATCAGACCGTCTGTTCCCTGATTTCTCTCGTGCCCTGGAATAAGTCCAGAGGGCAGCAAGGGCCTGGGTGGCCGCTTCGGGTGAAGTGAAAATCGGTATGGATTGACCCACCAGGGAAGCAATTTCCTCCGCATACTCAGGATGGCCGACCACAACGCCGACCAGAGGCTTGTGCGGAAATCGCTCACGGATAGCCGCGACATCCCCGAACCAATCCCGCACGCTAAACCCGGCGGTCTTGAAGTTCCTGACAGCCTCCCAGGGGATCACCATAATCGCGAGCACCATGTCAATTTCCGGATCCGCCAACAGCATCGGCAGGAGCTGGCTGTAGATTCCCGAGGGACCGATATCCAGGGGATTCTTAACATTCATCCATTCCGGCGACCGTTCCCGTGCCCGGTTCACCATCCATGAGGAAAGAGGGGGAACGGTGAGCCCACTCGAGACCGCGAAATCGGTTGACAGCGCTCCCAAGCTTCCGCTCGTGGTGATAATGCCGAGGCGATTCCCTTGAGGTAAGGGTTGGGTCGTGAAGACGCGCGCCAGATCGATGAGCTGGGATAGGCTCTCGGCTCGGATCGCCCCTGCCTGCGCAAACGCCGCACCATAGATATTATCCCGACCGGACAGGCTGCCCGTATGAGAGGCGGTCGCTTGCTTGCCGGCCTCTGTTCTTCCGCTCTTCAATATCAGGACGGGCTTCTTCTTCGTCACACGGGCAAGGGATTCCATGAAACGCCGCCCGTTGACGGTCCCTTCCAGATAGACCAGGATCACTCGTGTCGCGGAATCACGATCAAGATAATCCAGCACGTCAGACTCATCCACATCCACCCGATTGCCCAAGGTCACCGCTTTTGAGACGAAAAGACCATATTGAGGAAGATAATCCAGCAGAATATTTCCAAAGACCCCGCTCTGCGCAATGATGGAAAGAGGTCCCGGAGTAAGCGATTCCTCGATGATTTCTACGGAACAGAATCTATTCTCCGTGTTCACCACACCCACACAATTGGGCCCAATCACCCGTATACCGTATTGCATGGCAAGAGCTTTTACCCTTTCCTGTAAAGCCACGCCTCTCTCACCAATCTCCGCAAACCCGGCGGTTTCAAGAATGATATTTCTTATGCCCCGCTCTCCAATGTCCTCCATCACACCCGGAACGGCCTCAGCAGGAACGATGACGATTGCGAGATCAACGGGCGACGGGACATCTTGAACTCGTTTGTAAACAGGTTGGCCGTGCAGCTCCCCGCCTCCGGGATTGACCAGAAAGAGGCGGTTTCCCCAACCCTGTTTCTGCAGAAACAGAGGAATGCCGTAGCCGAAGCCAAAGGACTTTCGTGCTCCCACAACGACAACGCCTTGGGGTTCAAAAAAACTCTGAAGAGGATGAACAGACATAAGATTCACGCTTGGAAACAAACCCGTGGGAGACGGATTTTCTCCCGATACCCATTGAGATTGAGCAAGGAAAGGATCATCCCTCTTATCGTGGGATCGCCTTCTTCTTCGGGACGGCGCTCGGAAAGGCAAATGTGCTCTGGCTGACCTTCATGTTGACAAGAGCTTTTGCAATTTCAATCGCACACTTGTACGGATGCAAAACGGGGACCTCGTACCCTAACTCAATCAGCCGTTTCTGCGCCAGGGGTTGTATCCACAGTAGTTGGTTGCAACCGACCACGATCACGTCCGCGCCGTCCTTCTCTATGGCTTCCATGCACTCCCTGACAAATGCCTCTGCAGCTTCCGGGGGATCGCCGTTCAGGCTCCCCGGCAGCCACTCGATCGATCTGACAGAGGCGCACTTCTCATTCATGCCATAAGAAATGATATTCTGGCGAAGCGCGATGGCCATCCATTCAAGCGTGTCGATGATCGAATACCTGTTCCCCAAAAGAGAAGCAAAGGTAACCTGGGAACTCGTGCCGCCAACAAGCGGTATGCCGTATGGGGTGGCGATCTGCCTCGCGGCGTAAAGGCCCGGCTCTAATCCGCCCAGTAGAATCAAGGCGTCGTACTTCCGACTTTCACAAGCCTCACGGACAAGCTTCAGAACATGCGTGATACCCGCAGTCATATCTTCCCGCGTATCAGGCGCAGGACCGGGATTACCCGGGGCGAGATCCCATTCGACTCCCTTCAGTAAGCCTTCAGCCTCGATTTCACGCAGGCACCGAACAGCCATCGGCTCTTTACCGGAAGCGTATTCAACCTTGAAGGGTGGGATGAATTGGAACTTCATCTAACGGACCTCCTTCTCTCCTCTCTCCGGCGGCCTGCCTGTCTGAAGGCAGGGGAGAGGGAGAGAGCGCTTGTATTAGTAACCGTACTTGCGCCATTTGGCCAGTGCCTTCTTTTTGATCGCTTCGGGGTAGGCCTCGGCAAAAGACATCTTTTTCGGTTTCTCTGACTCCTTCCAGTCCACCGGCCAGGTGCAGTCAAAGTAGACTCTCGCTCCGATACGGTATTCCCGCTCATAACTGTTCAACCAGGGAATAAGCGGCCATGCGAGGGCATGCTCTACTTTGTTGATTCCCCTCGCGGGATGACACTTCGTCATCATGGCATGGAAAACCTGCCTCAGATTACACGGGTCGACATCATCTTCGACAACAATCACGACGGGTGTAATGGATCCGTGTCGTGCTCCCCAGACGACCTGGGCAATTTCTCCGGCGATGCCGTAGTAAGGAACTTGGGTTGACACGACGATCGTGTGACTCGCTCCCTCGGGGATGACGTAGGCACCGGTGACCGGGAGCCCCTTCCCTCTGAGCTCATCTAGAAAGGCGGCGCTCTTGCATACGGAGAATGCTGCGGCAGAATCATCTACGGGGATCCCTGGACAGGACATGGCGAAGATGGGATTATTCCGATGGGTGATCGCCTTGACCCGGACGACTGGCCGGGGCCTTCTCTCTTCGCTGCGATAGCCGGTGTATTCTCCAAAGGGGCCTTCGTCCTTCATCTCTCCGGGTCTTATTTCACCCTCAATAACGATCTCGGCAGTCGCGGGAACGGTGAGATCGACGGTCTCGCACTGGACGAGTTCTATGGGTTCACCACGGAGACCGCCCGCGACATCCACTTCGGATACGCCATAGGGCATTGGGGTCGCCGCACAAAAAGAGGAAATGGGCTCTGTGCCAATAGCGACTGCGACTTCCATCGGCCTGTTTGGGGTTTTTCCCATCATGGACGCGAAGTGTTTGGGCGGTGGCGCCAGTATGCCAAACGACTTTCTGTCATGAAGCATATGCCGGTACATTCCCCAATTGATCCAGTCGCCGCCCAACTCTTTGGAAATCGTGATATGCCAGGTACCCAGGTAACGTCCGCCGTCCCCCTCATGGAGCATGGGGACGGGAAACTTGAGGAGGTTTGCCTTGTCCCCTTTAAGAACGTTCTCCTTGCAGGGAGCCTCCTTGACCCGTACCGGTTTTATCGGCTTGTCTTTTCTGCGCAGGTATTGTTCAATCAGCTCCCTCGCCGGAGTATTGGACGCCATGTCCATGGCGATCGCAATACGCTTGTGGTTCGTCAGAAGGCAACCCACCATTTGATAGCCCTTTGGACAGCCTTTGATTTTTTGAAAAAAGGGGGCTGGCAGGTTTTCCTCAAGGGCCCGACGGGTCATGGCACCCGCTTCCAAGTTCCAGTCCACCTCTTCCTCAATCCTTTTCAGCTCCCCTTCTTTCTCCAGCCTGGCAAGGAATCCTCTCAAATCTTTGAACGGCATCTCATTCCCCTTCCTCTGAAATTTTTTCGCTTCAGTGAAATGGATTCTATATTTCTACCGGTCGAAAGTCAACAGACGCTCGACGTGCCGGATACGGCGTCGCCGAACCCGGGTGATTTCATGGTTTTGAACTTAAAATCGAAGGCGAGAATTTCACGGAACTAAGACTTGACATTTCATTTGGGGTTTAATAACTTCTCTTTA
>Ga0335070_10004247_pt1 | contig 16714 bp, 13 predicted proteins | sample Lox_Sample_13_FD_206722 | JGI IMG/M metagenome (GOLD analysis project Ga0335070, IMG submission 206722) | Soil microbial communities from Loxahatchee National Wildlife Refuge, Florida, United States - Lox_Sample_1.3 | ecosystem: Environmental > Terrestrial > Soil > Wetlands | place: USA... | reverse complement strand
TTTGCGCAACCGAAAAAATCCGCTGCGCCAGGGCAACCCTTGCAGTTCATCCCACGCTACGATCCCACCGTCTGGACCGCTGCCGAGGGACGTACAAGCGGGCCTGATCGCATGGCGCCGCGCCTTGCGCCGCAAGTTCAGCTGCAATCAGGCGATGCAGGCGCTGCATTATTCACAGATGTCCCTCTCCTCGCCAGCACCGATTTTGCCGGCATCTTCTTTGACTCGATCAATCCTCCCAACCCGGCGATTGCGGCAGGTCCTGATCATCTGCTCGCGCTCACCAACGGAACGGTCGCCCTCTTCTTGAAGGACGGTTCAATCGTTTCGCTGAGCGGCCTCGCTGACTTCTTTCAGTCCGTGGCCACACCCGACGATTTCATCACCGATCCGCGTGTGCTCTTCGATTCTGGTCGCTTTTTCGTCAGTGTCGCCTCGCAACGCAGCAACCCCTTTGCTGCCTTCTTCTTGCTCGGCGTGTCCGCCTCCTCGGACCCCACGGGCGCGTGGAACTTCTACGCGCTCAACGCTGCCATCGACAACGCTACGCCAACCAACAACTTTGCCGACCTCCCAGCCTTGGGCGTCGATGACAACGCCGTCTACCTCACGGCGAACATGTTCGACGCCACCACCTTCCTCTTCCAGGGGGCGAAAATCCGTGTCGTCCAGAAGGCACCCTTGCTGGCGGGGACGGCTGCCACATTCTTTGACTTCACGGATCTGCGCGTCAACGGCAGCCAAGTGGCGAGCGTTCAGCCGGCGCAGAGCACGCCGCCCAGCCCCGCTGAGTTCTTTCTCAACACGCGATTCCCCACCTCCTGCGCAGTGACGGTGTGGCGCGTCACCAACCCGCCGGGTGCCGATCCGGTGTTGTTGAGCGCCGACCTATCGGTGGGTGGCGATTGCAGTGACCCACCCAATGCGGCGCAACAGGGAACGATGACGCGCATCGAGACCGGAGGGTCGCGCTTGATCAATGCGGTGTGGCGCGCCGATTCGCTGTGGGGAGCCGCGGCAGTAGCGCACAACTGGGGGAGCGGTGGCGTTTCCACGATTCGCCTCTTCCAGATCGACGTCAGCACCTTTCCTAGTTTGAAGCTGACGCAGGACGTGCTGCAGGGGGCCGATGGGGTCGACGTGTACTATCCGGCGGTCGCGGTCGACGGCGGCGGCAACGCCGCGCTGGTGTTCAACGAGTCGAGCCCTTCGGAGTATGTCTCCGTCCGCTTCGCAGGACAGACGGCAACCGCCCCACGCAACCTGTTGCTCAGCCCCAGCACCCTCAAAGCCGGTGAGGGGCCGTACGTCGTGCTCGATAGCAACAACCGCAACCGCTGGGGCGACTACAATGGGATCGCCATCGATCCCGGCACCGGGGCATTTTGGACCATCGGTGAATACGCGGCAGCCCCCTTCGATCGCTGGGGAACCTGGATCGGGGAGCTGACCTTCGACTTCGCCACGCCGACCTCGACCCCAACCAGCACACCGACGCGCACTCCAACACCAACGCGGACGGTTACCCCGACGCCTAGCAAGACGCCAACGGCGACACCGACGCGCACTCCCTCGGCCACGCGCACGCCTACTGTCACGCCAACCGGCACAGCGACACGAACGAGCACAAAAACGCCAACGGCGACGCCGACACGAACGACGACGCCAACAGCAACGCCGACGCGCCCTCCAACACGCACCGCTACGCCGACTACCTCCTCGACCCCCACGGCAACGTCGACGCCCACGCGTACCGTGACGCCGACCCGAACACGAACGCAGACGCCGACGGCGACAAACAGCCGGACGCCCACCCACTCACCGACCATCACCCCATCCCCAACCGCAACGCTCACGCGGACCGCCACTCGCATTTCCACGCGGACGCACACGCCAACACGCACGCCGACCGCGACCAACACCACTCCGCCCACACGGACACCGACGGTGACACCAACGGAAACCGGCCCGACGCGCACCCCGACTCCCACGCGCACAGTTACCCGTACGCCCACGGACACACGCACGCCGACCGCCACGCCGACAGCGACGGTTACCCCTACGCTGACCCCGACGCCCACCAGCTCCCCGTCACCAACGCCGAGCCACACCCCAACGGCCACGCCCAGCGCAACGGTGACTCCGACGAGCACGTCCACCCCGACCGGGACACCGACACCCACGCAGACCACTACGCCAACGGCGACGCCGTCGCCCTCGGACACGCCGACGCCAACTATCACGCCGTCGCCCTCGGACACGCCCACCGAGACCGTAACCCCATCGGTGACCGCATCACCTACCGTGACTCAGACGGACACACCAACACCCTCGCCCTCCGTGACACCCACGGAGACCGCAACCGACACGCCCTCCCCTTCACCCCCCGCAACCGCCACCGCCACGCCCTCGGCAACGCCGACTGAGACCTCCGCGCCCACACCCAGTGCCACCGGGACCGAAACGCCAACCGCAACAGTAACGGTAACGCCGACCGATACCGCCACCGAGACGCCCACCGAGACGCCGACAGAAACACCGACGCCTTCTCCGTCGCCGTCGCTTACGCCAACCGCTACCCAGACCCCAACACCCACGCCACTGATCGGCGACGTCAACGGCGATGGCCGCGTCGATCAGCAAGACTTGGATATCGTCATAGCGCGCCTGTTCAGCGTCACGGACACACCCGACGACTCCAACCCCGACGTCAACGGGGACCAACGGGTGACTGCTGCCGACGTCACCGCTGTAGCGCAGCACCTCCAGTAGGGATACGCGCCCTGTCGCTGCCCGCACCGTTGACACCAGGTCGGATGCTGTCCTAAGGACCGCACCCACAACGAGGAGACGGCATGGCCGACGACGTCCCGATTCGGGCCATCGATTGCTGGGTGAATCCGTTCACGCCCGAGCACGCACGCACCGAGCAGCCCGAGTTCCTGGTGCGTGTTGCTACCGACTACTTCCACCGCGAGCAGCAGTTGGCACGCGGTACCCCGCTCGATGAAATGGTGCGGATGATGGACGACGCAGGCATCGAGGGCGGCATCCTCACCATCAATGCAGCCGATCCGCAGCCGTTCGCGAAAATGGCGCGGCAGTATCCCGGACGCTTCCTCTTGTCGGCAGTGATCGACCCACTGCAGGCAATGGAGGCGCTGCGCACGATCGAGCGCTTGGTAAAGGAGTACGACGTGCGCCTCATCCGCATGGTGCCGTTTCTCTTCAACCGGCCCTCCAACGACAAGGCATGCTATCCGATTTATGCCAAGTGTATCGAGCTCGGCGTGGCCGTGTCCGTGAATACCGGCATCCCCGGACCGCCCATGCCTGCCGAGCCGCAGCGTCCGTTGTATCTCGACGAGGTGTGTCTCTTTTTTCCCGAGCTGGTACTCATCATGGCGCACGGTGCTGACCCGTGGTGGGGGGAAGCGATCCGGTTGCTCCTGAAATACCCCAACCTGTACATGATGACCTCTGCATACTTGCCCAAATACCTGCCGCAGGAGCTGCTCCACTTCATGAACACCCGTGGCCAGGACAAGGTTCTGTTCGCCACCGACTTCCCCTTCTTGCCGTTCGATCGCGCCATCGCAACCGCGAAAGCGCTTTCCTTCCGACCGGGCGTCTTGCGAAAGTACCTGCGTGACAACGCCGCGCGTCTCTTCCATTGGGACTAGCCTGCGGCTGGCATCCTTCCTATGGTCCGCTCCCCCTTCGGCAACAGCTGCCCTTGCTGCAACGCAATGGTAGGCTAAAAGGGACCATCGTCAGGAGGATTGGGGTGCGGGCACACATTTGGGTGGTGGTTGCGGGCGTGTTGGCGTGCCTTGCTCGGGAGACATCAGCGGGGGACGCGGAGGCGCCGGTGGGGGTGCTGGTTCTGAAGGAGCACGGAGTCAGCAGCCCTACCCTCGTGCAGCCCTACCTGGATCGCTTCGTCGCCCTCGCGGCGCGCCTGAACGGCTGGCCAGCTGCTGTCGGACAGTACCACGCCGATCGCGCCTCCGCGCAGGCATTCATTCAGGCGGCGAACCCGCATTATGGGATTCTGTCGCTGCCGGCCTTCCTGGCCTTCCGCAAGAAATACAACCTCGAAGTGATCGGACAGGTGTCGGTGTCACTCGCCGGCGGCCGCCAGTACAGCATCATCAGCCGCACCGCCTCCGATCTGGCAGGTTGCAAGGGCAAAACCTTGGCCACCGATCATGCTGATGATGCGCGCTTCATTGATCGCGTGGTCTTTGCGGGCAAGCTTCACCTCAGCGACTTCACCGTCGAGCAGACACAGCGGCCGCTGCAGACGATAAAGTCGATCATTCGTGGCAGTGCCGAATGTGCGCTTGTTGATGAGTCGCAGCTCGAACAGCTCGCGCATATTGAAGGCGCCGAGGGCATCCGGCCGGTATGGCAAAGCACGCAGCTGCCGCAGATGGTCGTGGTGGCATTTCCGAGCGCGCCGGCCGAGGAACGCGAGCGTTTCCAAAGGAAGCTGGGTGAGGTATGCGACAATGACGGACAGAGCGCGTGTGGTGAGGTCGGCATCCAATCCTTGCGCACAGCCAGCGCCGCCGATTATGCGGCCGTCGTGGCAGCCTATGGGTCCTGAGCGTCAGGTTTCGACCACGCATTGCACTTGCCACTGGCCGCAGTCATCGCCCTCTGCCCCGCAGCGACGCCGGCTGCGGCTCCTGGTGTTACGGCTCGCCTGCTGCGTCTTGTGCCTCGCTGCTGGTTGTGCGGTCCGCAAAACCACAGTGCACTCGCCCTTGCGCACTGCCGCGGACGAGGGTGATGCCCTCGCTGTCTCCGATGCCCTCGAAGCCTTGATCGCGGCGGGAATCGATACACCCGCCGACCGTCAGTATGCCTATGACGCCGTATCCACCGATACCGCCGACACTGCGGCAGCCAACTACGCGCGCGCCTCGGTCACCGGCCGGCTGGTCCAGCAGAAGGGCCTGTTGGGCGCCAGTATGGTTCGCGACGTGGAACGCAACGCGCGCCGCAGCCGGGAGCTGGATCCGACATTCCGCGATGGCGCGGCCACGCGTCTCCTGGGCACGCTCTACGTCTTGGCTCCCGCTTCATTCCTACAGCACGGTGACTCGGAAGATGGCCTCGATTTGCTCGTCGGGCTGGTGCAAACCTATCCCAACGTCGCCCAGAATCATTTGCGCCTCGCCGAGGCGTACATTGCGCTCGGCGACTCGGCTCCAGCCATCCCGCATCTCTGCCGCTCACTCGATCTGCGCGCCGCGCTGCGCCGTGACGAGCAACTCCTGCTGGCTCATCTGATCGCCGACTTGGGAGCACTCGACTGCCGCAGCGCGGTGGCGCCGGCCCACTAACGCCGCGGTCGGCAAGATGCCTGCCCCGCAAGAGGTGCTAGCGCAAGGGTGCCCGCTTTCTGCCAGGCGGCGTGGGCAATGCCCCTGGCTGCGGCACGCCGATCTCGTCCGGACGTTCACGAAAGAGAATCCACAACGCCGCTGGCAACGCCGTGAAGTCGGCCATCATCGACAGCACGAACGCCAGTGCGGAGAGCATGCCGAATTGGCGCATGGGGGGGAGATCGCTGAGGACGAAGGCGAGAAAGCCGCCGGCGTTGATGAGCGTGGCGAACCCGATGGCCCGGCCGGCGACGAGCAGCGTGTGCTGTAGCGCCTGCTCCACAGTGCCGCTCCGGCGCCCCTCGAGAAAGTGGTAGAAGAAGTGGATCTGGTCGTTTTCGGACGTCCCCAAAACCGTCGAGGCGATCAGAATCGTCGCGATGTTGAGCATCATGCCGCTGACGCGCATCACCCCGAACATCACGAGGATCGCGAAGAGCGACGGAATCATTGCCATGAGCCGCGCCGTGCCGTTGCGGAAGATCAGCAGGAACGTTCCGAAAATGATCACCACCGTGAGCGTGAAGCTCTCGGCCAACGTCGGCACCAGGCTGCGCGCCATCTTCGCCTGCAGCGGCGCCAAGCCGACGACCTGTAACTCGAGTTCGCGCAACGCCGGGTGCGTCGCCTGCGCCGACTGCCAACGCGCGCTGATCGCGCCGCGCAGCCGCTCGTAATCCTCGCCCTCGTTGCTCCGGCTGATGATTGTGAGCTGTGCCTGCGCCAGGCCAGTCGGGTCGACGAAATGGCTGACCAACGACTCACGGGCAACGATCGCCTCCAGGTCGCCCGCCACCTGATCCAGCGTCGCCGCGTCCCTCGGCCAAGCATCGCCGGCGCCGCCGATGTAGCGCAGCATGCGGAGGATGGTCGTCGGGCCGACGACGGCGCCGACATCCGGCAAGGCCTCCAGCGTTTGCTGGAAGTCGTACAACCCGGTGAGGACCGCGGGCTCCGACATGCTGCCGACGCTACCCTTGAGCCATACATGCGTCACCGACAGCCCCGGGATGACCGGCGTGAGACGGCGCACGTCCTTGTAGATGGGCGATTCATGGTTGATGTACTCGAGGGGCTCGGTCAGCAGGGGCATCGGCGCCACCACGCCCGGCAGCCCGAAGATGGCGATCAGCCCGCCGCCTGACAAGGTGAGCGGCGTCACCACGAGCGGCCAACGCCAACGATAGGTAAACCGGGGGAGGCTGATCGCCAGACGCATCAGCCACGCCGCAGCGCCGCGGCGCTCCTGCTCCGTCGGCGTCCGCAACGCCTTCTGCAGCGCCGGGAACAGCGTAAACACTGTCACCCACGTGAAGGCAAGGCCGACTGCAACCCACAACCCCATCTCGCGTATGATGCGCAGGTTCGAGATCTCCAGTGCTGCGAACCCGGCTGCCGTGGCGAAGATCGACGCGGTGCAGGGCACGAACTTGTTGGTCAGCGTGAACAGCTGGTGCGCGTCGACAGGGCGGCCGGCGGGACGCTCGACGAAGCGCGATTGCAGGTACACCAGGGTGGCGCTCGCCGTCACCAGAACGGTCATCGGCACCATGGGCGATACGAGCGTGAAGGTCCCGCCGGTCAGACCGATATAACCAACGCAGAGAGCCAGGCAGGCCCCCAGTGTCACCACGAAGGCGAGCAGCGTCCGGACCGATCGGTACAGCGCAATTGTGAATATGGTCATGAACAGCGCGAAGAGCACGAAGTAGAAAGGCGCCGCGCGCTGCGCCTCGTCGAGGTAGACATTGACGAACGACTGGCCGAGCCGGTCAATACGCCGCACCGGCCCCAGATCAGACGCGATGGGTGCGAGCGCCCGATTGATGGCGTCAACCGTCGCATGGCGCTCGGCGCTGCTGCGGACATCGAGGACGAGACCGAGCGCGAGATAGTGGTCGCCAAACAGCCCTTGCCGCCGAAAGATATCGGTGCCGGTGGCAAAGTCCCGCAAGTGCGCCACCTGATCCGGCGTCGGTTCAAAGCCGGCCTTCGCACGGCGATAGATCGACAGCAACGAGTTGGTCGTCAGCCGCGGAACGCCCTGCAGGGCGCGCTCGATGCGGTCCACCCGTTCCACGACCCCCGGGTCGAACGGATCATCGGCCTCCGCCAACAGCAATGCGAACTCGCCGGCGCCGAAGGTCTTCTCGAACGCCCGCGTCGCCACGTAGTCCGGATCGTGGCGCGCCAACAACCGGTCGATCGAGTTGTCCTGACCGACCTGCGCAGCGTAATAGGCACTCACCGGCACAACCACGGCGTACAACGCGATCACACACCGGCGCTTCGCGATCACGAAGGCGAAGATCGATGCCAGGCGTCCAGAAGCGTCAGCGTCCATGCGACCCAGTGCGCAGCTCGTCACGTATCCGAACGCGGGCGTACCACACCAGCCGACTTGGGGCTAGCGCACCGCGACGAGTTCCACCTTGGTCGTGCGGAACGGCTTGCCGATGTCGGCTTTGTCGAGCGAGAGCCGAAACAAGTCCGTGCCTCCCGCAACAATCGGTTTGACGAGCTTCACCTTATCCTCGAAGCTTCCGCCGAAGCCTTCGGTATCGAGGATCTCGGCCTCGGCGTTGTAGCCGGCGCGCTCCGCCACCAGCTTGCCGTCCTTGTCAAAGAGCTGCACCTTCACCTTGACGTAAGCCACCGGCGCGTCGGAGACGTTCTTCACATTGGCGAGCACCGTATAGACAATTGCGCCGTAGGCGTCCTGCCACTCTGTTTTGATGTTCTCCAAGCGCACCCGCTCCTGCGCAAGTGTCGTACCGGTCAGGAACAGCAGAACGGCGAGCACGGCGGCGCGTTTCATTCGTCAACCGTCACCTGGTCGCGGACCTTCTCGAACGCGGCCTTGCTCATCTGCTGCACGGCCAGCAGTTCTTCGACCTGCAGGAACGGACCGCTCTTTTCGCGATGCGCAATGACCTGCAGTGCCTGGCTCTCCGTCAAACCGAGAGCGACGAGTTGCTCCTTGGTTGCGGTGTTGAGGTTGACCTTGTCCGCCGCGCCGCCCGCTCCAGCCAGCACGGCGAGCAGTGCGGCCACGAGTACCCGGGTGCGGTTCATACGTCCCGTTCGCTAGTACAAATGGCGCCAGCCCGCAAACGGCCCTCAGGTCGTCCACGATCATCCGAGCGCGGGCGCACGAGCAGTCTTGTGTTTCACCTGCAGTTGCCGCATTCGACTGGCGGAAGGAAACCATGCTTCGTTTGTACGACTATCTGCCATCCGGCAACGGCTACAAGGTTAGGCTGCTATTGACGCAACTCTGCATCCCGTTCGAGCGCGTCGAGGTGGACATCCTCACGGGCGAGACCCGCACACCGGAATTCCTGCGAAGGAACCCCAATGGGCGCATTGCCCTCCTTGCGCTCGCAGACGGCACCTGTCTCGCCGAATCGGACGCCATTCTCTTCTACGAGCGCGTGCGTACACAGCCGCGGTACATCCCCATCACGCAGGCCTGATCCCCCAAGCCGTCAGTGTTCGTCGGTTCTTACGTATTGGCGATCGGTGCTGCGGGATCGATGCTCAGCCAGCACAACGCGGCGACCAGGTAGCCAGCCGCGACCGTGATCAACGGGACGGTCCATGAATCCCACATCTGAAGGCACAGCCCCACAACCAGCGAACTGAGGGTCCCGCCCAAATTTCCAAAGGTATTCATGCCGCCGCTGACCACACCGGCGTGCCGGCCGCCGATTTCGAGGCAGACGGCCCAAGCCGGGCTCACACCGAGCGCCGCCAGGCCGGCGGCACTGGCCAGCAGCAGTGCCGCAGTAAGCGGCGTCTCACTGTACAACGCCGCAACGATGGCGACAGCCGCAAGCGGTAAGCCGATAAGCCCGGGCGTTCCCCGTCCAGCGCGCAGTCCCCAATGCCGTGCGAGCACATCGCTCAACCACCCACCGACCAACACCCCCACAGCGATGCTGACCAGCGGCAGCGCCGATAGCCATCCCACGCGCACCAGATCGAAGCCGCGTGCGCGCAGCAGATAGGTGGGCAGCCACGTGATGTAGAAATACCAGCCGTAGATAACACCGAAGTACATCGTGCAGAGCGCCAGCATGCTGCGATCGCGCCGCATCTCCCGCCAAGGGACCGCGTGGTGTGGAACGGGTGGTGCGGCGCCGATCAGGTGCAACTCTGTCGTGTTGACGCCGGGATGGTGATGCGGATCGTCACGGAACCACCGGAACCAGGCCAGTGCCCAGACCACCCCCACCAGCCCAAAGATCGGGAATGTGTAACGCCAATGCATCAAATCGAGCATCGCTACTACCAGAGGCTGCGTCACCGCGCCGCCGAGTGCTGCGGTCATCAATGCCAGCCCGAAGGCGCGGCCGCGCTCCGGCGCCGGCAGCCAGCGAGCGTAGGCACGTGCCATACTCGGGAAGGTTCCCGCCTCGCCCATGCCGAAGAGAAAGCGGACCGCGACCAGGGATACAAAGCCGCCCACCGCACCGGTCGCTGCGGTCATGGCGGACCACCACACGACGATGCGTGTCAGCATCAGCCGTGGCCCAAAGCGGTCCGCGAGCCACCCGCTCGGCACCTCAAACAACGCGTAGGCGAGCGTAAACGCGCTGAACACGTAGCCCATCTGCGCATCGCTGAGCTGCAGATCAGCCTTCATGGCGGGTGCGGCCGTCGCGATGCACACGCGGTCGAGGAAGGCCACCGCAGTGAGGGCGAGGGTGAGGCCGAGGACGCCGTGGCGGACGTGCGACGGCGACGGTTGTATTGCTGACACCGCCGGCTGTGGGAGGAGCATGCGACGTTCCTACCCCGCCCGCGCCTGCCGACGCAACCGCGGATGGCACGATGGAACAGGCGGCGATGCCCTTCGAGAGGCCGATACTCACCTCGTGTCATCCTCGAGGGGGCACGTGCGCCTGCCCGTGCGCGCCAATGGCAGGACCTGCTCGATGAGCACGTGCTCGAACGTCTGGGGCTCTTCGAACGGCGGGTAGTGCGCCGACTGCTCGAACCACACCAGCCGTTTGCAGGGGGCCTCGACCGTGGCGAAGTAGTCTGCGGCGACACGTGCCGGCATCTGCCAATCGTGGCGGCCGAGGAGGAAGAAGACCGGCACGTTGAACGAGCGGTAGCCCCGCAGGTCCAGGTCCGACAGCTCGGGCCACAGGCACTCCATCGAGAAGCGGCTGCCCTGGCGGAGACGCCACAAGTCGACGAGATTGGTTTCGTCGCTCATGAGCACTGCACGGATGAGGTCGCCCATCGAGACGTCGCCGTAAAACGAGCCACCGAAGCGCTCAACCCACTCCCGCATGACGAGCACCTCCTCGAGCGTGCGCGGCTGCGGACCGAAGGCACGCAGCTCGCGGGCGGCGCGCCGATTGCCACGCTGTTCGGCCTGAGCGAGGGCGTAGGCCCAGGAGAGCCGCGCGCCCTCCCGGACATCGCCGAACTGACCGACGCCGACATAAACCGCGACTTTCTCAGGGTGCTCATACGCGTAGATCGTGCCGAGCACGGTACCCCAGGAGTGCCCAACGAGGACGACGGTGTCCTTGCCGAAGCGGTGGCGCACCAGTTCCACTACCTCGTCGAGGTCGCTAAGGAACCGGGCAATGGTCATCGACTGCGGTGGAATGTCAGGGGCGTACGATCGCCCCGCGCCGCGCTGTTCCCAGTACACCACCAGGAAGTGCTGTTCGAGGCCGGCGTTGTAACGACGGAACATCGGCGCTTCACTCACGCCGGGGCCGGCGTGAAGCAGGATCAGCGCCGGAGCGTGACGGTCCCGCCCGCGAAACCAGAGGTGCTGCCGCGTGCCGCCGATGGTCGCGTACTCCGTCGTGGCGACACTGTCGGGAAGGATCGTGCCGTCCGCCGCACGGAAGGGTCGTGTGTAAGCGCAGCAGCCCGATGCAAACACCGCAAAGACGGTCAGCAGAGCGGTGCGCTTCATCGCAGCACGACGTGAGGCCATCGATGCACGGCGATTCCGGCTCGCATCATCCCGCCTGCCGCGGTGGATCAACGGTGGTTGAAGCGTTGGTCACCCGCCTGCCCTTGAGGACTATGCCGGAACACGTGGGACGACGCGACCCGCTACATGGGAATCCCCGCTTGCCCAACTGCCGCGAGTTGGGCTAATCGATTGATTGACCACAGTGAGGAGCCAGCGCCGCGGCAGTCAGTGTCACGGCCGGAATGGGAGTAGTAGATGGATCTGAGCTATAGCGCAGAGTACGAGCAGTTCCGCACCGAAGTGCAAGAGTTCCTCAAGCAGAACTGGAGCGAAGAGGACATCAATAGCGCGCCGCCGCCGGACCAACGCGCCATGATGATGGGCGCCATCATCCGCACCGACGAGCGCGCCACCGCGTTTCGGCTCAAAGCCATTGAGCGCGGCTACCTCTACCGACACGTACCCAGACGCTACGGCGGCGGCGAGCAACCTCCCGATCCGCTCAAAGCCACGATCATCGCCGAGGAGTTCCGCAAAGCGCGGGCGCCCAGCGAGCTCGTGGGCCAGGGACCGAGTATGCTCGTGCCGACGCTGGTCGAACACGGCACCGAAGAGCAAAAGCAGAAGTTCGTTCGCGACACCTTGCTCGGCAAGATCACCTGGTGTCAGGGCTACAGCGAGCCCGGCTCAGGCAGCGATCTGGCCTCACTGCGCACCCGCGGTGTGCTAGAAGGCGACTTCTGGGTGATCAACGGGCAGAAGATCTGGACTTCGAATGCTGATACCTCGGAGTGGATGTTCTGCTTGGTACGCACCGAGCCCGATGCACCGAAGCACGAGGGCATCAGCTACATCCTGATCGACATGCAGACGCCGGGCATCGACGTGCGCCCGTTGCGGCAGATGACCGGTGACGCCGACTTCAACGAAGTTTTCTTGGACAACGTGCGGGTCCCCGCGAAAAACATCGTCGGCAAGCGTGGCCAGGGATGGGTTGTCAGCCGCTCGACCCTCAAACACGAGCGCGCCCTGATTGGTAGCTCGGCGCTGAGCCGCCGGACGCTCGACGGTGTGATCATGATGGCGCAGGCGGTGAACCTGCGCGGCAAACCCGCCATTCAGGACCCGCAGATCCGCAACCGCATCGTCGAGCTGGAAACCAAGGTGTTGTGCAGCGAGTACCACGGCTACCGCTTGCTGACCATGCAAGCGCGCAACGAGGAACCCGGCGTGGGCGGCCTGGTGAGCAAGCTCTACGGTACGCAACTCGGTTACGACATTGGCAAGCTGGCAATGGACATGATGGGTGACCGCGGCCTGTTGGCGCCTGGCGAAGACAGCGCCCCGGCCATGGGCATGTTCGTCACCGCGTATATGTGGTCACTCGGCATCCTCATCGCCGGCGGCACCGCCAACATCCAGCGCAACGTGATCGCCGAGCGCGGCTTCGGCCTGCCGCGTGACGCGGCGGCGAGCCGGAAATGAGAAGGGCAGGATTGACTCGATGAATTTTGGTTTGTCCGAAGAACAACTTCTCCTCAAAGCCACCATCAAGCGCTTTCTCGAAGAGCAGTGCCCGACATCGCGGGTGCGTGCCATCATGGAAAGCGCCAGCGGCCATGACAGCGGGCTGTGGCAAGGGCTCGTCGACCTTGGCGTGCCGGGATTGACGATCCCCGCGGCCTACGGCGGCGCAGGGCTCGAGTTGCTCGATCTTGCGCTCGCGGCCGAAGAGCTAGGCTATGCGGCAACGCCCGGGCCGCTTCTCGGTTCGGCCATGGCAACGACTGCCTTGCTCGAAGGCGGTGACGCGTCGCAGCGCGAACACTGGCTGCCGCGGATTGCTGAAGGCAAGGCGCTGGTCACGATCGCCCTGGGCGAGGCCGACAGCGAATGGCATCCGGCGCGCTACACCACCACGTGCAACGACGGCCAGCTCACCGGGAGCAAGCCGTTCGTGCCGTACGCTGGTGTTGCGGACGCGATCATCGTGGCTGCACGCGACGGCAAGGGCCCTGGGCTCTGGTTGGTCGAGCGCGGCGCGCCGGGGATGCAGATCACGCCGCTGAAGGTGGTCGACATGACTCGCCGCGTCGACACTGTGCACTTCAAGAACACGCCGGCCACCAAGCTCGGTGGCGCCAGCGTCGCCCTGCAGCGCAGCATCGATGCCGGCTGCGTGCTCATCGCCGCCGACGCCTACGGCGGCTCCCGGCGCTGCCTCGACATGGCGGCGCAGTACGCCATGCAACGCGAGCAGTTCGGCCAGGTCATCGGCGCCTTCCAGGCCGTGAAGCATCAGATCGCCAACATGGCGTGCGAGCTCGAACCGGCGCTGTCGCTCTATTGGTATGCGGCACACGCCTTCGACCGCATCCCCGAGCAGGCCGAGCGTCATGCGGCCATGGTGAAGGCGCACATGACGGATCTGTTCGACCGCATCACCCGCGACGCCACCGAGCTGCACGGTGGCATCGGCTTCACCTGGGAGTTCGACCTGCACCTGTGGTTCCGCCGCGCCATCTTCGACCGCAGCTTCCTCGGCGAAGCCCCAATCCACCGCGCACGTGCGGCAGAACTCGCCGGTTGGTAGGCCCGATGGTGAGCGCAATGCAACTGCAGATTTCAGATCGGAGATTGCAGATTGAGAAGGCGTAAACTCTGAAGTCTAAAATCGACAATCCGAAATTTTCGGAGGATACCCATGGCAAACGCCCCCATGCGCAAGACCTATCCGGTATTTGACTGCGACGCGCACATCAACGACCCGTTCGACATCTGGACGAAGTATGTCGAGCCCGAGTATCGCGACCTGGTCAAAGGCAGCTACTGGCAGGACGAGAAACAGGCCATCCTGAACGGGCGCACGGTGTGCATCGGCGGCGCCAGCTACAACTTCCCCGGCTACAACCCGATCTGCATCGCCGGCCCGGGCATGAACAAGAAGGTGATGCGCAAGCTCCAGCAGACGCCCCTGACTCCGGAGCAAAAGCGCTACCTCGAACACCGTGGCGCGTACGATCCCGCGGCACGGCTCAAGGACATGGACCTCATGGGGATCGATCAGGTGATGATCATCCCCACCATGATGGTCGCCAACTTCCCGTACATCGAGAACGCCGAGGGTGCCTACGCCTTCGCGCGCGCCTACAACAACTGGGTGACGGACTTCTGCTCGCACGCGCCGGAGCGGCTCTACGCCGCCGGTTGGCTGCCGCTGCAGAACGCCGAGTACACCGTGCAGGAGCTCGAGCGCCTCGCCAAGAAGGAATTTCGCGTCGCGCTGGTGCGGCCGATCGATGCCCGCGGCAAGTACCCGAATCAGATTTTCCCGACCCTCAACGCCGGGACGATCAGGAACACCATGGACAAGGTCTACCGTGCCTTCGAGGAGACCGGCATCGTGGTCGGCATGCACACCTTCCCCGCCGTGCCGGCCGAGCTCAGCCCGACCGTGGTCTCGCCCGGTGAGCTGATCGGCCGCACCGGCGAGATGCAGCTCGGCGGCCGCATGGTCGACGTGCAGACGCTGAGCTTCATCTTCGAAGCGATGACCTGGCTCGCGCAGATCCTCCTCTCCGGGTTCCTCGACATCTATCCGAAATTGCAGATGGCTATTTTCGAATCGAACTCCAGTTGGGTACCGCAGCTACTCGAACACTGCGACCGCTTGTTCAAGCTGTACGCCAACGAACGACGCGTGAAGACGGATCGCCTGCCGAGCGAAGCGTTCTACCAGCAGTGCTTCGTCGCCTTCGAGTCGGACGAGGTTCCGACCTTCCGCCAGTGGGACCGTTTCGAGAACGTCGGCCTGTGGTCGTCCGATGCCTACCATCACGACGGCGCCGATTCGTGGAGCGCCATGCGGGAGATGAACGGTGTCGGCGTGCCGCAGGAGGTGCAGGCCAAGCTGCTCGGCGGCAACGCACGGCGCCTGTACAAGATCGAGGGCAAGATGTTCGTCACCGAAGAGCCCAAGGAGATCCCGCGGCCCGACTGGTGGCCAAAGCCCGACGAACTGCAGGAGTTCGTCGAGTTCCAATCCAACCCGCGCGCCCACGGCCGGCCGCTGCTCGATGTCGGCAAGATGGACCCACGGTTCATTCTGGAGATGCTGCGGACGTTCTGATCCGGGTCGAGAGTCGACAGGTTAGAGTCGAGAGCGCGTACAGAGGCGAAAATCCCCATGACGACGAATCACATCCGAGTGTTCGACTGCGACAGTCACGTCCTCGAGCCCACGGACATCTGGACGAAGTACCTCGATGCCGACTACCGGATCAGCGCGCGGTCGGCGTTCTGGCATGAGGTGGACGACCTGGGCGGGCCGCTGACGATTCTCAATGGCAAGCAAGCCAAGGAGATGAATCCGGGGCCGCTCAACCGGCAGGCGATTTGGAGGCCGGGGATGAAGCCCGAGGACATTGGCGCACTGGATCCGACGGTGCGCCACCCGATCACGCCCGGGGCGCAGGACCCAACAGCGCGCCTGAAGGATATGGATGCCATGGGCATCGACCAGGCGCTGCTGTTCCCGACGCTGTTCGCGGAGTACTTCCCCATCGTCGAGAATCCGGACGCCGCATTCGCATTGGCGCGGGCGTACAACGACTGGATCGCCGACTTCTGCAGTGCCGCCCCGCGACGCCTGGTACCGGCCGCGGTCTTGCCGCTGCAAGACGTCAGCTTTGCGATCCGCGAGCTGCAGCGCGTCGCCAACAAGGGATTCCGCGCCGCCTTCATCCGCCCGGCGTTCGTCAACCAACGCTTCCCGAATCACGCCTACTACGCCCCGCTCTGGAAGCAACTCGAAGATCTCGGCGTCGCGGCCTGTATCCACCCGTCGACCGGCAACACCAATCCCGAGTGGACGTCGCAGGGCTCGTACGTCGAGCGCGTCGCCAGCCACCTGCGCATCGGCCACTACGTCGCCGAATCGGTGGCACCGATGATGGACAACGCCATGTTTCTCAACGCCATCTGCTTCTACGGGTTGATGGAAGAATACCCGCAGCTCAAGCTGAGCTTCCTGCACTCCAGCGCCTCGTGGGTACCGCTGGCACTGGAGAAAGCCGAGACGTACCTGTGGTTGATGAGCAGTACGCAAGACGTCAGCCTCGAGCCCGAAAACGTCTTCTTCGAGCGGCCGTACCTGGTCGGCTTCAACAGCTGGGAGAGCAGCGTGGCGCGGCTCACCGATATCTTCAAGGACGTCGCTGCGTGGGGCTCGCGCTATCCGCATCATGACGCCTCGGACGTCGCCGAAGCGCGCGGCATGCTGCAGCAGTGGAAGGTGCCGGAGGACGTGGCCGCCAACTATCTGGGTGGCAACGCGGCGCGGCACTATGGGATACAGTAATCAGTGATC
>Ga0335070_10004246_pt1 | contig 16714 bp, 15 predicted proteins | sample Lox_Sample_13_FD_206722 | JGI IMG/M metagenome (GOLD analysis project Ga0335070, IMG submission 206722) | Soil microbial communities from Loxahatchee National Wildlife Refuge, Florida, United States - Lox_Sample_1.3 | ecosystem: Environmental > Terrestrial > Soil > Wetlands | place: USA... | reverse complement strand
CCGTGCGAGGCGCCACTTGCCAGCTCTCGTCCAACCCTTTTACTACCGCCCTGAGTGACGCAGATCACATCCTGTTGGTCACCGTTCCGCTAGCCTGTTTTCAGGTATGGGGGAATTCGCGATACTCACAAACCGGAAGCGGTCAATCGTCGCGCTCGTTCACTCGGTCGTGTTTCTCTTCATCGCCTTTCGGCAGATGATCGGCGCCACGCCGGCGGTTGGAATCTGGGTTCCCTCGACGGTGTCGACCGGGACATGGATACTCTGTTCGATCTTTCTAGTCGTTTCCGCCATCCTGTTGCTGCTGTATGTCATCTCCCGTGCCCGGATCGAAAAGATGTATTTTGGCATGTGCACCATCAGCGCAACCTCGGGGCTGCTGCGCACCGCCGCCGGCGATGAGGCGTTTCATGCCGGGCTCTATATACGAGTTGTCATGCTTATGAGCGCAGTTTTGGTCGGCGCGCTGATCGTGCGCCTACATCCGAACCCGGCCGCCGTTTCCCAGGCCACCGCTTCCCTTCCCCAGCCGGCAGCCACGGCGGAAGCCGAAATCGACCCTATATAATCGAATTGTGAGTTTGTTGCGAGTAAAGCAAGTTGCTTCCGCCGATTTCCCCACGCGCTGGGGACATTTTCTTATCCACGGCTTCACCAGCCGTGTCCCGGATGGCTCCGGGGCCAAGTTGAAGACCGAAGAGGCCGTCGCGCTGGTCATGGGCGACGTACAGTCCGGATCGCCCCTGGTGCGGATCCATTCGCAATGCCTGACCGGCGATGTGTTCGGATCGCTGCGCTGCGATTGCCGCCAGCAGCTCGAGATGGCGCTCGCCATGATCGCGGGCGAAGGCGCCGGGGTGCTCGTCTACGAACAGCAGGAAGGACGTGGCATCGGCCTCATGCCGAAGCTGCAAGCCTACGCGCTACAAGACAGCGGGCTCGATACCGTCGAAGCCAATCAACGCCTCGGCTTCAAGGCCGATCAGCGACAGTTCCTTATGCCTGCGGAGATATTGAAGGCACTTGGCATCAAGCAGGTGCGGCTGCTCTCGAACAATCCCGACAAGGTTGCGTCTCTCGAAAAGGCCGGCGTCCGTGTCACCGAGCGCGTGCCCTGCGAAATTCCTCCCACCGAATACACACAGGAATATCTAAGGACCAAGCAGGAAAAGCTCGGCCATCTATTCACTCACCGCAATACGCGACATTAATCCTTGAGCAACCGTCTCAGCTCGGCACGGTTCTCCGTCGGTAGGTAAGTCAGGGCAATTCGCGCCAGCGCGACATACACCTCGCGCGTTGCGGGATTTTTCCTTAGTAACTTCAGGTGCTTCGCCACAGTAGGCACATCGCCACGAATCAACGGGCCGCTAAATGATCTTGCCGGACCGCATTTGCCATAGTTTGAAATTGTCTGGCGGATGATAGGCGCACTCATACGGCGGGCAACTGTCGCAGAGAGGCTCGCCTGTCTCGCCACTTGTTCCAGTGTTACCAGATAGGCCACCAGCAGAGGCGAGGTCATCGTCGCCCATGCATGATAGGCCGCCTTGCGGCTCGCTGACAGGCGGAAAGAGTGGCCTCCCAAATCGCGCACAATGCGTTGCGCCAGACGCGTCGCGACCGGATCGCCCTCCAAGGCAAATGGCACTCCGCCTAAAGAGGGCGGTCTACCCTCGACAAAGGTCATCAAGGGATGCACCGAAACGATTGCCCAACCGGCTTTTCGCAAGGGCGAAAGTTCGTCGCTAAGCAGCGTACCGCTGGAATGAAATGCATATCGCTTCTCTGCCGATGGCGGAAGCCGAGATGCAACCATGGCGGACGCGCTTCCGATTTCTCGATCCGGGACGCAGAACCATAGGAGCGATGCATTCAGTGCAGCCTTTTCAATGGTTACAACCTTCGCGCCGACCTTGCGTGCCAAGCTTCGCGCACGCCAAAACGACTTCCTACTCGCACGCCGCCGCAAGATGATTTCGCTGATCGTGTATCCGCTTGCGTTCAAAGCCGGGACCAGAAAAGACGCCAGGCGGCCCGCGCCCACGATGGCAATCGCCGGTTTTCTACTACCTCGATTTCGAGTCGTCTGCCCTTTCTCTGCCTCGGTTCGCCTCACCCGCGCAGCATACCTTAATATGGCTCCATGGCGAAATCGGCAAAGTCCAATAAGAGATCAACCAGAGCGCGAGTGCTCTCGTCGCGCGTGTCCTATGCCGGTCCTGTTTTCAGCGTCACCACGGACCAGGTCGAAGAGCCGGGCGGCATTACGGCGCGCCGTGATGTAATCAGGCATTCAGGCTCGATCGTAATTCTGGCGGTTGACGACGCGAAGGCGCGAGGCGGGAGCGGCAACTCGGCTCGCAAGAAGCCTGGCGGCCCTTACATTCTTCTTGAGCGCCAATATCGACACGCCGCGCAGTCCATGATGTGGGAGCTGCCGGCCGGCCGCATTGACGAGGGCGAAACGCCGCTCGCTGCAGCCCGCCGCGAGTTGCTCGAAGAGACTGGTTTCACTGCCCGGCAATGGAAACGAATTATGCATTTCTATGTCAGTCCTGGTTTCCTCGACGAAACCATGACCATCTATCTTGCCCGCGGGCTGCGGGCGGGAGAGGCGGAACCGGAGGCCGACGAAAAGATCGAAACGCATTTCTTCCCTTTGTCGAAAGCCCTGAAAATGGCTCTGGGCGGCCGAATTCGCGATGCCAAGACCATCTGCGGCATCTTTTGGCTTTGCGAACGTCACACCCGGTAAAATCGCCTTTCCCTACTGGCGGCCGCGAAGTTCGCCAACCTTCATGCCGCTCTTTGGCGCTTTGGACTTGCCCCACCTGTCTGCGAGAAACGGTGACTTTTCATTCCTGCAGCGCGACCGTGGGTTGCACCGGAATGTGTGACGTACATCCTTGACACGCGTTGGCGGACCCAATCACAATTGCCACGAATTCAAGAAGTTAAGAAAGTAACATTTGCGGTCTCAGCTATAGGAGAGGGCACGTGGAAAGACTAAAGGGAACAGTCAAGTGGTTCAACAATGCAAAAGGGTACGGATTCCTTGGGCGCGATGATGGACCAGACGTGTTCATTCATTACAGCGCCATCACGAGCGACGGCTACAAGAGCCTGCAAGAGGGCGATAAAGTAGAATTCGAAATCGTCCAGGGCCAGAAAGGTCCACAGGCGGCCAACGTAACCAAAAGCGCGTAAACTGCCGCCATCTTTCCCAGAGTTGGACCCACCCAGCAACTTCAGCAGGATATCTGCGCTTAAAATCCACTCACCAGTCGTTCCTTCCCCGCAGTCCTTTATAGTATGTTGGACGCGGAGAAAATCTCGGAGCACGCCGACTGGCGTCGTAACTTGTCCACGTAATCACCTGCCAAAAATGATGATTTCCCGGGCCAAATGTCGAGGAGGGCAAGAACAAGGCTTCATCATCACGCTGATTGCGGTCTTCCTGCTCTTCGTCGTGGGCGCCATGGCCGCGCTCTCGATAGATGTCGTCACGTTCTACACCGCCCGCAGCGAAGCACAACTGGCCGCCGATGCTGCAGCGCTCGCAGGCGCGCGGGTGCTGGCGAACTCGGGTGTGACATCCGAGGCCGATTCAGCGACCTCAACCACCATGATCACAAATTCACAGGCGCTTGCTTCCGCAGTCGCATTTCAGGTTGCGGAAAGCAACACCGTTAGCGGGCAACTTTTGCAAGCTAGCTACATAACCGTAAATTTCAATGGGCAATCCGGGAATCCGTGCACGGCCGAAATGCAGGCATCGAATCCGTGCGTGACGGTGAAAGTGACGCGGAATGACCTGCCTGTGTTCTTCGCCCGCATTTGGGGACGTACGCAGATCACCGTAACGGCGACTGCCACCGCTGAAGCCTACAATCCCTCCGGCCTGGCGACGGGTCTCACGACGTCATTGGCGAATCCCGTCGGACCGAGTTGCGTGAAGCCATGGCTATTGCCAAACGTTGATCCGACTAATGGAAATCCTATCTTCAACAAGGACACGGGTGAGATCAATAATGCCCTGCTGCTCGGCGCGAGGCCAATGCCCGGCACGGGTCTTCTTGCGCAATGCGACACTACCCATGGCGGACTAGGCTGTCCCGGCTCCACTCCCTGGCAGTATCTCGTGGGCGATGACAGCGCGAATTTTCAACCTCCAACACAAGGCCTTCCTACTTGTGGCGGGACATTGTCAAATTTTCAGCTCAACATCGCGGGCTGCGAGCAGCAAGCCATTGTGTGCGGAAGCACTCCCGCAAGTCAGGTGAAAGTTCTCACCGCGGCCGACAACACTCTGGACCAACAGGCCGCCGATGCGGTCAACTGTCTGGCACACACCTCGGGCGGCGTGGGAGACACAGTCAGTTCGGCAGTGCTGCCGCCATTGCCATTTCAATTCATCGCCGGGGAGGATAATCCCTTGGTCCGAGCGGCCACTAGCTTGACTGCCGGATCGAACATCATGGTGAGCGACTCCTTGGTCACGGTGCCTGTCTATGACAATTCAGTATCGATAACCGCTCAACAGGTTAATGTCATAGGCTTCCTTCAATTATTTCTACAGCCCGACGGGACCGCCGTTCCGGCCGGTGGCGGCATCCAGTCTGAGATCATTAACATGATCGGCTGCGGCAATAATGCGACTGGAACTCCGGTCTATGGAAATGGCGCCTCTGCGATTCCAGTCCGCCTCATCAGCCATCCCTAAGCCATATCGTGCGATCACTCCCTCCCGCCAGAGGCACAAAGCTACATTCAAGGTCGATCATTGTTGACCTTGAGAGTCCAACTGATTACTTAAGAGGCTGAAGTCCACACGGGCGCGCCCAGTCGCCCGCATGCCTTATACGTGAAGGGCCAAGGACAATGGCGCAGGCCGGTCTTACCAGATACCCGGGATTACCGCTGGGACTTTGCTTTTGTAGGCATCGAATTTTGGGCCGAAGGTTTCGCGGAGCAGGCGCTCTTCTATGCGAACTCGGACGTAAGTCCCTAAGAGAAAAATGGCTGCCGCTGCGAGGAGCGGAAGCAGGGGGCTGACTGTTAGGCCGGTTGCCACCAGCATTCCGAACATTCCTGAGTAGATCGGATTGCGTACGAAACGATAGGGGCCTTCTTGAACTAGATCGTGGTCTTCGACAATGCGAGCAGCAAGGGACCACTGCTTACCGAGGTGGCCGGCGGCGGAGTTCACGAACCATGCGGAGAATGCACCTATGCTTAGTGCGAACACTGCCATCGACCATGCCAGCCATTTGGGTCGTTGCGCGATGGGCGAGCCTCGATGGAATAGGAATGGAAACCACCAGACAAAGAAGTATCCGGCGGCTTGGAGGACCATACCAAAATAAGAGCTGAGGTCGCGCTGGGTGGCTCGAGGTCGGGAATGAGGATGACGGCGAAGCCAGAAAGTCAGGCCGAAGGCCCACCAGCAGATGATCATGCCGTAGAAGGCGACGCTTGCGGCTGTTTGGGCGGTGAGGGTGTCTGCGTGCAACAAGAAAGTTCGGCCTCCTCCATTGGAGTGGCAGTCGTGGAACTTTGGTAACTCTACACCAGACGAGTGTGTTTCCTATACTGTCGGTGGAAGCGCACTATGCGTTCACGGACATTCCTGCCAATTCTTGCACTGCTGAGCGCGTTCGGCTCGGCGCAAAGCTCATCTCCGGATGCGCTGTATGAGCGCGCGATTAATGCCATCACAGGCGTTGCCGAGACGCAGAACCAGCAGGCCGCCATCGAGTACTTTCATCGATCTTCCGACCTTGGGTATGGGCCGTCCCAGATCGCGATGGGCTACTACTACGAGATGGGAATTGTGCCGGGGAATCAGGGGCAGGGTTCGGTGGACTTGTATAAGAAGGCCGCAGTTCAGGGTGAGTCTCTGGGGGCGTGGCTGGCGGGGCGAAGATATTTTCTGGGTACCGGAATTCCGCAGGACCTCGATGCGGCGAAGAAGTGGCTGAAGATGGCGGCGGAACAGAAAAGCGCGTATGGGTCGTATTACTACGGACGGCTTATGGTCGAGCACGATCCAGCGAAAGCAACGCCTTTCTTAAAAATCGCCGCTGAGCAGGGATTGCCTCAGGCACAGTACTTCTATGCACGGGCTTTGAAAGATGGACTGGGGGTTGCGCAGGACAAGCTCAACGCTTATGTGTGGTTTGTCATTGCGGCTGACGCTGGGTATGAGGCCGCAGGCGACGCGCTGGATCAGATGCGAAGCGCGGGTTCGTTGAACGTCGACGATATCAATCAAGCGCAGGCCAAAGCAAAGGATCTGGAGCAGGTGGTGATTCGGGCGGTGAATGCTCGCGGGTGCTCGGGATGGGACGGAGAGTTTGCGGAATTGCCGACGCCGCCACCACCACATTTGCAGCGGTTTTGCCGCTAACCGCTGTCAGCTATCAGCTTTCAGCCGTCAATTCTTCGTCTTGACCCTCGGCTCTGGGCTCCCGGATTTCCAAATTTTCAGTTCTCCTTTCAATTAGAGCATTACTCCATTTGACAGCTTAAGTCGCACCGACCGGGGTGTCGGTTTTCGCGCACACTTGCTTGTGCTTCGGGTCACAGACCGTCGCGTCATCGCGGGCGTAGTCCATAGATATGCACGCGGTTCTTTATTCCAAGCGCGGAGGATTCATGGCAACACTTACGGAAGACAAGCTGGACAAACAATCACAGGCAAAAAAAGCCGACCTCGCGGGTCCCGGCATTGGCAATTACACGGAATTGGAAAAGGCGCTGCCGAACGATTATCGCTCGCTGCTGGACCGGCGCGAGTCGCAGAAGGCGATTTACCAGGTGAAGCGGTATATCTCTGACAATCTGTGCAAGGCGCTCAACCTGATGATGGTCGAGGTGCCGCTGATTGTCGACGTCGAGAGCGGCGTAAATGACATGCTGGACCGCGATGGATCGCGGACGCCGATTGGATTCCATATTTCGAACGACCGCAATGTGCATCCGATCGATGCGCAGGTGGTGCAGGCGGCAACGAAGTGGAAAAGAGTCGCGTTGAAGCAGTTCGATTGCAAGCCCGGCGAGGGCATCTGCACGGACATGCGGGCGGTGCGAAAAGACTATTTCCTGGATCATGACCACTCGGCGTATGTCGATCAATGGGACTGGGAGCGGTCGATTCATGCGGAAGACCGGAATGTGAATTTCCTGAAGGACGTGGTGAAAAAGATTTGGAAGGTGCTGGTGGGAGCGGAGAAATTTGCCCAGGACTTGTTCCCTGCCCTGCGTGACCCACGGTTCTCGAACCTGCCGGAGGAGCTGACGTTCCTGCATGCGGAAGAGATTCTGGATATGTATCCGAACCTGCCGCGCAAGCAGCGGGAGACGGCGATTCTGCAGAAGTATCCGGCGATCTTTATCGTTGGAATTGGATGGCCGCTGAACGATGGCTATCCGCATGAGAACCGCGCGGCCGATTATGACGACTGGATCACCGACACGAAGAAAGAGACGCATAAGGAGACGCACGGACTGAATGGCGACATCCTGGTGTGGAACCATGTGACGAAGCGGCGCCATGAGCTGTCATCGATGGGCATTCGCGTGAACGCGGATACGCTGAAGCGGCAACTGGAGATGTCGAATCTGCTGGGCAACCTGCAGTTCCCGTATCACAAGGCGATCGTGAACAACGAACTGCCGCTGTCGGTGGGTGGCGGGATCGGACAGTCACGTACGCTGATGCTGCTGCTGAGGAAGGCGCATCTCGGCGAAGTCAGCGTGACGGTGTGGCCGAAAATCCTGAAAGAGATTTGCTCGAAGAAAAATATTTTTGTGCTGGAGTAGATGGGCTTTTTGGAGCGAGTGGGGACGGGTTTTGCCCGTCCCCTTTTTCTTTGGAGACCTGGGCGTGTTTCCGCCATCCAATCTGTTATGTATCACTACAATCCATCGACGGCCCTGGAAGAACTGAACGAGGATGCCACGCTGCCGAACCCGGTGCACGTGCGCGACATGATGCTGCGGCATAAGCCAAGTACGGATGAGGCGCTGGAGCTTAACCGGATATTTCTCGAGTACCAGAAATTCTTTGGCGAGACACAGAAATTGGGGAAGGAAATTTTGAAGCGGCTGGCGGTTTAACTTCGGGTGAGAATTCCCCACTCTAAACGTCGCAGAAAACGCGACGTTTAGAATGGGGCACCGTCGACTCTGTTCGGGGCCTATAGCCCATGGGAGTGGGCTCGGTCTGGAATTCAGGTTAGTCTTCAAAGCTACGTGCGCCGCCTTTCATGCGATTCTTGACGAGGTTGGTCCAGACGAATTTGATAACGCGCGCGTCGTTGTAGCAGTAGGCGAGGTTGTGATTTAGGGTTGAGAAGCAGTGCTGCTGGCACGTCTTCTTCATGGAAGTAAGCTGCCCGTCCTCGAACTTGTGCTGATCGATGTTGCCCCAGTCGTAGGTGGAAGCATACATGGGGAAGCAGGGAGCGACGGTGCCATCGGTGCGAATGATCACATTGTTATGACCGCCGCGGCAGTTCCATTCAGCGAAGTGCATTTCGCCATCCGCGTCCTGAACGATTCCCGGCATGCCAGCGAGGTGCTTGGCGACGTCGCCATTGGTACCAGTACCGTCGCCGTTCCATCCGAGGCGCTTCAACTCGGGTCCGCTAGCCATGCGAACGAAAGCCTTGATCTCCTGTAAACGTTGGATGGAATTCACCATCTGATAGCCAGCCTTGTTTTTCTCAATGAGCCAATCGACGAGTCTGTCGATTTCGCGCCAGTCTTCGGGGCGAATGTAGGTGGGATTGTCGGCAAGATGCTTGAAATGTTCGTCCTGCTCGAGCATCGGCGTTTCGTTGATGTGGTAATCGGTGGCGATGCGAACGTCGTGGGCATACTCGGTCAACTGCCGGATATCGTCCATATTGTTGCGACAGATGTTCATATTGAAAAACACCATGTAGCCATAGACATATTGCTTCCGAAGGAGGTGCTCGAGATGTTTTCGTACTGGTACAACGGCTTTCGGGAGGCTAGGCTTTTCGTCCCAGGCATCGACGGCGAAATTGAAGACGGACACGCCCGCATCGCCCAGGCGATCAGCCACATCGGGGCGAAGAAGGCGCCCGTTGGTTCCGATGTAAATCCAGAAACCCTTCTTGGCAGCGTAGTAGACAACCTTGTGGGCAAACTGCGGACGCAACAGGGGCTCTCCGCCCATGAGTGCGAGGACGCGGCAGCCGTGATCATAGAGCCAGTCGATAGACCGACGGGCGACATCTTCGGTCATTCCTTTGATTTTGTTGTCGAATGCCCAGCAGTACCAGCAATCCAGATTGCATTTGTATTCAACAAACAGGTACGAGGTGATGGGATGGAAAACGCCAGGCATGACGCGCGAGCGTAGATATGGAAAAAGCCAGCCACGCATTTTGTGATAGACCTGCGGCCAAGTCCAGTCGCGCTTGAGCGGAGGAGTCGCGGGGCCGGGATCATTCAGTTTTTCGGGGTACTGCGGAAACACCGGGTCGGGAAGCGTGAAGCCTTTTGGTTCCGGGACCAGAACAGGACCGGGAGCGGAGTTCATCAGCAGGTTGTGAATGTCAACATCGATGCGAAATTTGGGGGCCGCTGCAGCCATTCGAAGAGACCTCCTGAGATTGAGATTTAGCTTAGACGCGGAGCCGAATAACGGGTTTCACCTCTCTCGCCGTTTTGGATGCCCGACATTTTGGGGAGGAAGCAGCAAAATTTTGGTCTTGGCGAAACTCCGACGGCGGGATGACTGGCAAAGAAGAGCTTTTGAAACGCAGAGAGCGCGGAGAAATGCGGCGGAGATCGCAGAGGACCAAAGCGCCAGCGTACGCGGCATCATTTACAATCGAAGATTCTTCATCCACAGGACACTTCAACTATGCATCGGTGGTCTGAACTTTTTATCCCTACATTGCGCGAGGCTCCAGCGGATGCCGAGGTGGCGAGCCATAAATTGCTGGTCCGGGCCGGGTATATCCGGCAGCTTGGAGCGGGCATTTATTCATTCTTGTTTCTGGGCAACCGCTCGATTCAGAAGATCATGAACATCGTCCGCGAAGAGATGAACAAGATCGGGCAGGAGTTTTATTTGCCCGCTTTGAATCCGCGCGACATTTGGGAAGAGAGCGGACGCTGGACGGTGATGGGCGAGAACATGTTTCGCCTGAAGGATCGCAAGGGCGCGGACTTGTGTCTCGGAATGACGCATGAAGAGATCATGACCGACATCGCGCGCAAGGAACTGCGCAGCTACAAGCAGTTGCCGCAGATCTGGTACCAGATTCAGACGAAGTTTCGCGACGAGCCGCGACCGAAGTCGGGATTGCTGCGGGTGCGACAGTTCATTATGAAGGACGCGTATTCGTTCGATATGGATGCGGCGGGGCTGGATGTTTCTTATCAAAAACACCATGACACTTATTGCCGGATTTTCGAACGCTGCGGATTGAAGTACGTGGTGATCGACGCGCATTCGGGTTCGATGGGAGGATCGCAGTCGCAGGAGTTCATGGTGCGGACTCCGGCGGGTGAAGATTTGGTGGTGAGTTGCGAGGCTTGCGGGTATGCGGCGAATTTGGAAAAAGCTACTTCGAAGCTGGCGCCGATTACTGATCTTGGGCCAGAGGGCGATGGAAAGCCGCTGCTCGTGCACACGCCCGGCAAAGGCGCAATTGCCGATGTAGCTGCATTTCTTGGGATCGCGGCGGAGCAGGATATCAAGACCGTCGCGTACATGGCGCAGAATCCGGGAGAGGATGGGAAGAACGTCGAGCAGCCTGTGATCGTCTTCTTGCGCGGAGACCACAGCGTCAACGAGACAAAGCTACTGACGTTGGTGAAAGCTGCGAATGTGCGGCCCATGCAGGCGGAAGAGCTCGAGCGATACTTTCAGGGTCCGGCGGGATTTATTGGGCCGATTGGGCTGGTCGTGCGTCCTAAGGAACTGCTGGGGTTGTGGGACGAAACGAAGTGGCCGAAGGATGAGCGGGCGGCAACAGTCATTGTCGATAACGGGCTTGTTGGACGCGTGAACATGATTTGCGGCGCGAACAAGCTCGACTATCACTTGAAGAATGTGACGCCGGGGAAAGACTTCGAATACACAATCGCGGCGGACATTCGCAATGTGGTGGCAGGCGAAGGCTGCCCGAGTTGCGGTGCTGCCCTCCGGATCGATACGGCTGTTGAGATCGGACATATTTTCAAGCTGGGCTATAAGTATTCGAACACGATGGGCGCGAGGGTGCTGGATAAGAACGGGAAGGAAGTCGCGCCGATCATGGGGAGTTATGGAATCGGGATCGAACGAATTCTGACGGCTGCGATCGAACAGGCGAACGATGCCAACGGTTTTTGGCTGACACCTTCGATTGCGCCGTTTGATGTGGTGGTGGTGGGAACGAATAGCGGTGACGAGAAGATTCGGACGACGGCGGAGGAGATCGCCCGGACGCTGGAGCAGGCAGGGTTCGACGTATTACTGGACGACCGTGACGAAAGACCAGGGGTAAAGTTCAAAGATGCCGACCTGGTCGGTATCCCCTTTAGAATCAATGTTGGAAAGAAAGTTACCGACGATTTAGTTGAAGTGGTTCGCCGCTCGACTCTGGCGCGGGAGGACGTTAAGATTCCAGCCATAAGCGAGCATCTGCGCGGATTGGTGCGCGGACAGGCCGGTCTTTAGAAGTCGGACCGGTTGGGCGAATTGATCTATGGACACACTCAAACTGGTACTGACTTTAGGTGTACTTGTGGGCTTGGCGGTGGTGGGGATCAAGGTCATTCCGCCGTGCTATTCCAACTACGAGTTTGAGGACGCGATCAAGAACGACGCGCTGCAGGCGACCTACACTTCACGCAGTCCCGAAGAAATCCGGGCCACGGTAATCAAGCACGCGCAGGAATATGACATCACGCTGACGCCTGCGCAGGTGCACGTAGTACGCAACGGCGGCCTGGGTACTGGCGTGCTGGAAATCGACGCGAAGTACAGCGTGCCGCTGGAGTTCCCCGGCTATACCACTTCGATTGAGTTCCATCCTTCGACTTCGAATAAGGGAGTGTTTTAAAGACAGCAGCGAGCTTCGAGCTGAAAATCTTCTTTTTCCCGACGTTCCCTCTGCACTCCCATTACTGTGGTTCATCTCAGATACCGTCCTGATTCTCGCTAATACCCGCCACACGCTGTATCTCTCCTGACACGCATCTAAATCGAATGTGGTGGTCCATTGTGATTTAAAATTTGTGCTAGACCTGCAAATCATGGACCGGCATCGGGTTTCTGGATGAGGCGCGTCTCTGCGCTTGTTCGGACCGCCGATTGCTGGCTAGATTGAGATTCACCATAAACCTTTTGGCCATCCGAGTGAAAATTCCGAAGGGCGGGGCGGTCGGCGCTGGCGGCAAGGGCCGCAAGCGCAAAGATCCCGTCATCCACTACGCCTTTGTTGGCTTCGTGTCGTTGGCGGTGCTGATCAGCGGAGTTTTTGCCTACTGGTATGTAAAGTACGATCGCATCATCGAGCAGCGTTTCCGCGGGCCGGTGTTCGCGACTTCCGCCAGAATCTACGCGGCGCCGCTGGTCGTGCATGTCGGGTCGAAGTACACGATCTCCGAAATTGCCTCCGCGCTGCGGCGCTCGGGATATAGCGAAAAAGATAACGAATCGCCGCTGGGGACTTTTCATGCTCGCGGCGGGAAGATCGAGGTAATGCCGGGACCGGAGTCTTATCACAGTCCGGAACCGGCGACGATCACGGTCAGCGATGGGGCGGTCAGCGAAATCAACAGCAAGTCGGCGGGCGATCTTGAGGCCTACGAACTGGAACCCGAGCCAGTGACGTCCCTGTTCGACTCGGAACAGCGATCCAAGCGCCAACTCATCAAGTACGACGATATCCCGAAGATCATGGTGGAAGCAGTCACGTCGATCGAGGACCGGCGATTCTTCCAGCATAACGGGGTTAATTTCCTGCGGTTGCTGCAGGCCACGTGGATCGACTTCACGCACCAGCGGCACCAGCAAGGCGGTTCGACGATCACAATGCAGCTTTCGCGCGCGTTTTTCCTGACGCCCGAGAAGACCGTGAAGCGAAAAGCGATCGAGATGCTGATTGCGGTTGAACTGGAACAGAAGTTCACCAAGCAGCAGATCTTCGAGTTTTATGCGAATCGCGTGGACCTTGGGCAGCGAGGGTCGTTTACGATTTCGGGACTGGCTGAGGGCGCACATTCTTATTTCAATAAGGACTTGAAGGACATCACTCTGCCAGAAGCGGCACTGCTGGCGGGATTAATTCAGGCGCCGAGCTATTTGTCGCCGTACCGGCATCCGGAGAGAGCGCTGGAGCGGCGGAACACGGTGCTCGAGGCGATGGTTGAGACTGGCGCAATTACTAGAGCGCAGGCGGATAAGGCTAAAGCCACACCGCTGAAGCTGGCACCTCCGAACGTCGAGGCGAGCGATGCGCCGTATTTCGTCGACATGGTACGCGACACGGTGCTCTCGAAGTTGAACGAGCGGGAGGTGAATGAGCAGCAGTTCAGGATCTACACGTCACTCGACCCAGACCTGCAGCGAGCGGCGGCGGCAGCAGTAGAAAATGGAGTCAAGCTGGTCGATGACCAAGTGACCAAACTGCGGACCAAGAAAACCAAAATCGCGAAAGGGAAATACGAAACGAAAGTCCTGCCTGGGCCGCAGGCGCAGGTAGCCCTGGTGGCGATGGATCCGCACACCGGAGAGATCAAGGCTTTGGTCGGCGGGCGGAATTACGGGATGAGCCAACTGAATCATGCGCTGGCGAAGCGGCCGACCGGATCGATCTTCAAGCCCTTTGTTTATGCGGCGGCGATGAACACCGCAATCGATGGAACCGTGCCGGTGATTACGCCGGCGTCGATTGTGGCGGACCAGCCTTCGACGTTTGCGTATGGCGACCAGATTTACGAGCCGCGGAACTACAAAGAGGAATATCACGGCGACGTGACATTGCGGTATGCACTGGCGCTCTCTTTGAACAACGCGACGGTGAAGGTGGCAGAGGAGGTTGGTTACGACAAGGTCGCCGACCTGGCGAAGGCGGCGGGGATTGCTTCAGTGAAGGCGACGCCGGCGATGGCGCTTGGGGCATATGATGCGACTCCGGTGGATATGACGGCCGCGTACACGGCATTTGCTAACGGCGGTGTGCGGCAGTCGCCACTGTTTGTGAATTCGGTGCGTAACTCAAAGGGCGACATCATTGTGAACTTCGAGAGCGAGCACAAGCAGGTGCTCGATCCGCGAGTGGCGTTCGTGATGACGAACATGCTGGAAGGCGTGGTGAATTTTGGCACCGCTTATGGAGTGCGCCAGCGCGGGTTCACGGCTCCGGCCGCAGGTAAGACAGGGACGTCTCACGACGGCTGGTTTGCCGGATACACGAGCAATCTCTTGTGCGTCGTGTGGGTGGGATACGACGACTATAGCGACATCCGGCTGAGCGGAGCACAGACGGCGGCGCCGATCTGGGCTGAGTTTATGAAGAAGGCGGTGGAGCTACCGCAATACTCGGACGTGAAGGCCTTCCGGCCGCCGGATGGCGTGGTGGACGTGCAACTCGACAAGGTTACGAACCGGCTGGCGACCCCTACCTGTCCGGACGATTATACGATTGCCTTTGTGGCCGGGACAGAGCCGCACGATACCTGCGACCAGCCGACAGGAGTACAGGGATTCTTCTCACGCATCTTCGGCGGGAGTCCCGAGAAGGCCTTGCCGCCTCCGACTACGAACGGGCCGACCAACGGTTCGGCGGCAAATGGGAACCCGGATCAGGCGGGCGGTGTCCAAAACGATCAAGAGAAGAAAAAGAAGGGCTTTTTTGGCAAGATTGCGGACGCATTCCGCGGGGACAGCAGCAAGGATAAGAAAGACGGTGACAAAAACACCCCGCAGCCGTCTAAGCCAGCAGCGAACGGAGTTCCCCCTCAGCAAGAATAAGAGGGTGTGAACATCGATTTGGGGAGGTGCCTATGCGGTCTTCGCATCAGGCAATGTTGTGGGGCGTTGCGGTTTCCACTCTGTCGATCTTCGCTAGTTTCACGTTTCTAACGATTCTCTGCGGGCCGCTACAGGCTCAAAACAACGAACAAGTTGAAGTGGGCCCTCCGCCTGTGCATCGCGTCGAGCCGCCTTCGGCAAGTGCGAGCGCGCGGGAGCTTGAGGCGATTGGCGACCAGTTAGAGAATGACAAGAACTACCTGGACGCCATCGATTATTACGAGGCAGCTCTGCGAAAGGACCGGACCAGCGCAATCCTGATGAATAAAGTCGGGATGTCGCAATTGATGTTGCGACGCTACAAAGAGGCGCGCAAGAACTTCGAGCGAGCCGTGAAATCCGACAAAACCTACGCCAACGCCTACGCGAACCTTGGCGTGGTTTACTACCAACAGGCAAGCTATGGGAAGTCGATCCGATACTACGATCAGGCGATCAAGTTGGATGGTGCGCAGGCCGTTTTTTATAATAATCGAGCGGCATCGGAGTTCGTGAAGAAGGAATTCGAGAGAGCAATGGCGGACTATAACAAGGCCATCGAACTCGACCCGGAAATCTTCGACCGCGCCGCGCGAGGAGCGGGAATTCAAGCTAAATTGCCGTCGCCGACAGATATTGCCCATTACGATTATGTGCTGGCCAAGCTATACGCGCGCAACGGTTCAGCCGACCGGTCGTTGCACTACCTGAAAAAGGCAATGGAAGAAGGCTACGCGAACATTAAAGATGTCTATAAGGATACCGAGTTCAGTCAGTTACGTAAGGATCCGCGCTTTACGGAGCTGATGGCATCGAAGCCAGTGGCGATCCGGGATTAGAAGGGCAGCCTGTTTTCGGACGATTTGTCGGTCGCGAACCAAGCTTCGGCTTTGGTCGTTCGGCCTACCCTACCGCCCCTGGGGAATTTCTTAAACTTCCCGCGAAACTTCGCAGTTTCCCCTGTGTTTGTTACGAGTACTGCTCCCGAAATCGAAAGTGAGTAGGGAGAAAAGAACCCACCGGTCGCGAACCCGAGCACGCCCCAAGCAAGCTACCGGTGGGTTTGGTTTAGCTGTCGGCTGTCAGCAATCAGCTTTCAACTCTCAGTTATTGTCGAAGTGCTAGCTTTGTCTCCAACGCCCGAGGAGCGTATCTATCCGCTTCGTTCCTCTGTGTAGTCCACTACTGCTTTCTTCCATTTTCCTTGCGCCTTGAGAATGTACTCGACTGCGTCGCGGGCGGCGCCATCTCCGCCGGCGTGGGCGGTGATGTAGTGGGCTTCGGCTTTGACTTCTGGGCGCGCATTCTTCACGGCAATCGCGAAACCGCACTTGCGCATGATAGGCAGATCAATGACGTCGTCACCGACGAACGCGACCTCGTCGGTAGTGAGCCCATCCTTCTCGAGAATTTGTTCCAGGACTGCGGCTTTGTTCTGAATGCCTTGATGAACGTAATCGATCTTGAGGTCACGCGCCCGAAGTGCGACCGTTTCGGAAACACGCTTTGTGATCAAACCGGTTTTGATTCCAGCGAGTCGGGCGAGTGAGATGGCCGTGCCATCATGGGCGTGGAAGCCTTTCGCTTCGATGAAAGTGGCACTCTGGAAACCGAAGCCGCTCTGGCCCACCTCCAGGGCGGAGCGCTCGAGGATCGTGCTGTTAG
>Ga0335070_10004245_pt1 | contig 16715 bp, 15 predicted proteins | sample Lox_Sample_13_FD_206722 | JGI IMG/M metagenome (GOLD analysis project Ga0335070, IMG submission 206722) | Soil microbial communities from Loxahatchee National Wildlife Refuge, Florida, United States - Lox_Sample_1.3 | ecosystem: Environmental > Terrestrial > Soil > Wetlands | place: USA... | reverse complement strand
ACAGGTTGTAACCGATGAACGCGACGATGCTCTTGGAGTGCCGCTTCAGGTATTCCGCGGGCAAGGCGAGCTGTCCGGAGCGAAGCAGGGTGACCATGATCCCGGCAAGGCCGAAGATCGCGCCCGAAGCTCCCACGCCCACAACCAGCGGATGCCACCACACGCTGGCGACCGCGCCCCCGATCCCCGCCAGCAGGTAGGCCAGGATGTAGGTCCCGCGTCCCAGATAGCGCTCCACGAACATGCCCAGCGACCACAGGCACCACATGTTGAACAGCAGGTGGAGGAAGCCGGCGTGGACGAAGCAGGAGACCAGCAGGCGCCAGGGCTGACCGCTCAGGGTCACGGGCCCGAAGTCAGCGCCCCAGCGCAGGAGTTGAGCGGTGGTCGGCGTGGCGGGCGAAACACCGCGCGCCACCATCACGACGAACATCAGGAGGTTCAGCGCGATGAGGGCGGAGGTGGCGGGGAACAGCCCGATCAGTTGGGAGGTAGTAAGGCGTAGGGGTGTGGAGGGTGGTTCGGGCGCATCCGCCGGAGTCTCGCGGCATTGCGGGCACAGGTCGCTGGCCGCGCCCACCATGGGGGGCGAGAATTCGGCGCCGCAGCGGCGGCAGGTCGCGATGTTGAAGCGGGTCATGGCGTGCCCGCCGGGGTCTGGCTGATGAAGGCTTTCACCGCGATCTGGTTGGGCTGCAGCCCGACCGGGATCAGCAGGAACATCACGTAGGGAGTGGTGTCCTTGCCGCGCGGTTTGCGCTTCTGGATGACGGCTACGTCGGCGCTCTGCGTGTCCACCACCAGGATGTAATTCTCGCGCGGCGAGAGCGCAATCGCGTCCGGCCGGTTGCCGACGGGGATCGCCATCAGCAGTTTGCTGTTGTCGATGGCAAACACCGAGACGGTGTCGGAGCCGAAGTTGCTGACGTAGAGCAGCGTGTTATCGGCGCTGACCGTCCCGCGCGCGGGGTTGCTGCCGATCAGGTAGGTGCCCCCGACCTCGTTGGCGCCGGTCTCGATGACCGACACCGAGTGGGCGTCGAAGTTGCTGACGAATATCTCGCCGCCATCAGGCTTGAGCGCCAGGTGGACCGGCGTCTTGCCCACGTCGAGCAGGGCCAGCAGCTTCTGCGAGCGCAGGTCCACGGCCGCCACCTGTCCGGAGCCGGTGCAGGCGACGAAGGCTTTCGAGGAGTCGGGCAGAATGGCCACATCTTCCGGCTGGCGACAGATGGGCACCGTCGCAAGAACTTTGTGCTGGTCAGCATCGAGCAGCGACACGGAATCACCGCCCCGGTTGGAGACCACCACCACCTTGCCGTCGGGCGAGATGCGCGCCACACCGGGCGCGGCGCCGACTCCCACCGTGGCCAGCACCCGCCGCTTCTCCAGGTCGAGGATGGAGACGTTCGCCGAGCCGGAATTGGCAACGTAACCCCGGCGGCCGTCCTGCGAAACATCGATGAAGTACGGCTTCCCGTGCACGCCGATGGTGGCGACCACCGCATTGCGCTCGGCGTCGATGATGCTCACGTTGTCCGAGCCGCTGTTCACCGCGTAAATCTCGTTCTTCTTGGGATTGGGGCTGATGCCGGTGGGCCCGCGGCCGACGGCAAGGGTCTTGATCACCTTGAGCGTGAGCAGGTCGATGACACTGACCGAATTGCTCTTGCCGTTGGTAACGTAGGCGTACTCGCGGTAGCCGGGCGGAATGGGCTGGCTGGAACAACCCAGGAGGCAGGCGGCAGAAAGCAGGAAGCAGGCGGCAGAAAGCAGGAGGCAAGCGGCAGCAGGCGCGAAGATTCTCTTCGAGAATCCTGCGTGCTCCCGTGTCTCCGTGGTGGATGTAGCTTTCACGCGCCGAGAGACACGTTAGCGGATAGCCCGACAGGGTGCAAATCAGCGAGTGGCGGCAGGTTGGGTAGCGGCCGGTGCGATCTCACGCTCCACAATGGGAGCGATCTGCCGGATCTTACGCATGAGATCGTCGAACTGGTCGGGATAGAGCGATTGCGGCCCGTCGGAGAGCGCCCGGTCGGGATCGCCGTGCACCTCGACGATCAGTCCGTCGCAACCGACCGCGACCGCGGCGCGCGAGAGCTGCTCCACTTTGTCGCGCTTGCCGGTGCCATGGCTCGGGTCCACCAGGATGGGCAGGTGACTGAGCCGCTGCACCGCGGGCACGATGCTCAGGTCAAGAGTGTTGCGGGTGTGGTCGGCGAAGGTGCGTACCCCGCGCTCGCACAGGATCACTTGGTAGTTGCCCTCGCTGAGGACGTACTCGGCCGCCATCAGCAGTTCTTCGAGGGTCGCCGACATGCCACGTTTGAGCAGCACCGGCTTGCGGGCGCGGCCAGCGCGCTTGAGCAGCGAGAAATTCTGCATGTTGCGGGCGCCGATCTGGATGACGTCGGCGTACTCCTCGACCAGGTCGAGCGTTTCATAGTCGATGGCCTCGGTCACGATCATCAGGTTGTACTGGCGGCGGACGTCGGCCAGGATGCGCAGGCCTTCTTCGCCCATTCCCTGGAAAGCGTAGGGCGAGGTGCGGGGCTTGTAGGCGCCGCCGCGGAAGAAGCGCGCCCCGGCTCGCGCGACGCGCTCGGCCACCGCGAAGGTCTGCTCGCGGCTTTCTACCGAGCAGGGGCCGGCGACGATCATCAGCTCCTTGCCTCCGACCGAGCCGCCGTTGGCGAACTGGATGACGGTGTTGTCCTCTTTGACGTCGCGGCTGACCAGCTTGTAGGGCTTGCTGACCCGGATGACTTCCTGGACACCGGGCATCTCCTCCAGCCCGATCTCGACCAGGCCCTGGTTGCCGGTGATGCCGATGGCGGTGCGCTGCGCCCCGGGGATGGGGTGCGGTTTCAGACCTGCGCGTTCGATCCGTTGGCAGACCGCACGCACCTGCTCCTCGGTGGCGTGCGCCTGCATGACGACCAACATGGCTGGAGGCTCCGGTTAACCCTCTAGTTTAGCCGAGATACGTGCCTCAGCCAATTTCCAGTCGCAAGTCGTGGGTCGCAAGTCGCAAGGCAGACCTGCTACGCTCGTCCGGTCGCGGGGTGAGCCTTGCTTGCGACCTGCGACTCGAGACTTGCGACCCCCATGCCCCGCTCCATGGCCCAAGAGCAGACGGACATCCTCAAACAGCCGCCGCCCAAACATCCGCCTAAGCTGACCTCACGGCGCATCGGCATTCACACCTCGACGGCGGGCGGGACGGCCACCGCCGCGGAGCGTGCCTATCGCCTCGGCTGCAACACGTTTCAGATCTTTTCTTCCAGCCCGCGGCGGTGGAAGCCGTACGAGTTGGGCGGACAGCAGTGCGAGCAGATGAGTCGGCTGCGCGCCAGGTACGGCCTGAACCCGCTGGTGGTCCACGCCGGCTACCTGCTGAACCTGGGCAGCAGCAACGAGCACTTCTATGCCCGCACTATTGCCAGCTTCTGCGGCGAGCTGGAGCGCGCGCTGGCGTTGCGCGCGGAATACCTGGTCGTGCATCCTGGGTCGTTCCGCGGGATCAGCCGGGAAGAAGGACTGGCGCGGGCCGCTCACGCCATCAGCCAGGCCAGCAAAGGACTCGACCTGGCCAAGGGCGGGCTCACCGTCCTGATCGAGAACACCGCCGGCGCCGAATTCTCGCTGGGCGGCAGCTTCGAGCAGGTGGCGGCGCTGGTGGGCGTGCTGCGCGGGATCATCCCCGTCGCTGCCTGCATCGACACCTGCCACACCCATGTCGCTGGCTACGACATGGTCTCCGAGGAGGGCTACCGGATGACGATGCAGGAGATCGATTCGACCATCGGTCTGAAGAACGTCCCTGTCTGGCACTGCAATGACGCCAAGGCCGCGTTTGGCTCCAAGCTCGACCGGCACCAGCACATCGGGCAGGGAACCATCGGACTGGAGCCGTTCCGCCGCCTGCTGAACGATCCGCGGACCAAGCACGCCGCCTTCATCGCCGAAACGCCGATTGACCATCCTGGCGACGACCGGCGGAACATGGAAGCGCTGAAGGCGCTCGTTGAGAAGTCTTCACCGCCGAGATCGCAGAGAACGCCGAGAAAAAATCAGGCCTTAGATCTTCGCGGATGAACATAGATCGGAACTCAACCGCGCCCATCCCTGGCCTTTGTTTTTCTCCGCGTCCTCCGCGTCCTCTGCGGTTAATTCTTCTGCCGTTGTAAAATCACGGTTTATCCCCATGCCCGAAACGAAGTCTGAGAAACCGATGTCTACCGAGCCGCGCGACGAGCGCTACGACGTGCAGGCGGTCGAGCAGAAGTGGTCGGCGCGCTGGCAGTCCGATGCCAAGCTGTATGCCGCCGAGCCCGCCACCAGCAAGCGCAAGAAGTACTACGTGCTGGAGATGCTTCCCTATCCCTCGGGTGAGCTGCACATGGGACACGTCCGCAACTACGCCATCGGCGACGCCCTGGCGCGCTACATGTGGATGAACGGCTACAACGTGCTCCATCCCATGGGCTGGGATTCCTTCGGCCTGCCGGCGGAGAACGCCGCCATCAAGAACAACACCCCGCCCAAGGAGTGGACGCTGCGCAACATCGCCCACATGAAGCGGCAGATGATGCGCCTGGGTTTCGCCTACGACTGGTCCACCGAGATCACCACCTGCCTGCCGGACTATTACCGCTGGAACCAGTGGTTCTTCCTCAAGATGTACGAGCGCGGCCTGGCCTACCGCAAGAAGAGCAAGGTGAACTGGTGTCCCAAGTGCGCCACTGTGCTGGCCAACGAGCAGGTGGCGGGCGGCTTCTGCTGGCGTCACGAAGACACCGCGGTGGAGCAGCGCGAACTGGAACAGTGGGCGTTGCGCATCACCAATTACGCCGACGAACTGCTGCGCGACATCGAGAAGCTGGAGCACTGGCCGGAAAAAGTGCGGGTCATGCAGCGCAACTGGATCGGGCGCAGCGAGGGCGCGCTGGTGGACTTCAAGCTCGACGGCCCCGCGGGCAAGGCCGGGGACAAGATCACCGTCTTCACCACCCGCGTGGACACCATCTTCGGGGCCACCTCGGTGCAGCTCGCGCCGGAGCACCCCATCGTCGCCGACCTGACCGCCAACGATCCCGAGCTGCGCGCCAAGGTCGAAGACCTGGTGGCGGAGCAGCGCGACGCACGAGACAGCGACAAGATCGGCGAACTGGAGAAGCACGGCGTCTTCACTGGCCGCAACGCCATCAACCCCTTCAACCGGGAGAAGGTCCCGATCTGGGTGGCGAACTACATCCTGATGGAGTACGGCACCGGCGCGATCATGTCGGTGCCGGCGCACGACGAGCGCGATCACGAGTTCGCCCAGAAATACGGCCTCGAGATCCGCGTGGTCATCCTGCCGCGCCGGACCGGGGAGCCACCTCCTCCCGGCGAGGAAGAGGAGCCGGTGCTCCCCTTCACCCGCACCGACAGCCTGCTCATCAACTCCGGACCGTACAACCAGATGGCGTGCGAAGAAGCCATGAAGAAGATGGCCGCCGACGCGGAGAAGGGCGGCTTCGGCAAGGCCGCGGTCACTTACCGGCTGAAGGACTGGGGCATCTCGCGCCAGCGCTACTGGGGCACGCCGATTCCCATGGTGTATTGCGCGAAGGACGGCATCGTGGCCGTGCCGGAAAAGGACCTGCCGGTGGTGCTGCCGGAGAACGTGGACATCGCCGCTCCGGGGGGCTCGCCGCTGTCGCACGTGCCCGAGTTCGTGAACGTGAAGTGTCCAAAATGCGGCGGCGCCGCGCGGCGCGAGACCGACACCATGGACACCTTCATCGATTCGTCCTGGTACTTCTACCGCTACACCGACGCGCACAACGACCGGGGACCGTTCGATCCAAAGGTTGCCGGCTACTGGTTCACCATCGACCAGTACATCGGCGGGGTGGAGCACGCCATCCTGCACCTCATCTACTCGCGCTTCTGGACCAAGGTGATGCGCGACCTCGGACTGGTGAAGAACGCCGAGCCGGTGGAGCGGCTGTTCACCCAGGGCATGGTGATCAAGGACGGCGCCAAGATGTCGAAGTCGAGGGGCAACGTGGTGGCCCCCGATGACATGGTGGCGCGCTATGGCGCCGATGCCACCCGCATGTACACCCTCTTCGCCGGGCCGCCGGACGGCGAGCTCGACTGGCAGGACAGCGGGGTGGAAGGCATCTCGCGCTTCATCGGGCGCGTGTATCGCCTGGTGGCACGCTTCGCCGCGCCCGCACATCCGGAGTGGAGAGCGGAAGTCCCGGCGGAGGGCCAGCTCTTCCCGGACGAGAAGAAGCTGCTGCGCAAGCTGCACCAGACCATCCGCCGGGTGAGCGACGACTTCGGCGGGCGCTGGCACTTCAACACCTCAATCTCCGCCGTCATGGAGCTGGTGAACGAGGTCGGCCCGGCGTTGGAAGCGGCAACGCCCGCCGGACAGGCCAAGCTCGAACCCGCGCCCATGGCGCGCACCGGATTCATCACCCGGCCGGAGATCGTCCGGACGCCGGTGCAGCGCGCGCTCATGCGCAACCTTCTCTTGTTGCTGGCGCCCTTCGCCCCTTACCTGGCGCACGAACTCTGGGAGCGGATCGGAGAGAGCACCAACCTGCTCCGAGAAGCCTGGCCGCAGCACGATCCCAAGCTCGCCGCGGAAGAGGAGATCGAGATCGTTGCCCAGGTCAATGGCAAGATCCGGGGGCGGATCACCGTGCCCGCCGGCACCGGGGAAGAGCGGCTGCGCGAGCTGGCCCTGGCCGACGAGAAGGTCAAGTCCTGGATCGCCGGCAAACAGCCGGTGAAAGTCATCGTGGTGCCGAACAAGCTGGTGAATGTGGTGGTGAAGTAGGCGGCGGACCACGGCGTTTATCGGGACAGGAGCTAGAAGGCGCTGAAATGCTGATCACGAGCGAGGGAAAGCGCACACTTCTGCTAAGACGATTCATCAACAGTTAAGCCCAGTCCACTGAATACACCGCAAATATTCGGTATGGACCCGGCTCGGATTCATTAAATGCTCCGTTGCCTACGTGCATTTTGGCGTCATCGAAGCAGTCAAAAAGACAATGGGTATTTGTGTGAAGATCTCTTGCCAGACTATTGCACGAAAGGCCAGAACACTCTGGTGACGTTCTAGCGCTGAAAGTAACTACGTCGAAACCTTCGAGGCGCTTCTTGGGAGGAGAAACCACATTGGTCGGAAGCGATACTTCTTGGGAAAACGCCTGCCAGCTTTCGCCGTCAAATTCCATTTCATAGACTTCGTAGTAAAAGAGCGACGTTCCTTCAAGGGGAATCGAGTGCTCCGTTGCTATGCTCTTTATGATTTCGGGCGAGTCGAAAAACCAATAGCCATTGTGCTTCCAGTAGGGAATGTAGTCAGCGAAATCTTCCGACTGGCAGTTGCTTACGGAATAGATGTCGATGACGTGGGGTGCTGGCAGCCAGGCGGGCTTCTTGCGCACACGTTTTGCCATGTAGCCAACCGGGATCATACTCGTCGTAGTCTAACGCACACACCCGACTCAACGTCGTTGACGATGACAGTTCTGATCACAGGTGTGCGCTTCTTTCTTCGCTTGTGAACAGCACCTGCCCCCAAGAAATGCCAAGAGGATAGTTTCAGCGGCTTCTAGCGCCAAGCCCGCGCGTGGCGTTTGTCTGCGCCGCGCTGCGGCTGATAAAATCAAAGCGGCGAGTAGTTCTTACCGAAAGTTCTTACTCCCGGTTCCAATCTCATCCCGCACTGGTCGGGAGAATCCTGTCAGGAGAGTTTGCATGGCGAAGATTGCCAAGACGGCTGACCGCAAGAAGGTGATGGACACCAAGATCTCGACCGATTGTCCGAAGTGCGGCAAGCCCACGCGGATCGTGAAGCGGTTGAAGGATCGCGACCGGGGCGTGCCCGGCGGGATCTACATCTCGTGTTCGGCCTGCGAGTTCTACGAAAAGCTCTAGCCCGCAAGAAGAAGCATCGAAGAACGCAGAACGAAGATTGCAGAAGTCGAAGATGTTACTCCTGTAATCTGACTTCTGCGTTCTTACTTGTTCGTGGCCTTCCCGCCAGCGGCTTCGATCTGCTTCAGGATGGCCCGTACCGCTCGCGCCGGGTCCTTGGCTTCCGTGATCGGCCTTCCCACGACCAGGTAAGTGGCGCCATTGCGGATCGCATCGGCCGGGGTCGCCACCCGCGCCTGGTCGCCGGGGTCCGAACCCGCCGGACGCACGCCAGGGGTGACGATGGCGAACCCCGTCCCCAACACTTCGCGAAGCTTCCTGGCTTCCTGCGGCGACGCCACCACTCCCCGGCACCCGTTGTCGTGGGCCAATCCCGCCAGGCGCAGGACCTGGTCGGCCGCGTGCCCGAGAACTCCGATCTCCTGCATCTCCCGGTCGCCCAAGCTGGTCAACACGGTCACTGCCAGCACCAGCGGCGGGGTTCTTGCCTGTTTGGCCGCGTCGGCGGCCGCACGCAGCATCTTGGCCCCCCCGGAGGCGTGGACCGTCAGCATGCTGACCCCCAGGCCGGCCGCAGAGCGCACCGCCGCGGCGACCGTGTTGGGGATGTCGTGGAACTTGAGGTCGAGGAAGACATGGCGCCCGGAGGTGACCAGGTCGCGAACGATGGCTGGTCCCTCGGCCAGGAAGAGCTGTTTGCCGACCTTGAAGGTGGTTGCCGCCTTGCCCACCGCTTCGACGATCCTCTTCGCTTCGGCGGCGGTAGAGACGTCCAGAGCGACGATCAGGCGGTCGCGCGCTTCCATTCCTCAGCAGTGTACACGACCGTTCCCGCGCGACCGCACTTCCCGGGAAAGCAAAAGGCCCGCGCGTGCACGCGGGCCCTCAACCCCCTGGAAACGTTATCGGACGGGAACCGGCCGGCTGACTGCAACTTCCGTCGGCTGGGCCGGCAGCAGGTCCAGGCGGACCTTTTCGATACCCTTGGCCCGGAATTCCAGCATCTGCGCCGCTCCATAGGAGAGGTCGATGATGCGGTTGGTGGGGACCGGCCCGCGGTCGTTGACCCGGACGATGAGCCACCGGCCATTCCGCATATTGGTGACCTTGACCCAGGTCCCGAGCGGCAGCTGGCGATGGGCAGCGGTGAACTGGAACATGTCGTAGGCTTCACCGCTGGCGGTGGTCTTCCCGTGGAACTGCTTGCCATACCAGGAGGCTTTGCCCACCTGGTAAGGCTTGGGTGCGGCGTTCTCCGCGCTGGGGGTGTTGGCTGGAGACCTCGTGGAGCTATTGCTGGCGGGTGCCGCCCCCAAGGTGGCGACCAGCAACAGAATCGCCAAGGTGAAGGGTAGTACTCGTCGCATTCAGTTACCTCTCAGTCCTCAGTAGTCATCCTCCCCTACCACGTAATCCTAAAATGCTATGGGGAAGGATTCGCCAGAGTCAACTCCAATGTTTGTCACCGCTTTGTTTTCAAGCGCTTACGTGACAAGAAAGACGGCAAATCGGAGTCTGAAAGGCGCGCTTTTTCTTAGATGCGACGAGCCCGAGGCGGGTGAACGGTAGGGAAAATCTAAGAAGAGCTAATAGAATCAACAGGTTGCAAGATCCATAAAGCTAAGTCATTGAAATCATTGGAATTATCGTAGTTCCTAGCGGCGTTACCGATGTACGGGTTCCACGAATTCGGCAGCTGGGCGCGGGGTCTCCTCCATGCGATAGAGGTGATTCAGGGGACCGGGCCCTTTGCCCAATGGATAGCCTTTGGCGATGGCCTTGGTGACGTAAACCTTGGCCATGATGACGGCATCTTCCAATTGCCTACCCAGGGCCAAGTTACAAGCTACCGCTGTGGCAAACGCGCAACCCGTTCCGTGGGTTGAAGTGGAACGCAGCAGGTTGGAGCCGAATTCGGTCTGCTTGGGCGGGCCTTGGGCCTGCTTGATGCTCAAGAGGTCTATGGCCTTCTCCAGGTGCCCCCCGGTCACCACCACGTTGGCCGCCCCCATGTCGTGCAGTTTGAGGGCGGCGACCTTCATCTGCTCCAGGTTGGTCACCGGGACCCCGCTCAGTGCGGCCGCTTCCTCGATGTTGGGCGTCAGGACGTGGGCGAGGGGGATCAGGGACCGCAGCTTCTCCGGACCGTGGTTGTTCAGAAGCTTGGCTCCGGAGGTGGACTTCAGGATCGGGTCCAGCACCACGTTGGGGGGCTTCACGGAACCCAGGAAATTCCCCACCGCGTCGACCACCTCGCCGTTGCCCAGCATGCCGATGCGCACCGCGGAGATCGAGATGTCGTTGGCCAGTTCGCGGAGCATCTCCGCGATCAGCTTGCCGGAGACGGGCTCGACTTTTCGCACGCCCTGCGTGGACTGCACGGTCAGCGCGGTGATGCACCCCAGCCCGTAACAGCCGTGCGCGCCAATGGTCTTGATGTCAGCGGAAACCCCGGCGCCCGAGGATGGATCGAAGCCGGCAATGCTCAAAATGACTGGGGGCGTCGGGGGCATTCAGCGCAATGTACGGCAAGTCACGCGCCGGGAAAAGAGTTTTTTGCAGGTGGCCGAAATTATTTTTGGGCGCCAGCCGCCTTGAGCAGCAGACCGGCGACGAAGGCTGCGATGGCCGCAAGCAGCCATTCCACCCGCCACAGTTGTACCGCCTGCCAATCCAGCACCGTCGTTGCCGAGTAGACCAGGCCGGTGAGGACCGCGGCCAAGACACAGGCAATGCCGATCACAAAGGCTGCCAGCCAGGCCGTGCTCAATCCCACCGCCTGCCGGATCCGCGACCACTCCAGGTACTTGCCGAGTAGGAAACGCATGCGGGACAGCTGTGGCTGCCGCGACCCTCCGCAGAGGTGACAGAAGCGCGACCCGGCCACAAACTCAGCGCCACAGCGCTCGCAGACTTCGGCTTGCGCCTGGGGCCCTCGATGTTGGGATTCCTGCACTGGGGGGCGCCAGAACTCGTCTCTGCCCGTCACATCTCGCGCTGTATTAGCCATGGTTACCTCCAGGATAGGAAAGCGCAAGTCGGCTGCCAGAACCGTGCCTCCTTAAGCCTCTCTAGAACAGCCATTTAGCGATCGCCGGGAAGAAAATACAGGGGTAAGAATTACGTGACCGGGGAAGAAAACGCGCCCGGCTGGCGGCTTTTGAGCAGCCTGCCGTTACTCAGGTAAACTGCGGAATCGCCTTATCCATGAAAGCCTATGTGGGGGCCGGAGCGAAGCTAGTTCTCGGGAGCACTCTTCTGGTGTGTTTCCTCGGGGGCGCGGTCGGACCCCCGGCCACAGCCGCAGATTCGGCCCGCAAGATCACCGACTCGCCCGCGGAAGCCGACCCTCTGACCCGCACCGGGTTCGAGCATTTCTACAATCTCGAATACGACGCCGCCGTTGCCGACTTCGAGAAGGCCGCCAAGGCGCACCCCGACGATCCCTTCGCCGTCAACCATCTGCTCAACGCCGTACTCTTCCGCGAGCTCTACCGGGTGGGCGCGCTCGACACCAGCCTCTACTCCAGCAACAGCTTCGTCACCAAGAAGAAATTCGACTTTGACCCCAGGGTGAAGGACCGGGTCGCTGAACTGATGGCGCGGGCTTTCACTCTGTCGGAACAGCGTCTGAAGGCGGATCCCAAGGACGTCCAGGCTCTCTACACGCGCGGCATCACCCGCGGGATGCGCGCCACTTACCTGGCGCTGGTGGAGAAAGCCTGGTTCGCCGCTCTGCGCAGCGCCATCGCCGCCCGGCACGACCACGAAAAAGTCCTGGAGATGGAGCCCGATTTCGCCGACGCCAAGACCATCGTCGGCGTACATAACTACGTGGCCGGCAGCCTGCCGTGGGCGATCAAGGTCGCGGTCTCGGTGGTCGGCTTGACCGGCTCCAAGCAGAAGGGCTTGCAGTATCTTTCTGCGGCGGCCGAGGGCGGAGGCGAGACCGCCCCCGACGCCAAGATCACCCTGGCGCTCTTTCTCCGCCGCGAGCAGCGCTTCGACGATGCTCTCAGGGTGGTGCGGACGCTCACCGCCGTCTATCCCCGCAACTCCCTCTTCGCCATCGAGGAGGGCAACATCCTCAACGCCGGCGGACACGGCATGGAGGCGATCGCGGTCTTCCGGGCGGTCCTGGAAAAAGGGAAGAAGGGCTATTACAAGGACCCGCACCTCGAGCTGGCCGCCTTTACCCTGGGCGAGGCCCTGCGCGGCCAGAGGTTCTACAAGGAGGCAGCGGAGGCCTACGAAACGGTCCGCACCTTTCCCCATCGCGATCCCGAGTTGTTGCAGAAGGCCGACCTGGCCGCCGGCCAGATGCACGACTTGCAGCAGGAGCGCGAGCAGGCTGTGGCGGACTACAACGCCGTCATCGCCGCTGACAGCAGCTCGCCCGAGGCCCAGCAGGCCCGCCGCTTCCTCCGCCAGCCTTACCGGCTTTCTTCCCCCTAGCGACCCGCTCTTGCCCGGGGAACTTTTTCTCCGTGGTTGCCGTATCCTCACCCAGGGAGGCCTGCCATGTACTGCAACTACTGCGGCAAGGTGATCCAGGACGACGCCCATGTCTGTGCCTACTGCGGCAAGCGAGTGGGAGCGGTACTGGCCCGCAAGCGCCTGGTGCGCCCGCGTGAGGGGCGCAAGATCGCCGGCGTCTGCCTCAGCTTGGCGGAGTACTTCGACCTCGACGTCAGCCTGATCCGGCTGCTGTGGGTGCTGGCGGTGATCTTCGGTGGTACCGGCCTGCTCGCCTACATCGTGGGCTGGATCGTGATCCCCGACGAGCCCCAGCCGGAGTCGCAGCCAGCCGGGCACCAGGTCACCAATCCGTAATGCTCGTCATTCCGGACGCAACCAGCGCCCGCGAGCCCGCCCGAGGTGAGCCGAAGGGCGCGTGCGTCTGTCACTGCCACCTGTGACCGTTCTCACAACATTTCGAGCGGGTTTGGTCCATCGTGGGCTTGTTCGCGGCGCCAGAAGGGGGAGCGACATGCCCGGGACCCAACCGACTCGCTGGTCTCACAGCGACCGTTCCACTGCCCGGCCCGCTTGTCGTCACTGCGAGGGCTTGATCCGTCACGAGCGTTGGTGCCCGACCCGCAATCTCCAGGTCGCTTACGCCTACCAGGTGCTCGCCGATCCCTCACGTCTCTCCCTGCGCGACCAGCTCATCCTGCACGCCCTGGGAGTGACTTGGAACGGTCCTTTGCGGGAGGAGACTACCAAGAACCGTATGCCTTAGGCACAGGCCTGGCGCCAAGCCGTGGATTCGCGGGTGCCAGTCAACCCTCTGCTTGCCAAACCGATGCGTCACTGGATGTTCATACACTTGTAGCAAGAACGTGTCCGAGGGTCAGTACGCTATTGAAGGCGGGCCGATGCCTGAGTAGTCTGGAGGCAGACCGCAATCATAAGCATCGGCAGCCCGACCAAGACCGCCGGTGTGGGGTCGAGCCCAATACAGGAGCCTATGGATTTTGCTGCGCATTCTTGCGTTTCTTCTCCTTGCCGCCGCGGGTACAGTGGCCGCGACCGTCCCAACCGTCACCCTCACGTCACCGCTCAACGGCTGTAACACCTGTGGCCCGCAGGTCACGCTCGCAGCGACCGCGAACTTCGCTCCGATCCAGTGGCAGGTACAGCTGGACGGCCTGTTGGTCTATTCGGTCAGCAGCACCAGCACGAGCTTCAGCAAGACCATCACCACCAGCCTCGGCGTGTGGCACACCATCACCGTCTCGGCGATCGTGGGGGGCGCGGTCCCGGTGGCGTACTCAGCCGGTCCGATCCAGGTGTACGCGCCGGCGCCGCTGGTCATCACTACGACCAGCCTGCCGCAGGCCTACACCAACATCCAGTATTCGGCGCAATTCACGGCCACGGGAGGGACCAGGCCCTACACCTGGTCGCTTCCTGCGGGCAGTCTGCCTCCCGGCCTGACCATGGCCGCGACCACCGGCGTCGTGTCCGGCAAGGCGACCCAGGCGGGCTCGTACAGCTTCGACGTTCAGGTCACCGACAGCCTCGGCCTCAAGACCCTGGTCAAGGTGGGCACCGGCTTTCCCCTCGCGATGATCGTGCACAACAGTGCCATCAAGCTGTCTTGGATCTATACCAGCGCCGTTGACCGGTTCAATGTGTACCGCAGCACGGTTTCCGGGGGGCCGTACTCTCTGCTCGGCGCAACCGCCGCGTTGAGCTACACCGATAAGACCTTCGTGCCGGGAAAGACCTACTACTTTGTGGTCACCGCGGTGATCAGCGGAGCCGAGTCCGTGCATTCGGGCGAGATTATGGCCGTGACCAAATGATCCGCCGATGCCGGAGGCGGGCGGCGATGGCTGACCGCTGAGGCCTCGTCTACAATCCCTCACCATGCGCCTTATCTCCGACGACGCCGAGATCCAGTACGAGGTCATGGGAGACGGCCCGCCGGTCCTTCTGCTGCATCCCTTTCCCGCGAACCACCGGCTCTGCGCGCCGGTGGCCGACATGCTGGCCTCGCGCTACCGCGTCATCCTCCCCGACCTGCGCGGGCACGGCGACTCCACTCCCGGGCGGGGCCCGGCCACCATGGAGAAGCATGCCGCGGACCTGCTGCGCCTGTGCGACGCCGAGCGCGTGGGGCGCGGTGTCTTCATCGGCGTCTCCATCGGCGGCTACGCCCTGTTCGAATTCTGGCGCCGGCATCGAGTGCGGGTTGCCGGACTCGTCTTCTGCAACACCAAGGCCGCGCCCGATAGCGACCAGGCGCGCGCCGATCGCCTGCAGTCGGCTGACGAGGTCGAGCAGCATGGCCCGGCTGCCTTCCTCGATTCCATGGCCGGGAAGCTGGTCGGCGTGACCACCCGCACCAATCGTCCCGACCTCCAGGCCGCCGCCCGCAAGCTGATGGCGAAGATGACCGTGGCCGGCATCGCCGCGGTGCAGCGCGGGATGGCTGCCCGCCCCGACTCTCTGCCCACCCTGGCCACCATCGACGTGCCCGCGCTGGTCATCGCCGGAGAAGAGGACATCACGCCTCTGGCCGATCTCCAGGCCATCCAGCAAGGCATCCGCGGCAGCCAGCTCATCGTGATCCCCAAGGCCGGACACTACGCCATCTTCGAGCGTGCCGACGAGGCCGGCCGCGCCGTCCGCAAGTTCCTCGACACGCTGCCGCCGTGGTGAGAAGAAGCAGCTGGTAGTTAGGCCAACATCCTGAACTGAGAAAGAAACTACCAGCTACCAGCTACGAGCTACCAGCTACTACAATGTCTGCCATGTTCGAAACCTTCCTGGTTCCTGAGAAAACAGTCATCACCGCCAAGGGCGACGGCGCTGTCGTGGACGCCTCGGCCGCCGCCGGCAAGACCCTGCTGCTCACCCTCACCATCACCCGCATCATCGAGCAGGAATCGCTCGACGTCAGCGTATGGGGCTCACCTGACGGCCAGGACTTCGGCGCCAAACCGCTCCTGGCTTTCCCCCAGAAGTTCTACCGTGCCGAGCATCCCCTCCTGCTTGATCTCTCGGCGAACCCCGGCATCAAGTTTCTGCGCGCGCATTGGGAGGTGGGCCGCTGGGGACGCGGCTCCGAGACCCCGATGTTCGAATTTCAACTCAGCGCCCGCGAGGTCCCTGCCGACGTTCTGAAGGAAGCTGGAGCCGAGACGCACCAGCGCGCCTGAACTGCAGGTTTCCGCGTTGCCCGCCATCACATCCAATTCGGTCACCATTCGCCCGGCGCGTAACCTGGCGGGCGCGGTGCGCCTGCCCGGCGACAAGTCCATTTCCCATCGCTACGCCATGCTGGCGGCGCTGGCCGAAGGCCGCACCCGCCTGGAGAACTTTGCCTCCGGGGCCGATTGCGCCAGCACCTTGGGATGCGTCGAGTCCTTGGGCTGCCGCGTCGTCCGCGATTCTAGCGGCGCCATCGAGATTCACGGTCTTGGTCCGGCGCTGCGCGCGCCCGCAAGCGCTCTCGACTGCGGCAACTCCGGTTCCACCATCCGCATGCTGTCAGGCATCCTGGCGGGACAGAGCTTCGTCAGCGAGCTCGCCGGAGATGAATCGCTCTCCCGCCGTCCCATGCAACGCATCATCGAGCCGCTCAGCGCCATGGGCGCCCGCATCGAGAGCTCGAATGGGCGGCCCCCTCTGCGCATCAGCGGCGGGCGTTTGAAAGGCATCTCCTACAAGCTTCCCGTGGCCAGCGCCCAGGTAAAGAGCTGCCTGCTCTTCGCCGGCCTGCTGGCCGAAGGAGAGACCCAGGTCGAAGAGCCGCTGCGCACCCGCGATCACGGCGAGCTGGCGCTCAGGGCCTTTGGCGCCGAGGTCTCGCGCCAGCGCAACCGCGCCACCATCGCCGGCGGACAGAAGCTTCACCCCATCGAAGCCGCCATACCCGGCGACATCTCCTCGGCGGCATTCTTTCTCTGTGCGGCCGCTCTATTCCCGGAATCGAATCTGGTGATTGACGACCTGCTGCTGAACCCCACCCGCGCCGCTATCCTCGACGTGCTGGCGGCGATGGGCGTGCGTAGCGCCATCCTGAAGGCGGAAGAGCGCCACGGCGAGGTAGTGGGCTCCGTCGCGGTCCAGCCTGGACGCCTGCGCGGGGCCACCATCGCCGGAGCGCAGTCGGCGCTGCTCATCGACGAGCTGCCGGTGCTGGCCGCCATCGCGCCCTACACCGACGAGGGCGTCGAGATCCGCGACGCCCGCGAGCTGCGGGTCAAGGAGTCCGACCGCATCGCGGCGGTCGCTCGCAACCTGCGCGCCAT
>Ga0335070_10004244_pt1 | contig 16718 bp, 12 predicted proteins | sample Lox_Sample_13_FD_206722 | JGI IMG/M metagenome (GOLD analysis project Ga0335070, IMG submission 206722) | Soil microbial communities from Loxahatchee National Wildlife Refuge, Florida, United States - Lox_Sample_1.3 | ecosystem: Environmental > Terrestrial > Soil > Wetlands | place: USA... | reverse complement strand
ACGCCCGGAGTCCCGACAAATGTTCCAAAATTGGCCCCAGAGTCAACGCCGGAAAGTAGCTCAAACCGCAAACAACGAGTGCTGTCGCAAGGAGCAGGGCGCCGAAAGTGACGGTGTCAGTGGGGATGGTGCCCTCACCGCCGAAGCGGCGGGGCTGCGCTGCGAAAAGTCCGGCCAGCGCCAGGGCTGGAATGGATAGGCCGAAGCGGCCCACCATCATCGCCGCAGCCGTGGTCAGGTTGTAGAAGGTTGTATTCGCATTCAGCCCAGCGAAGCTTTGCCCGTTGTTGGCAACAGACGACGCGAAAGCAAAGATGATTTCCGTAAGCCCGTGCGCCCCCGTGTTAGTCGTGAGACCTGCAAGTCCGGTCTTGGTGGCGACGGCAAGCGCGGTCAAAGGAAGAATGGCCAGCGGGCTCGCCAGTACATAGAGCGTGAGCATCTTCGCCTCCGATGGCCCGATCATCTTGCCCAGGTACTGCGGCGTGCGGCCCACCATCAGTCCTGCCAGAAGCAAGCCCAGCAGGGCGATCAGGATGATGCTGTAAAGACCTGTACCCAGCCCGCCGAAGACGGTTTCGCCCAGCAGCATGTTGACGAGCGACACGGCTCCGCCCAGCGCAGTGTAGCTGTCGTGCACGGAGTTATAAGAGCCAGTCGCTCCGTTGGAAGTAACCACAGCCGCCAGGACAGATTGCGCGATGCCGAACCTCACCTCCTTGCCTTCCATGTTGCCGCCGGGCTGATTCGGCGTCGGGCTTGCCCGCACGTTCGCATGCTGCTCGATGGCGCGGTTGCCCTTCTGTTCACTCCAGCCGCACAGCAGCAGCCCCGTCACAAACAGGGCCGTCATCACTGCATACAGCATCCACCCCTGCCGCGGACTGCCGATCATGCGCCCGAAAGTGTTGGTGAAGGCCGCCGGGAGCACTGCGATGGCCAGCATAGCAATCAGGTTCGTAAGCGGTGTCGGGTTTTCGTAGGGATGGGCCCCGTTCGCATTGAAAAAACCACCACCGTTGGTGCCGAGGTTCTTGATGATTTCCATGGCAGCCACCGGCCCTTGCGCAATCGTCTGCTTCGCTCCCTCAACGGTCGTCACCTGTGTGTACGGGTGGAAATTCATCGGCACCCCTTGCCAGACCAGGACCAGGGCGCCTGCAAGCGCAAGTGGCAGCAGCACCCACAATATGGCGCGCACAAGATCGACCCAGAAATTGCCCAGTTTGTCCGTCTTCTGCCGCGCAAAACCCCGGATAAACGCCACGCCGACCGCCAGCCCGGTCGCGCCAGCCAGGAAATTCTGTGCTGTCAGTCCGGCCATCTGACTGAAATAGCTCATGGTCGTCTCCCCGCCATATGCTTGCCAAGTCGTGGTCGTCGAGAAGCTGATCGCCGTGTTCACCGCCAAGTCGGGCGTCAGTGGTGTGGTCTGATCATGGGGATAGAACCAGGGCAGGAACCGCTGTAGGCGAAGGATTCCGTAAAGAAGAAGCGTGCCACAGAAGCCAAACAAAACGAACGAGACAGCATATTGTTTCCAGTCCATCTCGCGCTGCTCGCGAACGCAGGCGATTCGGTATAAGAAGCGTTCTACGGGCTGGAGCAGCGGGTCGAGGAATGTCCGCTGGCCCTGGAATACTCGGGCCATGTAGCCGCCGACAGGCTTGACCAGCAGAGTTAGGAGCAACAGAAAGAACCCGTACTGGATCAGTGCTTGCAGCTTCATAAGCGGTTGGGATGGGGAAAGGCGACGAAGAGTGTGTGGTTCTGGTCTGCCGATTGTGCGGAACTGCGGGTGATTTCAGGTCCGCCTATGCAACAAGAGCGCAGCGATCTTCGCTGAGCAGACCTTGGTTTCACAACGGGCCCATATTACACCCGCCCGGCGAATGCCAGTGTGTCGCTTTCTTTGGAGGGGGTCTCAGCCCGCTATTAGTCGATCTTGCGGCTCGCGAGACTCCGTCTGCCGGCGTTGTCGCTTTCGCGTACGATCATCATGTTGGCGTAATGCACTCAAAGCCCGAGATACCAACAGAAATGTCAATGCCAGAAAGCCCAATAATGCAAGGGTCGAAGTCATCTAGTCTCCTGCTGGAAAGGATCCCAGCCACCCCAATTGGATAATTCAACCGGTAAATTCCGAGTAAAAAGTTCGTAAAGAGTTAGTAAACAACCCCGGCCCGAACTGGGGCTCCCCAGCCGCGCTCAGGCACCCACCAGTCGCTGCGTGCGAAACAGAGTCCAGCGGGCCGTCTTTACGAACTATTTATGAACCTTTTGCTCGACCTTTACGCTTGATGAAATCCAATCGGAGTAGGGGGTGAGCACAGCGGAGATGCTGACATTGATCTTGCTGATTGCGGCCAGCACTGTTCTGATCGCAGCAGCGATCTTCGCAATGGTTAACGACTTGTCGCCCGCGGAACTGGCAAAGGAAGTGGCCACGCCTTTTCGTCGCTTCCTCGGATCGCGGGCACGGTTGCCCAACGAATAGCGCGCCGCGCAGGCCCCGCGAATGCTTTGACCCGAGGTGGATGAGATGACAAATCCGTTCAGATTCAAGCAGATATTCACGAGTCTTCAGCACTGGTTCCAACCAGGGCCAGAGACCAAGACCACAGTCGCCGAGGTCATCCAAGCCGGCGATTTTCGCATCAATCTCCAGTCTCGCGAAGTAACCGTTCGCGGCAAAGAAGTGCAGTTGACGCAGGAGGAGCTGGACCTTCTCGTTTTTCTCACCACGCACCCCAAAAAGATCATTACTCCCGGCACGCGGCTGGTGACCAAAGCACGTGGTGACAGAGTGCGGCAAACGCAATTTCTGCGCGTGTTGCTCCAGCTCTGCAGAAAGATCGAACCGGACGCCAGTTCCCACCATTACATACGGACCGAGCCTTGGGTTTTCTACCGCTTCGATCCTGGGACACAATCCTAGCTGTTGTTCCTGGGTTTGGCTCGCGGGTCTTCCGTGGGAGCCTGGAACCGGTATCCAACCGAGGGTTCCGTCTGGATGAACCTGGGGTGCGCGGGATCCGTCTCGATCTTCTTGCGCAGCTGGTTGATGACGACGCGTAGATTGTCCAGGTGTCCATTGCGCTTTGGGCCCCAGAGAACGTGAAAAAGCTCCCGATGTGCTACGGCCCGGCCCTTGTGGGCAAGGAGATATTTCAGGAGATGGAACTCCTTGGGGCCCAGATGGACTGTGCGGCTGCGAACTGTGACTTGCCTGTGCTCAAAGTCAATGGCGATATCCCGGCTAGCGAAGGAAGACATGTCTTCTGACGGCAGGTAGCGCCGGAGAAAGGCTCGAATGCGCGCCAGAAGCTCTTCCGAGTCAAAAGGCTTCACCATGTAATCATCGGCGCCCGCGTCCAGCGCCAGGACTTTGTCGCGCGGCGCGCTACGCGCCGTAACAACGATGATCGGCGTATCACAGGAGTGGCGGATTTGGCGGCACATCTCCACGCCATCCACTCCAGGCAAGTTGATATCGAGAAGGATGAGATCGGGACGCGTTTTTCGAATTATTGCCAGGGCATTCATTCCGCTGCGCGACTTGATAACGTTATACCCATGAGTCACGAGCGTAGCGCGCAGTATGCGTCGAAGCCTGCGTTCGCTGTCCACTATCAGGATAATCGGCAGCCTCATCCCCTATTACCTTTGCGCCTGAGTTTGTGAAGAATCTTCCTCAACTGTGTGCCGCAACCAGAAGCAACAGTCCGAACACCGCTGCCGGTAGCAGCAACAAGCCGACATAGGAGAGAATTCTTTTCGTCCATGGGACGCTCCGCGGCTTCCAGTTCCGTAACTCAATGCGCTCGGCGACACCGACCTGGTCCTGATGCCGCAGGTCCCAGGCGAATTCACGCGCAGTCGCGTAACGGTTTCTGGGATCGCGTTCCAGAGCGCGATAGATGATCTCCTGCAACTGGAGGGAAATAACGGGCTCGATTTCGCGCGGTGGAACTGGATTGTTCAATAGCCGGTCGTTCATGATCGCGAAGGCATTAGGTCCCTGAAATGGGGCTTTGCCGGTCAGCATCTCGTAAAGCATGACTCCCAGCGCGTAGAGGTCGCTACGTGCATCTCCGCGCTTGCCTTTGATTTGTTCGGGCGAAATGTAGTCGGGTGTCCCCATGGTGTCGGACAGCCTGGCAAACGTTATCCGCCGCGATCCGGCCTTGGCAGCGATGCCGAAGTCAATCAACTTGATGCGGTCCTGCGCGTCGATCATGACGTTTTCCGGCTTCAGATCGCAGTGCACCACGCCGTTGCCGTGGATGTATTCCAGGGCGTCGCAGATCGCAAGTGCGATCTTCACCGCGCGTTCAACAGAAAGCTTACGCTGCTCGTTGAGCACTCGGCGCAGGAGGCGTCCTTCCACCCACTCCATGACCATGTAGGTCCGGCTTCGATCATTATCGATGAAGGCCTTTATTACGCCGGGGTGGTCCAGTTCAGCGCCAATCTCTTCCTCGCGACGAAAGCGCTCGAAGAAAAGCAGGTCGCTTTCCATCTCGGGATGAGGAACCTTGATCGCGACAGCCCGGTCGGTTCGCAAATCTCTCGCGCGGAAGATGGAGGCCATGCCGCTGCGAGCCGCCACTCCTTCAATGAGATAGTGGTCAAGTTGATGACCAGAACGCACTGGTGCGATCATCGACGCACCTCAGATTCGTTTAAGCGTAGATTGTGAGCGCTATACACGGCAGACTTTGCGCCCATCCTCACCCAACTCTGCGAAAAGACCGCTCACCTTTGCCGGCGATGACTTTGAACCGCAGCCGAGAGTTCGTGTCGCTCGTCACCGCCGTTCCTGCGGCAGTGGCAAATCGGGAGGGATCGCTCTCAGCCTCCATGTGCCCCGGCGTTAAGTAAATGACGCGACACGGTGAGTTCGCTCTCCCGTCTCCGGATAGCGCAACGAGAAAACCGATCATGAATATTACGCCAGCGACACAGAGCAGTCCGAAGATCAGAGTAGCAGCCATGCAAAACCTCGCCGCCACACCTTCCACTGTTTCGGGGTCGGCATATAGTGGAACCTTTGAGGCTATTCGACACCCCTACCCATAAAACTGGAGTAAAAGGTTCGTAAAAACTTCATAAACGCATGGCCACACTCCGCTCATTTGACCGAACCGGCACAGTTACTTCCCCACGTCCGCGGCCTTCTTCGCTATATCTTCATGTAGCGCGGCCTGGGCGTCGGCCCTGGCTGCAGCCTCAGCATCCTGCTTTGCCCAGTAGCGGCAATGGCTGGCTCCCATTCCGAATGCGGTGCCCTGCTTGGACTCCAGGGCCGAAAATGACGGATTCTTGTCGTACACTGCAGCCTGCTTGAGATACTCTTCCGAGCTTGACCTCAGCCGCTTGGCTTCCTCGCGATAGTACGAAGCGATTCTCAAGTGGTCGGCAGGCGTCTTTGCGTTCTTGACCAGGATGTTCAGCTCGTGCTTGCTGAGTGGACGCACAGCATCTGTTGCTGCTGCATGGACTGAAGCGAAAGACAACATCGCGAAAACAACAATCACGAGCTTTGTGAAATGGTGCAGTACACTTTTCATAATCTCTCCTGTGGGGCGCGCGAGCCCTATTGAACACTTGAACTCATAAAATGTGAGTAAAAGATCCATGAAGAAGTCGTAAAAGGCCGTCAACACTCGATACGCAGGGTGCCACCTCACCTCACTACCTGACATAAGTTGCACGCTTCGCGTTTACGAATCTTTTAGGAACAGTTTATGGATTATTTATAAGTTTCTCTGTAGCGTCGCTCGTGCTGGCAGGAAGCGTTAGCGATCGGTTCCGGTGTTGGCGTGATGCAAGTGGAAAGTGGATGGCAGCTTGGACAGGCTGCAGGAGGCAAGGCTGAATTACTCCCACTAAAGGGAAACCGCCCAGGTACGCAAGCAAGGGATATTACGGACCGGTTGGTGGGTAAAGACAACTCCCTTTCATTTGAAATATTTGTGCGCTCAATACAAAAATTTCATCGGCAGTTTTTACGGGTTTTTTATGTGAACCACGCTACGGTCAACAGCTACCCCAGTTAGACAGCACGCGTAGACAATGCGCGGCTGTGATTCTGTGAAATCAGCTTTGTTCAACAACTTACAGAGAGGCGATATGAAATCTTTGTTGCGTAAGGCCGTAGCGCTTGCCGTTTTCCCTTCGATCGTCGTGTTGAGTTTTACATTGGCCGCCTCCCGCAGCCAGGCTCAGACCAGTGCAGCCTCGTCGGCTGATCGGTCGCTTCGTGGCGGCGCAGCGGCCGGCGACTCGTCCAGCCGGTCGGCCGGGGCCGCGGAAGCGGAAATACCGCCTGCAGTTTCGAAAGAGCTTGAGGCGATGAAAGACCGTATCGCGCAGCTCGAGGCTGAACTGAAGGCTAGGAACGCGCAAGAGCAGGCGCGTCCGGCGGCCTCGCTGGTGAACGCGGACCTGAAGCTAGGGGGAGAGCAAGCACCAGCGTCGCTGGCTGCCGCGACACCAGACTCCGCGACCGACAACGCCCAGCCCGAGAAGCCAAAACCGACTGAACCCTTTGCCTATGCCGACTGGACCTGGCTCAACGGCACCCCACGCAACAAGGATGCAGTGTGGGATTCGAAGTTCTTTACCCCGGAAATCAGGTTCGATACTAACTATGTGCAGAGCTTCAACCATCCGAGAGACGATGCTCTTGGCGGCTCGACCGAGATCTTTCGCTCCGGTGAAGTCCAGGTGGAGCAGATCAGCTTCGGCGGAGATTTCCACTGGCAAAACGTTCGCGGAAGAGTCCTGACTCTGGGAGGGCTGTTCGGCGTCACGACACCGCGCAATGACGCCAGTGCGGGACGAGGGCAATGGGACTTGCGCGGAGCTTACCGCTACTTTAGCGAGGCCTATGGTGGGTATCACTTCGATGTGAACCATGGTCTCAACATCGACGCGGGAATCTTCGTTTCCTACATTGGCCTGTTCAGCTACTACAACTTCGACAACTGGGCTTATCAACCGTCATATGTATCTTCCAACACTCCGTGGTTCTTCAACGGTATACGCATCCAGTGGTTCCCCACCGATAAGCTGAAGATCGAGCCCTGGATCATTAACGGCTGGCAATCCTATGGCCGAATGGGCAGCAAGCCCGGCCTGGGTGGGCAGATCCTGTATCGTCCAAAGCCATGGCTCTCCATGGTCTTCAACAACTACGGCATGGGCGAAGATACCCTCGGCACGGGCGGTGGCCACTCCGGTCGCTCGCGCATACATACTGACGACAGCGTGGAGATCAAGTACTACGACCGGCCCCACCAATTTCTCGACAAAATGGCCTTCTCCCTGACGGGCGATCTGGGTTGCGAATACGGCAATGGCAACCCCGCCGAAGGTGTTGGGGCAACAAATTGCTATCACAATCGTGTGCAGGCGAATGGCACCGTTAGCTACAAGCAGACCTTCGCCGGTTGGATGGGTTACAACCGCTTCTGGTTCAAGAAAGACGTGCACGCGATCACGGTCGGCTACGGCCAAATGAGCAATCCCGGGCGCTATCTGACGCTACTTCCGCCCATCAATGGGGCAGATGCCATTACCGGCTCGCCCTACTTTACGGCGAACCCCGGCGACCCGTTCAAAGGGTGGGACACCCTCATCACTTACGATTGGATGCCCAAACAGTACATAACCTTCCGCTGGGAGTATGGCTACCGCCACGCGAACGTGCCCTACTGGAGCGGTCGCGGCGGAATTACACCACCCGTGGGAACCGGCGGCGCTCCATTAAGTGTCTTCGGAGGCGCGTTTGGTCCCGGTGGACTCGTGGGGAACACCACGCTAGACCCAGGTGGCCCATTTTTGTCCGCCACGCCGGGGTTCACCTGTAATCCGAGAACAACGGGCTGGTGCCCCGACCTGCGGAAGGATGAACCCAGTTTGCGGATGGCCATCATGGTCAAGTTTTAGTTTCGGATGTGAAGCGGGCGTGTCACCGCGCAACTGCAACGTGGGACGCCCACTTCCTTTGCTGGAGAGGTTCGCACGGTGCTGCGTCGGAATTTATTCATGAAAAATCTTGGCTTGTGGATTGGTATTTTTCTCTTCGCTATGTTTTTGTTGCTGACTCTGGGCGGCTGTACGCGAGCGCATGGAGATCGGGCGGCCGAGGAGGCACCGCCGCCCGCCAAAGTTGTTCCCGATGTCGACGTCAGTCTCTTGACCGTGGACCATCCGGAACAATTTTCCCTCAGCGCAGCGACGGAGCACACTGCGACTTCGCGGTTGGTGGTGACCGGCACGGTGGCGCCTGACATCGCTCGCAACGTTCCCGTCATCTCGCTGGCTACCGGCAAGGTAGTGGCGATTCACGCGCGTTTGGGAGATGTCGTAAAGAAGGGCCAGCTCCTGCTGACGGTTCGCAGCGACGATGTTGCCGGCGGCTTTTCTGACTACCGCAAGGCCGTCTCCGCCGAAGCTCTGACGCGTATTCAACTGGAGCGCGTTAAGGACCTGTACCAGCACGGCGCCAATTCGCTGAACGACCTGCAGGTGGCCGAGGACGCGGAACGCCGTGCCAAGATCGACGTTGAAACCACGGAAGAGCATCTCCGCTTACAGGGCAGCGATCCCGATCACCCGAAGATGATGGTGGACCTCTATGCGCCCATATCCGGGGTTATCACCGACCAGCAGGTTACCAACGCGGCGGGCGTGCAGGCATTAAGTGCGGCCCCCTTCACTATTTCCGACCTGTCCTACGTTTGGGTGGTTTGCGATGTGTACGAAAACGATTTGGCCAACGTGCACGTTAATGACACGGCGGAAATTACCCTCAACGCCTACCCTCAGCAGCCGCTTACCGGCCGCATCAGCAACATCGGAGCCGTTCTTGACCCCACGATTCGCACTGCCAAAGTGCGCCTCGAGGTGCGCAATCCCGGAATGTTGCGCGTCGGTATGTTCGTGACCGCCACGTTTCATGGCGTGAAAAAGGAAACCCACACCATCGTTCCGGCGAGTGCGATCCTCCACCTCCACGACCGTGACTGGGTGTACGTCCCGACCGCGGACAAGAAGTTTCGCCGGGTGGAAGTGATCAGCGGAGAAGGCCTGCCCGACAAGACGCAGGAGATTATCTCCGGGTTGAATCCGGGTGACCAGGTGGTCACGAACGCGCTCGTTCTCGAGCACACCGTCAATCAATAAACGAAGAGTGTGGTGCCAGGCTGTTTAGGAAATAGCCAATGATCCGGTTTATTGTAGATTTCGCGCTCAAATACCGATTTGTTGTGCTGGCCACGGCGATCCTGCTGCTGGTCTGGGGAGCTATCTCTTTTCATAACTTGCCGGTCGAGGCCTATCCCGACATTGCCGATAACTACGCCACGGTCATCACGCAGTGGCCAGGCCGCTCGGCAGAGGAGGTGGAGCAGCAGGTCACGATCCCGATAGAAAAGGTGATGAACGGGATCCCTCACCTCTCGCATCTTCGCTCGGAGTCCATCTTCGGCCTTTCGTTCGTGATCATGATCTTCGACGACCAATCGGACAACGATTGGAACCGCCAGAAGGTTCTGGAAAGGCTCTCGCAGGCAGATTTGCCTCCAGGGCTGCAGCCTCAAATGGGCACGGACTGGAGTACGACGGGACAGATCTATTGGTACGTGCTGAGAAGCACCAGTCCGAAGATCGATCTCATGGAATTGAAATCCATTGAGGACTGGACGGTTGAGAGGGAACTCAAGTCTGTTCCGGATATCGTAGAGGTCAGTAGCTTCGGCGGCACCACGCAGGAATATCAGGTGCGCGTCGATCCCAATAAGCTGGTCTCCTACGGAATGACCATTGGCCAGGTGGAACAGCAGTTGGCTAATAACAACGTGAATGCGGGCGGCAGCTTCGTGGAAATGGGCCTCCAGCAGATGAACGTCCGCACCATCGGACTCTTCAGCAATGTGAAAGATATCGAGCAGACGGTCTTGGTCGCCAAGAACGGGACCGCTCTGCGAGTCAAGGACATAGCGGAGGTAATTCAGGGTCCCAAGATTCGCCTGGGCCGCGAGGGAAGGGCCATCCATCGGGACGATGGCGTGATCGTCGACAACGATGATGTCATCTTCTCGCAGGTGATGATGCGCAAAGGCGCAAACTCCGCGCCTACGCTTGAGAAGCTTCATGCCAAAGTGAAGCAGATGAACAGCGGCATTCTTCCCCCGGGCGTGAGGATGGAGCGGATGATCGACCGCAGCGATCTCCTTCACTACACCCTGCATACTGTGCTGCACAACCTGGTGGAAGGGATGATTCTTGTAACCATCATCCTTTTGCTTTTCCTCACCAATGTTCGCGCTGCGCTCATCGTCGCCATTACGATTCCGTTCTCGTTGCTGTTCGCCTCTATTTGGCTCGACTTGAGCAAGTTGGACGCCAATCTTCTCTCCCTGGGTGCACTCGACTTTGGAATGGTCGTCGATGGCGCTGTGGTCATGGTGGAGAACATCATTCGGCATCTCAGCCGCCGGAATGGTTCCGAGTCTGGCGTGGTGAAAGCGCCCGCGGAAGTCATTCGCGGCGCCGCCCACGAAGTCCAGCGTCCGGTGTTTTACGCCATCGCCATCATCATCACGGCATACCTGCCGATCTTCACTCTGCAGCGTGTCGAGGGCCGGCTCTTCCGTCCTATGGCATGGACCGTTGCCTTCGCTCTCCTTGGGGCGTTGGCGTTCTCGATCGTGGTGATACCGGTCCTGTGCGGGTTGTTGTTCCGCGGGCAAATTAAAGAACGTCGCAACCCGGTTATGGATTTCCTGATTAAGCAGTATCGCCAGCGGCTGCGCTGGGCTATTGCCCACCGCGGCATCACGATCGGAACCGGCTTAGCTCTCTTTGCAGCAACGCTGTTTCTGGCTTTCAGCGGAATCATTGGTTCGGAATTCCTTCCTCATCTTGACGAAGGCACCATCTGGGTGCGCGGCACCCTCCAAAACAGCACCAGCCTTACGGAAGGGGTTCGCTTTACCAACCAGGCGCGGCTCATCTTTGCTTCTTTTCCTGAAGTGACGCAGGTGGTTTCGGAAGTCGGGCGTCCCGACGATGGCACGGACACCGGAGGATTCGGCAACACAGAGTACTTTGTGGACCTGAAGCCGAAGGAACAATGGAGGCCCGTTTTTCACGGCGATAAAGATGCGCTGATCGCCGCCATGAATCGCGAGCTCGATAAGAAGCTGGTTGGCGCTACCTGGAATTTCTCCCAGCCGATTGAAGATAACGTGGCGGAGACGGAAAGCGGCACCAAGGGCCATCTCGCGGCCAAGCTCATTGGTCCTGACTTAAGGACCCTGGATGAACTGGGCGCACAAATTATTGCTGCCATGGCGCCCGTCCCAGGCATTAAGGATCTCAAGCTCTATCCTACGGTGGGCCAGCCCAATCTCAATTTCACCGTCGATCGCCTGCAGGCAGCCCGCTTCGGCATCAACGTGGCGGATATTCAGGATGCCATCGAGACGGCCGTGGGCGGAAAGGCGGTTAGTCAGGTATTGCAGGGCGAAGCGCGATTTGACGTGGTCGTGCGCTACCAAGAGCCCTATCGCGATACAAAAGAGGCCATCGCCAAGGTCCGCCTTCTCGCTCCTTCCGGCGAACGCGTGTCCCTGGGGCAGCTCACCCAGGTATCGGTTCGCGATGGCGCCTACGACATCTATCGCGAGGGGAATAGCCGCTATGACGCCGTGACCTTCAGCGTGCGCGGCCGCGACCTGGGAACCACAGTCGAAGAGGCCATGAAGCGCATTAAGGAACGAGTAAAGCTTCCGCCGGGGTACCGCCTCATATGGGCAGGTGAGTATGAGAGCCAGCAACGGGCGAACAAACGCCTGCAGATCATTATTCCTCTCACCATCATGCTGATCTTCATGATCCTGTACACGCTGTTCAAGTCGGTGAAGTGGTCTCTGGTGGTTCTGGCGAACGTAGCCATGGCGCGCATTGGAGGCTTGCTGGCGCTCCTAGTCACGGGCACCAACTTCAGCGTTTCTTCCGGCGTGGGTTTCCTCGCGCTGTTTGGCGTTTCCGTGCAAACCGGCGTGATCCTGCTCGACTACATCAACCAACTCCGGGTGCGAGGACAGTCCATCCAACAGGCGGCCGTGGAGGGCTCCATCCTGAGGCTTCGCCCCATCATGATGACCATGCTGGTGGCAACCCTGGGCCTGCTGCCGGCGGCGATGTCGCACGCTATCGGTTCCGACTCCCAGCGGCCCTTCGCCATCGTGATCGTCGGCGGTCTGATTGCGGATCTGGTCATGAGCGTTTTCTTGCTGCCAACTTTGTACGTCTGGGTCGCCCGCCCTGGTGACGTCCTTCCAGACGTGAAGGAGGCCGCCGAGGTATGAACAGAAGCGTACTCATAACCTCTCCTTATAAGCTCAGCGGGCTGGTGCTGCTTTTCCTGCTCGCCCGGCTAGGCGTCGCGCAAACGCCGGCGCCGGCATCCCAGCCCATGACCTGGGAGCAGGTGCGCCAGCGTTTCGAGCAGAACAATCCAACCCTGCTCGCGGGCAAGTTGAACATCGATGAATCCAAGGCGCAGGAGATTAGCGCATTTCTCCGCCCCAACCCGCAGTTCACGGTGTCGTCGGATGGGACCCAGGTTATTCCGACTTCAGGAAGAGACCCTTCCACGGGAAGATCGTGGCCCTGGCAGCCCTTCCTCGGCACATCCGAGGCGGGAAACTTAGCCTATCTGCTGGAACGTCAGCATAAGCGGGAATTGCGTCTGGAGAGCGCCAAGAAAGGGACGCAAATTGCCGTCTCAACCCAGGACGACCTGGAGAGGACCCTGCTCTTCGGCGTGCGCAGCGCATTTGTATCGACGCTGCAGGCCAAAGCCGTGCTTCAGGTGGCAAAAGACAACCTAGCTTACTACGACCATGTCCTCGATATCAGCAGGCAACGCTTCAAGGTCGGAGACATCGCACAAATTGATCTCGACCGCCTCGAACTGCAGCGCGTACAGTTTGAGTCCGACTTGCAGACTGCCGAGGTGAATCTGCGCACCTCTAAGATTGCGCTGCTCACTCTGCTCAACGACCGCACTCCGGTGGAACAATTCGACGTGACTGGGTCATTCGACTTCAGCGAGCCATCGTTGACCCGCGACGAGGTCCGGAAGATCGCCCTGGATGCCCGGCCCGACCTGCGGGCCGCTATTCAAGCCGTGGACAAAGCGCAAACCGACTACAAACTGGCCGTGGCAAACGGCTCAACCGATCCGACGTTCAGCGGCTGGTGGACGCACAACGGATCGTTCAACTTCTCACCCGGCCCCGTGTTTGGCCGCCACACTCTCGGTGCAAGTGTCAGCGTACCGTTTCGCATCTTTGATCGGAATCAGGGAGAGAAGCTGCGCGCGAAGCTCGACATCACACGCAACGAGAGATTGCGCGACGCCGCCGAAGCCCAGGTCTTCAGTGATGTGGATTCCGGTTACGCCACCCTGGACAGCACTGTGATCTTACTGCGGCCATACAAGGCCAGGTACCTGCAAATGTCGGAGCGGGTGCGGGACACGGTCTTCTACTCTTATCAACACGGCGCGGCCTCCCTCCTTGATTTCTTGAACGCGGAAAGTGAGTACCGCGCGGTGCAACTGAATTACGTGAATTTGGTTGGCTCGTACCTCACGGCTGCGGCCCAATTGAATCTGGCCGTGGGCCGGGAGGTAATCCAATGACAGGCTACGGGACTAAGACAAATACCCTGACTTAACAGCAGGGATCGAGTGAATCTTATGAGTGGAACAAGTTTCGAAGTGGCAATGACGCCACACAGCGCCAGCGAAAGGACAACCGAAATGGCGAAGGATACGTACCTGATCTTGCAGAGCTTGCTTGAGAGAGTGAGAAAGCGCGGATACTCCGACGATGAGATCCTGCGGGTGGCAGATGCCCAGGGGGATAAGTTGCTCGATAAGTTCGCCGATGTCATGGCGGAGGCGGCCCGCAAGCCCCGGGACACTTTCCCGGTAACGGTGAACTATGACCTCTCGCTGGAAGAGGCAATCGGCGCCGGAAATTATCAGGCAGTGCACCAGGATATCAATGCCAAGAATTTTCCCTCTGCGCGAAACGGGCAGGCGGCGCTGGACATTGTTCTGGTTCGCTTCGAACACCGCATGAGGTCAGAGGACGTTCTCAAAGAGCTCGAAAAAGAGGGTTTGCGAGCCGCAGAACTTACTGAGTTTCTCGCGTTTGGAGCAAAGTATCCGGATGTGCAGCGGAAGTTTTCCGTGGCTGGCCTCGGTTCGGTGTGGCAGGACCGAAAGGGCTATCGCAACGTCCCGTGCCTGTACGAGGCCTCCGAGGGCCGTTACCTCGACCTGCACTGGTGGGATGACGGGTGGTACTCATACACTCGATTTGCCGCCCTACAGAAATAGGCTCAGGCTGGGTGTGATCTAGAACTTCTCGCCGCCGATTGCAGACCACACGGAGGAAGCCGTCAGCGGGAATATGCCCGATGGTTGACACGCCTGAGCAATGGCACAAAGAAGCGCCGCCCCACAACACGCAGGCAGTGTTCAAGCTGTTCGTGGGCTATGCACCAGGCGTTGGGAAAACGTACAACATGCTGAGCGAAGCCATTCGCCGCCACAGTCGTGGGGAAGACGTGGTCACCGGGGTCATCGAGACGCACGGCCGCAAGCCGATCGCGGAACTGGCCCGGCAGCTTGAGACCGTCCCCCGCCGCCAGCACGAATACAAAGGGACGCTTTACGAAGAGATGGATGTTGATGCCATCCTCGCGCGCAAACCGGAGGTCGTGCTGATAGACGAACTAGCGCACACGAATGTCGAGGGCAGCAGACACCATAAGCGCTATGAAGACGTAATGGACATTCTGGAAGCCAATATCGACGTGCTCTCTACGCTCAATATCCAGCATATCGAGAGCCTGACGCCCATGGTCCTCAAGATCACAGGGGTTCAGGTGCGGGAGACGGTGCCCGACTGGTTTCTGCGACGGGTTAACGAGATCGTGATAGCTGACCTCACGCCCCAGGCGCTTCAGCAGCGCATGGCGCGTGGTGACATTTATCCCCTGGAAAGAGCGCAACTGGCCCTCAGCCGTTTCTTTCGTCCGGGAAACCTGATCGCACTTCGGGAACTGGCGCTACAGCAGGTTGCTCATGTTGTGGATCGCAGTCTGGAGGCGTTTCTGCAGCAAGAGCAAGGCGAGCAGCCGCATGTAAAGGACCGAATTGCCGTTGCCGTCAACTCCAGTCCCTCGGCGCTGTACCTGATCGCGCGGGCGGCGCGGATGGCGGCGGCTATTGGTGGTGAGTTCTTCGTTGTCCATGTGGACATCGGTGTCATCCACGCGCGTCCTGACCGGCAGAGGACACTGGCAGAGAACATCCGCTTCGCGAAAAACCTGGGCGCTGTCGTTATTGAACTCGCTGGCAGCAGCGTTGCCCAGGTCCTGGCGCACTTCGTCCGCGAGCATCACATCACGCAGATTGTGTTTGGGCATTCGGCCAGGACCGGATGGCAAAGGTACATCTATTTATCGACGATCCACAGATTCCTCCGCGATGCGCCCGCAGTTAATGTGCACATTATGACGCAGCAGGCAAAATGAAATGTATTCCCGCTGATGATCACCTCAAGTCCGCAGGCGGACCAAAGTGATAGGCTTTGAGAATGATCGCGAACTCGCTGCGCGATCCCGCAAATGACCCGGAACGAAGCAGCCAGTCCGAAGACACGCAAGCGCAGGGGCAGAAGGTGGCGTTTTTTGTTGCGGCTGTGCCCGGCATCATCGTGGCCGGTCTGGTGACGCTGATCTGCTACGGGCTTGGACTGAGTTTGCCCGTTACCGGCTTCTGCTACCTGATCGTCGTTGTGTTGCAGTCGCTCACGGGCGATTTTCGTTCCTCTGCTGTGGTCTCTGTTCTGTGCGCTGCCTGCCTCGATTACTTTTTCATCCCCCCGTTGTTCTCGTTTCGAGTGTCTGACTCGTCGGACACGCTGGCGTTGATCACCTTCTTAGTGACTGGACTTGTGGTTACGCGCCTGGTTTCGCAAACCCGGGAGGCGGCTGATTCGGAAGAGTTGCAGCGCAAGGAAATGACACGACTCTACGAGCTCGCGCTCCAGTTGCTCACGCTCGAACCCGGAGCCGCTGCTGGCCGATACCTGCTGGCGCCATTTCGGTCTCGGTTTGACCTACGCGCTGTGTGCTTGTTCGATGCCGAGACCGCCGCGCTTGATGTCGAGGGAGACTCGCGGGACCTTCGAGCGTTCCCGGCCGCATGGCCTGCGGGTCGACGTGATGCTCCCGCTGTTGCAAGCCGCCGTCCCGCAATTCCCCGCCGACCAGGACTTCCAGGCTTTTGCCCTGGAGATCTCCCACCACATCCGGGGGAAAGTGTCCGGCATCAGGGCGGAGAATCCCGAGAACATAGTCCTGGTCCTGCCGCGGGCAGCCGCCAAGAAGCTGGTGAACGCTTCGAATGTCGAGGGGCAGCAGGCAGCACTGCTGGAAGGTCGCGCCTACCTGAACGGCGAGCCCATGATGCTGTGGCTCTCCGAGGACCCCGCGCCGGCCGACTGGAACAAACGTGCCAAGGAAAAGCGAGCGCCGCCGGCGGAAACACATCTCCAGCCCAGCAGCGCCGCCGAGCCTTCGGTTGCGGAGGCGTTGATCAAGCCGCCTGCCATGCC
>Ga0335070_10004243_pt1 | contig 16718 bp, 15 predicted proteins | sample Lox_Sample_13_FD_206722 | JGI IMG/M metagenome (GOLD analysis project Ga0335070, IMG submission 206722) | Soil microbial communities from Loxahatchee National Wildlife Refuge, Florida, United States - Lox_Sample_1.3 | ecosystem: Environmental > Terrestrial > Soil > Wetlands | place: USA... | reverse complement strand
GGCTCGCGCTGCACGAAGGCAATGCGGTCCCCGACCGCGATGGCCTCGGGGATGGCCAGAGCGCGCTCGTTCACCGCGATGCCGGCCAGGTTCCGGACCAGATAGCCGCCGCGGGACAGCGCCTCGCCGGAATCCCGGGGCAGCGCCGCGAGCACGAATGACGCCGCCCGCCGCAGGTCCTCCGCAAGAGGACCTCGGGCCACCTCGCGATAGACGTCGAGCGCGGGGCGCCCATCGAGCTCGAGGATCCAGTGTCCCTGGGCGCGCGTGATCGTCAGCAGCTCGGAGGCCGGTCGGCAGGCCTGTGTCACGCCCACCCGGGGAGCGCGCTCCCCGCGCAGCACGAGGCCCGCGACCGCACCGGTCGCGACGTCGCGCCCGCACCACTGGAGGGGGGCGCCGGCGTCGACCAGGGCGGCGCCCGCACCGACGATCTGGGCGGGGCCGAGCCGCTCGCGGGCCGCCGCGAGCAGGGCCTGGAGGTCGACTGCGCGCGGGTCCGGCAGCAGCACCACGAGGTCCTCGGCACGGGCCGGCCCACCGAGCCGCGCGGCGATCTCGTCGACGCTGCCCGCCTCGTCTCCGGAGGCATCGGGCAGCAGGAACCCGTGCAGCTCCAGCCCTTCGATGGCCAGCACCGCCAGCGCCCGGCCTCCCTCGATCTCCTGCCCCGACCCGATCACCCCGTGCGCGTGGGCGCCCACGACCGTCTTCGTGCCGAGGGCCTCGCCCGCGGCGTCGAGGAGAGGCGCCATCGCGGCGCTGTAGTCGGGGGTCGCGAACAGCAGCGCCCCATCGGGCCGCAGGCCATCCCCTAGAGCCGCACCCACCGCCGCCTCTGCGGCGCGCACGGGGTCTGCGTCGGTCGAGAGCCCGATGCCAGCGCGAACCATGGCAGGCGGCAGCTTACTCGCAGGAGCGTGCTTTCGGCCCGGGGGCTGCTCGGCTAGATTGCGGCCGGCGCTGCAAGTCCGACCCTCCTCGGCGCCGACCGGACCCTTCGACCGCGGAGGGTCGACCGCTCCCGGCTGATCTCTCCTGGGTCCGTTCGAATCCTTTGAGGGCGCGCTTGGCCGACTTCGAGATGATCGAGACCCGAGCGGATCTCGATGCGCTCGTCCAGGATCTTCTCGTCGAGAAGGTGCTGGCCGTCGATACCGAGGCCGACAGCTTCTATCACTACTTCGACAAGACGTGTCTCGTCCAGATCGGCACGCGGCGCCAGATCTACCTGATCGACCCGCTCGCACTCGGCGGTCCGGCCGAGCTCGCGCCGCTCGGACCGGTCTTCGCGTCGCCCGACATCCGTAAGGTCTTCCACGCCGCGGAATACGACCTCTACGTGCTGAAGCGCGACTGCGGCTTCCGCTTCGCGAACCTCTTCGACACGATGATCAGCGCGCAGATCCTCGGCTACGCGTCCGTCGGGCTCGCGAGCCTGACCCAGCAGCACTTCGACGTGAACCTCCCGAAGGACGAGCAGCGCTCGGACTGGTCGAGCCGGCCGCTCACGCAGAACCAGCTCGGTTACGCAGCCGCGGACGTGCTCTACCTGATCCCCCTCGCCGAGATCCTCGCGAAGGAGCTGCGGCGCGTGCGCCGCGAGTCCTGGGCGCAGGAGGAGTTCGAGGCGCTCGAGCGCAGGACCTGGCGCGAGCGCGAGTTCGACGATCTCGGCTACCTGCGCATCAAGGGCGCCCGCAAGCTCGGCTCGACGGCGCTCTCGGTGCTGCGCGAGCTCTATCTGATGCGCGACCAGAAGGCGCGCGAGATGGATCGGCCGCCGTTCAAGGTGCTCGGCAACCGCACGCTGCTCGAGATCGCGGAGCGGCAGCCGCGCAAGCTCGGCGAGCTGCTCGAGATCAAGGGCATCACGGATCTGCTGATCCGCCGCCTCGGCCGCGACGTGATGAACGCGGTCCGCGCCGGACGTGCGGCGGAGCACGGTCCGATTCCGAAGCTGCCCTCGAACGGGCGCCGGCGCATCGACCGGCACGCGGAGCGTCGGCTGCTCGCGCTGAAGCAGTGGCGGACGCGGCGCGCGGCCGAGCTGGCGATGGACCCGGGCGTGCTGTGTCCGAACTCGGCGCTCGAGGCGATCGCCCAGCGCACTGCGCGCGGCGCGAAGGACCTCGCCGATCAGACCGAGCTGAAGCGCTGGTTCGTGCGCGAGTTCGGCGGCGAGATCGCTGCGGCGATCGCTGCGGCGGATGCGTCCCCGCACGAGGCGTGATCCGCCGCGAGCGTCGGCCAGAAAAGACCATCCCCCCGGTCGGAACCTCCGACGCGGGGGGATGCTTCGATCTGGACCGGGGAAGCCCGAGCTAGGCGGGGTGCCGTTCTGGGGAAAGCGCCTGTCTCACTCTCGGGGCGACTCCTCGGCTCGAGCCTGGTCGAACGTGCGCGCCCGCTTACGTCCGATCAACTCGCACCAGGTCGACATGTGCGCCAGAAAGAGCACGAAGCGTGCCAGGATCGAGACAGGGACCCACAGATCCCATGTCCGCTTCGAGGCTCGGCTTTTCGGATCCGGGCGCCGCGACACTCTGCCGCGGAGCGCGGCGGGCCCGCGCCGAACCGTGTCGTCCGCTCCGGGATCCTGCGAAGAAAGCCCCATGAATTCATGGACTTCGACGGGTCGCCTCCTCTCGATGCGGTGCCGCCCGAGTTGGCAGCAGGTGCTGGTGGCGCTTGCGCTCTCGCACTGGCTCGCCGCCTGCGCACCTCGCATCGAAATCGCTCGGCCCGCACGCGGTCTCCACGTCGTCACGGAGCCCGCGCCGAGTCGCGACGAGCGCTACTGCGCCTGGTACGGGACGCGCGACGGAGACGTCCTCTACTTCGGTGAATCCCCCTTCTGGTCCGCGCTGCGTGCGAGCGGCGGCAACCCTCGCGCGGACCTCGCTCACGAGGGGCCCCAGCGCGTCGGGCGCTTCGACCTGCGGAACGAGGTCATGCTGCCTCCGATCGAGGTCGGACCGCCCGGGTCGCGCTCGGGGACCTGGGACGTGCTCGCGCAGGGCGGCCGTCTCTACTACACGACCTTCTTCGAGCAGTCGGGCTTCGTCGAGCTCGCGACGGGCGCCGTACACCGGCTGCCGCAGCTCGGCCCCGCGCTGAACGAGCTGGCGCCCGGTTCGCAGGGCCAGGTCGTGATCACGCGCTACGGGTCGGGGCGCGAGACCGGGAACGGCTCGGTGCTGTGGATCGATCGCGACGGCGTCCTGCTCTCGGAGCACGTCTTGAGCGCTCCGGCTGGCTACACCGTGGCGCCGAAGACGCCGGCCTGGGATCCGCGCGGGAGCCTGTGGCTCACGACCGATCTGCTGGCCCTCGATCCCCGCGAGCCGACGCGTCGAGACGCCTATCGGCTGGACGCCGAGGGGCGGCTGCTCGCGCGCGTCGAGGACGAGGAGCTCCAGTTCGCGGCGACGGGTCCCGACGGCGCCCTGCAGATGGCGTGGCGCCGCGACCGCGAGCTGAGCCTTCGCGTCGGCGGCGAGGACGCGCCGCGCCGCGTGCTCGACCGCGACTTCCCATCCGAGCACGACTTCGTGCAGGACATCCAGTTCGCGCCCGAGGGCCGCGTGGTCCTGACGCGCTGGAGCGGCATCGTCCACGTGGCGGGCCCCGGCGGCGACACGCTCCGCATCGAGCTGCCGCGGCTCGACCCGGACGGCCTCTACTACACCGGCGTGCTCCAGGGCGAGCGGCTCTGCGCCACCTACTGCGCCGACGTGAGCGTGGTGTGCGTCGACGCGCCGCCCGCCGGGCGCGCGCGCTGAGCGCTGGCCTGCCGCGTGCGGGCGCGGGTATGCTCAGGCGCGTGTTCGCCGAGCGACGCCAGCGGGTACGGGATGCGATGGGTCCGGACGCGGTGGCCATCTTCCTCGGCTCGCGCAGCGTCACGCGCTCCCGCGACACCGACTACCCGTTCCGCCAGGACAGCGACTTCTGGTATCTGACCGGCTTCGACTACCCGAACGCGGTCGCGGTGCTGCGCACGGACGGCGGTCCCGCCTACACGCTCTTCGTCGAGCCGCGCGATCGCGAGATGGAGACGTGGAACGGCTATCGGCCCGGCGTCGAGGGGGCGAAGCGCGACTTCGAGGCGGACGAGGCATATCCTTGCGGCGAGTTCCTGGCGAAGCTGCCCGATCTGGTGCGCGGGGCGCGCCGCATCCATCACGTGCTCGGCCGGGATCCCGCGGTGGACGCGAAGCTGGTCGAGACGCTCGAGGCGCTGCGCCTGCGCTCGCGCCTGGGCGTGGATCCCGCCGAGTCGATCGTCGATCCGCGCGCGATCACGCACGCCATGCGGCTCGTCAAGGAGCCGGCCGAGCTCGACATCATGCGCCGCGCCGCCGCGATCAGCCGCGAGGGGCACGAGGCGGCCGCGAAGCTCGCCCACGCGGGCAGCTACGAGTACGAGCTCGAGGCGGCGATCGAGTACGCATTCCGGCGTCGGGGCGCCCGGGGTCCCGCGTACACGACGATCGTCGGCGGAGGCAGCAACGCCACCGTGCTGCACTACGTGCGCAACGACCAGAAGCTGCGCGCCGATGAGCTCGTGCTCGTCGACGCGGGCTGCGAGCTCGAAGGCTATGCGTCGGACGTGACGCGGACCTATCCGGTGGGCGGACGCTTCAGCGGGCCGGCGCGCGCTCTATACGAGGTGGTGCTCGCGGCGCAGCTGGCTGCGCTCGCGGAATGCCGTCCCGGCAGGACGCTGCCCGACGTCCACGACGCCGCCGTGCGCGCGCTGGTCGCGGGGCTCGTCGAGCTCGAGCTGCTGGAGGGCGATCCCGCGGAGCTGGTCGCGCGCGAGGCCTACCGCCCCTATTACATGCACTCCACCAGCCACTGGCTCGGACTCGACGTGCACGACGTCGGCTCGTACAAGCCGGCCGGCAAGCCGAGGGTCCTCGAGCCCGGCGTCGTGTTCACCGTCGAGCCGGGCGTCTACGTCGCGCCGGACCTCGAGCAGGCCGATCCGCGCTTCCGCGGCATCGGCGTGCGCATCGAGGACGACGTCGTGATCACGTCGGCCGGCCACGAGAATCTCACCGCCGGCATCCCGAAGGATCCCGACGAGCTCGAGGCGCTGGTCAGCCACTAGCAGACGAGCGGAGCGGTCGCTCGAGCGAGGCGCCTCCACGAGGGCAAGACCATGTCCGACATCGAATCCCTGCTGAGCGAGAAACGCCGCTTCGAGCCCGGCGCGGCCTTCGCGAAGGCCGCGAACTGGAGCCGCAAGCAGGTGGCGGAGTACCGCAGGCTCGGCGCTTCGTCGCCGCAGCGCTTCTGGGCGCGCATGGCGAAGGAGCACGTCGACTGGTTCGCCCCCTGGAAGAGGATCCTCGAGTGGGATCCGCCGGACGCGCGCTGGTTCGTCGGCGGGAAGCTCAACGTCTCGTACAACTGCCTCGACCGGCACGTCGAGGGCCCGCACGCCTGGCGCCGCAACAAGGCCGCGATCATCTGGGAGGGCGAGCCCGGCGACGTGCGCGTGATCACCTACGCGCAGCTCCACCGCGAGGTCTGCCGCTTCGCCAACGCGCTGAAGAGCCTCGGCGTGCGCAAGGGCGATCGCGTCGCGATCTACATGCCGATGATCCCGGAGCTGCCGATCGCGATGCTCGCCTGCGCGCGCATCGGCGCGCCCCACAGCGTCGTGTTCGGCGGCTTCTCGTCCGAGGCGCTGCGCGACCGCATCCTCGACGTCGGCGCGAAGGTGGTGGTCACCGCGGACGGCGGCTACCGGCGCGGCGCCGCCCACCCGCTGAAGCCCGCGGTCGACGAGGCGCTGCGCGGCACGACTCCCGTCGAGCACGTGGTGATGGTGCGGCGCACGGGCGAGCCCACCCACTTCGTCGTCGGGCGGGACCGCTGGTGGCACGAGCTCGTGTCGGAGCAGAGCGCGGACTGCAAGCCCGCGTCCCTCGACTCGGAGCACCCGCTGTTCGTGCTCTACACGAGCGGCTCGACCGGAAAGCCCAAGGGCATCCTGCACACGACGGGCGGCTACCTCACCCACGTCGCCGCCACCGCGAAGGCGATCTTCGACCTGAAGGATTCTGACACCTTCTGGTGTACGGCCGACTGCGGCTGGGTCACAGGTCACTCGAACGTCGTCTACGGAATCCTGGCGAACGGCGCGACGACGCTGATGTACGAAGGCACGCCGACGACGCCGGGTCCCGACCGCTTCTGGGACATCATCGAGCGGCACCGCGTCACGATCTTCTACACGGCACCGACGGCGATCCGGACCTTCGTACGGCTCGGCGACGAGCACCCGAACAAGCACGATCTCTCTTCGCTGCGCCTGCTCGGAACGGTGGGCGAGCCGATCAACCCCGAGGCCTGGATGTGGTACCACCGCGTCATCGGCGGCAAGCGCTGCCCGATCGTGGACACCTGGTGGCAGACGGAGACCGGCGGGATCCTGATCACGCCGCTGCCGGGCGCCGTGGCGACGAAGCCGGGCTCCGCGACGCTGCCCTTCCCCGGGATCGACGCGGACGTGTGGAACGAGGAGGGCAGCCCGGCGAAGCCTCCCGCCGGCGGCTACCTGGTCCTGAAGCGCCCGTGGCCGGGCATGCTGCGCGGCATCTGGGGCGATCCGAAGCGCTTCGCAGAGCAGTACTTCGGCAAGTACGGGCGCGCCTACTTCACCGGCGACGGCGCCCATCGGGATCGCGACGGCTACTTCTGGGTGATGGGCCGCGTCGACGACGTGATGAACGTGGCGGGCCACCGCATCGGCACGATGGAGGTCGAGAGCGCGCTGGTGTCGCACGAGAAGGTGGCCGAGGCGGCCGTGATCGGCCGCCCCGACGACATCACGGGCACCGCGATCGTCGCCTTCGTGACGCCGAAGGGCGGCACCGCGGTGAGCGCGTCGCTCAGGGACGAGCTCGGGGCGCACGTCGCGAAGCAGATCGGCGCCATCGCCCGTCCGAAGGAGATCCGCTTCACCGACGCCCTGCCGAAGACGCGCTCGGGCAAGATCATGCGGCGCCTGCTGCGCGACATCGCCGCGGGCAAGGAGCAGGTGGGCGACACCACCACGCTCGAGGACTACGGCGTGCTGGCCCGGCTGCGGGAGTCGGAAGAGGCCTGAGCCGTTCGCCGGCGCGCGCGCCCTCAGGCCCCGGCGCGCTGCTCGAGCGCCGGCGGATCGCTGCCGTGGCGCCCGAGGAACCAGCGGCCGCTGGCGTCGCGCGAGAGGGCCACGGCGGCGCCGAGGGCCGGCGCGTCGTCCTGGAGAGGCGCGCCGAGCAGCTGCTCGGCGATCGCGCGGATCACGCCCTTGTGGATCACGAGCAGGACCGCCTGCGCTCCGCTCTGCTCGAGCTGCGCCAGGCCCTGGCGGATGCGCGCCCGGAAGTCCGCGCGCGGCTCGCCGCCCGGGTACTCGAAGCTCGGAGTGCGCGCCTTCCAGTCCTGGAACAGCACCGGGTCCGCCGCCTGGATCTCCTCGGCGGTCATGCCCTCCCAGCGCCCGAAGTGGATCTCGCGGAACTCGGGCATCAGGCGCACGGGCACATGGCCGGCCACGAGCGCGGCGCCCTCCCAGGAGCGGCGCAGCGGACTCGCGACCACCAGGTCGAACACCTCCTGGGTGAGGTGACGCGCCGCGGCCCGCATCTGCGCGCGCCCGCTGTCGGAGAGCGGCACGTCGGCCGCACCGTGATAGCGGTCGTGCGAGTTCCCGACCGTCTGGCCGTGGCGGATCATCACGATGCGGCGCAGTGCGGACACGCGGATCCCCGTCTTCGAGGGGCGCGAGGATGGTGGACGAGGCGCGATGCGTCAACGCGCCGCGCGCCCTAGACTCCGGCGCCGGTCATCGGGGGTGAGGACCGTGAGAGCTCTCATTGCAGTCCTCGCGCTGCTGTGCGCAGCAGGCGCGGCGATCGCTCTGTGGTTTCGCGCGGAGGGCGAGCCGCCCGCCCTTCAGGCGCCCGATTCGCTGCTCGTGGGTCGCGCCGGCGCCACGTTGCCGATCTCGGTCTCCGACCCGGGCTCCGGCCTGCGCTCGCTGTCCGTCGTGCTCGTCGAAGGCGACCAGGCGCGCACACTGCTGGCGGAGGCGTACCCCGGCAACCTCGCCTCCGGCGGCACGCGCCGCGAGCAGAGCGCGGCGGTCGCAATCGAGCCGAAGGCACTCGGCCTGAAGGGCCCCGCACGGCTGCGCATCGAGGCGCGCGACTGGTCGTGGCGCGGCTTCTTCTCGGGCAACGCGGTGCAGCGCGAGCTGCCCGTGACGGTGGACCTCGATCCGCCGCGGCTCGAGGTTGCGACGGGGCTGACCTATGCGCAGCGCGGCGGATCCGGGGCGGTCGCCTATTCGGTGTCCGAGCCGACCGCACAGGACGGGGTCCGCGTGGGCGAGCGCTTCTACCGCGGCTTCCCGCGCCCCGGCGGCGGCCCGCTCGAGCGCGTCGCGATCTTCGCCCTGCCCTTCGACAGCCCTCCGGAGGCAAAGCCCGTGGTCGTCGCGCGCGACGCAGCGGGCAACGAGTCGGTGTCGGGGTGGCCCCTCGTCATCCAGGAGCGCACGCAGCCGACGGCGCAAGTGACGCTCACCCGCACGTTCTTCGACGTCGTGGTGCCGCGCCTCGCCGGCGCCGACTCGGTGGCAGATCCGATCGCGACGTTCCAGGACGTGAACAAGCGCGTGCGCGCCGAGAACGAGGCGCGCATCCGCCAGCTGCTCGCGGAGTCCTCGAGCCAGCCCTACTTCGACGGCGCGCTCCAGCAGCTCGCCAACTCCAAGGTGACGAGCCGCTTCGCGGAGCGCCGCACCTACTTCCTCGACAGCACGCCCGTCTCCGAGGCCACGCACTACGGCTACGACCTCGCGTCCACCGCCACGGCGCCGGTCACGGCTGCCGCAGCCGGCCGCGTGGCCTACGCGGGGGACATGGGCATCTACGGCAACTGCGTGCTGATCGACCACGGCCTCGGGCTCGCCACGCTCTACGGCCATCTCTCGCGCCTCGACGTCGCCGCGGGGGCGCAGGTGACGCAGGGCCAGCAGCTCGGCCTGTCGGGCTCCACGGGTCTGGCGGGCGGAGACCACTTGCACTTCGCGGTCCTGGTGGGTGACACCTACGTCGATCCGGTCGAGTGGTGGGACGGGCGGTGGGTCGAGACGCACATCCGCGACAGGTGGCAGGCTCGGGCGGCCGCGCGCTGAAGCGCCCAGGGGCGGGCGGCCCGGGTCGTCGCGAGCATCCGCCGCGTTCTCCCACCCCGCTCTCCGAGAGGCCGCGCGCGCTGCGGGCGCTGCGCGCGCGCCTGCTCGCCTGGTATCACGCGCACCGCCGGGACCTCCCCTGGCGTCGCACCCGCGACCCCTACGCGATCTGGGTCTCCGAGGCGATGCTCCAGCAGACGCGCGTCGAGACGGTGGTGCCGTACTACGAGCGCTTCCTGGGACGCTTCCCCGACGTGGGCGCGCTGGCGCGCGCCGATCTCGACGAGGTGCTCGGGCTGTGGACGGGTCTCGGCTACTACTCGCGCGCGCGCAACCTGCACCGCGCGGCGCGTGAGGTCGTCGAGCGGCACGCCGGCCGCCTTCCGGACGATGCGCGAGCCCTGCGCGAGCTGCCCGGCGTCGGCCGCTACACGGCGGGCGCCGTGGCCTCGATCGCCTTCGACCGGCCGGAGCCGATCGTGGACGGGAACGTCGCGCGCGTGCTCGCGCGCCTGCTCGGGATCCGCGAGGACGTCGACACGGCGTCGTGCAGGGCGCGCCTGTGGCGGGAGGCGGCCGCCCTCGCGCAGGGCCCCGAGCCCGGCGCCCTCAATCAGGCGCTGATGGAGCTCGGCGCCACCGTGTGTACGCCGCGCGGCCCGCGTTGCGGCAGCTGCCCGGTGGCGCGCCGCTGCGCGGCTCGAAGCAGCGGCGACCCGGAGGCGCTGCCGCGCAAGGCGCGCAGGATGCGCGTCCGCCCGGTCCGCGCGGTGGCCGGACTCGTGCTGCGCAGAGGCCTCGCGCTCGCGGTGCAGCGGCCCGAGCGCGGTCTGCTCGCCGGCCTGTGGGAGCTGCCCGGCGGCGAGCAGGCGCCCGGCGAGAGCGCCGAGGACGCGCTCGCGCGCACACTCGGCGAGCGACTCGGCCTTCGCGTCGCGGACGCTCGCCCGCTCGGCGTGGTCGAGCACGCCTTCACGCACCTGCTGCTGCGCCTCCACGTGTTTCGCTGCACGGGAGCTACCGGGCGGGTGCGCCTGCGCGACTTCGCCTCGCACCGCTGGCTCGTTCCGTCGGAGCTGCGCGACCTCCCTCAAGGTGGCCCGATGCGCAAGGCGCTCGCGCTCGCCCTGGACCCCGCGACATGACCCGACGTCGCTCGGGCGGCGACGCGAACGTACCCGGCTCGTTCGCCGAGCTGGCGCGCGAAACGCGTCCGCTCGCGGACCGCCGCAAGCTGCGGCCGCCGCCGCAGGGGCCGGCCGTGTCGGCGCCGCGCGCAGCGGCCGCCGCGCCGCGGCACTTCGTCGTGGAAGCGTCGGCGCAGGGCGCCTCGGGCCGCGCCGCGGACGTCTCGCGCGCCGTCCTCGCGAAGCTCGCGGCGGGGGACTTCGGGCCGGATCGCGAGGTGGATCTGCACGGACTGCGCGCCCGCGCGGCCCGGGAGCGGCTCGTGCGGGAGCTCGAGAGCGCGCACCGCGCCGGCGCGCGCTGCGTCGGGGTCATCCACGGGCGCGGCCTCCACTCGGAGTCCGGCGCGGTGCTGCGCGAGGCGCTGCCCGGCTGGCTGCAGCAGCCGCCGCTCGCGGAGCTCACGCTGGCCTTCGCTCGCGCGCCGCGCGCGCTCGGAGGCCCCGGGGCGACGCTGGTGCTGCTCCGGCGCGCGCGGGGCCCGGCGGTATCCTCCGCCGCGCGCACGGCGAAGTGATTCCGGGACGAGGGATGAGCAGCAGCTTCGGGCAGGTCTTCCGCATCGCGACCTTCGGCGAGAGCCACGGCGGCGGCGTCGGCGTCGTCGTCGATGGCTGTCCGCCGCGGCTCGCCCTCGACGCGACCGACATCCAGCGCGATCTCGACCGGCGCCGGCCCGGGCAGAGCCGCCTCACGACGCCGCGTCAGGAGGCCGACCGGGTCGAGATCCTGTCCGGCGTCTTCGAGGGACACACGCTCGGGTCACCGATCGCGCTGCTCGTGCGCAACGAGGACGCGCGCCCGTCCGCCTACGAGCACATGAAGGACGTGTATCGCCCGTCGCATGCGGATTACACCACCGAGGCCAAGTACGGCATCCGGAACTGGCAGGGCGGCGGGCGGTCCAGCGCGCGCGAGACCGTGGGCCGCGTGGCCGCGGGCGCGATCGCGCGCAAGCTGCTGCGCGATGCGGCGGGCATCGAGGTGATCGCGTGGGTGCAGCGCGTCCACGCGCTCGAGGCGAAGGTCGATCCGCTCGCGGTGACGTTCGAGGCCGTGGAGGCGAGCGCCGTGCGCTGTCCGGACGCGGCGGCGGCGCAGCAGATGATCTCCGCCATCGACGCGGCGCGCGAGCGCGGCGATTCCCTCGGCGGCGTGGTCGGCTGCGTCGCGCGCGGCGTGCCCCCGGGACTCGGCGAGCCGGTCTTCGACAAGCTCGAGGCGGATCTCGCGCGCAGCCTGCTCTCGCTGCCCGCGTCGAAGGGCTTCGAGATCGGCAGCGGCTTCGCGGGTACCTTCATGACTGGCATCGAGCACAACGATCCCTTCGTGCCCGGCGAGGACGGACGGCCGCGCACGGCCGCGAACCGCTCGGGCGGCGTGCAGGGCGGCATCAGCAACGGCGAGCCGATCCTCGTGCGTGTCGCCTTCAAGCCGACGGCGACGATCGCCTTGCCCCAGCAGACCGTCAGCCGCGAGGGCCGGGCCACGGTGCTCGAGGCGCGCGGCCGCCACGATCCGTGCGTGCTGCCCCGCGCGGTCCCGATGGTCGAGGCGATGGTGTGCCTCGTCCTCGCGGACCACTGGCTCCGTCAGCGCGCCGTCGACGTGCTCCCGCGGCTGCCCTAGGACGCGCGGCGCAGCGGGCGCGCGGGGCCGTCCTCCAACGAGATCGCGCCCTCGGGACAGTTCTCCGCGCCGCGGCGCGCCTGCTCCTCGAGGTCGGGCGTCAGCGACTCGCGGATCAGCACGCAGTGGCCGCGCTCGTCGTCCTCGAAGACGTCCGGCGCCAGGACGTAGCAGCGCCCGTGGCCGACGCACCTGGCGCGGTCCACGCGGACGCGCATCAGACCTCCCAGACGAGCGGCAGGTAGAGCGCCTCGCGGATGCCCGGGCTGTAACGCACCGTCTCGCCGGGCGCGATCCGGTACTCCGGGATGCGTGCGTGCCACACTTCCATGGCCACGCGCAGCTCCATGCGGGCCAGGTGGGAGCCGAGGCAGCGGTGGGGGCCCGCGCCGAACGCCATGTGGATGTTGCGCTCGCGCTCGAAATCGACCCGCTGGGCGTCGTCGAAGTGCGCGTCGTCGGTGTTGGCGGCTCCGAGCAGCAGCGTCGCGAGCTCGCCCTCCACCAGCTCGACGTCGCCGATGGTCACGTTCCGCTTCACGACGCGCGGCACGGCGACCACCGGGGTCTCCCAGCGCAGCAGCTCCTCGACGGCCCCGGGGATCAGCGCGGGGTCGCGGACCAGGCGCCGGCGCTGCTCGGGGTTCGCGGCCAGGTAGGCCATGTTGCAGCCGAGCGTGGCGGTCACGGTGTCGAGCCCGGCCAGCAGCAGCAGGAAGCAGATGTCGAGGATCTCCGTGCGCGAGAGCCGCTCGCCCTCGATCTCGGCGCGCATCAGCGCCGTCAGCATGTCCTCGCGCGGCCGCGCCTCGCGATCGTCGAGCGTCCGCTCGAAGTACTCGTAGATGCCCGCCCCGCTCTCCTTGCGCACGCCCTGGAGCTGGTCGAGCGGGACGCCCGGCCGGTTCTTCTGGGGGCGGATGATGCCGTCCTTCAGGCGCAGGAAGAAGTCGAGATCGGCGAGCGGGAGACCCAGCAGGTGCAGGAACGCGGAGCAGGGCAGCGGGATCGCGAAGGCGGAGTCGAATTCGCAGCGGCCCTGCTTCTCGAAGGCGTCGATCAGCTCGGTCGCGTGACGCGCGATCGCCGGCGCCAGCTCTTCCATCTTGCGGCGCGAGAAATGCGGGTCGAGGAGCTTGCGGTAGCGCGTCTGCGCGGGCGGATCGATCTGCTGCGGAATCATGGGGCGCTCGGTGCCGAGCGCGAGCTGCGCCTCCATCTCCGACGAGAAGATCTCGGGATGCCGCAGCGCCCACGCCACGTCCTCGTAGCGCGAGATCACAGGAGACCCCGTCATCACCATGCGCCCGACCGGACAACGACTGCGTAGCTCCGCATAGCCAGCCTGGGGACAGCGCGCGAAGTCCTCGCTGAACAGGTTGACGCGGCCGGTGTCGGGATCGACCACCTTCGCCATGCGACTCGCCTCCGGCACCCCGTGGACGGGGCTCGCAGATCGCGAGCTTAGCCGGTGGCTTCGCGGCGGACGTCTCTTCGTTAGCCGATCTAACTCCGGCTGTGCCTACTCGAAGCGCCGGAGCTCGGACCAGAGCTCGGCTCGCGGCACTCGCAGGCCACGGCACACGTAGACGGAGACGCCATCGAGAAAGGGATTGCACCATCGGCACGCCACTCGTCCCGCGCGCTCCACGCTGCGGTACCAGCGCGTGAGCTGCGAATCGGACTTCGCGAGCGCGATCGCGACGTCGCCGCTGCGCCCCCCGAGTCCCCACAGCCAGTAGTTGTTGTGGCCGCTGACGGCAAGGGGAAGCCCGAGGGCGGGACCGTAGAAGTCGATGGCGCCGGCCTCCCCATAGGACCGCGCGAGCACGACGGCGTCGGCACGCTCTGCCTCGGTCAGCGTGTCCGAGGCGCGCGCGACTTCGAGGGCCAGCTCGCGCCAGCCGAAGCGCGAGGCCAAGTGGAGCGGCAGAGCGCCCGGGTCGCTCGTCTCGTCTCGTGGAGCGTTCACGCCGATCGCGGACGCGTAGCGCGTGAGCCACTCGGGGGGCAGCAGCGGAACGGCCAGCGGTGCGGATGCGGCGCCCTCTGCGAGCAGGAGCAGCGCGAGCGCGACCGGCAGCGCGCGCCCTCGCGGCTGCGCGAAGCGTTCGATGGCGATGCCTCCCGCGGCGAGCAGCACGCAATACGCGGGCGCACTGTAGTTGGAGCGCGCGCTTCCGCTCGCAGCGAGCAATGCGATCGGCGCGAGCCACAGCCAGACGATCGCACGTTGCGGCCGACCGCGCGGGCCGAAGTACCAGGCGAGGCCCGCGAGCCAGACGAGCGCGGCCGCCGGTCCGAGCACGAGCAGCTGCTCGCCGGCGAAGGCCCACGGCGTCTTGTGCACCATCTTGTGTTGCGTCGCGTTGCGCATGAATTCGAGCGTCGGCCAGCCGTGCTGGACCTGCCAGACGAGGTGGGGCGCGAAGAGCGCGAGCGCGAGCGCCGCGGCGAGCCAGGGACCCGGTGTCGCGAGCTGGCGGCGCGCCGGCGAGAGGAGGAGTCCGACGGCGAGGCCGAGCCCGAGCCAGAGCACGCTGATCTTGTTCAGCAGGCCGAGGCCGAGCACGACGCCCAGCGCCGCCCATGCGGAGAGGCCCGCGCCGTTCGCGATGCGCGCCAGGATCCACGCCGAGGCTGTCCAGAGCGCCGGCTCGAACGCGTTCATCGAGTAGAAGCCGGCCACGGCCTGGTACACGGGCGCGGCAAAGCCCGCGATCGCGGCGAGCGCCTGCGCCGTGCGGCCGCCGCCCAGCTCGCGCGCGAGCAGTGCGAGCAGCAGCCAGTTCGCGCAGGCCGCCAGCGCAGGCAGGAGGTGGAGTGCGGGCAGCGAATCGCCGAGCGCGCGGCGCGCGGCCGCGAGGAGCGCGATCGAGAGCGGCGGATGATCGACGTAGCCCCAGTCGAGCCGCGAGGCGCAGGCGAGGTAGTACAGCTCGTCGTTCATGGGGCCGTAGGCGAGGGGGCCGCTCGTCAACGCGTAGAGCGCGAGCTGCGCCGCGCAGAGCCCCGCCGGAACGCCGACCGCGAGGGGAGGGCGGACGGCGGTAGCGGCTCCGGTCACCCGCCGAAGCTAGGGCAGCAGGATGAAGCCGGCGATCGCGGCAGCCGCGCCGACCAGCAGCGCTCCTGCGCCGAGACGCGCGTGCAGGTTGCGAACCTGCGTGTCGCCGCGCTCGAGTCGCGTTCCCTGTCGCGCCGCCGCCACGAAGAGCACGAGGGCGAGCGACGCGAGCACGCCGTGGAAGCTCGTGAGCGGCGCGAAGCCGCGCAGCCAGATCGCCGAGGCGAGTCCGCCCGCGAAGCCGACACAGACGAGCAGCACCGCCGGCCGGGCCAGGCGGACGTGGCGGCGCCGCGCGCCCGCGGGCGGCGGGCGCCGCGCCAGACGCGCGCGCCGCAGGAGAAGCCCTGCTCGCAGCACGAGCCCCATGAGCAGGAGGCTCGCGACCATCCAGACGGGGTGCGCCCAGGCGAGGGCGCGCGCGAGCGGATCCCGAGCCGCCGGGTCCAGCTATTCGACCTTGAACACGGCGGCGGCGGGGAGCCGCTCGAGCAGCGAGTCGAGCGCGCGCTGCACGTAGCCCGCGTCGCGCGACTCGAGCGTCAGCAGCACCCGGAACGCCTCCTCCTGGATGCGCGGATACGAGCCGAGCAGGAGCTCCGGAAACTCCTTCAGCAGCGCGTGCAGGTCCTCGGCGATCTCGCTCTCCATCGAGCGCACGTAGACGCGCTTCAGCACGAACGGGATGCCGCGGAAGCGCTCGCGCGCCGACTCGAACTTCTTCCGCAGCAGCTCCGGGATGCCGGGGAAGACGTAGACGTTCTCGACCACGACGAGCGGGAACCACAGATCTCCCGCATCCAGCAGGGTCGCCCCGCCCGGGATCTGGGCCATCTTGCGCTGGCTCGCGTTCGGCTCGCTGCCCATGGCGCGCCGCATGCGCTCGAGGATCGATTCGCTGTTCTCGAGGCGGCGCTGGAACGCCGCGGCGACGCCCTCGATGGTGAGGTCGTCGTGCGTCGGCCCGATGCCGCCCGAGGTGAGCACGAAGTCGAACGCGGCGCTCATCACCCGGACGTGCTCGGCGATCACGTCGATCGCGTCGGGGATCGTGACGATGCGCTCGACGTCGACGCCCAGCGTCCTCAGCTCCCGACACAGGTAGGGCGAGTTGGTGTCGACGACCTTGCCGGAGAGGATCTCGTTGCCGATCACCAGGATGCCGGCGGTGGGCATGGCCGCCGAGGGTATCGGGTTTCGGCGGGACGGGCGAACGGCGCGCTCTCGCTTTCGCTCTCCGCCGGCTCGCTGTGCGCGTTCCGCGCCCATGGTCTCACTATGCCGTCGCGAGGCGCTCGCGTATGCTGGCGGCGTGTCCGTGACGGTCCGCTTCCAGCCCTCCGGTCGCGAGGTCCGAGTGCCTCGCGGCTCGACGCTGCTCGACGCGGTGCGCCGCGCAGACCTGCCGCTCGCGAGCGCGTGCGGCGCCGACGGCCTCTGCGCGCGCTGCGCGCTCGAGATCGTCGACGGAGCCGCATCGCTCGCGCCCCAGGACGAGGACGAGCGCCGTGCCAAGCGGCGCAACCGCGTCGACGGGCGCCTGCGCCTCGCGTGTCGCGCGGTCCTCGCGGACGACGCCACCGTACGCGCGCCCTACTGGTGAGCGACTTGTCCCGCGCAATCGTG